>Ga0307517_10009688_pt1 | contig 13620 bp, 10 predicted proteins | sample 23_EM_MG_FD_194515 | JGI IMG/M metagenome (GOLD analysis project Ga0307517, IMG submission 194515) | Populus trichocarpa ectomycorrhiza microbial communities from riparian zone in the Pacific Northwest, United States - 23_EM | ecosystem: Host-associated > Plants > Roots > Unclassified | place...
TGGTTAAGGCTGCTGGCCGATTTGAATCTTTGATTCTGATTCAAAAGGAACATCCTAAATTACTGATGCTGCCTTCTATGTATCTTATCTAAACTCCATGGATGTAATATAATTTGGGGCAATATCTAACATGATCCACAAGGATTGACATAATCGGGCAAATGACCTTTCTTGTATGTTTGATTGGCAAGAAATCTTGACACATGTTTTGGAGGAACTCACTCAAGTTAATCGCGCAAGGACGTTGCACCATGAAATTTCTTGCAAACCTATAGTCATCACCTAATTCTTGACTCCATTGCTCTCAGCGTCAGTCAACAGACAGCAACATTTCCTGCAAATTAACTGGGGGAAAAAAAAAAGTTAGACCATGCATGAACTGAAGGTTGACTTACAGGGCTGACCCAATGTATAAGCCTAACTTAAGGGCAACTTGAAGATTGCACAATGGACACCAAAAGTGGGCATTCCACAAGCTTCCTCTCACAGATAGATAACGCGTCATAATCTCACCATATACAAAGGGAAAAGGATAATATAGCAATCTAAAAAAGTCAGAATACTCTTTTAAAAGAAAAGGAGAAATGAAAAAAGATTTAAAGCGTCTTCTTTCACCTCAGAAGTATGATGAGACACCAAAATATTCAAAAACTTACGAGTCACTTTCTTTGCAGCATTTTCTAAAGTAACCTTCTCCAATCCACTACATGAAGGGTGCCTTATAGCCTACGCATCACGAAGCATTTGACACAAATTATACTCAGTGACAGAAGTTGTACAAGTGATGCACAATTTTATGGATTTCCTTCTTTTGATGTGAGCGTTGTTTGTGTTAAAGTCAAAGCAATCCTTTTATATCAATCATGGATTGACAAAGACTAGACAGCCCTTGCTTTTACAAGAGTACGTAACTTGATGAGAAGGCAGCAAAAGGTGAAATTAATGCACTGAGATCAGATTACTGCAAAAGCAAGGACCGCATTCTAGTTCGTTAACATTTGCTGGCTTATGATCCACATGTAGCCATGCAGGGATAGTGGATCAAAGCTCACGACCAAATTGATCAGATCAACATACTTATTGTTAGAGATAGGATTGTGGGCTCTAGAGGAAGCAGTGGCTTTTATCAAACATATTGGGGTCAATGGGGTGCTCTACACTTAATGCTCGTAAGACCCATGGTAGAGAGAGAGTCTTTCAAATAAGTAGGCAGCACTTTGTTATGAGCAGAGGAACTTGTCGTTTTGCGTGGCTATCAAATTCCAATGCTAGTTCTGATGCGATTATTGTTATACAATGAGATCAGTTTTTGGTGCTATTGTTCACCTCCTCGTATAATATGGATTAGAGCATTATTTTTTTAAAAATTTAATTTTGTTCTTCAACTTTTATTTTGTATGATTTAGCTGTTTTTAGTTTAAATTAGCACCCAATTACATATTATTTTAGGAAGAAATGTTGATATTATTTTAGGAAGAAATGTTGAATTGAAAGATTTAGGATTGAAGTGAAAAAGACGGGTAAAATATATGACGGATTTAAAATTTATTATAAACACTCATTTGAATCATCTATAGTTTTTTACTATTAGTTAATTGGTTCCTTTAATTTTAATTTTTTTAACTTTTAGCCTAAAATCAAATCTAAAATGGATAAAAGAAGCATGATAACCTAACATGGATAGACTTGGAAAACTACAAGGCCTAAATAACATGACTCTAACTTGCTTCCAGGCCTAATATCCTTGAGATCAACTGAGTATTAAGCCTAAGCAAATATAGATCTAGCAAGTTGTCAGACCCAACATCATTTGGTTCAGCTACGCGTTGAGTTCAAATACTTATAAGTATGACGAGTTGTTAGAACCAACGTCATTGGGTTTTGAGCTCAAGTACATATGAGTATGGCGAGTTGTTAGAATCAATGTCCTTGAGTTTAACTACGCACTGAGTCCAAATAGACATAGGTTTGTCGAGCTGCCAGATTCAATATTTGTGGGTCCAATTACGCGCTAAGCTCAGGTATATGTAGGCATGGCAAGCTGTCAAATTCAACCTTCTTGGGTTCAATTATGTGTCGAGCCCAAGTGGGCATAGGTGTGATAATCTGTTAGACCCAACCTTTTTAAGTTTAGCTATATGCTGAGCCCAAGTGAATATGGGTGTGACAAGTTGTTAGTCTCAATATCCTTGAGTTCATCTACGTGCTAAACCCAAATACAAATAGGTCTAGCAAGCTGTCAGACCCAACATTCTTGGGTTTAGCTATGCACTGAGTCTAAGTACATATGAGTCTAGCGAGCTGCCAAACTCAACACCTTTAGGTTCAACAACACACATCGCCCATGGGTTTGGCATCATGCCAAGTCTAAGTAATTATGGGCCTGACAATCATTACAAGCCTTATGTTGGTCATGAGGCTTCATTTGTTTATTCTAATGACTTTCAATATAAAATGAAACTTTAGGTTTTTATTAATGAAGCTTTTGTTAAAATAAATTTGCAAATGAAGCTTTAATAAAAACCTAAACAAAAGCTTCTTTAACAAAAATTGAACTTTTTTTCCTTTATTTGTCATCTCTTTCTAGTTGGAGGAGAGAAAGGGAGTTATTGGATTCTAGCGTAGAGAGAAAAAGTGATCGTTGGTGACAATTATGGCCACTAAAACAGTCGATTTTTATATCAAATAGTTCCATATGATAAGAGGAGTTGAAAAGAGGTATTTTTTTACCTTGAAAGTGTCAAAAAAAGAAAAACATATCCGAGTATGGGAAGATTTTGGGTTTCAGGTTGATTTTGGATTTTGTGTCGGTTTTTTGCATTTTTGAAAGGTCATGGATTGGTTTAACAAGGTTTCTAAAATGTTTTCTAGGTGTTTTAGATCAAAAATTGGTTTTAAAATGGATTTGTTTGTAAAAAAATCTAGGAGTCCAATTTTTCGGCCACCACGGTGACTAGATTTTGGGGATTCCCAAACAACGCGTCATTTATTGATGTAGGTGACACGTTTTTTTTTTTTAATGAATGGGTAGACAACATGTCATCCGTCCCATTAACTTTGTTTTTATTAGGCTTATGCGCTTGGTCTGGCCCAACAGGCCCGCACACAAGTCATTGCTTGATGGGTTAGGTGCTAGGCTTACCTTGGCTTGGTAGGCTCAATAGTGCTTGGTCTATTTTTATTTTTTTTTGAATTTTTGAATTAATGTATTATTTTCTATGTATTTTTTAAAATAATTTTTTTATTTATGTTTTAATTAATACCTTTTCTGTGTGATTTTTTCACTTATTTATCCTTTTTTAGATTGTGATTATTTTTTTAATGATATTGAGTGTTTTTAATTTTTAAAAAGGATGGCATGATTCATCTGTAATTTTTTTAAAAACAATTGTATAGATTAAATTCTTTTTTTTTTAATATTTATTTTTTAGTAAGGCTTTTAATATGTGCAACTTTGCACAATATTTTCTCTTCTTTTATTGTATTCAATAAATTTTGTGTGTATTGTTTTCTATTACAAATTTATTTTAATTAATAAATTCATTAAACACAACCGAGTGCCTGATAATGGCCTGATAACACGTGAGATTTGTTTCAGTTATTAAAATCTTGGATTTTTCATACTCATTTTAAAACATTAACACATGAATATCTTTTTTCATACAGACAGAATTAATTTGTCCGCACCATTTCGCTGGCCATTTATCTAGTCATGCTACTAAAATATGTAATGAAATGAGTAGCGTGGAGTTGAAGAACACAGCAGGCTGCTGCTGGAATGAGGTTGTCAATCAATTTCTAAACAGTGTTTTGGATTCATGTTTACTGAATGCAGGGATATGAATTTGCAGTTTCTTGTTAATGATCAAAGTCAAAAAATTTCTTATTTCCTTGAAATCCGATGTCAATTGTAAAGCATATACAATAGAAGCAATTGTTAAAGTAAAAAGGCAAGATTAACACCCCCACATGAGCTGTGGAGGCACTTCTATCGAAATTCATCCAACATGTCTAACATGGCTAATGCCTAAACAACCCAATTAATCCAAGTCCTAGATTAAACAATTTCATCCAAGCATAAGAAAGGCTCTAAAATCTTCAAACTCAAAATGATATGCTTCAATCCTAATCAGATCACTACGGAGAAAGCCAAGAAAACACCTCAAAATTGAAAATGGATCTTTACTTTAAGCGCGTAGGAGGGGGAAAAAAAAGAACCAGCAAGCAGTGGAATTGAAGAAGCTGGCAGCGGCGACAGTTATTGAGCCAGCAGGAAGAACACACCTTTTAACCCTCAAAGCTAGCCCTATCCCAGTCGAAGTCCATGGATACCCAGAAATAATCCTTCATGTTCTTTTGTCACCACCATCAAAATCAGCAAGTTTTACCTCTTGATGGCTCAATAAAAAACCATCCCCCAAAATCACCGAGAAAATAAAAACAGCAAAGATCTTTAAACTCCAAAGACTAAAGTTTACATAGGATATACTAAGAAACGACATAAAACAATTGAAAAACAGCAACACCAAGAAACTGAAACAGAACAGTGACTGATAAGAGTATTAATAGATGGCATAAAAAACGGAGTGAGGGGCAGAGCGCATGAAACAAGTAGAACAAACTACAAAGGGATTATCAATTGAAAACATGAGATACCCAAAATTCATGAGCAAAAATATGTTATGGAAAGAACATGCAGCAAAAGTTAGATTCACCCAAATAAATCTCAAATATGCAAAATTTAGAAAAGCAATCAACAAAAATACATTATCCAGGAAGGTCCAGAACCTAGCATCAAACATGTAACTAAATCTCTCAAAATTGCCTAAACAGCAAGCATGGATGTGCATCCCATGATTCAGTATAATCTGTTGCAGTTTATACCAACAATCCCTGCAAGAACAAAAAGCACATCACCTGCATTAATTTTTTTAGTTGTGCTCTTTTCACCAAGATTGCTAGTAGAACATGTTATGAATATGGCATGGAAAATTTTAAAATACAATGAAGGCGGGGAAGATAACAACATAACTTTGACTGAGACTAGTAAAATTAATGCCCTGTTTATTTTTTTTATTTTTTATTTTTTTTGGGGGGGATTCCCTCTTGAAAACCTTCTATTATGTCTTAATTTGAATCATACAAAGGTCTGATCTAGAGATTCCATTCGCATAAAAAGACCTCAACACAGTACTATCAATACATTTAAGAAGGGGAAGGGGGCTAATCAGGGAAACACTCCAAAGCAACACATGCAATATTACCTTAAATATTTAACGCCTCTGTGTTTTTCCAATGGAACGTTTCCCAGAGAACAAGTGCTTTGGTTTGAGTGTAGGAATAACTCTATCTGCTTCTCCACGTCTAGCATCCTTGTTCCTCTTTTTAGCAGAGTTCTTGAAAAGCTTAAGAGCCTTGCTTTTTTGAGCCGAGTCCTTGAAGCCCTCTCCTGGAACAACCTCATTTGGAGGCCGTGACCTTGACCTAGACCGAGATGTGGATCTCAAACGCAGCTTCTTATTTGGCTGGTCCACATCCATATCCATAGCATCACCATCATCGTGTCCCCTGTCAGTTGACCTCTCTCTTTTGCGGCCCCTCGTAGAGAGTGACCTCTCACGAAGACGATTAATTGCTTTAGAAGGATCCACTCCCATAGCTGACAGCTGCCTGCCCATTCTTTTTGTTGTGAACTTTCTGTCCTTGTCAAATTTTCTAGGTACAGTAGGCCGGCTCTCTGCAGTGCTTTTCTTCATTCTATGCTCTTGAATGAGCAAGCTTTTCTTTTTCCTGATCTCAGCCAAGGCTTCTTTCTCTTCAGCAGTTAATTCCTCACCATCCATCTCAAAATCGTCATCTCCTTCTTCTGCCTGTCGGATACCTTCTTCTTGTTCCAACTCCTCGAGCCTTTGCAAAATATCAGGATCAATGAAGTCATACACATTGTGGCCATCAAGAATCTCCGGGAGTACATCTTCTTTCCATTCATCATGGGCTAAGATGTAATTCTTCTTCAAACTGGCAGAGTATACACCAGCACCACCATTTTCATCTTCCAAATCCTTTTCTGTTTTTCTTTTCTCCTTCTCTGCTGCCTCCTTAGCTTTAGCTTCCAAAACTGGTTGAGGTATACAAGGTGGCCTTTCCTTTTGATCACGTGGCTTTGGCATTGCTACATGGAACCGATTCAAGCAGTCATTAATTTTTTTAGATTTCATCTTCATTTCCACTCGCTGATTCAGCAATCTCTCGCAAGCAGCGTTCTTCACAGCAATCACCCCCTCCTCGGTCAAGGTACTCATAGTCAAAAGCACATCAGCATCATTGGTAGCTTCACCTCCTTGAGCAACCAGTGTCTTCATAGCTTCTGATTTCATCTCCATGACCAACTTCATGTCTTCCTCAGAAATCCCTTCAAGTGGTTGCAAATCGGTCTTGTTGCAGACAATGGTCAATGGTTTATTCATAAACAAAGACTTAATGCTATGAAATAAAGCAGCCTGTTGAGCAATGCTATATCCACATGACCCAGAGACGTCCAAGAAGAATAACACAGCCGCTCGAAGATGTGCCAGAGCTGTGATGCTGCACATCTCAATAATGTTACGATCCTCAAAAGGCCGATCCAAAATCCCTGGTGTATCAATCACTTGGTACCTCAGATACTTGTAATCTGTGTGGCCTACAAACAATGACTTGGTAGTGAATGCATAAGGTTGCACATCCACATCTGCCCTGGTGATCTTGTTGATGAAAGAGCTCTTCCCAACATTAGGATACCCGCAAATCAAGACTGTCCGAGTATTTGGATCAATTGAAGGTAGCCTTGCCATATGCTGTCTAATTTGCTCCAAGTAAGCTAAACTTGGGCCAATCCTCTTCATAACAGTGCACATTCGCCCAAGAGCAGCAACCTTCAGAGACTTGCATCGATACAACGAATCACCATACTTTAACAACTTGACATAATCCTTAGCAATCTTGCTAATAAGATTCCTGGCAGTATTAATCTGACCAAGGGCAAGCTTGTAATGATCCTTATTGTACAGCACATGAAGAAGGTCACCATAAAACGGATGGATGTCATCAAGACGAGGGAACTCATCAATGATTGTTGAAAGCTTCTCATGGAAATTCTGCTGAGTATACTTCACCTTCCGCATATAAAACTGCCGAAGCCGAGAAATAGCATAACCCTTATGGACCACTGTTGGTGTTTGCCTTTGGGTCCGAGAAAGGATGATATCAACAAAATCCTTCCCATTAGGGACCACAGTAATCTTCTTAAAATTATACTGCACCATCTTTATATTCTTTCCACACTGTAAAACACACATACATATTCAAATAAATGGTATCGCTAGCAATTTTATTGATGAAAAACATATATATACTAATTAAGAAAAAAAAACTATCCATTGAAGGAACTAAAAACAAATTTTTTTTTGAAAAACTGGAAAAAATAGGTGATAACAACATAGCAAGAAAACAGTTGCAGAAGATAAAGAATCTAGCAATAGCATAAATAATTGAAAGTTTGAAAAGAGGAGAAGCTCTCACTCACCTTGTTGAGAGCAACTGAGAAAGAAGAAGGGCGCCGCAAGCAGGAGGCCCTCTCTCTAGGGTTTAAGAGAAAAAGAAAGGAAATGATAACAAATAAAGAGGCGGCTTATGTAGCAAGGGTTTTGTCTTCGAAACGACATGTCATTCATTTAAAAATATTGGTAGCACATTAGGAGACACGTAGTCCACCTTTCACCCCTTGCCTCCTTATCTCATGGGGTATCAGAAAAACCTCAGATAGTCGCTTCCTGTCACCGCAATGTTGCTGAGACTGGGAGCGCTGACACCGCTTCTCCGCCCGTCTCTCTTCTCTCCGAAACCCATCCTTCTTTCTCCTTTAATAACCGCCAAACCCTTCTTTTCTCTCTCCTCCTTCTCTACGGCACCGTTTCAATCGTCTTTGGTATCTCATTCTTTCAATCCAAAACCAACAACCCTCTTCGATAGTGGCAAGAATGCCATCTCTGTTGACCCTTATTATTTATCCTGCTGTATGGCTGACAAAGATAAGCCTCTGAGAATTGCCGTCCTCCTCAGCGGCGGCGTTGACAGTAGCGTTGCCCTTCGGCTTTTGCATGCTGCTGGGCACCACTGCACTGCTTTCTACCTCAAAATTTGGTTCCAAGTAACCCATTTTCTTTCTTTCAATTTTTTTTACTCCGAAGTTTGAAACTTTGTCTGAAATTAGTCTTAATTCGGAGTTGGTGTTTTGCAGGAAGATTTTAACAACTTTTGGTCAGAATGTCCATGGGAAGAGGATTTGAAGTTTGCAAAAGGCGTCTGTGATCAGGTTAATCACTTTCTTTTCTTCATTTTTTGTACATCGAGCTTTTAATATTTACAGCTGCATTTAAGTAAGTAGATTTCTTCTTTTGCCTTCTCGAAAGCCAAGCTTTGATCAAATTCTTTTCGTTTGGTCAAGTTTGAGATGATGTTTTACATATATTCTGTTTTAGCGGTTTCATTTCATTGTTTGGAATTCTACCTTTTCTTTGCTCTTATGAGTTACAAAATTGGCATAAAAATAATGCTTCTGAAATGAAAGATTTCGATGAAAGGATTTTTCTTGCGTACTTTTTAGGTTGGAGAAGTTCTTTGCTTGGTTTATAATCTATAAGCTTGTACAGGAGATTGTTTAACTGAAGCTTGATGGCATTGGCTTTCAGGTTGGTGTCCCATTAGAAGTTGTCCATTTGACTGACGAATATTGGAGTAATGTGGTATGTAATTCCACTAAAAGAACATTTCCTTCGATTATTTTTTTGCTTTCTCACTTGGTTATTTCTGTATAGCTGAACAGAGAGCTTTTTTGTTGGATACCAATCCCCCTAAAAATGAAGAAAAGGAAACTCTGTTATTTTATTAGCTCTGTTTGTTGTATAGTGGAAAATCTGCTTTTTCTGGTCTGTCTTCTTGTTGGAGAATCCGGATGAAGCTGTGAAGACATTTTTATGGTCAGTGAAGTAATGAAAATTGATGGTTAATTTTCCAGGTGTCATATATTATTGAAGAGTATCGATGTGGTCGCACTCCCAATCCTGATGTTCTTTGCAACACAAGAATTAAGTTTGGTACCTCTAGCTGAGCTTGAACACGTGAATTATCCTTTGATTAGTTGATTCAGACTATCTTTGTGCTTAACTTTTTCATTGAAATACAAAAAATTCAGGTGCATTCATGGATGCCATCAACAACATGGAATTTGATTATGTTGCTTCAGGGCATTATGCCCATGTCATTCATCCAGTTTCGGATCAAATAAATAAGCCATCTGTTTTAGAACTCTCAAAGGACAAGGTAATTAAGTGAGAACATATCTTCTGATCTTTTGCTTTTTTTGTCTCTTTTGCTTTATTATCAGTCTTTTGAGTATTGTCTTAAAACTGTAATTGGTTAATTGTGTTTCATTTTCTAAGATGCTTGATACATTGTTTCATCAACACCATCACGACATTGTTGATGCTTTAAGGTGGAAACCTTATGGTAAATGGGGTTTTAAATTTACAATCATATTTTAGTAGTTTCTTTGAATCCAATATGTGAATTTTTCTCATTATATGGTTTAAAGTCATATTAGAATTTGTAATGTGTGAATCTAGGTACTGTGAAGAGCTTTAGTTGCCCACATAAGAAAAGAAGACAGTTGTTTTCAGCATTTTTTTTCTTGCAATATGTGCACAGAAATCATTGATTTTTTCCCCAAAAGTTCTGCATTATCTCTCACCAAGAGTAAAACTGGGGAATCAGGTTGAGAGATCACTTAGATCTTCAATGTCATTTGATAGCTAAAAATTCTACTTATCATATTTGTTCCATAAACTTTATCCTGAAACTCTGATAAATTTAACTGCCCATGTTCAAATTACATTTATGCTTGTATGATGTTTTTGTGTTATTTCTATCATGAGGATCGGTGCCTAACAGATTACTTGAAGCATTTGTCTATTGTGTGTTGTTAATATCAATAAGTATGATCTACAGCTCAAGGATCAAACGTATTTTCTCTCACATTTGACACAAGCTCAGCTTAAACGTCTTATTTTTCCACTTGGTTGTATTCCAAAGGTGAGTTGTTTATATGCTTACTGAGGTGCCATATTTTTACTTATAATGAGTTTGATAGTCTTCCATGCATTTATATCATTAACTCATCAATTCGAAGACTATTATTTAGTTTCTCAGTACATGGGGGTATTGGAATACTTATTATGATTCTCTGTTTAAGTTTTAAAAAAATTGTATTAGATTGCTGTGATGTGCAGAATTCACATAGGACTTTTAAAAGTAACATATTTCTCATTAGCAAAATAATAAATGGGGGGAAAGGTAGGGATGGATATTAAAGAGAAAATATAAGAGTATTATAATCATCCAAAATTTTTTTTAAGAGTTTGTATTTTTTTATATAGTTATGTATTCATCAATTAGCTCATGGATCTTTTAGTTTTTCTACCTTTATTATTTTTTTTTTTGTGCATATGATTTGAAAACTTAGGTGAGATAAAGAAGCATTGCAGTGTATGCCAACAATAAGTTAGCTCAACGTGGCTCCATCACACACTATAATAGTAAATTGATAGATGCAAGTGTTCAAATGACTTGTTGACTTGACTATATCATTTTAAATGTGTTGTCTAACATGAGAACATGAAATTCTTGTAATTTAAAGCTGATATTTTCTTGGAAAGTCTTCTTGGAACTGAAGTTTCCATCTATTTATTTATTTTTAATTTTTTTATGTTCTTCATTTTGCAAGTATATTACAGTATATCATGCTACAGTTGTAATTTGTTGCATGGCTCTATTTCTTGGGATTGCTGAAGTCTTCCTAAAGTATTTTTTTATTTCTTCCTCTATTTAAAAAAAAATGAATATTTCTGTCTCCATTGTTGCAGGAAGAAGTTCGCAATCTTGCCTCAAAATTTGATTTGCCTAACAAAGACAGAAAGGATTCACAAGGAATATGCTTCCTTGGAAAGGTACTTCCTAATGGCAGTTTTTTGCCACATTCCTTGCATAGTACAGGAAACATTTTTAAGATGTGATATTTTATGTGCTATATCTGCTCAACAAATGTGCTGTTGATAGCAATGCATTTTATTTTGGAAACCAGACCCATTAATGAAAACCAAGCAAATTGATGCCTGTTAACTCTAACTAATGTATAGCTAAGTTTAGTTTGCATATAACTTTGTCCTTTATAGCTTGTAATGCCTTGTTAATTTGGATGGATGACAAAAGAAATATCCTTCATTGAACTTCATTTTTCAGAACTTTCTGATATTAGCCTTGGCCGGTTCTAAACTTTCTTTATTTGCTGTTATTCTATTTTTAGTGGCCATTTCAAATTTGAAACATGCTTAGTCTTTAAAAAGTTGAACCTGGTCTTAATAGTGACTTGAGACTGCATTATCTTAGAACTCTTCTTTTTGTAGATAAAATTTAGCGAATTTGTTGGGAGACATATTGGAGAGAGTGAAGGTGTGATTTTGGAAGCTGAGACAGGAGATTTCCTTGGCATTCACCGGGGTTTTTGGTTCTACACAATTGGTCAACGTCAAGGCTTACGCCTTCCTGGGGGACCGTGGTATGCTTTGCCAAATTGTTGATCTATAGCTTATCTATAGCCGTGGCAACATTCATATTATGCTTTTCATAGGATATAATGTGATGGTTCTAATAGTGGAGTTTGCCAAAATTCTTTCTCTACCACTGTTATCTTCATGCACTTAAAGATGCCATATTTCTCCTCTAGTGTTTTCTCCAATCTTGTTTTTGAATTATAAAGCCATGGTTTATCTTATGTTGGGCTCTTCTTCGCCCACTTTGTTTGCTGAAGGCTTTTCTGTGTGGTGCATCTTATGCAGGTATGTTGTTGAGAAGGATGTTAAAAACAATGTAGTGTTTGTGTCAAGAAATTATTTCTCGTTAGACAAAAGAAGGCGCTCATTCCGTGTTGGCTCCTTGAAATGGCTTAGCGGGTCTCCACCTGATATGACCACTCAGCTTCAGTGTAAGGTAGAAGAATTGTGTTTTACATAATTCATTTTTTGATAACCAATATTGCACATTTCCCTCCATGAATGTATACTTTTTTATTTGGTTGGCAACCCTGTAGTCCTATTTATCCAACATTTGAGTCATTTATGCCTTACCTGTTAGAGTACGTTGCGGTCAATTGCTAATATCTTGAAGTTCAACTCTCTTTGAAACTTTTCAGGTCAGACATGGCCCCACATTTTATGATTGCAGTGTAAAGATAGAACTTGGTGAAGATAGTCCTGAAGAGGTTGTGGCTGTCCACTTATGTGAAGATGATCAAGGTCTAGCAGCAGGGCAGTTTACAGCTTTCTACCAGGGAAGAACTTGCATAGGTTCTGGTGTGATTTTGGAGTCCTGGGATGATAAAGGTTTTCCTGTATGTCAAAAGGCTCTTGAATTAGCCAGACTAGAAGATAAATCAAAGCTTGGGAAACCAGTTAAGATAAAGGTAAAACCAGAGACTTCCGACCAGGAATCTGTTCAGAAGGATGGCATAGAACCTGATAAAGGATTGGCTGAACCACGGGTTGCTGTCACAGGTTAAAACAAGTCGGGCATATTTCAATGAGAAGCAATATCTGGATTCCCAGTAAGTTGGTTGCAAAAAATTGAAGCAGAGTTGGTTGCAGATATTACAGTCTTCAAATCGTTAGGAGTTCGTGCATGGAAGTGTAGGTTTTAGCACATTGGTCTCCCAATCAACCCTCTGGATCCTAGGGCATGCTGTAGTTACCTAGAGACTAGAGCCAACCGGCATTTATAACCGGTCGGGCTGTGTATAATTAGAAGAACATTCCTTGATGACATACCTGTGGTTTCATGAAAATAATCGACTTAAAAAGTATACAAATTTTGGAGGTCAAATTCCTGCCGTGACAAGGACGGAGCATGCATCCCTACCACCTGATCAATTAGCTAACAAAAAAGAATTAACCACCCATAAGTGGTGCACAGGCTTGTATATGTGTGTGTACAATCAGATTTTAGTTTCCCACTAATTATTTAACCATGCGATATCGCAGGTAGTTTTCAACATCTATTATTATTTAGTTCTTTTACAATTAAAATAGATATTTGTTCAAAAAACTATGATTTAAATTAGTAATAAAAAAAATAATTATTCTTTTCTAATACATACATTTTTTTACTGATTTTTTTTATTAGTAGCATGTTTTTTTATTTAAAAGTAAAGGCAATTTAAATATTTTTTTGTAAAAAAAAATAATAATTTAAAATAAGTAGGGGGAAATGTATCTCTTTAATCTAAACCATGTTTTTCTTATTAATGCATTTATTATTTTAATGAACACATATTTTTTTATTAAAAAAATTGTTTTTAAAATAAAAAGGAATCATCAATGATATGAAAAGAAAGTTTTAATTAAAAAATATTGACAATTTTGGTATTATGTATGCAATTAAAGAAAAAAAATTAATCTTAATAAAAAAATAAAAATCTTATTTTCATTAAATATTCATGAACTCAATTTTTTGTTTTTACATGTTAGGCTCATA
>Ga0307517_10009689_pt1 | contig 13619 bp, 5 predicted proteins | sample 23_EM_MG_FD_194515 | JGI IMG/M metagenome (GOLD analysis project Ga0307517, IMG submission 194515) | Populus trichocarpa ectomycorrhiza microbial communities from riparian zone in the Pacific Northwest, United States - 23_EM | ecosystem: Host-associated > Plants > Roots > Unclassified | place...
AATTCTTACCTTAATGGCGCGCTTAATTTCGGCTGATAATTAAAAAAAGAAAATAAAAGAGATTGTTATTAAACCCAATAAAAAGAATAAAAATGAAGAAAAACAACATACCTAAGGATGAGAAAATAAGAGAATGCTTGATTTCAGCTGAGAATGAGAGCGATAGAAAAGAAGAGAAGAGAAAACGAGAGAAATAATGTTGTGAAAGAAGAAGAAGGAAGAAGATGATGCCTTGTCTATTCTGATTCTAGTGTTTTAATTTAGTTTTTACAGACGGAATTATCAATGGCTTTTCATTCCGTCGATAAAGTCAAATAAAATTTTTTAACTTTTACAAAAAATTTCAGAAAGCCCCTTCAAATATTAACGATGCCTTTTTCATTTCGTTAGAGATACCGTTGGGAAAAAAGTCAACAGTCAAAAGAGCATTAATTATCAGCGCATTGAGAAGTCAACAATTCCTATAGTCTCTAGAATATACTGACTAACACATTCCTTCAGTATACCTATATGTAATGAACACCGTGAACAGTGCCAAGGAGAAGGGGAACAATTCCCATAGTCATTGGAATATATCGATGAAAAAATTCTATCGGTATACTCGTTTGTAATGAACACCATGAATAATACTAGGGAGAAGGGGAACAATTTCCATAGTCACTGGAACATACCGATGGAAATATTTCGTCAGTATACTCATATGTAATGTACAATTTGTCGGTATTTCCATAGATGAAAAACAATGTATAATGCCAAATTATATCTGTATTCTCTATATATCTATCTATCCATCCTACAAATACTTAAATTCATAGCTACACACATAGCACAATAACACCAGTTCACATCACAATAATAAAATAAATATTTCTTTTTTATTCAATAATAAATTAATATCATATTCATTACGTTGAAGTAAATTTTGTCCATAAAAATTACTTTATAGTTTATGGCATTACACATTCGAGTTGTGCAAATTAATCATAATTGTCTTTTTTTCGTCAATTGACTCATCCTCATCTCCATCGTAATTTTCTACGTTGATTTCATTGCTATCATCTTCAACAACTTGTGCATGTTTACTAGAGCTCAAAACATCATTCAACTACTCAACGTTAATATCAATAAAAATATTCTCAGCTATGTGAAAATTTGAAATTTCTTCAAAGTTATTAGACGGAGCAACTCGATATCAATTGACTAACTCACCAAGTTAAAAGACATCATCTCTCACAATTAATTCATCGTTGTCATCTTGAACAATCTCGACATAACCCCTGAGTTTGGTTTTCACTATGAATAACCAATCAACTCTTAAACAATCATTTCTAAAAGAAGGAGTGTGTGTGTGTGTGTGTGTGTGTCATAAACTTACTGGCATTGTTTAGTGAAAGCAAAGACATCGTCGACATTGCAGAGTCTAGTCTTTGAATTAATTTCCACCAAACTATGATGAGGATCTACTCTGGTTTCTTTTTCAATGGTGTCACACCAAAAACATTTGAATAAAAATACTTTATTCTGCTCACTATGATATTACAATTCAATGACCTCTTCCAACTTCTCATAGTAGTCAACTTCAAACTCATTAGAAGTCAACCCCTATACATAAACCCCACTATTATATGTTTTTCTACCCTATACACAAACATATGTCCATTGATAAAATAACCGTTGTAGCACTTCATCTTTCTTTTAAGATCCAAACTTAGTAAAGACAAAGTAACATTAACATTCCCTTCCAATTGCTAAACTTAGTACATGAAGTACAATTATGAACAGTTAACGAAAAATATATAATGAAATTAAGTATGCCAAGAGATAAGAATAATTAAATTGTACTTACATGTGTTTTGAACCACGAGGAAAATCATTCATCTTGTAATTGAAAGATTTGAGATTCAGTCAGCTGTGAGTTTTAAGACAATAAATATTGACGATGTTGCCTATGAGAAATTCAACAATGTATCATTTTATGATATTATAAGAGATAAACTGTTTGAAAATAACATGTTAAGTAGTATACTTATGGAATAAAAGGTCTCAATTCATTATGGTTAAATAACACATAATTATGTACTTTTCTTAATTCTATTTCTGACAAATATCATCCCTTCACAATATTTTTTGGTATGAGTCATCCAGGATGAAAGAATATTGACAAGTTCCCACACGAAAGTACTTCCCTACCATCATCACGCCTTGAAATACGGTTGATTCTTGTTCTCAATTAAAACTTAAAATAGTACGAGATAAATGTTGAGATCTCTTCAACAATATAAGCCTCACATATTGAAGCCTTAACATACGCCTTATTTTTTACTTTTCTCTTAAAGTTGAACAAGTACCCGTATGGAATTAAATCAATGTTTTGAAATATGAAAAGAAAGACAATAAAATTTTAATTACGATGCATGTGTAATCCCTAACCTCTCGAATGGATACATTCATCTATATTGGACTAGGCCTCTAACTTCTGCCTCAAACAGTAAATGTATGGGTAGATGCTCCATTAAGTCAAAAAATGATGGAGGGAATATCATCTCAAGTTTGCATATTGTCTGGAGATATTCATTTCAAGCCTCTTCATGTGTTGTGTTTGCAACTTGTTGTAGCATATATCTCTAAAAAGGTGTCTGATCTCCATGAGTGTATCTCATATCCTTATTTAGCAATAAATCCTGGTAAGCTAATGCAATGAGTGCTTGCATTAACATGTGGCAGTCATGACTCTTCATTTTATACAATTTGCAATCCTCTGAATTCACCAGGCGTGATATGTTCGAAGCATATCCATCAGGAAAGTGTAGAATTTTATCTAAAGCGAAGCTGGCTTTGAGCTTTACAACCCATGACTCGAGATAAACCAACTTAATATTTTTACAATGACAAAACAAAGCTATATTCATTCTAGCATTAATGTTGTCCTTTGTTTTCCCCTTCACGTCTATAACCATGCTAAAAATGTTATTAAACACATTATTTTCTATGTGTATGATTTCAAGGTTATGACAAAGAAGATTGGTCTTCCAATAAGAAAGCTTTGCTTTTCTCAAATATGGGTCAAATCAAAATCATGAAACTTATGCTTACTGGATTGAAAACCAAACACAATATCACCATACTCTGACACCACGTCATACAATTCTTCACCCGAAAGAAGTCCTTTATGTTCTTTCTGAACTTGTGATCCGTTGGCAAGGACTGCTGGTGGCAGTAAAAAAAAGATATTTTACTGCTGTCTGTTAGTATGAATGTCTTGCTATTTTCCATACAATATGAACATGCTAGTTTTCCATGCATGCTCCAACCAGAAATTATTTTGTAAGCTTGAAAATCATTGATAGTCCACATCAAAGCTCTCTTTGGTACATCCCATTTAACAATAGCGGTAATGAAGGTGGCTGTTTTTAGACTCTTTGGTAGTTCTTCATTGGGAAATTTGCCACGTGGTTAAGAGCACATGTAAGTACTATCACAAACTCATTATCTATCGGGATACTTAATTTTGTTACATAATTCTCGTTCACTGTTCATTGTTGTACTTGATGTACCAAGTTTATAAACTGAGAGGAAATGTTAATGCTACATTGTCTTTACTAAGTCTGCGTCGTAAAAGAAAGATGAAGTGCTACAACAGGTATTTATCAATGGATACGTGTTTCATATTGAAGAATATGGGTAGGGTAGAAAGACATATGACAATGAGATTTGTGTTAAGGGATCGACTTCTAGTAAGTTTGAAGTTGATTATTATGGGAAATTAGAAGAGGTAATTGAATTGTAATATCATAACGAGCATAATAGAGTCTTTTTATTCAAATGTTATTGGCATGACACCATTAATAGAGAAATCAGAGTAGATCCCCATCATGATTTGGTCGAAATTAACTCAAAAGCTAGACTCCACAACGTTAATGATGTCTTTGTTTTCGTCAAGTAATGCCAACAAGTTTATTACACATACAATCTAGCGTTGTTCATTGTGCATTACACCGATAGAAATATAAATTGTTAGTGTTCGTCGATGTGTTATAGAGGAGAAAGGAATTGTTCCCCTCCCCTAACACTGTTCACTGTGCATCACACCGATAGAAATACCGATGGTTAGTGTCCATCGATGTATTGTAGAGGCGAAGGGAACTGTTACCCTCCCCTTAACACTATTCACTATGCACACACCGATAAAAATACCGGCGGTTAGTATTCGTCGGTGTATTCCAGAGATAAAGAGAATTGTCTCCCTCCCCCTAGCACGATTCACTATGCATCACACCAATAGAAATTCCGATGATTAGTGTCCATCGATGTATTCTAGAGGCGAAGGGAATTGTTTCCATCCCCCTGACACTGTTCACTGTGCATAACACCAATGAAAATACCAATAGTTAAATGTCCATCAGTGTATTCCAGAGGCAAAGGGAATTGTTCCCTTCATATATCAGTGATGGAAATTAAAGTTTACTGACTGAGTGGCAGGTTTTATGAGGGAATCCCCGATGGACTATGAATTTTAACGTGCTGGTAATTAATGCATCTCTGACTATTTACTATTTAGAGTTTTACCAACGAAATCACGGACAGACCAAAAAATATCTAGAGGGTTTTTGAAATTTTTAGTGTGAAATAAAAATTTCAAGGGGATATTACTGAGAAAATCATCGATGGACTAAATTAAAATAATAATATTTAATAGTTTGTCAGTGATCCCCTCAGTAAAACGTAGTATAAAACCTAACGTGAACATTAGAATTTCATTTTTTTCTCTCAATATGAAAATCACTCTTACTCTCTCAAATCCTCTCCTCAATTATCTCAATCTGAAGGGCTAGAAATTAAGTTTTCTTTCTCTCAACACAATTAACAGGTATATGTGGTGATTTTTTTGACGTATTTTCTTCGGTTTATTAACAATGTATGTTTGTTTTTTTTTGTATTACACACAAATAAAATCTAAAATTAAACACGCCATTAACGTAAAAAAATTTCATTCCTAACGCCTATATTTATTTTTGTATATTTTTTTGTATCGCACTTGCGGAGTGAACACCGTCAAAAAATGGTGCAACAATTCATTGACAACCGCACTTAACACTTTGTGGTACATTCATTCAACCATTTTCTTTTGTAAGTTATTATTTTCTTGAATTGAATTTGATGATTTCATTTTTTATTTCTAGGAGACATATAATAGTCGGTTGAAGGAGAGATACAGGGATGACCCTTCAACCCACCAGGATTTCGATCCGGATTTATGGATGGAGGTAAGATTGTCTGGTGGACCCGATAGAAATCGGGTGTTCGGACTCTTCAACACTACGACCAAGAACTTGCGGACAGTCCATAGTTTCTCAATCGTTGGGAGTTAGCAATCGATATCGAGCAACTAGTCTCCAGAGTTTGCGGCTTAGTTACAGCATGGAGTGCAAGAACATTCGGCCGATCTAAATAAAAAATATGAACGACTCTCTGTGAAATATGAAAAACTCCATTGAATGTTCATGGATATTAGATCACAGATGTGTGGTACATGTGCACCCTCTTTCCAGCCTTATAGTCTCGGGAACGACTAGCATCCTCCTATTTCTTCTCCTCCAGCATCGCCTTTGTTCTTGTTTCATTTTATTTGAACATATAAATTTATAATAAATATTTGGCTTTTATATTAAGATAATTTATTTTTACATACTTGAATTTTATACAATTTTATTTTTTTTTAATTATTTCCCTTTTCTAATCAATAGATTTTTAAAAAAATATATTTTTTTAATTATTACAGATGAAATTACCGACAAACTCAATCCGTCAGTATATTCTAGAGAGTTGAAAAATAGTTGCCGCATATGTCACTTCAACTGTGATATCACTGATGAAATTATTTAGTCAGTATTTTACAGAGGGTTGGAATAAAATTACTCCAAATTGCTATTGCCAATCATCGACGGAATAATTTTGTCAGTATATTCTAGCGGGTAAAATGTTTTTCGGGTGCGCATTGTCCATTTGTAAAACCATCAGGGATTTTTTTTATCGACAGATATTCTGACAAAAAATAAATTATCGACGAGTGGTTTGCCAAAGGATGGTTTCTATTCGTGAATCAGTCAGTAAAATACTCGCCGATAAAATGGTAGAATAAGTACCGGTATAATATTTTGTCGGTAAAATTATTAAATATAGTAGTGTAATGCGACTAGTTTTTGGAAATGGGATGTGGAACTAGTTACCCAGTAATGAGGCTAATGACTGGTAATGGACAGTAGAACTAGTTACCCGATAATGGGTCTAGTGTCCAGTAATGAGTTAGTGTCATTAGTTCGTAAGATGGTTCGATAATAGAATTGATTGAAAAGATTAATTAAGACCATGATATATTATTGAAGTTGACTTATTGTTTTGTATGCTTTTATTATGTGGTTTTATTTATACCATGTGTTAAATCAATTTCAGGTACATCGTAGCTTTGTATAGAGTAATAGATATTTAGGATCTTTTTTTGTTTAAATAACAAAAATATAATTTTGAATTGTTAACACCTTTGCAATGTAATTTGGCATATAAATAATGCTAAAATTTATGATATTTGTAATACTATTGATTTAATTTTTTATTAGGCTTTTATAATATTATGAATTTAGCATATTAAAATTAAACATGCATGAATTTATGTTATAATGTTTTTCATTGAACTTATTTATTTTATCACATTTGATTATTATTAGGTAAAATTGTTTTAAATTATATGAAGTGATTGAAATTGGGATTGGATATATTCTATTATGGTGATATGATGAAATGGTAAAGCACAGGATGATTGGATTTTATGGAAATATAATTGTAAAGATTTGCTTGTTGTGTTGTTGATGACTTGATATTAATTTTTTTAAAGGAGACTTTGCTGAGATTTTAATAAATTGTTTTCATGAAAAACATTCCTCAGTCTTTCTTCTAATTGAAATGATAATCACATTGAAACTTGAGCATTAAATGGGATTATTACATCCATTAACTAAAAAATCAATAAAAATTCATTTTGCATAACTTGATTAGTTTTTTTAATTTTTGACATTGGGAACTATTTAAAAAAAATAAAAAAAACATCGTTAATTGTTTGCCTTTAAAAAAAATTAAAATAGTTTTATATGTCAAAAATAAATTCATCTTAAGCAAAATAATATCATGTGGATTTTTATTTATATGTGAAAAAGCATCTCATATCATAATACAAAAAATTACTAAAACAAACTACTTACAAATAATCATACACACACATAACACAAAAACACATGAACTTAAAAGACAATGAGATAATCATATTTAATACAATATAAAAAAAACCTAAAAGATTAAAACTCTAGAAAAAGTAACTTTTTAAACCCATATAATATATTAATTCAAAATATTCTATTTGCAACTACAACCACTTTAGTGATTATTTGTGCTACTCTATATCATTAGTTCTTATAAATAAACTTTGATGAACAACTATTCTATTTTAAATATTAAAATAATTACCTAAATTATGTTAAAAAAAACTCAAAATTAACTTACAACAAAAATACATATGAAAAAAGTTGAACCACTTGCGTAAATACAAGTTACTAGCTAATTGATAAATAATCATGTTCTTTAGCTAGTTGATAAATAATCATATTCTTATACAAAAGGTATTTTAAATCCGAATAACATCTTGTCTCCCCAATCCTGACTCCTTGCAAACCTACGAAGCAAACTAGATGATCCCTACCAAATTGCCATTAGACCCACCCTCTCTAAACCTTGTAAAATACTAAACATGAGTTATTTATAGATTTGAAACACCACAATTAAACCATAAGATTGTAATGTAAAAACAATTATGTTTTTTAAATAAATTGAATAATTGTTTATCAATAAATTTAATTTAAAAAACTAAAAGTGAAATAAAAAATAATCTCATCGGCAAATATAGTTCCAATTTTCAAGTGCTAATAGAGATCTTTTGATATTATAAATATTTACATACAAGACCGTAAAGATAATCTTTTAGTAGTTCAAAAAAGAGAATCCATTGACTAATACACTCACTTATTTATTACTCTACTAGAAGCCCACCATTATAAACATGTTCGGAGGGAGTGTGTTTTTCTTTTCTCCTTTGTTTTCATTACAAACTCTACCACTAGTTTGTAATCAAGTATTTTCACTTGATATTAGATATTATTATGCTTGCAAGAAGATATTTACAATTTAATCTTTCAATTAGTATTAGAAATTAAATTCTACTAAAGTTTATATGTCCATGAACTAAACTAAATATTTTATTGTAAAATAAAAAATACTACACATGTAATGCTATCCAATCTCTTAAAGAGGTATACAACGGCTTTAGCACTTACTATGCCTATTTGTTAAGAATTTTATTTTTATGAATATTTACAAGAAATCCTAAATCTTGTTAGAAGTGGCACCACTTCTATATTGTTACATGTGAAATTTTTACATGTCTATATTTTTTTAGGCATAAATCATAAACTTCATTAAAAGCTTATACTTAACATCCTTTGCGTGTTAGTATGCAATGAAACTACTAGAATAGGGTCTAAAAATTAAATTTCAGCTCAAAACATATACATAATAGTAATGTGTTGTTCTCATTAAACTAGAGATAAGTTTTTGTCTTATCCAAAGTTGGATTCTTATCACTAGTATTTTTAATAATTAGTTTCAATCCCATTCCACTATTGTTTTTTCTTACCATATCTCTATAAAGTTCTTTGGTGAATGAATTTAGCAAATTATTTATAAACTTCTTATAGACAAGGATAATTACTTTATTTGTAATCTACTCTCAAACATATTCATGCTAGATATTTATATGTTTAAACTTACCATTATAAATATTACTATAATCTTTAAACATAGTTGTTTCACTATCACAACACAAAAAAATAGTTGGCATTGGTTGTGACTTGATCGCAAGATCTAATAATTTATTTTATTTTTTAGAATATTGCCATTAGCTCTGAACATAAGTCCTTTACTTCAACCATTCTGCTTTTTTTTTTCCTTCTATGAAAGTCATAACTATAAATTTTGATTTCATAATAGAAAGTAAGATGCAATTTTATTTTTAGAGGCTCAATACATCACACACCTCCTTCAATAATAAATATCTATCTAGATGTTGACTTGTTATCTTTTGAATTAGTTATCCAAATTGCATCACAATTATTGCCAACACAATTGAAGAATTAAAATAAAGCATGCCTAAATTGCTCGTACTTTTAAGATAACTAAAAACTATTGAAATAACCTTTCAATGATCCACTAGAGCCTTAATTATATATATTGGTAGTTTGCACACAATAAAAGTTATATCGAGTCTTGTATAATGTATATATAGACTTCTGATAACACTAGTATATTCTTGTTGTGCTACTATTTTATAATAATTACCACTTAACTTCACACTAGAATCAAATGAGGAGTTAACCTTCTTTATTGAGATGCTTAAAATTATTAAGTATTTTTTCAGCATAATATGAATGACTAAGTGCATAAGAATTGCTCTATTTCTTAACTTTGATACTTAACTTGCAAACTTTCTTCTCATTCTCAGGAAGTACAAAACCCTTGGATTACTCCATATGTACTTCATTAAAGTCTCTATTTTAATAAGATTGTTTTTACATTCATTAGACAAATATATAATTTATAAATTGATGCTAAAGTAAATAAATTTCTTATGGATGTTATTCTCTCCATAAGAGCATAAGTGTCAAAATAATCAACACCTTTCTTTTGAGTAAAGTTTTTTGGAACTAATCTTGCTTTGAATGCATGTACAAAATTATCAATATTGTATTTTTTTCCTAAACATCCATTTACGTTCCATAGGCTTGGAACCTTATGGTAAATCCACTAAGATCTAAGTATTGTTAGACAATATTAAGTTTATTTTATCATTTGCAACTCCCCCCCCCAAAAAAAAAAAAAGCTAACATTTCTGGAAGACATAGCTTTATAGAAAGTATTTGGATCATATTCAACATTTAGTATCACATGTGTCTTTTTCATTATTGTGGTTCTTTACTTTCTATTAAAAATACATGTGTCTTTTTTTTTCATCTGTTTAAATCCTTCTAGGTTATATCGAACCTTCAATTTCTAAGTCTTTTATGCTTTTTATTTAAAATTAAACTAGGCATCATCACAATTACACTAGGAAGAAATTTTAGAGTGCTCTAAGAGTAACTATCAACACTTATTTCATAAGAGAAAGATAGATACAATGAAGAGAGAAAATAATATATTTTTGAGCCTAGCTAAAATATTCTTATCTTTTTTTTATTGGTTAGAATGTGACTTTCTCTTTAACCATTTATCTCTCTCTCTTTAAAGTGAGCCCATGGTATAAGTGTTGATATTTACTCCCAGAGTACTATACAAATTTCCTAAATTAGGTTCTTATACATTAGAATCACTAGCAAGTTTATTTTCAATATCGATATGGTATATATTTAACTGTGACATTAGTTTCTAAAATTAAAAGTCTATATTCCTTTGAGTTTTGTACATAACCAATAAAAATACTTTCAAAAACTTTAGGTTCGGATCAAGAACTTTGTAAAACATTACGCACACCCAAACTTTAAAATAATTTAGTTCTTGTTTTCTACCATCCATACTTTATGTGGAGAAACATGTAAATTTTTAGATGATACTTTATTATAAATATGGCCTGTAGTATGCAAAGCTTCATAGCACAAATAATAAGTTAACTTTGCATTCAATCTTATAACATTAACTATTTCTATAAAGTTCTTATTTTTTTTTATCTTTAAGAAAGACCATTATGTTATGGTGTATAAGGTATTCTCACTTGATGAATTATTCTATTTTCCTCACAGAAAACATGAAAAAATCCTTAAGAAAATATTCATCTTCTTTATCACTTTTAAGAACTTTAATCTTTCTTTCCTAATGATTTTCTACATTTGTTTTAAATTCTTCAAATTTTTTAAAAATCTTTTTTAGTTCCTTAGTTAGTAAACATGTTTAAATTAGGTATAATATTCAATTAAGTTATAAAATATTCATTTCCATCTCTAGTGAACACAATGATTCACTCACATATATCTACAAACTCAAGTAATTGATAATTTTTTTCAACCACCCATCAACATTGCAACCATTCGCTCCTCCTCCCTCTCTAGTTTTTGTTGAGAACTTTTATGTATAGATTTTTGGCAAATAAAAGTTCTTTTTTGATTGAGTTTGGATATTAGGGATTTATTTGACAAAAAAATGGGTGTTAAGAATTTGGTTGTGTATACTCATCAAGAGTCTTGGAAACTGAAAGTAATTAATCAGATTATTAGTTTTTTAGTAAGAACTTATTAAGATTAAGGGATAAAGATTGTAACATAATTATTTGAAAGAAATACTATATTAATCATTTTTTCATTAAAAATTTAGTGAAGTAATGACAATAGAAGGTGATGCGAACCTTGTGATTACGCAACCTACAATCAAGATTGAGATCTGATCCCGGATAGTTGAAATAGATCTAATAGAAATGTGATATAATGAAAACATATTTAAAGACACCAACACTATTGGAATGAAGTTGAATGACACCACAAAGCCAATTAATCTTTGATAAATCAGATTTAGTTCGTTCGAGAAATGAAGAATGAAGAATCACTCTCACACAAGTTAAAAAAAAAATGTTCTGAATTCTTATTGATAAAAAAAAAAATTCCATCTTTAGGCTTTACAAGGCTTTAAATACTTATGAAAATATAACTATAATGGATCTGTCCTAGTGGACTGATTTGACCCACTTATAAAATTGATCCAAAAACCCTAAACTAAAAGGCCCATAACCTGATCCAAACAAGCATTGGATCCTAACTAAAAACAAAGTTTTAGTTAAGCTCAAACAAGTCTTAGGTTGTAGCCAACAAAATAAAATAAAGTTTATATATTAAATCAATGTTCTGTCGTGAGAAGAAAAGAAAATATTACAGAACTGATTCGAGGCTTATTTATAGCCTTTCATGTAGCCCATTAATCCTAGAAACTAAAGGAAAGGCAGTCGCTCATATTGTTTTCAAGTTATAGTAGGATTTTGATCTGAAACTTGTATTTTTTTTTTAAAGGAAAGTAATTGCTGGTATTAATTCTCTTCTTTTTCGCCTCTTAGGATCCTTCTAATACTAGGAATCATAATTAAAGTTGTTGGAATAATCTTTTCGTATAATTAGGAAGCCTTGCCGCCATTTTGTTTCCTAAGTCAGCTTGGATTCTTTTATTATTATTTTGTGTTATGTTTTCTCCTCACCTCATAGCCCAAATAAGATTGGATTGGGCCCCTCTTGCATATGGATAAGATGTTCTAAGACCTTCTCTTGATGCCTCAATGGACCCTTCAAATCTGACTTGGTCGAAACCTTCAAAATCAATGCATTCAATACCTCTTTTAATACTTTTGTTTTGGACCGGGTCATTAGCCAATTTGAAATATATAATGGGTGCTTGCTAGTGTTTGGGGGCTAATCCACATCAGAAGAGAAACTTGTGCTTAGAAAGATTTATAGTTGAGTTTGAGTTTCTTTCAAAAGATTGATGGCCTTTTCTCAATTTTTTATATTGCTTTAAATGCTTATATTTATTTAAAATATATATTCCGTGAATTATATATGGCAACATCATTCAGTTTTTTAATGAATATATTTCGTGAATTAACTCAAAAAAAAAATTGATCTCCTATCTCTATTGATATTCTAAACCGAAATCCGAACATATATATTTCATGAATTAACTCTAAGAAATTGATCTTGATCTTATATATTTCTGTTAATATTCCAAATTCAAATCTTGAAATCAGCATGTAAAAGAAATTATTAAAATCTTTAAAAATATTTATAAGAAAAAAAATAATTGACGTACAAGCCGCTCTAATAAGATTTCTTGTTGTAAAAAGCTTTGACAAGTTCAAGGCTTCATACAAGGAATTCAAGTCTAAGCACTTACACTGAATATTTTCTGATTAATTATTTGATGGAAGTACCTAGCTAGTTGTATGGCAATAATTTTTCCAGCACACTTTAATCATTGTACCATGTAATGCATGCATCCATCCATCCCCTTGAAAAAGGAATTAATTTATTATGCTTTCTTTATAAAGCTTTTGATGAGGTCAAGTTTAGTGATATACTTTGCAAACGAAAAGCATGAGCTTATGATTGAATATGGATATCACTTTGTCAAAATCTCCTCCTTTACTTGTAACTGATGTTAGTTCTTACAATCCGGCAAGGAAACATTGATGGGATCTAACCAACAACTATCAATTTGTATTTGGCTTTGCGATATCGTGCCTTCCCCGAACACGGTTTTATATCTGTCGGCGATGAGATCTGTTCAATTAAAAATATATTAAAATAATATTTTTTTTAATTTTTTAATTTTTAGTATTAAGACATCAACACTTTTTTTTAAAAAAAAAAAAAACTTAAAATCAATGGAGGATGAAGAGGTAGGCAAATTGACAATGCCACACGATTTTCAAGGAGCACATGCCGATAGATTCCCCGGCGGTGGAGAGTAGCCAAGGAAAAAAAAAAATCTTG
>Ga0307517_10009690_pt1 | contig 13619 bp, 11 predicted proteins | sample 23_EM_MG_FD_194515 | JGI IMG/M metagenome (GOLD analysis project Ga0307517, IMG submission 194515) | Populus trichocarpa ectomycorrhiza microbial communities from riparian zone in the Pacific Northwest, United States - 23_EM | ecosystem: Host-associated > Plants > Roots > Unclassified | place...
GACACACGAAAAAGAGATCTGATTGGTTAGATTAGATGGGATTGGTGTGCATAGCCCGAGGGTATGAGCGAGAACAACGGAACGAGACTAAATATTAAGGCACATTTGATGGGTTTGATTTGGGTTGATCCTCTCCATTCCGATCAAGACCGTCATCATGTGGTAATCATGTGGGTTCTTGATGGTGGATCATGATGCATGATTATCCATGATAAGTCGGTGACTACACCGCCATTTTGGCTGCATGTGGAAGCGACCTGGGCCATCTGACGTGTCAGCATCATTTTCTCACGTGGCATCAGATTGGTGGGATGCTGGCGGCTAGGGTAAAATCGGACTAATACCAGCCTGTCATCAACCGCAGTGGACATGACCTGAAGCATCAGCCCGACGCTAGCTCAAGTCCCAGCTCCAACCTACAGTAGTGATCACATGGAAGGGACCTTGGAGAATATCCTGGCATAGGCAGATTTTCTAGGTCACTACAAGATGGCTGAGTTATGTTAGGGCATCCTTTTTATGCAGATTGATATGCGCTACCCATGCAGATCGTCATCAGGTTTTGAGACAGGTCAATGATAGATTAATGTGCCAGCGGCTCACAGGAACATAATGTTGCTGTATATGTTGTGGTCATGATATGGGAGCAGGTTGGGTTCAGGTCAAATGCATGTACGATTATGGCTATAAACAGGAACTAGTAATGATTGGTGACAGGATAAGCTACTGGACTTGCGCGCCACATTCGCACCGAGAACGGGATTGTAATTAAAGATATGAATAGAATATGAAGAAATGACGTGTTGAAGTGAGTGTTGTTGTTGTCGTCATGTGAGGGGTTTGTAACTAATGTTCAAGCTTCTGCAGCGGCAGCCTCGGAAAGGGAGTCGTCAATGCCTTGCTGCCAGGGATTGAGCTCTTCGGCTTCAACCTTATCATGGGCCCCACTCCCATAGATGGTCTTGTCTTTTTTGAGAAATCCCTTTATTGCGCTGAGAAGTTGGATTTAGAAAGCGACAACAAGCGTGACCAAAAAAAGAGAAAGGACAACACACCGTGTAATCATTGTCATATCACCCTCGGCAATTAACCTTATCATCTCCAAACATAGATCAACCTTATCCCAAAAGTCCGGCCCATTATCCTCACAGTAAACAGTACGCTACAGTCCACAGGGAGGCAGGTCGTTAGCACCGCAATTCAGAAAGAAAAAAAGAGTAAACACCCACCAAGATTGCAATTTTTCCACAAAGTGGAACGGTGACAGTGCATTTGGTGTCCCTGACGAGTTTCGTTGCAAGATCAAAGATTTTTGTCTTTGCATTAATTGCGTTTCAGATCTAGAATTGGTTCGGTCTGGATAAGATATTTATGGGATTATATATAAGCTACGACGCACTGTTTTCTTGATGCTTGAGCGAGTCTGAGTTAACGATTCCCCAATGGCAGTTTCAATCACACTAGAGACATAGCTGTCCGAGTCGAAGGTTGAGGGAATGTGCAGACGCTCCCGTAACATAAATGACTGACAAAATTGTTAGGAACCAATAAAATAAACTCAATGGAAAAAGATCAAGGGACACATACCAGGACTCGATCTTTCGGGATGCTACCTTTGTAAGCACTGAGCTTTGACGACAACAGGACAGCGACAACAATACTGTCAATGTTCGTCTGTACACATGTCAAATAGTTCAGGCTTGAGCTACGCAATGACATACCTTTAGTGCTGGTGTAACCTTATATAGCGGTGCCGCTGCAATGATCTTGTCAAGTTTGTTCTCGATAACACACTGTTGGGAATAAAGAAGGACATTTTGGGCAACGGAAGATGACTGGATTATTTATTCATTAGACGAAAAGCATGGAAAATAATGACACGTCTACCTTGACAAGCTCTTTGAGAGCCTCCTTTTGGTATGGAAATAAATTCAACTTATCTGCAAGCCGTCAAGCAGCACGCTGTTCATTGGACCGCAAAGGCCCAAATGAGGGAGCAATCCCATCTGCCTCTCCATCAACTGAGGTGGCAGTACCAGTGTTCGGAGAGGATGATATCTGGCCACCACCTCCACCAAATGGGTCATCATCAATGTCAACGTCAGGAGAAACCTCCCTCATCATTTGGGTAAGTTCTTCTGCTGCAGTGAGAGGAGCTGAGGACTCTTGGGGCCCAGATGGAGAAGGAGAAGACATTTGGAGAAGTCGAAACAGATGAAAAGGGAATGAAAAGAAGGAATGAGAGAGAAATGGAGTTTGAACAAATTTAAACTGCACGCTTGCCGCTGGCCACCCTGCATCACAAGACCACTTCAAACCCGACACAAAATTTGGCTTGGGAAATCTTTCCATCCAACAAAACATGATAGGAAGAAGAGGCCGTAAGCCAGCTCCACTGGCCGATTGTGAGTAGTAATAAAAATGTACATCTGAAAGAAGCTGACCGGGGCTCAGTCACAGAAATGGCGCCAGATGGCAAAGTTCGTTGTCGTATTTGTCTTGAATTCAATAAACGAGATTACAAAGGCAAATGGGTCCTAAAAGCCAGTTTTTCAAACCATGCTACACACCCAATTCACCTTAAGGCAGTTGCAAATCAGAACACGTTCTTAACAGCAAAAGCACAGGAGTTACCAGATAACTATGCGACAGCTCGGGACATGGTCATGGACAGCCCTCCAAAAGATAGAAGTGCCAACGACTATCACATAGGGCCAAATGATGAGCAAGAACAAGCGATGTGGGATGACTTCGATGGCAACTTCAAGTTTGAGCCATCTGAGGCCGACCTTTATGAGCAAAAGCGCAAAGAATTTGATCGCCGCATGGAGGAATATGGCCTTTGGGGTGGACAAGAGGCACTACCCGATGACAATATGATCAACGTTGAACAACTCTGGCAGGAGGATGAGCAAGACGACCTACTTTCAGAGTTGCTCGAACATGCATGTATGTGCAGATTTCCGTAAAATCTCTGCGGTCATTAATTTGCTGAATCTCGACCAGACCTTGGGGAAAGAAGCTTTGAAATGGAGGACGAAACCAAAAACTCAGACCAGACCTGGTTTCCGTATCCATCAAAGCTGGCATTTCTGTTGGACACAATAGATAACCTACCTCGCCTTCGTATATCAACATCCTTCATGAAGGTTCTCCTCTGGCTTTTACGAGAGGTTGGCGTTGCGAATGTACCATCATTTGCTGGGCTGCGAAAGGTCCAGAAGAGTTTGAAAAGGGAGAACATTGTTCCTACAGTTCATTGGAAGTCGCCCAAAGGCCATGCATTTTCGTTCAACAATCCCTGTGCTATTGTAGCTAATGTAAGTCATATACTCCTTTCATTTGAAGAACTCACTAAAGGATTCAAAAAGGACTGGGCCAACCCTCTCGTCGCAAAGCACATCCGTCGCTATCCAGTAATTGCACGAAATGGAATCATATCCGAGATTTGGCATGGTCAAAAATGGCGCCACGACCTTGATCGACATCTGATGAGTCCAATGTATGACGCTGGAAATGGAAAGCACTACTTCATAGACGAACCTGCTTGCCTCAAAGATGGGCGAATGATAATACCTGTGCGATGGTTGGAAGATGAGAGCGGTGTAGTTTGTTGTGATGCGTGGGAGATCAAGCATGTTGAACACTCGGTCTGTCCTTTTCTCCGTCTAATTAGGAAAAAGAGCTCACCAGAATACCAAAAAGTTATCCAAGATTGAGGATGAGGTCGTCGTGATGGTCGCATCGTCTGAGCTCAAGCACAACATGCTTGACCTTCAGGATATGAGCTTGATACCAGAATGGTGTCCGGAGACAGTTGCAAGCGGTCACGTTTCACGCATGCCAAATCCAGATCGCACACTGGCAGACGGACACCCAATCTATTCTTCCTTCATAGATATCTTTGGTGATGATGTATCAGGGAACCGGTCAAAGAGTTGGAATAAGCACTGGAACATTTATATTACTCACCGCAATTTACCGCGAAAGCTACTATACCAAGAGTGTCACATTCATTTCACATCCACATCAACGCATGCAACAGTGCCCGAACAGTTTCATGGTATAAAGGAGATCATCGAGTGAGTTTGATTTTATGTAATTCTTGAGATGGACGATGACAACTTCTTCATCTTCAGGAAGACACACCGCGAACCAATTAAGACGCGGAGTGCAGTGGATGGCCAGGAAACATGCTTAAAACTCTATTGTAATTGCGGACCAGGTGATAATCCTGCACAAAGTGAAGTTTGTGGTCACATCGGAGCAAAAGGAAATTTTCCATGTCGGAAATGCAACATTGGGGGGTCACAAAAAGAGAAAGAAACAAATGAAGGGTTCCGTAAATTTTTCTTCGTATGTCTCTTTATTCTGCGACTTTATCTACGCTCGTATTGGACACACTTGAACTCACAGTGACTCGATGTAGCCAGGGCAAACCAGAAGTGCTCAAGAAACCTTAACCGAGGTTGAGAGGCAGGTGAAAGCTGCGTGTTTGGGTGTAGCTCAGACAGTGAAAGACCTTCAAACCAACTCGGGGGTCAAAGATGCGTTTACTCAACATTGGATTGATGAACTAATCGAGCGTTCACGGACTATGCAGAAAAGTCAGCCACAGCGTCCCCTTGCTGAAATCCAGGACAAGTTGATGACATGGATTTCCACGAACAAGGCTGCAGTGTATAATCCGTTTCTCACTCTCATTGGTAATGGTCATCTTAATTGCATGGTGCTCTATACTCATTTGAATCATTTCACCTCTACAGGTTTTGATGCCTCCTCCGATACACCTGTCGAAATTTTGCATACTATCCTACTTGGGATCGTCAAATATGTCTGGTATCTACTCCACTCAACATGGAAAGATTCACATAAGAAGATTTACGCAGAACGCCTACAAGCCACAAATACATCAGGCCTATCAATTCACGCAATTCGGGCGAACTATATTATGCAGTATGCTAACTCCCTAATCGGACGACAGCTCAAAACCCTTGCCCAGGTTAATGCTTTCCATGTTTACGACCTAGTAGAACCCCTCCAGTTTGCATTCACGAAGGCGATAGGAGAGCTTTCGGCACTTCTTTGGTTCCCAGAAATTCAGAGCCTCAATGAATATTTGGTGTGTTCGGTATTAAGCTGCTGTCGACTATTCACTGATGAGAGGGTCATTCAAGGATGATGTTGAGACAGCTGCAGCTAACGTCCTCGACATCGCTGCTCTTATTGATCCAACCAAAGTCATCCTGAAAATTAAATATCATCTCCTTGCTCACTTACGCCAAGATATCATTCGTTTTGGGCCTATTCTCGGCGGCGCCACGGAGACCTTTGAGTGTTTTAACGCTATTTTCCGGTTTTGCTCAATTCTGTCCAACCACTTATCTCCCAGTCGCGATATTGCAGTCCAATTAGCAGAACAAGAAGTGCTTAGACACTTTCTCTCTGGAGGAAGCTGGAAAGCTGTTACCGGAGGTGGTGAATGGAAGGTACCAGCGCCATCGGTGACGAACTTCCTCAGCAATAACCCCTTTTTGGTGGCCTTGTTGGGCTATGGCCGTGATGCGACCACTCTTCATAGGGTTTCTGGTATGCCTTTGCGATTAATATTTATGCTTCCCAAATATTTAATGGGAACTGCAGGAACTATCAAACTCGAGCCGCTGAAATGCCCCAAGAATGGGACAAAAATTGCTTGCCTTTCATTCAGATTAACCGAGACTCTTGCCAGACAAGCTGTCAACATCCCAGAGACGATGCGAAACCCTGAGGTACGATGGTACCATGGAAAACATGTCATATCCCAGGCCGAAGATGCATGCGCAGTTGGGACGTGGATCTTTGCAAGATCTCCTTTCTCCTCGGTGAGATATCATTTTATTTAAAACTCAGTCAACGTTTCTTTACATTTCTCAACTAGACCGAACCACCAGTGACAGGGAAGATACTAGAAATACTCCAGGATGAAGGCGGGACAATGTCTTTCGTTGTGATTGATATTTTTCAAGTTTCGGCGATTCGACATGAATATTTCGGAATGCCCATTCTTTCACGACAGTTAGACGAGATCACCTTACTTGTAGTACCAGCTAAGGTTGGTACATTATGCATCGATGACCACTCATCTCCTTACTTACGACCTTATTTAGACGATTATGTTTCAGTACAACGTCCAGCACGACTGCCGGCAGGCCAAGTGTGTCGCTTCTGGGAAACGAGCCGTTGCCCAGGAGCATGAGGTTAGCTCGGAACCCAATTCCTTCATCGAACACAAACCCTTGGACCGCTTTCTAATCAATACACACGCTTTCCACAATGCACACTTGATTCGTGCGGTTCTCCCTCGAGATCTGACTATTCCTATCGCATATTCAGCAGACCGTGTTGCACATCATGCTTCTATTGCTACCAAGCTGCGGGAGATTCAAGGTGGGAAGCGACAGAATGCCGCCGAGAAGAAAAGGGCAACTGCAGAGCTTAAGAAAGCCGCAGAGGTTGAAGGTGACGAGGTGGCAGGACTCGGAATGGCTGGAAGGAAGAGGAGACGAGGGGATGATGTCATTATAGGAGAGAACACTGGCGGTTAGCCTGTAGCACGTCCTATACACCAGTATACTTAAGCTTATAGAGGATATCTGCGAAAACTACCTGTGATCAAGCTGTAAATCAGTGTACTACCAGAACGAAGGATCAGCCTTGTCAGATATGAGCATAAACGACTGAGCAAGCTGGCAAGTACAGCTAGTGACTAGTTGGAACCGTCTACCTGGATTTCAGGTGGAGCTCAGGTCTCCACCAGAAAACCGAAATTTTGTGGTGGAGAGCTAGTCTCCACCTGGTAGGCATGTTATACATTGGCTAGCCGCCATAAATTCCCACCGTCTGGCAGTAACGTTTACCCCGAATGGCAGTGTAATGATCGAGAACTAAACAGTGCCCTTCTTCTTGCCTTCTTCCAAGGCTGGTCAATTATGTTACGAGTCTTTATTTATAAAGATGAGTTTTTTTACCCAGCCGAAAAGCCCTTTTCCGCGTTTTCACAACCCCCATCAATGATGGCATTACTTAAGCAAACATGTGACTCTCAAATCCCAGCCAGAAAGTCCTTGTCCGCGTTTTCACAACCCCATCAATGATGGCATTAGTTAAGCACAGGTGACTCTCAAATCCCAGCTGAATCCCTATGACGTACCCTTCAAAATTTCTGACGCTGACATCACTGGACCAGAATGAAATCCCTATTTAGCAATAACTTATCTATGCCTATCCCACCCATTCCTGCCCAAGGACTCGCGGCCTTGGATGACATTTCCAAAGCATCATATTATCTTATCTTTCGACCTGGGAGAACTTTTTTTGAGGACAAAGTGGTGGTCTATCTATACCTTATCTTATTTAAGGTTTCATGCAAGCTAACAAACGATGATTTTATTGAATGCCCACACGTACGGTGTGGGCGCTAAGTAGTATGATACAAAGAAATTTAAAAAACCAGGAGCAGAGCTGTATGGCTCTGCTCCGTTATTCCGCCTGCCGGTTTGGCCTATTACCCGCCTGGTTAGTTGTCGTTGTCATGTCGCCGTTGTGCTGCAGTCGCCGTTGTCGTCATGTCGAGTCGCGCTCCTCCTCATGGTGTTGGGCCGATTCTGCCATTCGTCATCAATCCTTTCTCTTTGAAGAGCCTCCTTGTCCTCTTCATCATTGCTCCTCTTCGCCAGCCTCGCTTGGTTTCGCTTCGCTTTTCGATTTGCTGTCATTGATTTCGATTCGCTGTCATTGGTCTAGATTTGCTGTCGTTGGTTTCGAGTCGCCGTGCTTGGTTTCCTGGTCGTCTCAGTTGGTTTCCTGGTTGTTACGCCCCTCCGTCTCCTTCTCGTCTCCCCTGTCCTCCTTCTACTCGTCTCAACCTTCCTCCTCCCCCTCCTCATCGGGTCCCTCTTCCTTCTCACCTCTCCACCGTCTCACTCCTTCTCTTCACTGTCTCGCCCTCTCATCATCGTCCCCCCTCTTCTCTCCTTCCTCCTTGTCATTGTATCTTCCCCTCTTCGTCAACGCGTCGCCCCTCATTGTCGTTGCTTCGGGGTCTCGTTTCGTCTTATTGTCAGTGGGGGAGATGAGAAGAGGGATAGCGAAACGAACCACAGAACCACAACAAATGTTGTGGTCCGTACTTGGGGACTCCCGCTTCACCAGTCCCCCATGCCATCCTCCTTCCCGGATCTTCCGTCGAGCAAGGCTGAGCCACCCACATCCCTTTGAAAAGGGGAAGGAAGGCTGGGGCCTGGATCCTCGCTTCTGAGGAAGCCGAAGCGGTGCTGAAGGAGCCCACATCCCTCTACGGAGGGGAGGGGCTCGGGGCAAGGCCAATGGGCTCGGTTGAAGGCATTGAGTACGAGGGCGAGGGTGGTGGTGGAAGAGAACGAACGAACATTGACCCATGATGGGGTTGATGTCTGTTTAAAACTCCGCTCTCCCACAATAGCGTTCGATATGAACACTTGTCAGCCCAATAATAAAACAAAAAATTGTATCATACCTTGGGAATATCAATACATATAATTCTTTTTTTTTGCTATGAAAAACCGAGCCCAGCAGCAAAAAACCAGCCAAATTGATGGCATCTTCCCAAAACGAAAGGAGCGCACAGCGTCATCCAAAGCTGCATACCCATTCCCATCCCCTAATGTTTAGAATGATCGTAGATTACATTTTCATTCATGTACTAGACTACAAATATACTTTTGCCCTATTAAAAACGGCCCCAAATAAGCCCAAGAGGCGCCCGCAGGATCAATTTTGATGGCGTGTTCCCAAAATGGAAACGTCATCCAAATGATCCTCTTTCAATCCATCCCTTCCCGCCCCCGCGCACAGGGTTAAAGGGCGGGATATATTTTTATTAATATTCTAGACCCTAAATATGTTTTCACCCCGCCCAAAACCCCCACCAAACGCCCCCAACGGCGAGTAAGCGCCCCCAGCATGCCCTCTGGCGATTATCTATTCGATTTCATTCTGGTCCAGGTGACGTCAGTGTCAAATAATTTGAAGGCTACGTCATAGGGATTTCTGGTCCAGTGATGTCAGTGTCAAAATTTTTGAAGTGTATGTCATAGGGATTTCATTGTCAACTGTGAGGCCAAATCTTTGGTCCACAACCACCAGTTATATTGTCCAAAGTATCTAAAACCTATTTATTAGTGTATTAAAATTATATTCCAATACATGTTCAAATATTATACAGACTGAAATAGAGAAATGATGAAGGGGATGGTTGGAAAACACTATTTTCGCATTTTCTTAAATTACATCTTCAATTCTGCATCCTTTTCCTTAAAAATCGGGATCCCTATCCTTATAATACTTATAAAATAATACAACTTTTTATTTTATTATCGGGGATACAAGCATTCATATCGAACACTATCTATCGGGGTGAGCGGACTTTGAAACAACCATCAACCACATCATGGTTGATTTCAGTTCGTTCTCTCTTTCCTCCACCACCATTTCTTCACCACCACCTCGCCCTCGTGCTCAACACCGCCAACCTCGCCCGCAAACCTGTAGATGAGCCCCTCCCCTCTATCGAGGGATGTGGGCTGGATTATGACCGCCTCAGCTCCCTCAGATGCGAGGTCGCAGCTGCAGCTGCCCCCCCACTTTCCATAGGGATGTGGGTGGCTTGTACATGCTTGACAGAGGATATGGGAAGTCCAGGGGGGGGTTCTCACAGACCACCCGCCCCCTTTCCAAAACGCTGCCATAACAAATAATGCTGGAACTCGAAGCGACCGCCCATCGACAACGCGAATCAGCCATCGACAACGTGAGACGATAGGGAGGAGGTGGGGACATAGATGAGAAGGAGGGGCAAGATTATGATGAGGAGGTGAGACCAGGCAAGGAGAAGGAGCAGGGGTTTATTGCATTTTACATGTTATATATAATGTTGTGCGATGTGTCTTGTTGTGTCCAAAAGCAGGCTAGCTCTGAAGGGCCCTGGGGTGCTTTGAGACACTCTGGGAAGAGTATTAAATTAGCTGAGGGACTACCTGGTTTATGTACCTAGCTACAAACCCAAGGGGATGTTGGACTGGGTTCTCTCGGACCTCTGTGCTAACCCCACAGGACAGGGGAGTAATGAACCCCTGGGGCGGAATCTACCACTAAGACTGATAGCTTAATGGTAGAGCGTCGGTCATGATAGCTGATGACGTCGGTTCGAGTCCGGCTCAGTCTATATATTTCCATGTCATTCCAATAGAGGATACACTCCTTGGGGAATATATTTTATGTTTTACAGATCTGATATGTTAAAAATATGTGTGATGGAATTCAAATCACGTGTGATCAATTTGCGTGAGAAGGTTGAAATTTGAATCTCCACTTGCATTGGTGCCACATTGGTTGCGTTAATACCACGAAGTGCAAAGGATTCAGCTTGTCCCATGAATTTACTGTGGTTCCTATTACTTTTCACGGTAAAATCTCCCATTATGTTGTGGATGATTGTCACTGACTGTTGTTGTTGACAGTCCATTCTGCCAGTGGTTGGGTTTCACACAACTGCCACCACGATTACCAGAACTCCGCAGTTTCCACTGCATTCCATTGATTGTTCGTTGTTCATTGCAGATGATTATTCACTGTATATGTCAAGGATTGGCCCACCGCTGTCCAAAACAGAATCATGCCTCCTGCTGTCAATGACAGAATTGTCCCCCCTGCTGTCAATGACAGAATTCTTATCCCTGCTGTCAATGACAGAATTCTTATTCCCGCTGTCAATGACAGAATTGTACCCCCTGCTGTCAATGACAGAATTGTTCCCCCTGCTATCAATGACAGAATTATACCCTCCGCTGTCTATGTTGACAGAATTTTCTCCCCATGCCATACTCATTCAGAATATATCACCTGCACATGGTACTTTGGTTTGTTCAAATTCATATGATAAAATTACATCTGCTGTTACAAATAATGTGGCAGTGTTTTGGATTAATAACACATTATTTTACATGCAAATATATTTGGAATGGTCAGTTCGGATGGTCTACAATTTTCTGGATCTCACACAAAATGGTTTATGCTTTTGCACAAACCGTTATTTGATATATAGAAGAATATTAAATATATGGCTTTCTTTCCAGCGTCATATCATGTATCGGCATGACTTTATATCTCTTGTCCAACACAAGTTAAGATTGCCAATCCTTACTTTACGTCAGATCAAAGTTTTATCCATGGATTCATATGAAGATACAGCTGCTTCTTATGCTAGCATGGGTGGTGGCAGGATTACAAATACTGTTATGGGGTCTCAACTAACAAATTTCTTGGTACAACCTGCATATTTGGATGACAGTGATAATACACTCTTTAGAATGATGAGTTATGTCCATCGCCATGAGTTGAACAATGTAATGGAAGAAAACCCAGATTTTATAGCTGCACAAATTCCTATTCCATTGATTGCTGCTTGTCTAACACTTGTAGATGTTCGGAATCTATGTCGTATACATGGAATTCCTTACTCAGGTAAACTTAATAAAGAAGACAATATTAAACGATTTGAGCATCACTATTGTTCAAACTGTGAGGCATATTACACAATATTCAAGCGTGATGATAGAGATAAAGTAAAAAAGGATAAAGATCGAGAGAGAAAAGCTATTTCTAGACAACAACCAAGAGTGCGTCATTTAAATAACAATAAAACTCATCAAGAAAAATCTCAAAAGAAGAAGAGAAAAGAAAAATTGGCCAAAAAAAAACAAACAACCAAGCCGGCTGTTGTGTGCTCTGCATTTCCACTGCGTCCTGCCTCAGATCATTTGATACATCATATCATTTCAGTCTTTTGCAATGATACAAATCCATCACAATTTGAAGAAGCAGGTTGCACTGTATGTGGGCAACTCACACTATTGTCTGAGTTGAAGGCTTTTAATGAAGTTGATATATGTTATGATCCTTTGATAAATTCCCTTGCTGCAAAAATTGAAAAGAAAACACTGGATGACTCTGATAATGAAGTCAGATCCCCAATTCTTGATCCAGACTGCTCACATATATGTGGGACATGTCTAAGTGCATTGAAAAAAAATAAAAGACCTCTTAAGTCTCTGGCAAATCATCTGTGGATAGGTAAAGTTCCACAGGCACTGGAAGGTCTGACATATGGAGAAAAAATGCTAATTGCCCAAGTACGGCACAATCAATGTCTTGTGCGAGTGTCTTCTGGAAGGGCAAAAATGATTGCTAATGCCATTATGTTTACTAATCCTACTGTAAAGGTTTATAAAATGTTACCCCCCAGCAGATAAGAGCTCAGTGAAGTGCTTGCTGTTGTATTTGTTGGACCTGCTAATCCAACACAGGAAGAATTTAAAAGAACTCCAATGTTTGTGCGAAGAAACAAAGTAGCTGAGGCACTTGAGTGGCTAAAATTGAACCACTCTGATTATGCTTCTTTGAAAATATCCAAAGAGAATTTAGATACTTATGAGGAGAAAGGCATCCCTGTCGTAATAGATTACAAGAGGTCCAACATTGATGATAGAAATAAAATTCCATCTGCAATGAGTAAATATGATATGGAAGAAGAGGAAGGTACTGAAGATGGCCCATATCCATTCACTGTACATGGCTTAACTGGGCCTGAATATTCAAAAATGACATGGCAAACATTGAAGATAAAAGCCTTACAGCACTTTGAAAGCCAAGGAAAAACTCTAAAAGTTGGACATAATGCAACACCCCAGTCTATGTACGATAATCCCCAAATATATCCTCAAATGTTCCCTTGGTTGTTTCCCTATGGTCTAGGTGGTTTGACTCAAGCTGTACACAAAAAGAAATTATCTGATGCAGAGCACAAGAAGTTATTGTTGATGTATCATGATAAGCGCTTCCAAACTGATGATTATTTTCCAATCATTGCCTTTAATCATGAGCAATTGAAAGCAGGAACAACTGGAAGTTTTTTACTGGCCCAACGTCATAACTTCAATTCTATAGCTTCACAATTGCAGAAGATAAATAAGCATGTTCTGGCAGATCTTGCTAAATGCATGTCTGAAGGAGAACGAGTGAAACCTGAAACAGATGATGAGAAATTATGCTTTTCAATTTTGGATAGCTTGGATTATGTAGGTGGTCACGTAAAAGGATCATTGACAAGTAAAAAATACATGAGAAATGAAATATGGTCACTTCTTGCATTTAAAGGTGCACCCTCATGGTTTATTACATTTTCCCCAGCAGATAACAAACATTCTATTTGTTTATATTATGCTGACAAGGATATATATTTTAAACCTGAACTTCGGCCTTCTAAAGAACGTGATCTTTTAATAGCATCCAATCCTGTGGCTGCAGCAAGGTTCTTTCATTTTATGGTGCAAATGGTGATCAAGCATGTTCTTGGAGTTGGAACTGAACATTTTGGTCTGTATGGTGATACCTCTGCATATTATGGAACTGTTGAACAACAGGGCCGCTTGACTTTACATATGCACATGATGTTATGGATCAATGGAGCTTTGTCACCACAGGTTATACGAGACAGAATTATGAACAGTGAGCTGGAATTTCAACAAAGCCTTGTAGAATAT
>Ga0307517_10009691_pt1 | contig 13618 bp, 7 predicted proteins | sample 23_EM_MG_FD_194515 | JGI IMG/M metagenome (GOLD analysis project Ga0307517, IMG submission 194515) | Populus trichocarpa ectomycorrhiza microbial communities from riparian zone in the Pacific Northwest, United States - 23_EM | ecosystem: Host-associated > Plants > Roots > Unclassified | place...
TATAAAAAAAAAATGTAAATGATCATGAGTATGGAACGTATTTATGCCTCTGAGAACGTGTTTAAAATTATAATAGATATTATTTTTTAAAGTATTTTTTACTTAGAATATATTAAAATATTGTTTTTATGTTTTTTTATTTTTTATATCAAAACATTAAAAAAATCCATAAACATCTAAAAAATTAATTAAAAAATTAAAAAAACTTGTTCAACTGCACAAGCCAACATCTCATAAAATTCAATTCCAACCCAAATCTACTTTAGCTTCAACGTTACCAAAAAGTCCTTGGTAGCCACCATCTTGCAATACGGGAGAAAGCAGTAGATGAACTTCTTTTCACAATGGTGAGTCACTTAGCATATTAATTTTAGTGTGAGTTCACATTTTCTATGCATAATACTGATTGTATAATCATATGGTATAATTTTTTTTATCACCATTCCCTTTTTTATCCAAATCAAAATTTAAGAAATTCGAGAGAAATCAACTCTTAATTCAACAAGTATTGTGTAGAGACTTAGGTCTATTCTCTCAATCTAGTAAAAAACAAATTATGTAAATCCTTTGACCATCCTGAGAACATGGAACACTCAAGAGAATCGAAAATCTAGGAGAAGTCATCTCTTCTTTTGCTTTGTCAAAGTTTTTGAGCCCATGTCAAACTCTTCTTGTTCATGCTTCACGCAAGCACAAAATGGTCAACACGTGTACATTGTGCAATGCTCGATTGGTTAGAACCTTGGAACCCATTCTGCTAACAACAAATCTTTGCACACAGTAACATCTGCCGCCCCCATTGACACCAAACTCTTTTTTTTTTTTTCCATCTACCTTTTCCAAGAGGAAAGTTGTTGAAAAGAAAGAAAATTCATTAAAACGTATAAAAGAGATCACATGAATTGTTGCCGAACGTCAGTCTTGAATTTCTATTTGGACTGAGACTTCAGAGAAAGTAAATTAAAAGCCACCTTCTTCTCTTGTCCTCTCTTTGTACCCACCCACCACCAATAAAAAAAGAGAGACTCTTTTTTTATTTCACACTATTTTAAAAAATATATTTCTGTTTCTCCGTAGATTATAAATCAGTGATTTTTTTTATTTTATTCAAAAACAATTATATAACCCTTCAAGATCTTTATGTTTCACAGCTTTTTACCCTTTGGTTGATATTTTAAGAGAGAGTCTTAGATAAAGACATTGGTTTGTTAGAGTTTGTGTTGTTTTTGAAACTTTCTCTTGATCTTTGATCTTCACGGATTGGTATTTAGATTTTGAGTTCGTTTTTTGAGATTTTGAGATAAACCCATTAGACCCTTTTGGATTTTGAGTCAAACGATCAAATTTTTACATCATGATTTGCAGTGTCAAGCAATCTGTTATAACGCCAACAATCAACGGATCTGACACTATTTTTCGCCGAAAAAACCCGTCGGCTATACAAAGATCTTTGATTTTGCCTTCACTTAATGGCAATAAGAGTTCAAAACCAGTTCTTTCAATGTCCAAGCCTTTGCATGTGTCAAAGGTTGAGTCTTTTGCTTTGTCAAAGCCTCAAAAGAGGAGCTTGATCACATGCAATGCCTATGAGGCTGATCGATCAGAGCCAATTGAGGCACCTGAGGTGAAATCAGAGGCTGCAAAAAAGGTTAAGATTGGGATTTACTTTGCTGTTTGGTGGGCTTTGAATGTTGTGTTTAATATTTACAACAAGAAGGTTTTGAATGCTTTTCCATATCCATGGTTGACTTCTACACTCTCTCTCGCTTGTGGATCTCTGATGATGTTTATCTCATGGGCTACCCGGATTGCTGAGACACCAAAGACTGATTTTGAGTTTTGGAAGACTTTATTCCCTGTAAGTTTTTATTTCTGGGTTTTGTTTGGTTTGATAGAAAGGTGAGAGAATTGATGGGAAAGTGAGGTTTTTGTTTGGTTTGTCAGAAAAAAAAATGATGGAAAACATGGGAAAGTGATGTTTTTAGTTTGGTTTGGGTATTAAGAAAATTTCCCTTTGTATGATTGCTGAGGAAAGTTGAGAGATTAGTGAAGGGAAATTATGATGGCTTGTTATTCGTGCTTTTATGTTGTTTTGTTTTTTTTTTTTAATTTATTTATTCTGATAAATGAAAATAGCCCTTGTTTGATTGCTGATAGAGCTGAGAAAGTAAAGTTTCAAATCGCCTGTTTTAATTTTACTGGTTTCAAATGGATACAAATTAAGAATGCACTTCAGGTCAGGATGGTATTTGAATTTGGTTCAATTTATGGTGGCTTTTGATGCTAGAATTCAAATTAGGGAAATTTCCAAGGTCTGGAATTCTTTTAGCAATTTATACTAGATTTTTGTTTTTCCAAATTTCTTGTCTTCAAAACAAAATTTGATGTTCGTTGGATTTGTAATCTGGTTATGATATGCTTTCATTTTTTTCTTTTTTTTTTGCAACTCTGTGTTTACTAATAATTATTTTCTCTTTAAGGTTGCTGTGGCACATACAATTGGGCATGTAGCAGCAACTGTGAGTATGTCGAAGGTTGCAGTTTCCTTTACCCATATCATTAAGAGTGGTGAGCCTGCTTTCAGCGTATTGGTATCAAGGTTCATATTGGGTGAGACTTTCCCTTCATCAGTTTACCTGTCCCTTGTTCCGATCATTGGTGGTTGTGCATTAGCTGCTGTTACTGAGCTCAACTTCAACATGATTGGTAAGAATATTATTTTTCATTTGTTGAAATTTGATTTGATTATCTTAAAATATTCTGCAACTTGTTTATAGTTTTGCTAAGATGTAGGGGAAAAAACCAAACAGCAGTTTTGATCTCAGAGCTTTCATTACATGGAATTTGAGATGGCAAAAAAGCCAACACTCAATCAGCTATATTCCATTTAAATAAAAGATTGGCCGAAATTTGTGCTGTTTAAAAACAAATTCAATGCACTCTTTACTTTTCCTTTCTTTCTTCATGATAATCAAACCAAAATTATGATCTGAGTTCCTATCATTCAAATTAATTCTGTCGCTTTGTTTCTGATTGTATTGGAGTTAAGCTGTCAGCCTGTGTTTTCTTTTTATGGTGATTGGTTTCTAGCAGGTCATGTGACATGGGTTTGGCATTTTCCTTGTATTTCAGTCATTACAGGAAATTATCAGGGCTTAGAACATGATTTCAATAATTTTGCTCTTAAGGATTGTTTTCAGAATTATGAATTTGATTGGCTGTCTGTTTCAGGTTTTATGGGGGCCATGATTTCCAACTTGGCTTTTGTTTTCCGCAACATATTTTCAAAGAAGGGCATGAAGGGGAAGTCTGTTAGTGGGATGAATTACTATGCTTGTCTCTCTATGTTGTCACTCTTGATTCTCACACCTTTTGCTATCGCTGTGGAGGGACCACAGATGTGGGCTGCAGGTTGGCAGACAGCCCTCTCTGAAATTGGACCGAATTTTGTATGGTAATTGCTGGCAACTACAGACTCAGTTTTCCTTGTATTGGTTGGCTGTGCTCACTTTTCATCCACATGGATTTGTTTTTACATGGTAGAAATTTTTAAAAATCATAATGTAAATTAAATTTGCAAGAATTTGTTTGATTGACCAATAATAAGATCACCTAGTATTCTTGTCTCTTGTTGTCAAGAAAGTTGAGTTCTTTTGGTATTTTTTATATGAAAAACTTAACGTTTATATTGCAAAACAATTTAGTCATCCTGGTAAAATTCCATGTGATGGCTCACAATTAGATTTCTATGCAGTCTTGCTTTTAATCAAATAGCTTTAATTTTACTTGTGCATGTCATGTCTGATGTACAACATATTGAATCAAGTTGGTACTAGATGTCAAGAACAATCTGAAGGCTTTAATCGCTAATTTGGTCCTGTTTGGTTTATGCTTGATGAGTGTGAAATGAATTCTGGTCATTTTGTTCCGATTAATCGGCCCTGCATTTTATTGACAAGAATATTTTTTTGAATTGACCACCTTTTTGTGAATATTTCACTGCAATGTACTGCAAGTTTCTTTTAATTTTCTTGTACAATAATCCAAAACATGTATTTCATCTTCTTTGGAATTCGACTTCAGATTTCTGCATGTGTTTGTGGGGTGATATTTATACCTTTTCCCGTTGCTAAACGAATGCTTATGTGACTCATATTTTGCCTTGTAGGTGGATTGCAGCACAAAGTGTATTCTATCATCTTTACAATCAAGTGTCATACATGTCCCTAGATGAGATCTCTCCCTTGACCTTTAGCATTGGAAATACCATGAAGCGTATATCTGTCATAGTCTCATCCATTATCATTTTCCACACACCCGTCCAGCCTGTCAATGCTCTTGGAGCGGCCATCGCTGTCCTTGGAACCTTCTTGTATTCCCAGGTAATTTTCCCGCTTCTCTTGATGAATTTAGTATGACACTTCATAATTCACCTTTTTCACCCCTGAGATCTTCAAAAAGACATGCATGCCCTTGAGACAATTCTGTATGCAACGTACTGAAATTTTATCTGTATACATTTTTCCCCTATCAATTGTCTGAATGTTAATGATGCCAAATGAAAAGCTGAAAATGCTTTCGGTGGGAATAAGATGTATCGACTATCACGGGCTCATGAGAGAGTATTCATGTTGCATCCTAACCGTAAAAAGCTGCCTCCTCTATAAGCTTCAGAAATATCAGTCGCCTGCTTAAGAAATATACAATACACATACAATATAGCCGGACCACACTACCGAATTCATCTCAACTTACTCTTTGGCAGTTAATGCTTTTGAATACGAAAGAAAGTTGAATATCAGATGCAAGGGTAGTTGAACTCCTGATCCAAGACTTAGGGAACTGGCATGTGCTTCTCCTCTGATAATTACAGATATGGGAGATCGATCTTTTACCTACATCACGTGCACAATGTGATGATTAGCTTCAGTTCAAGGGAAATTTTACGACAACTTCAGTCAGCGTGCTATAGTGACTTTGAGAGTTATGTAAAATTGGCAATAAATGGATCGAGATTTTACGGGATTGTGTTTGACTGTTAGATGCGGTAGAAAATGTAATTCCTGCACATTTCTTTTCATCATCTAATCTTGCAGCATGGTAGTCACTGACAGTAGAGACGTCAACTGACTGCAGCAAGCAAGCACTTGAACAAGTTAATGATGGGGTTAGGTGCTAACTACCAATTTTGAAAGCTGATCGCCTAGGTGACGTAATATTTTTGGAGTTAGTTGACTTAAACATTGTCTGTTAGTTAGGTTGGACCATACAGAATGCCTACCTAACATTAAGAATTTTGTAAGGTAGGTTCCTATTATTTATTTCTCTTTGTGAAGACACAACGTTTTCAATCTGTTCCTAGGTACACCTACTGTTTTTGTCTTGGAACATTCTTGGTTTCTTCCTTCAGAGGAAGAGATCTCTGCTTAAGATTCTAAATCTTGTTAACCCACTGGTAAACATGATTTATCTATGTAATTTAATCATTTGTTTTGGTTTTTTGCAGGCTAAGCAGTGATTGCACCAGACTTGGCAATTTTAATACTCCTCATGTAATATATGATGAGAGAACAAGCATGTCGACAGCTGGAGACCTTCAGATTAGGGTGGTGGTGTGTCAATAACTATCCGCCTATCCGCCGGTTGATAATAAAAGACAAATAATGGAAGTCATTATATATTTAGTAGTTTTAGTTCTGTATATTTTTCAAGAATAATTGGCAGTACATGGAAATTGGAATGAGTGAAGAATTTTGTTTATGAAATCTCAATCGTCATTGTTTAATTCAAGGAGACAGCCCTTCATGCCCTAGCTGATGCAAGGTTCTTGGTAACATATCCTTTGGTTTTCATTGTTGGATGAAGTCTAGGAGCAACTGTCTTGAACAAAACTTAAAGAGAGTAATGCTAGATATATTAATCGATCTTGTAGCTTATTAGCACTCTGGATCAAAATATTATCCATAGACTTGGTAATCAACTGTGCTAAGTGGTGTAAAACGATCATATCCAAATAAAGCTGAACAGCAAAACTAGAGTTGTTGGATAGCCTCTAGATTTCATCATCGATGAGATTCTTGTGAAAATTTCTTTATGTGCAAAAACTTCGCAATACTTGTTGTCGACAACATTGAGATATGGAGAGTTTATACCTGCCATCTGACTGTCCATCAGTCCATGTGCCCGAGTATAATATAGTACTGCTCAAGTCTCAAAGCTCGCGTCTCTTTCAAAGGGCATGAGTTCATATTGTCGGCTAAGAAGATTTATTAACATATCTTACAAAGATTGATGGAGGAGTGGACGAAGGGGTGGCTGCGGCTCCTTCACGCATTAAGGTGCAAATAGACTCTAGTGGCAACTGGAGGCACCGTCTCTCCATGGCACTGAAAGGTCGACGTATTTCTCAGCATTTCCATTGTCAATCTACACGATAATATATACTCTCAGAGTGTTGTCTCATATGGGTTATGATTTTTTTTGTGAATATTGTACTTCACGTATAAATCTTTAAGAAAATCATAATATTTTATATGTAAATGGCAGGATTAAATTGTCTGGATCAAGTTACCTCTCACAACTTTTTGCCTGGAAAAGAAGTATAGTTTCTGAATTGCTCACAGATACTCATCAACTTTTCCTATCAAGCTACCGCACAAATCATTCATGTTGTTGCTCTTGCTGTCTTCATGTTTTTTTTTTTTTTTTGCAGTGCTCATTCACAAAAAGAAAATGAAATATAAATTGGTTGATTGGTTTTACATGAGCTGAATTGCAAATTATGCTTGCTCTAAAACCTATGAGCGGGACACCCCCAGCACTGTAAAGAGAAAAAAAAAATACAATGGCCCATCATTTAAGCAATAATAGGCCATGTTGTGTTGAGGATTTTGTGACCTTGATGGAAGAGCCTCCCTGCTCTGTGGGCTCTCCTCAAATATGAAAATCAGTTACATCACCATCTTGTCTATCACAAAGAAATGGGGTTTTGGGTATTGTTTATGTGCTTTCAAGAACAATCTTTCTGTCTAAATCTAAATTGCATCTTTATTTTATACAAATGTTAAAAATAATTTCAAATGAATAATACTTTAAAAAACAATTATTATCATAATCCTAAACAATATCACGGTTATCACAGTTCAAAACAATAGCTACATCTGCTAGTTTGCTTTCACTTTCGTTTTCAAAACAAAATAGCATCGAAATATTGTTATTTTATTACTCCGAAGCATCCTACAGAATAACATCTCCTCAATTATTTTGCAATATCAAATATGCATGCTTTACTCCAATTTCTGGATTGATACATATTCTAGCACATCCCGCATACATTAGATGCACCAACTTTGCTGATACATATATGAAGGAGTGCGTGCATGTCTGTATTTCAAGTAAATGAAAACAAAAATCCACAATTTGATTTGACGAAAAATGGAGTTCTGCCAACACATTTGACAACATCGAAGCTTTTCATATAGAAAAAAAGCTGTAAGACTTCCATGACCAAGATAGCATTTGCCTATTATTCCTCTATCAAGTAAACAAACAGCATCACAAACACCATTAAACCTGCAAATACTTTATGGCAGTTTGAACATCTTTGTCCCCTCTGCCACTGCAGTTAAGAACCACCTTTGTTCCATCTGGGAGAGTGGGGCAGAGATTCTCCAAATACGCCAGTGCATGTGATGTCTCCAAAGCAGGGATTATGCCCTCTAATCGTGATAATCTCTTGAATGCTGCACTTGAAGATTAAAAAACTAGTTAACAAGAGAGAAAGGACATGTTATAATTTTGTTGCATCACATGACAAGAAACCCAGTAATGCTGAGAAAGTATAGTTTACATAGAGAATCAGAAAGCATTAATGAAAATCGATGATGTGAAATCTTGAAAGCCTGGAAATGGAGCAAACAATAAATCTTAATAGGATTTCCATACCATCCAAAGCTTCTTCATCTGTGACGCTATAGTATTCAGCACGTCCTTTATCTTTCAAGAAGCTGTGCTCGGGTCCAACTCCAGGGTAGTCCAACCTATGCAAAACAATGATATTGTATAAGCACAGGGAAGAATGTGATAGTACGAAACAAATAAAAGCAATAAAAAGAGTCGACTAGAAGTCTTACCCTGCACTAATAGAATGAGGCTCAATTATTTGTCCATCTTCATCTTGTAACAAATAGCTCATAGCTCCATGCAACACCCCCACTTCTCCTTTGGTCAGAGTGGCAGCATGCTTGCCACTATCTACTCCTAAACCCGCAGCCTCCACGCCAATCAACCTAACATCCTTGTCCTTAATGAAATCATCAAAGAGTCCCATTGCGTTTGAACCACCACCAACACATGCAACCAGCACATCTGGCTTCCCACCCCATTTTTCCAGTGCCTGTTTTCTTGTTTCTATACCAATAACCCTATGGAACTCTCGCACCATCATGGGAAAAGGATGTGGCCCTGCAACAGATCCCAGAATATAATGGGTTGTCTCCACGTTAGTCACCCAATCTCGTATAGCTTCTGATGTAGCATCTTTCAAGGTTGCAGTGCCAGAATGAACTCCTCTCACTTCAGCCCCAAGAAGACGCATCCTGAAAACATTAAGCGATTGTCTTTCCATATCTTGTGCGCCCATATAAACAACACATGGAAAACCGAACCGTGCACAAACGGTAGCAGTTGCAACTCCATGCTGACCAGCTCCAGTTTCAGCAATTATCCGCTGCTTTCCCAAACGCTTTGCTAGCAAGACTTGGCCAATAGCATTATTAATCTTATGAGCACCTGTGTGGTTTAAATCTTCCCTCTTGAGATAAATATGAGGCCCTTCACCATTAGGACGCTTATAATGCTCTGTAAGCCGCTCAGCAAAATAAAGAGGGTTTTCCCTTCCAACATAATCTTTCAATATCCCATCTAGTTCTTTCTGCAATATAAAAATATTCATTCCATAAATTTTATTCAATTAATAGAAATATTCTGGCATCATTGCATTACATCCTTAGTCCTCACTCAACCAAAATTTGTCAAAACATGTTCCATCCAAATTCAGTATTTTGAAAAACACTTCAAGATTCCGAATGTTTATACACTAGAAACGCTAAATAATTGCTTCAAATTTGTAATTCTTTACTTTATTATATACATAATAGGCACCGAAAATGAAATAAACATTCTTTTCCAGATAACTTAAGTAAGCCCACAAATGCAATATATAGAGAAAGGCCAATGTATGTGTAGGTAGGCAGAGATACCTTAAATTCAGGGTCATCTTTTAAGGAATGGAAAGCAGATTCAAGCTCAGTGAGTGCATGGATAAGGGTTTCAGGTACATATTTCCCGCCAAATTTACCAAACCGGCCAAAAGAATCGGGTCGTTGCCATTGGGCCGGGTCAGAATCCACCACGTCCTCCATTTTAACCACAGCCTCTCGGGCCAAAGTGCAAGAAATTGCCAACCTTGAAGGTGCGCGAGATGCTGTAAATTTGGAAAATTTGAAGGGTAACTGCGAAGAAGAGTAGGGTTTGAGGAAAGAGGAAGATTGAGATTTGGTGATGGTTGCAGCGGTGGACGCTGCTGCTGCTGTGGTTATGGATGCGGCGGTGGTGGTGGTAGCTGCCATTAGGATTTGATTGATTTTTTTTTATGGATTTATGTCACTTTGTAGTTTGATTTGAAGGATTTTTTTATAGTTTGAACATGAGTACGTACACGTGGGATTTGTTTGGTTAGTGGACAAGACAACTTGCAGGATTGCAGAATGCTGGTGATGTGGAAGATTGTGGACGATGTATTTTTTTATTATTATTTCTTTAAAATACTGCCTCAAAAAAATTGAGGAGTGCTGGACAGATTTGATTTATTAATATTAAAAATAAAAATAATTATTTTAATATATTTTTAAGTAAAAATTAATTTTTAAAATATATATATCACAATATAAAACACATATTAAGTATTTTTTTAATTATTATAATAGAAAACAATAAAAACTATTATTTTAATATATTTTTTAAACAAAACACATTTTTAAAATGTATTTAAATATAATTTCAAATATAAAAACAAGTATTTTTATCAGATTTCATATGATTATTTACATTGATACTTGATTTCAAAATATCCAATTCCATAATTTTTTAATTAATATTTAACTCTTAATAAAGTGGATCTAATTAGTAATTTTTATAGTTGATGATGAGGCTTGTTTGTTTGAAATTAATATTTTATAATCACTACGCTATTTATTAAAATATTCAGAAGTGGAAGTGTTAAAATGTTTAATAAATATTTAAGGTTGATAAGTATTTGTTTTTTTTTTAAATTGATATATTAAGGTCATATTTGTTTTTGTCTTTTAAAAGTTTTTTAAAAAAAAATAAAAATTTTTTATTTTTTATTTTAAATTAATATTTTTAGATGCGTTGATATCAAAAATAATTTTAAAAAAAATATTAGGTGTTGGATAATAATATAAGAAATATTATAACTTATCAATCAGATTAGACTTCAAAAGATAGTAATAATTAAAATAAATATCCTTTCCTTCTGGATTTATATTAATCTTCTTTCATTAAAATAAAAGAAAAAAATATCATTTTTATCCAAACATTTAGTAATAGATGGGATAAATCTTATACAAGGAAATTAGGAAATTGGAGGATGGAGAAGATTAGTATTCTAATTAAAGTGTGCATCTTTCTCTAATTCGTATTGAAATTTCTTAATTTGGTTAGACAAGGATTTTGGTGTGCGTGGTAGGCAGAAGTTAGTACGGTTTTTCGAGTTTGATAATATGTTACAGAGTGTTTTTTAAATATAATTTTTAATTAAAAATATATTAAAATTTTCTTTAAAAAAAAGTATAAGTTGATGTTTTTCTTTTTTAAAAAATATATTTTATATTTTTTTTATTGAATTATTTTAATCTCAGGATCTAGATTGTGGGTTTGGCTGAATATTCCAGATTGGCTCAGCCCTGATTACCAAAATTATAGGTTTGTCATACTAACTCAAATTAACCATGATTTTTTTATGTTTTTTTATCCCATTTTATTCTTCCATTTTTAATGAGTTGTTAATTAAGATGTATCCATTGTCTACTTTTGAAAAAATATTTATTTTTCAAGTTATCTTGATCATTTTTCTTATTAAATTTGATCTATTTACTATCATTTCCTATTGTTTTCCTCTAATTAACCATGATTTTTTTATGTCTTTTTTATCCCATTTTATTCTTCCATTTTTAATGAGTTGTTAATTAAGATGCATCCATTGTCCCCTTTTGAAAAAATATTTATTTCTCAGGTTATCTTGATTATTTTTCTTATTAAATTTGATCTATTTACTATCATTTCTTATTGTTTTTCTCTAATTAAAAAAATCAACTTATTTAACCTAATCAAATCTAGAAGTCCACAAAATTTTCTCTTTTAAAAACATACTTACAGCATTTGAATATAATTAGCATGTTAGCTCACATTTTGTAGCGGGTCAATAATTTTTTTTTTTCAAATATAAAAAAATATATAAAGAGTATAGAGAACATATTTAGTGTCTTGAGGTAGTCAAGCCAGAAAATAATCTTGGATCTAGCTACAAAGATGAACTCAATAGCATTGGGTCTGGCGGAAAAGCCGACCCAATAACATTGAGTATCGTTGTCAAACCAGACCCAATAGCATTGAATCTAACGGTCAAGAAGTTCAAAAGTTACTAACAACTGGACTCAATACTATTGGATCATGCCAAAAGCTGCTGGGTCTGACTAAGCAGCCAAACCCAACACCAATTGGAAGCGATTTGGGTCTGGCTGTCCAGCCAAATCTAAGAGGTTTTGGCACAGAAAATAAAAAAGATAACACTGCCAAGACCAACACTTCCAACAACATCTTTTGATTAAAAAACAGAAAAGATAACTACTTCATAGCGCTATAATATCATCTATAATTCAATCATTTTATATTTATAGTATAGTACACAATATAATAAATTTATATGCACAGTATTTTTTCCACATGATAATTTTTAAGAAAAAAATAGTATGGCTCCATGATAAAACGCGGGCAGAGAGCCTAGTTGACTTCTAATTAAAGTGATATGCAATTCAATGCATCTTTCCCCGGTGCATATGCACTGTGGGATGAACAATTGAAATTTCTGAATTTGATCAGACAAGGAGTTTGGCTAGAAAAAAGAAAACATGGCTCGCCGTTGCCCATTTCAAGGCCAAGTGGTTAGGTATTTTGTCTTAACCCATTTTTTATTTCCCATTGATAAGGCTAACGTGGTTCGATAATCTTCTCTGGTATGTGCCTGTTTAGAATTATAATAAGTTTAAAGTGTTTTTTATTTAAAAATATATTAAAATAATATTTTTTTATTTTTAAAAAATTATTTTTAATATAGTATATTAAAATGATTTGAAAATATATATAAAAAATTAATAAAAAATTTAAAATTTAAGTAGCTAATGCTCAATGGGATGAACAATTGAAAAATTCCAATTTCACAAGACAAGGAGCTTGGGAAGTGTGGTTGGAAGAAGTTAACATGGCTTGTCGTTCCCCATTTCAAGGCTATATAGGGTTTCTACAGTCTAGACCCTTTTTTTTAAATTATATATTTTTTAATATTTAACATTATTTTAATGAAAATGCCATTGTTTTATAATTTTTATATATATATAAGTCAGCCAATAAAACAAGACAACAACATCTAATGGCACAATCCAGCTTAGAGATCAGCTCCACCTTTCCTTTCTTTTCTTTTGTTGCAAATTACATTTGGGATAGCATGTGCCGTGCTTTTACACAATTACGTCCCATTTAGTCCCAAACCTATATCCTAATTCTTAATTGAATCCCTAACTTATAAATTCTATCAATTAGGTCCCAAATATATTAGAAAATTCTCAATCAAGTTTCCTACCAAGATCTCTTCAAATTAATCTCATTTTGACACTTTAGTGCATATATATATATATATATATATATAATATGCATTGGAAATAAACTATTAAAAGAACACGATTTAGAAATAGAGAAAACATTTGAGACCTAATTGATTAAATTTATAGATTTGGCATGCAATTGAGATTAAATAAATAGGTTTGGTACTAAATTTAGGTTTTCCTTATTTCTTTGTAGGAGTGATAGCTTGGGACTAACGATGAAAGCCCATTGAAGCAGATATATCAGCAATGAAAAAGGTAGGCCTAGCTTAAGCAGAATCCATGAAACCCAGGTCCAAGCCCAGGATCATGGCCCATGTAAAATGAACAAACATTTCAGCATCCGTTATCAATAGCCATTTTCTGCTCACGGATTGGATTCATGAAACCCCGTTTTGGGCTTCTAGCCCCTTAATGTAATTCAATCCTTCTTCTTTTCATCAAGATGCAATTAAGTCCTTGAAACATCATGATGTTTCAAGAAATAGAAAAGGTAAAATTAAAAAAATTGATGAAAAAAGAATAATTTTTTGAAATAAATAGTATAAATTATGCATGATGGTTTTTGAAACTAAAAAGACTATTTAATTCATTTTGTAAAACTAGAGGGACTACTTTATAATTTACTTAGAAAATATGTGACCTTTAGTCTTGATATT
>Ga0307517_10009692_pt1 | contig 13617 bp, 19 predicted proteins | sample 23_EM_MG_FD_194515 | JGI IMG/M metagenome (GOLD analysis project Ga0307517, IMG submission 194515) | Populus trichocarpa ectomycorrhiza microbial communities from riparian zone in the Pacific Northwest, United States - 23_EM | ecosystem: Host-associated > Plants > Roots > Unclassified | place...
CTTCAAGGAAACGCTCGAGGTGGGAGAACAGCGAAGAGAAGGATATTCCAAGAGAACCTTCACCGAAACGCGTCCCAAAACTTAAACGGTCCAAGATCACTGAAGCCAACCCTTCTTCTTCTCCTCGACCCACACAACCACCCAGACCTCGCCCAATACTCTCCACGAGCAAGTTGCATAGCGTGTGCGTTCCACCGCGGACGTGCCACCCTCCTATTCTCCCAGCTCGCTCCGTGTTCACCTACGAGAGGTTGAATCAAATCGAAGAGGGCTCGTATGGGGTCGTCTTTCGTGCTCGCGATCCACAAACCGGGGATATCGTCGCGCTCAAGAAGCTAAAACTCGACGAAGAGAAACACGGGTTCCCAATCACCGCTTTGAGGGAGATAAATGCGCTCATGGCCTGTCGACACGAACATGTTGTGAACATCCGGGAAGTGGTCGTCGGAGAGACTTTGACTCAGTGAGTTTCGTGTCAGTTGCGAGGAATCGCCGACCCTTCTAATACAAGAAGAGTATACATCGTCATGGATTTCATCGAGCACGATCTGAAGAGTCTGCTGACCGTCATGCCAAACACCTTCCTACAATCAGAGATCAAAACGCTGTTGTTTCAGTTGCTCTCCGCCGTTGCCCATTGTCACAAAAACTGGATCCTGCACAGAGATCTCAAGACATCCAACCTCTTGATGAATAACCGTGGTCAGATCAAGGTGGCGGATTTTGGACTCGCCCGACGCTACGGTGACCCCATCGGTGTAGGGGGGTTGACTCAGCTCGTCGTCACGCTCTGGTACCGGTATGTCTCTAAAATTGCCCGTATTACGACAATCGAGACACAATACTGCGCGACAGGGCACCAGAAATCCTACTCGGGGCGACCATCTACTCCACCGCCGTAGACATGTGGTCTGTCGGCTGCATATTCGCCGAACTCATCCTCAAGCACCCGCTATTCCAAGCGAAGGGCGAAATTGAGATGATATCTATGATATTCAAGCTGCTTGGCCCACCAAGTCGGAACTCGTGGCCGGATTATTACACCCTACCGCTCGCCAAGACGATTTCTTTGCCACCCACCCAGCCACCGCAGTTTCGCCAAAAGTTCCCGTTTATCAGTGACGCTGGGATCGACCTAATGATGAGGTTTCTGACTTACGACCCGGAGTACCGGATTACAGCGGAAGAGGCCCTCCAACATCCATACTTCAAGTACGTGTTCCTCCTGTTACCCGACGGACTCGATGCTTGAAGCTTTACAGTGAATCTCCTTATCCCAAACACCCTGACATGTTTGGTTCGTTCCCCTCCGTTGCTGCCGGTGAAAAGTAAGTTGTCTACTGAAATGTCTGGAGAGCAGTGTCCTTACAAAAAGTTATAGGCGGCGCAAACCGTTCGAGAGTCCTCCTGCGCCCGGTAGAGTGCAGGATTACAAGTTGGTGACCGAGTTTGACGACATATAATGTGTGTTAGATGTGCCTGTACTTAATGGCGATGACGTCGTGTGCGGATGCTCTTGGGAACGGAAAATTTAAAAAAAACTCGGATACGGGGAGTCGAACCCCGAGCTGCCGCGTGAGAGGCGGCAATGTTAGCCGTTACACCATATCCGACTGCGTTAACTTCCTTTGGAATACGTCTTATGTCCTTTTCTGACCGAGTAGATGGGAGGAGAATTCCTCCATGATACGTAGCGATTCGGAGCATTGGGGACAAGAGAGGGTAGCGAACGGGATTATTAGCAGATACGATAAATGTCACAACAAACGGTTCGGACCTCATGAACCTTCCCCTCCGCTCACCGGGATCAGATCCAACTTACAATAACTTAAGACAAAATACGAATAAACACGAGGGATCTAGGAGCCGGGGCAAGTATCAAACGGGCGGATTCACCCGTCGCTTGAATCAGGTGACTCTTTAGTTTCTGTGGGCGGTTTGCCCATTCCTGGTAAGACAACCTTCCACGTTGCTTTCTCAGAGATCAGTTTCTTGACCTTTATTCGAAAAGAAAAGAAAAATCAGATGGCAGAGAAGGAGTTGTATCCAGGACAGTCTCACCTGAGCTTCAATAAGCTCGTGCAGCTTCGGCACGTCGGCCAGTTGGGCTCGAGAACCCATGGTGGAGGTCATCTTGAGATGCAGTGAGATGGACGAAGGGGGTATACTGATGGTCAGCGCTGGAAACTCTTCTGATGTCACGGGGGGTCGTTTTGAGCTGGTCATGGGTTTTGGAGGTGTGAAGACGATCTGGAAATATTGTGAGTCAACTGGGAGGGGCCGTGGAAAGTGAAATACCACCCACCTTGCATGAGAACAATTCTAGAGAGATGATGAGCGAGAGCGGCAGCTTGGCGAAACCCGAAAACGGGTAATTGAACAACACCGTAGTAGACAGTGAGACGAACGCCGTGTCTGTGTAACTTAGGTCGAATTCGACTTGCGGCTGAACGAGCGTCAGACATGCGTTTTGTGGGTCGAGAAAATTGAGACGCATACAATTCCACCGATCGTCTCGGTAATCTTTGCGTTCGAAAATTGCGGGGCGGATGCACCCAGGTCTATCGAATGAACGCGGATGGGACCCTAGATCGTATTTGCGATTAAGAGGGTGAACGGTGACAGTTATGGCGGTTGCGTACCAGTAGTGACTGTGGCCGGACTTGGTTTGCAAGGTCTTGAACCCGCCTGAGAGCGATCTTCTCCCCATCTAACCCTCGTTCCGAGTCACGCAACTTGCATCGGTATTCATCCACTATCTTTTTCAGATTCAACACAAGCCTCGTGGGTCAACCCAGACCCGTTCCCGAGGCACGCGACTGCTCACCTCCTTCAACAGAACGTTCAACCACTCTGCGGACTCCACAGAATCTCCATCACGTTCCTCACCTTGATTTTTTGCTTTCGTTTGAAGGAAAGTAGTCCCGATAAACTTCTCGGCGGAGAAAGTTGGCCTGAAGAGGGGTGCGTCCTCTTCGGGGGATTCCTCGAGTTGTGCTGATTTTGAGTCGAAGAATAGGTATTTGAGGATGAAATAAACAAGGAGGAGGATGGAGACTTGGCCGAGGATGAGGCCTTGGGTAAACGTTGGGGTCAGGGTGAAGACGTAGTTGCCCATTAGTGTCGCAGCATGAAGGTGAGGGCGGGTGGTCGGCAGCTGCTATCCCGATCGTTACGTATTCAAGACGGCTGGCAGACTGTTGTGAACAAAGTTGAAATAGACAGAGGTACATTGACCCCTTACACTACAAACGAACTTGAACGCAACCGTGGGATCTACAGTTAAGTAGTTCGTTCACCCTCTGGCTCGAGGTCGACACCGAGCTTGCGAGACTGTAGTGGGGTAGCTTAGTCAGTGAGTTCCTTTTTTGGAAGCACGCGTCGCTTGTCTCGTTTCTGCGAGTTGGCTCGCGCATGTCGGCCAGACCAGCTGGACTTGAACCTTCTAAAAAATCTCGGAACAGGAGAATTCGACATTGCCATGGGGGATACCTTCATAAATAACCTAGCGAGCTTGAAGAGACCAAACCTTTCTTGGGGTACGCGATTATATCCAATTTACGCGGGCTGAAAACTCAAGCACGGCGTCAAGCGCAAACCAGAGGTCATGCCGAGGCTGCAAAACACACGCGATCAAAGCCCCATATGAATATCGGTACTATTGGTGTGTAAATTTGTACACTCCGTGACATTTTCCGGCCAACCTCCGACATAGGTCACGTCGATCACGGTAAAACCACTTTGACCGCCGCAATCACCAAGGTCCTTTCCAGCAAGGGTGGTGCCAAGTTCATCGGCTACACCAAAATCGACAAGGCTCCGGAAGAAAAGGCTCGCGGTATCACTATCAACTCCGCTCACGTCGAGTACGAGACCGACAACAGGCACTATGGCCATATCGACTGTCCCGGACACGCCGATTGTATGCACTTATTTCCTATTTCTGTGTTGCTACTGAACAATTCGCAGATATCATGAACGTGATTATCGGTGCTGCTCAGATGGACGGCGCTATCATTGTCGTCTCTGCCACTGACGGTCAGATGCCCCAAACCCGTGAACACTTGCTTCTTGCCCGTCAGGTCGGAATCAAGAAACTCGTTGTCTTTGTTAACAAAGTCGACATCGCCGATCCCGAGATGTTGGAACTCGTCGAAATGGAAATGAGGGATCTCCTGTCCGCCTACAATTTCGATGGTGAGGAGACCCCCGTCATCATGGGCTCAGCTCTCGCTGCCCTTGAGGGCTTTGACCACGAGATTGGTGAGAAGAAGATTTTTGAGCTCATCGAGGCTTGCGACGCCTGGCTCGACCTCCCTCCCCGTAAGTCCATGTCAGCAGTTTCTCCCGCCACATTTCTGATGCGTTTTCGTGTGATCAGGTGACCTCGAGGGGCCGTTCTTGATGCCCGTCGGGGGTAACGATCCAAAAACCCTATCACCGTCATTGGGCCGGTCTTCTGATTGTCTTCATCGCAGATGTCTTTTCCATCTCTGGTCGTGGTACCGTTGCCACCGGACGTGTTGAGCGAGGCGTCATCACCAAGGGGTCTGAAGTTGAGATTGTTGGTCTTGGTGCAAACTTCAAGACCGCATTGACTGGTATCGAGATGTTCCATAAGGAGCTTGAACGTGGTGAAGCCGGAGACAACATGGGTGCTTTCCTGCGTGGTGTGAAGCGTGAACAGATCCGACGAGGAATGGTTATCGTCGCCCCCGGATCCATAAAGTCTGTCCGCAAGTTCGAGGCCCAGATCTACGTGAGTGATCCTGGTCGTGGTTGGCCGTCGTTTCGGTGTTGACGTTGTGTATCCCTAGGTCCTTACGAAAGAGGAGGGTGGTCGCTCCACTGCTCTCATGGATAACTGTCGCGCTCAGCTGTTCCTACGCACAGCCGACATCACTGTTGGTCTTCATTTGCCAAGGGGTACTCATCACTCTGCTGATAATATAATGGTCATTCCCGGTGACACCGCCGAGATGGTTTGTGATCTCGTCCATGATATCGCTGCCGAGGTCGGAACTAGGTTCACCCTTCGCGAGGGTGGCAAGACCAGTGAGTATTCATATCATATCACCCCAACCTGCGGTTCTCACAGATACCCTCAGTTGGAGCTGGTATTGTCACAAAGCTCCTTGAGGTGGTTTGAACCCCTCGTGTCCTATCGGTCCCCTCTTTGTTTTATCCGCCGGTTATTCGCGCGGGAGCACGATATAAAAGTTGTTGTCGCTTACCACCGCTAATGCCTTCCTCTCTCGTCCTTTGTCACTCCCCGCTCGTGAAAAAGTAGAAACATTGCTTCGCGTGCATACATGCATAGCTTACATACATTACGCCTAGCCCCAGTTACTTACGCTTTGCTCGCAATGCGATCCCCAGTAATCCCCGGAATTCCCTTGTGATGTTGGTGAACCAACGGTTGTTTGTTTGTCAGCGAGTGCATCCGGTCTGGTGGATTTGCTGCCCGTCAGGGCCAGAAATGGCGGGCAGTGGTGAGGGAAGTGGCACCTGATATGCCTGATCCCGGCTTGAGTATACCTCGCACTCGATCAACGGATCGTAACGGCGGGCAGCGCCAGTCCCCGACTCCACCCACATTTTCTGAATAGCTTATCACACATCATCCAGATACCCAACCAACACCGGTCAGCTGGCACTTCTCATCCAGGATGTTGGTACCGGGTTTTATCAAATGCGGGGGATAGGTCTCGTAATTCCAAACCGCCACACACGAATTCTAGGAGATTCTGAGTAGACAAAAATTCAATGATTTGCGTGCAAACGCAGCCCGGTCAATAATAGTGCTTCGCACGATTGAAGTAGGACAACCCGTGCTCATTTTTTACCGAGGGCTGGGCGGGGCCTGTCCATGTACACATCGTGGCGATCTCTACCACAAGCCGTATGCTTAATCGTCCTGCCTGTGTACGATTTCTAAGAAATTCTGAACAGACAGTCCGAAGTCCGTTGAGTTTGAGACTTTGGCCGGCATGGTCGCTTTGGGGGCTGACAGTACTAAGTCCCGTACTGTTCCTCAGCTGTGGTAGTCATCCGCACGATCATCCCGCCAAGGATGTTGTCTGTGTCATCCTCTCAAGAGCGATACTGGAGTCGCACTCACCTGCGACGACCGCCACATAACACGGGGACAGGGATATGGGACGGCTACTCAGGATGACACATCAGGGATGAGGGCAAATTCTCTCCAGAATTGGTGGGCGCAATGGATGGTGCTCAGTCGGCGGGGTAGATAAAAATTGTTCCGGGTAGAGGATATAGATCTTTTGCTGTTTCACAAAGCCGCGAATTCCGGCCATCCCCTTTCCTTGTACCTCGCGAAGTAGGTAATGCAACCATATTCCAAATGAAGTGTCGGATCTAGATCCTCCTCAGCAAAGGACTGTAGGAGGGACGGTGGTGGGAATGAACTGTAACAGCCGCGGAGAGCAAGCCTTGGAAACCTTCGATACGGGTAAAGATTTTCCGGAAGTCTGGAAGGGGTGATCCCTTCCATCTGGTTCTGTCTTCGTCCACTATGGGAGGATCCATTGATTACCACGGAACGCCTCTCGTTGTACTCCCAACATTCAAGGAATTACGCCAGGCGAGCACCGTAGCATGGTTCAAAAGCTCTCCAGCCTCCTTCGAGAGAAAGCCCCAGCCCCCCTTGGGGGCTTCAACGTGATGACCTCCCGCCAGGATGAGGACCGTGGGGGTGATTGCTAGGGGGATTTGTCAGTAGGAATGCCGAAGGCAGACTCTCGAGACTTCGAACTGGATGCATGCTGTGCGAGTCGAAAATAGGTGTGCCTGGCAACATTGAATGGATGGGTAGATACAACCAGAAAGGCGTTGAGCCTTACAAAGCGCCGCGTGCTGGGAAGCAGACGTGACACCTTTCAGTAAAAAAAATTCCACCGACAACCTTGACTGGGTTTTTGTGATAGTAATCGTGGGGTAAACTTTCAGCTCGCAGCTTGGAGGAAGGGCGAAAGGCCTTATCCCTTTATCACATGCGCAGACGTAGTAGAATTAAGATTAGGCTGGTTTTGTCGGGCCAATCGGAATGGTCTACATCGTTAGCAGGGAGGTCGGGACGTTTCATCACGGACAAACCCTCCTCCTGTCGGAGTCGGGGATCAACAATCTCTCTGACCGGACATCCATGTCTCAGGCGTACCTCACCAGGAACTCGTTCCAAGGCGGTATCTCGCCGACAAAAGTATTTCTAAACCATTCCTCACGGTCGAATATTCACTGATGCGCATCCAGTGGATCCAACTGGTGGGCATTCGAGTTATCTCTTGCTTATGAAGGTCATTCATTGCCGCTGCTTACCGTAGACTCTATCCTGATCCTGTTCGGATCGTATCCAGGCAAGCCTACGCTCGGCCGCTATCTTCGAATCGCGATCGAGCAACAAGTACTTTCGATCCCGACATAAGTTCGTCACGACATTCTTGCAGGCCACTTGTTCTGCAACCTTCCACAGCCCAGCGACCCTTGATATCCTGTGTAAAGTCGTCCTAGATGCCCACGACGCGTCAGACAGTCCTACTCTTGGCTCAATACTCTCGAGCAAGATGCCCCCTCTCAATATATTCGCCACCATCCACGACGCGGTTGTGCTGCTTAAAACCGCATTCACATTCCCGGCTTCAGGGTTCCACAAGCTCACCACTTCTGCTTCGGAATCCCTCATCTTACTGGTATCATGTGCCTCGGATTTCTCACAGCTTTCGACCGGTCAGGCGATGAACTACTGGAACGACATCATTGAGCTTCAGCGAATGCCGCTGGAGTCACATGCCCGGCAGACGCTAGATAATTTCACTTTCTCTCTCAGCCTTGTGCTCGGAGGTGATGCGAAAATAAATCGGGAAGCCCAAATGATGCACTCTATACAAATGTCGTTGGGCAACAAGACTGTTTCTTTGGCGCCAACATCGGAATACGAAACGACAACCTTCTGTCTGTTTTTCGATAATCCGGTCCGTCTCATTGCATCTTATTGTGGAATTCAATGCGTCTGAGTGCCCTCCCAGATACTAAAACGAGTCCACCCATATGGAAGCAGAGACGGCATTCGTCCTGCAGCAACCCTGGTGGCTCTCCTCAGGTGGTTAACCTGGCCACCTTCAGTTTTCTACACACAGATGCTCCTCTCGTGCTTGACCTCACTCGCGCACGTGAACTTCATACCCGACGCTCGAAAATCTCTCCTATGGCGCGCGTTTATTATCGGTCGTGTGTGAGAATCTCTTGAATCGTTCATTGAGTGTGCCTGACCTGGGTTAACAGCTGCCACGACTGTTGGCGATCCTTGAGAAGGGGTTAGAATCTGAGGGCTTTGCTCACAATGACATTGTATGGAACCTTTGGTGACTGATCCTTTGTTCCCCCTGTTGAAAGTGCCTTCAGAAACAGAGAATCAAGGCTGCGCTCTCATCCGTAGCAACGCGGGTCGATGTCCTCGTAAGGTGTGATACTCGGCCGCCTACGGAGTCAGGGGATTCCATGGATGGGGATGTCGAGTGATTGATCAAGTGGGATCCCGTCAGGAAAATGCCGAGCCAATCTCCACGACCATAACCTATCGCTTGGAGCTACCGCCATAAACGGTCATAGCTATGATCGCGGTACGCCGTTTGCCCATTCCTGGTAAGACAGCCTTCCACGTTGCGTTCTCAGAGCTCGAGAGAAAAAATCAGATGGCAACGAGGGAATTTTAATCACCAGTCTTACCTGAGCTTCAATAAGTTCATGCAGCTTCGGCACGTCGGCCAAAAGTTAGGCTCGAGAGTCATGGTGGAGGCCATCTTGAGATGTGGTAAGATGGACGAGGGGGTATGCTGGTAGTCAATGCGGAGACCTCTTCTGGCGTCATGGGTGGTCGTTTCGTACTGGTCGTGGGTTTTGGAGGTGTGAAAACAATCTGGAAATATTGCGAATCGACTCGAAGGGACCAGGGAGAATATGAGCGAGAGCGGCAGTTTGGCAAAACCCGAAAACGTGTAATTGAACAACACCGTGGTAGGCGGCGAAATGAATGTTGCGTCCGTGTAGCTCAAGTCGAGCTCCACTTGCAGCTGAACGAGCGTCAGAAATGCGTTTTGCGGGTCAAGAAAACCGGGACGCACACAATTACCCCGATCGTCTCTGAGCTTTACGTCCGAAAATTACGGGCGGATGCACCCAGGTCTATTGAGTGGACGCGGGTGGGTCCCTAGGCCGTAATTGCGACTTAAGAGGGTGGTCGACGACGACTATGACGGTTGCGTATACTTACCAGCAGTGCCTGTAACCAGATTTGATTTGCCGGGTCCTGCACCCGCATGAGAGCGAATTTTCCTCTGTCCAGCCCTTGTTTCAAGGCACGCAACTTACATCGGTATTCAATATTCATCGGTACCCACTATCGGTTTCAGGTTCAACACGAGCTTCGTGGGTCAACCCAGGCCCGTTCCCGGGGCACGCGACTGTTCACCTCCTTCAACAAAACGTTCAACCACTCTGCGGACTCCACAGAATCTCCATCACGTTCCTCACCTTGATGTTCTACTTTTGTTTGAAGGAAAGTGGTCCCGATAAACTTCTCGGTGGAGAAGATTGGCCTGAAGAGGGGTGCATCCCCTTCGGGGGATTCCTCGAGGAGTTGTGCCGGTTTTGAGTCGAAGAACAGATATTTGAGGATGAAATAAACAAGGAGGAGGATAGAGACCTGGCCGAGGATGAGGCCTTGGGTAAACGTTGGGGTCAGGGTGAAGATGTAGTTGCCCATGAGTGTCGCAGCATGAAGGTGGGTGCGGGTGGTCGGCAGCTGCTATCCCGATCGTTACGTATTTACGACGGCTGGCGGCCGGTTGTGAACAAAGTTGAAATAGAGCCCTCGGGTTTGTGGAGCCGAACCAATTGGGATGATGTAGTTAGAATGGAGTTTATAGAACGCTCGTTGCCTGGATCGGCGGTGTGCTTGATGGCGCGCGGGAGAGCTCCCGATTTGGGCAAGCCAACTTTCCCTGAAACCTTCCCCACCGAGATACCTGAAACAAGGTTGTAGACCGTCGGAATATCCTCGCGCTTCGCAGTATCGCATCACTATTCAGTACTGGTAATCGATTTACTTTGAATTAAATATCGGCAAATCGTCCCCTACCCCAGGGAGGAGGGGGCGAAACCATGCGTAACTAAACCAGCGTTGGCACTGGATATATAAACCCTTTCCTTCAATCCCTCTGAGATAACAGCTGCCCGGTGCAGCGAACATGCCTTCCCAACCAGGTCCTTCCAGCACACTCTCCCCCCGCCCTCAATGACTAGGCTGCCGGCTTACCGAATCACTAGACATCCAGTTCTGGGTCGGCATCTGCGCCATGGAAGTTACTTCGAGCGAATGCCTCACAGAAGTTCGGTCGCTCCTAAGCTGTCGATCCAACATAGACGTCGCCAGGAGCCTCCAGGGAAACGAAGCTCAAATATTCGTCGACTTTCTCGACCGAGTAAGTGGGTTATCTAGCGCCGTGCCTAGATAGCTAACGGCGCTAAACTCAGGTTCTTGCGCGCGCGCCTCTCGATGAAAAATTCCGGCAGCGGTGTTTGCGGCTTCTCTCCAAGATCTGCAAAGCCCACAGTATCATACCCGCCTCGTACATTATTCGACAAGAGCTCATACGCGTGGAGAGGATTCGCTACCATGGTGGGTTTGCAGACGTGAGTAATGGAGAGTACTCGGGACGTCCTGTGGCCGTCAAACGCCTCAAGATGTACGAAGGGGACCACAAGAGCATTTTCAAGGTACATCTCGTGAACCTTGTGCGTTGTCTATATCATTGCTCAGCTTTCATACAGTGGTTATGTCGAGAGATCATCAGTTGGAAGCATTTGTCCCATCCGAATATCTTGCCCTTGTTGGGGGTATCTGTGTCCACAGACCCACATTGCTTCCTCATCCTCACTGACTGGATGTCCAACGGGAGCGTCGTCGAATTTACGAGATCCCACCCGGAGATAAACCGCCTTCAATTGGTGAGCCCACTCACCATTTCCTTCTGGTATTCTTCTCACTTGTTGATAACCTTTAGCTCTCTGATGTCACATCTGGTGTGGCCTACCTCCACGAGTTCGGGATCATTCACGGCGATCTCAAAGGGGTAAGCCCGACGTTGACGCGCCTTTCGTCTCATTGACAATCGATGCAGGCAAACGTCCTTGTCGACAACACTGGCATCGCTCAGGTTACGGATTTCGGCCTGATGACCATGGCCGACCTGAGCACGGTTGTCTTATCCAAATCTGCTGTTTCCTCCGGGGGGACACCCTGTTGGATGAGCCCGGAGCTCCTGAATCCACCGGCCTTCGATTCCAGTGGCCATCCAACTCGCGAATCGGACTGTTATGCCCTTGGGATGGTAATATACGAGGTGAGTTCAGTGCACTCGTCACAATGGCCACCTATTCACCCATCCCAGGTTCTGACTGGCCTTCGACCGTTCCACCATATGTCCTCCCTGATAGCCGCACTCGCCGTGCTGAGAGGCGAGCGTCCGGAGAGACCTGTCGATGCTGAATCTCTAGGGTTATCCGACACACTTTGGGAATTGGTACAGTCGTGTTGGAGCGAGTCGAGTTCAACCCGACCAACCGCCCAACAGTTGCTCGACTACCTTTCTCATGCCTCTCGCACTTGGGTTCCCCCTCCAGTGTACCCTGCCGTCGTGGTCGATACCTTCAGCGTCACCTATTCGGATTCATCTGACTCTTTGAGGGCGTCCCCAGAGATGCCGGTGCATGATGTGTAGTAGTAGGGGCCGGTAACTCAACAGAAGTCTCTGTTATATGATCTTTATTACTGTGCTGCCTCCCTTCCTATGTACTTGGATGATTTATTTCCCCGTATGCGCCATATCTTTGGGTCTGTATATCGTGATTTATTGTTAATCGTCCTCCGGCGTGTGATCCCAATGGGTATTCGCGACCAAATGATGGATTTTCCTGGGGATAAACAACGGTTGACTTCCACTCGGCTCGTTCGTGGAATGCCAGTCGAGCCCATTTATCCGGCACATTTGGGGGAGAAGGTTCCCAAGCTGTGGGCGGGATCGGATCTTGGTACTGGCAGGGCGTCGGTTACGATGACGGACGCCCTCAGTCTGAGACGGGCCCCGGGTCACTCGCAAACCTACGGGTAATGCTAGTTGACATTATGCCCGAAACGATCCACATGGCCGTTCCCAGGAGGCTCTTTGGGTTCGTTCCTCCAGGCTGCGGACAATAGGAGTGGTCAGCATTGCAGATATGAGCAGGAAACGTGGGAAAATCATGAATAACACCCCGCACTAATCCATCCCTGGACACGCGGACGACCTTGTTGGGACCATGTAATGGGGTTATGCAATTCATCTGTATCTCGTTTCCCAACCGTTGCATACGCATATCTGAAGATCGAGAAGTTAACCTCAAGGAGAGTGCCGGTGCAGGGGCACAACTCAGATCGCATCTCATAAAAGTCCAACCGGTAGGGAAAGGATGGAACCCACCCTCACGCGGGCCGCGTGCTGTGGATGGTTGACGGGGGTCGTTGCAGCGTTTATGGATTGGCCGTCCGCCGCCCCGCCGACCAAGGCTTGTTCTGGAAACACTCCCTCTCTCGGACGACCCATTCTTATGTCACCGAGCACCTCAATTCTCCCTTTGCACGTACGGCTCCGTGTACTTGGGAAGTTGAACTCGCATTCGCGGACGAACCCAGCTAGTTGTTCGTTCTCCATAGCGTCGCAACGAATGGGGGACGCAGGTGGTGAAGAAGGGTCCGAAACCTCACAGAGATGAGCCACCTCTGTATCACGACGTGCCCCACGAAACAGTGTCACCCGAGAGTGATGGATCTACTCAGTGACGCGTTAGGTAGAGAGCGAGGACCACAAAAAAACTGCGTGCAATCGGCTACTAGATCGCCCGGATCCTTCGAGTTCGTATGGTCTCATCAACGGTCCCTGAATCCCTCCGGGTGGCCTTAATGAAACTTTCTACTAAAGCTGTTTGAACAACAGTCTGATCCAGCCTTGCGCCTAGTCAGTAAGACCCGGCCCCGGAATCGGTCGCAGACGGAGACGACCGGGGGCGCGCTTGTGCACACCTGAAGGTATACCCTTCATGGGGAACGTTGGACAGAGTCGACGAATCCACAACCAGCTCAGCGGGGCCCAATACCTGACGTTGCGTAGAGATGCGCAATCTTCAGCCAGAACAGCTCGAGCGGACGGTCATCACTCGTCGACGATGTGGCGGAAACTTCCGCGGGACAGGCGGCAACCAACTCCCCGACCTGGCACCGCAAGACTAGGATTCTACCTCACCTACACTATGGCGGTCAAGGTAAGTGGCTTGGAAGCCGCGGTATTGCCAAACCAACAGTTGAATACGATGGGTAGTATATGGGATACATGGACGCGAAACAAGTATAGTGCGGGAGACGGGGAAATAGACGACCCAAGATGCAGATCAACAACAAGTAGCGGGACAATGAATATGAAATGATACTGGCGAGTAGAGGAGGTCAGTGAAGAGGGGTGGAGATAGTGTGACATTGAATGAGACCGAGGTAGATACGATGAAGAG
>Ga0307517_10009693_pt1 | contig 13615 bp, 20 predicted proteins | sample 23_EM_MG_FD_194515 | JGI IMG/M metagenome (GOLD analysis project Ga0307517, IMG submission 194515) | Populus trichocarpa ectomycorrhiza microbial communities from riparian zone in the Pacific Northwest, United States - 23_EM | ecosystem: Host-associated > Plants > Roots > Unclassified | place...
AAAAACTAAGTTCGACGTGAAGTCTTTCCGTTTTTTGGTGCACAGAAACATAAAGTACCCTATTATCTACCTATATGTGCATTTTTAAAGGCAACAGGCCAGAATTTACCGAGGAAGGAAGGATACAACAACGGAACTTTTCCTTCGAGCAGAGTGCAAGTAAAATTTGGCTTTGTTTGTTCGGGCCAATTTCGCAGCCTCAGCCCGAATGCTCACTTCGCAATTAATTAAACTGTCTAGGCGCTGAGGCGTTGACGAAATATTGACGCCCACTCCTGGTTGCTGTCGCTTTATTTACACTCGACAAATTGCTGTATTAGGCCATCGATCACATTCGATCATTTCCAAGTCACTTTCTTACACAAACTTCCAACGTGAAACTTCTCTACTCGTGCAACCTCTGGTACTGAATCATGTCAAAGGTCCTCAAAAACCACACAGGCGCACACGTCAACCCCACTATTTCACCCTGCCAAATAATACCTCCAGTGTCATACATTCTCTTAAATCTGTTGATTTCGCTCGTCATGATCACCTCATCTTTTACGGCATTTTTCCTAACTTTATTCATTGTCTTACCTTTGGGATGTCTACGTGCACTTCTTCCAGTCGACATGGCAATCCTCGAAGGCGTCATTAGGTCCCTGCAAGAAATCACCAAAAGCAAGGATGGCGAGGGTGGCACAGAGAAAAACAAAGAGAAAGAGAGGTTGAGCGAGTTACAAAGGAACAAAGTTGTACTCATCCTTGGTGACTCACTCGAGATTGGGTTCAGCATCATCAAGCAATATGCCAATGAACCGGATACTGTGATCATCATGGCATCGAGTTCCGTGGGTAAGCATATTCATTATATCTATTCTTAATGGCAGGCTGAGTCTGTTAGCAGATATCCTACGCAAGTCAATCATATCGCTCGGAGAAACTCCTGCCATTATAATATGTCAGAAATTTGACCTCACATGGCCTGATCAGAAAATTGCGGATGGTATTCGTGTCATAGACCAAAAGAATGGACCGATTACGCATTTTTTTGAGGTCGGCGGGCATTTGTTGGTAAGATTCACCCGCCTCCAAATTGTCGGTTCATCAGCATAACAATTTCATAGAACGATGGCAACGAGATTAGTGTCATCAGTGGGACAATGACTGCGGTTCTCTCCATATATGATATGATGAAGGAACGTAGGTACGGCAAAATCGTACGTCTTATACCCAATCCAATTCTTTCCTTGCTATCTCTGAGTGAGGTCTCAGTGCGTAGCTGGGTCTCTCAGCGGGAACTTTGTCCCCAAAAAGATAGTTTCCTACTCGATCATAAAAGCGTGCATTGATACGTTGACCACCTCTCTCCTCGTCTTCGCAACGCCCTGTGGAGTCGACATCATGTGCGCCCAACCTAATTTCATCGGTACACAGCAGGGAGGTACGGTTGGCAAAATCTTTTTGGGGAGTGCCGAGGAGTTCGCAGCGAGGTTGAAGGAAGGTGTCGAAAAGGGTGGCCAGGGAATTTTGACATGGCCGGGGAGTCTTGCTGTGATGTATGCACTTCGAGGTGTGTTTTATTGTGGTGATTGGGAGTGCTATTACAGGCTCAACTTGGATTGCAGGATTGAACCCGATTTGTGAACAGATTGGGAAGTGGGTCCTCATGAAACGTTGACGGATGGTCTGGTAGAAAAATGAATAAACCTGTAGCTTCCCCTACTCATCGTGTTGGGCCAACGGGCTACCGCCTGTCGTAACGATAGCGGTGGTTATTCGGTTATGTTCCAAAGCTATCCACAGAGAGCACTTTGCTTTCTCAGAGTTCCAAACTCAAGACTGACCTCGAAGACTGGAACTTTGAGTGCACCTAACCTCCTATTGACGCTCCCTAGTGCACGGTAACCGCGCGGTAATTGCGTGAACCCATGCACGGCTGTGCCACGGCTTTTTCTAGTTGCCCCTTAAGGGTGAGCTCGAAGAGTGGAACTCCGAGTGCACCGAGCCTCCTCGTTATTTCCCTCTAGTGGGCCTCTACTCCCGTGGCGATAAGTGCCGCCCGACGCTTGAGAGAAACCCCATTAATCAAGCACGGAATAAAACCAGGGTTGGCAAGAAATGAAGAAAAGTAGGTATATTTAGATGCTCTATGGCGATGGCGGATATGGATGAGCGGTTCGCCCATGGATTGTATCACACTCCTTCGAAGTATTGTCCCAGCTCGTATCTCTCTATTCTTGTTATGGTGGACTATTGGTTTCCCAATTAATAGCGTTGTGATCGTTTGGAGGATGAGCCTGTAACTAACAATAGAAATAACGATACTCCAACCCGTTTCACCCCGCTCCCTACATCCCATCTGGAAATTCAAGAGTCTATGTAGCGGTATGTAGCTCGGCCCTCGGGTAATGCATGCATTGCTCTAGACTGAGGGCCTCTACGTACTGGCATGTAGCCACGCAATAAGTACTACAGTGGCCTATAGCTCGGGTAGCCAACCTCTACGAGGAGCTACGCGACTCTATGCGACTACACGAGCGGATCTCGCCTCGAGGATCAGGCCATCAAATTGCACAGATGGCCAGCACCGGTCGCTTTTCACAAATAAAATTTATTCCATAGTGGAAATCATGCGGCTGGATTTCATCCTGGGAAGAAACAATAGGTGAGTATCATCCTTTATGCTGGATATAGTATCCTGATTCCTAATTATGCAGTATCTACATTTACCTAAGATATCTAATAAAACCGAATATTATACTGGCTCATCTGTATAATGAATTGATGATTTATCAAGAAATTTCAAATAAGTTCGCACTTAGTTGGGAACCCAGAAACAAGCGCTGACCCTTGAACTTGGAAAGTTCGTCAAGTTGGTGGGTGACACGGGTGAGGGTGCAAGGTTTTAGGGACCTCGCGAGTGCCTTTTATGCAATTCAGGGCAAACATAATATGCTACGTGAGAGTTCTCCCGAAACTCTCCCAGTGAGGAGTCTTGATGGTGCTATTGACGTGAACGGTGATGATGCTGTAAGTGGTACTTCCATGTAGTCGCGTAGCTCTGGTAACATCACATAGCCCCCCTTCAACCTAACATCCGACAAATTTCGATAGCAGCGGGTAGACTCGTGTGCCATGGTGGGTTTCGTGTAGGCACTGTATTGCAGAGTTTTCTACACAGTACTATGTATGTACGTGAATGGGGGGACATCTACCGCTGCAGAGACAGATTTCCAGATGCCAACGGGTAGTTACGAAGGGAAGTCGTCTATAAAGAAGCACAGATATGGTGTTTTACTCTAAGTGAACGAGGAATATGGTTTAAATATGCATGACGTTTGGGTTGGTTGCGAACCACCGAGATGAGTGCCCTTTTCAAGTTCTTTTCTTTCGACTTTTAAATGACTTTTGTTCACTCTCCCGGCCCCCTCATGTTGAAAATTACTGTCAAAGATATCTCAACATTCACTTGACTACTGTATCTAATAAATATCCTACAAATACTTATTTCGTTCTTAGGTGCTTAACTATGGCTGAGGTCCACACACGGCCAATATATTTTTGATGATGCATAACCAGTCTTGACAGCAAATAAGCTCATAGTTTGTACGGTCAGGTATTCCAATGAAGCATGAATAATTAGAGGATGAGTCGAGATATATTCTTCATAGCGTTCCTGGGAAAAGGACAGAGGTACAGTTTCATAGGAAATAATCATACAGTACAATGTTCATACTATTCCAACCGCAAGAGTACCTTGCCATCCCTGAACCATCCCTGTAACGTCAACATTTCCTCCTCCGGTACTACAGCGGGAATCTGACAAGTACACTAGCGAGCGTTGAGAAAGAAGAGAGCAGAGCGAACCGTGACTACAACAACTTTGGTGTAATGACGACTCCTCAATCGGCTCACCATCGCTAGAGTCAATCTCAAAGTCTAACCTAAAGTTACCAACCGTTGACAGGAATAACAGTGGATATGAGGCTTACCGTGTCAAGATAACATGCATTCCATAAAATTCATTCTTTCCTCCAACGTCGCACCAGAACCAAGGGGGTTCGAGCCCTCACCAGGCTCACCTGCACCAGTAGCCGCCTCCATTTCAATGTCGTCATCCTGAATACTAGAAGGGTTCCCCTCTGAAGCCCCCATCTCTGCTGGAACCGGGGCTTGTCGGTTTGCGGCAGCGGCTTGGGAATCAGGTTTACGTGGCTTCCAGTAAATCAGGTCGGCGACTTCAATTGTCGTGTGGATAAGAGCCCTGACATAAGGAGGTAGCGGGTTGGCCGGCGGTGTTGGCCGGGGCCTTAAATAGCGCCTAAACTTGATATGGGCGTTCAAGATCACAAGGAGTGGATTCAATAACTTCAAATTGGCATCAGAGCGATATCGATTGTCAAAGGAAAATGAAGGCAAGCGAGGGCACGTCGTCGCGTCGGTTCCGGGATATTCACGCAGGGTACGGTCGGGCGCTACGACGTACGTCTTCTTGGGTGGCATGGTATCGTCCGGCACTGTGCCCGCGCTGTATACCGTGAGGTCATTTCTATTTGGTAGGAAATGTTCAGGATAAAGTACGACCAATTCGTACTGCGCATCACTGAATGGGCTGTTCGTGATCTATCATACGACAAATAAATGAAAAAATGGTGCAGGAAAGGTGAAAAAAAAAAACATACGTCAATATTACGATTGTAGTTCACCTCTCCCCTATCGACTGCTTCCTGCCACCTAGTATTTGCGTCCTCAAAAACTTCGATAATCTTTTCGAGGGTATGATTGGATCCAGTGACCGCGATAAAGGAGTATCTGTCGAGCGCGACATGAATGTTCCTGTCGACTTGGGTGGGTCATGGCCAGTTGAGAAACACCTCATGCGGTGAAGCAATGTCAAGCTTACGGTTGGTCAAATTGCTCGGATCGTCTAACGAAAACCCTTCTTGAACAATTCCCAGTTGACGGAGTAATCGTTCCTTGCCCCCTACAATGAGTAAGAACCACGGGGAAAGAATGGATGAATGACGTACAATACGGTTTTTATACGCTGCGTTCCTTCGTACCGCATTGACCCAATGGGCCATCTCATGCATATAGCTCGAACGCTTGGTGATAAAACAAGGCTCGGCTAGCGGGATCTTGCGTTTCCTAGTTGCCCGCGTCGTATTCACGGTGGTGTTGCTAGCGATTGTAGGAGCACCATAGGAGTGGGGGGCGTGCTGGACGCGGTCGGTATTCCATTCCTGGACCGCCTCAACCTTGGAGTAAGGACACTTCGTCGAAATTTGCTTAGAGGGGAGCATGGAGGACATTTCTGATGATAAGGGGCTGTGGCTGAAGAGTGGGGCAATTGTTTACAGGGTGAACGAGAAATGGGGATTGTCGAGAAGTACGATTTTCGTGGAATTTATACGTTCTCTAGGATCTCTTCCCGGAAGCTGTCAGCCATTCTGGCTGGAAATTGTCAGCCACTCTGGCTGGAAATTGTAGGCGTCTCGATACGTGATTCCTTCACTCCATAGTTCATTAGTGATTCAAAACATTATATACTTGAGGGCCTTACCATGGGTCCGGTTCGCAATCATAAATACGATAAAATCGACAGGATACTCACCGTTTCAACTTAAGCATGGAAGATCGCCAAGAGTATTGCCACCGCTGATCGACGCACCACCAAAAGCATCTCGCGAGAACATAAGCGCCCGTGAAGCGATTGCACGTATCACAACAGACGTCGCAGACGCCAGGGATGAGTTAATGGTGGCGAAAATCGCACAGGCTTACCAGGCAAACCAGCATAGACGAGACAATCCAGAGATCAACGTGGGCGACCTCGTGATGTTGAGCACGCTTAACCGTAAGAAAGAACACAGTGAAAAACGGGTGGCGAAATTTATGGCACAGTTCGATGGACCATACCAGATAACGAACGTACGATCTGACCAGTTGAAGCTCAACGCGCCGGCAAACGCCGCGTTCTATTTTTATCTATTCGCCAAGGAGTAAGGACTTGGAAGTGAGGTCGAGCACTCCAGACAGCGCCAGAAAAGCTAATATGGACTCCTAAAATGTCATATCAGCATTAGCGCTGACTAGGACGGCGCATCCTCACCGAAGACAGTTATTATCAAACATGGAAAGTTGAAACTGGGGAATTGTTCGGCCTTCAGCCACGTAGAATGAGTATAATTCATGACCGCCTGAGCATAGGGTTCAGCGCCGCTTCCACGACCAACCTCATTCGTAAATTGAGCAATAATGAAACGATGGCCGTCGACCTGTATATCGCCATGGGTGAGGAATGTTTGACCCTTGGAGTGGATTTCACTTTCGAAGAGATACTTATATGTTGTGACCCTGCATGATTTTGCCGCTCGAGAACCGTCATTTGAAAAGACCCTAGACATTGCGTCCGACAATTCCCGAACCAAAACGTTGTTTGCCCTCCCTCGTTGGCTGATGGTTCTTGCAACCATCGACAAATTGGCGGAAGATGCAATGGAATAATGTGACTGGGATGGTTGCATCGGCTGTGGGAGGCCGACTATATGCAATCCCCTGTTCTGCCATGTCTTGCATCCCTGGGGGAAGAACCTGAGGTTTCACAATAATTTCGGCGTTGAACTTTTTACGTTCCTTGAGGGTCTTTGATTTGCAGTTCAGTTTATTCAACAGGAACATCATAATAAACTTGGACTCACCAGGGTCTGGTAGCTGAACGAGGATGTGGATAGTATAAGGGACGACACTTTCCGTAAAATACTCCGAAATTGTTCGAGCGGGATTTAGGAAACGAAGGCGGTCATCGGGGTGATCGAAACGAATGGAGCTCAATGTTGCCTCAGGTTGTGGCCCATGGTCTTCAATGGGAATGGAGCATTTCCAGAGGACGAAATCGAGTGCATCGATTGAAGCGAGCAAGGGGGTATACGCAACTTTGATTAGGTCCTTTAGATAGGCGACAGGCCAGTCTTTTTCGACTCCGACGACAACTATGTGTTCATATCGTCATCGGGCCAGACAGTGTAAATTAACCTGATTTTTTCGCCCGACATGACAACATGAAGCGAGCCGCAGTTAGAAACAGCTGCACCGTGTTACTTTAATAAATTGCGAATAAAAATGACATCATTCGGGAATCCCCTTTGCTATTAGAATCGGTGATGAATAGTATTTATGTAGCACCTGGGGCTTCCTACAAATACACCACACCTCCAATCGTCATGACCGCTCATGTTTCATGGAATAAAACACCGCAAGCACTCTGTGCCGAGCGCTATTCCTCTATAAATAGACTTTTAAGTCAGCAACAAGGGAATCCAATAGTGAACTTGCGGCGTGGTTTCTCCATGTCGGTCAAAACCACCGTGACCAGCTGTGCCATGCACAAGCCCGCCTCACCAATTTCATCATCTACCAAAAGACGGCTTTTCTCGTACTTCCTGCCAGCCCGGGCCTCTGAGACGGGGAAGGGTGTATCTTGCTTCATGCTGAAGAACGACGGCATCGGACGGCTGGAAAGGAAGACTCTGAAGAAACCTAAGTCCCTTTTCAGAACACGGTCGTCTTCTTGAAGCGAGAATCCCCAGGGCCATACACCCGATGCTCCATAACCGATAGCTAATGATGAATGCGGCCGAAGGACATAAACCATTTGTTTGGCATTGTCACTAGAATTTGAAGAGCCAGCTAGGTCGAAAGGTGGTGGGTACCATTCCTCTGAAAGGATAGGTTTGAGAGGGTTCAAAGTATGACTTGGATGACTACGCACCAATGGTGAGATTTGTTGGGTCAAAGTAAAAAACGAATGGATACAGAAGTTGGTCACTTTGGTTGACTATTGTCATACCGTAGACTGCCCCTTCATCGACAACGATTGTCGCGAGGTCGTTCATTAGCAAGTTCCTCCCAGCTGGTACGAGAATAGGCTCTTCTGGTGATGTGCCTTTACCCGAAACAGTAATATCCAATTCATTCAACTCCACCTTGGCCGGGGTATTCTCGCCTACTCCGGGACGCGTGAGGTGATAGTAGAATGTGCGCGAGGAACAGACGACGTTGCGAATGGTGTCGATGTCCTCGATGTCAACGTCACGATGGATACGCTTCTCAAGATGAGGTGTTACGAGCTTATTGTGCCGGGAGAACGAAACCTTTCGATGGGCAACGATTAATTCGAGATCGCAAGACAGAATGTCGTTAACCAAAATAATCCCTAATTCGCCTCTGAGCTGACTCGGAAACGTGGATTCCAGCCAACTTCTCTTCCTGCAATAGAGTTTGATGCTGGAGCCGGCCACGTGAATGAGCTTGGAATAAAAGAGGTCGGGAAGGTTGAGCCGTGGCTGAGCTTGAAGGACTTGTAAGATCGATGAGAACACCTCGACGGATTGGACTTCAAGCTGTCCTTCTGGCATCGATTCGGCGAGGTTTGTAGTATGCAGAGAAAGACGGGATCCAACAGTGATGCCTTGGGCCGTTCCAGCTTCCAGAATGATGTTGTCATCATCGCGCCGGGTAAGGATGAAGGACCAGTCGGCACCAGAAACATGATTATTGAAAAGACGCCAGGTAATTCCATGCCCTTCACACCGTGGGGTTTGCAATCTAAATAAATAAATTAGTCGTGGTGGAATACGTGCGCCGCCACGGTACGTACTTGACGGTCAGGTTCAATTTATGTATAAGCGAATTGTAGGTCAGGCAGCGAACATCAACGCTTTCCAGAACGTCAAGGAGATGGGTCGTGAAATAACCACGATTCGTCTTTGGGTCCTCAAAAGCGTTCTCCTCCCTTCCGCAGGCAGCTAGCAAAACGTGGGACGAGTGAAGCTTTCCCGAGAACCCAGAGCCGACACGTCCGCCTCGAATGTCAGAGGTCCAAAGGTCTTGATCGGATTTTGGGCTAGCTGGCGGTGGGTCGACGATTTCGCGAACAACGTAGTCGTTCGCATTGCTGTCGCCACGCGTGATACCTCCAGAACAACAGCAATCCATGATCAAGGTCTACGAAGTCTCGTACATTACAGACCGAAAACGCCATTTAGAAAGAAAAACACGTACGATATTCGTACCCATGGCCTCTGATAACTGATTGAGGAGCGCCGAAATTGTGCGATCATAAATGCCTTCAACGATAATTTGGCAATCGGATGTACCTATATCAGTCGGACACAACATCTCCACCTCCCCGGTGCTTGTGTCCCAACCGGTCCACTCTTTGGGTTTTTCGGTCCGCGCTCCATGACCAGCATAAAAGATTATGATTGCAGCATTGTCCTTCCAACTCAAATAATTATTCTGGAGGGAGTAGAACCCAGTAAGAATGTCCTGGCGAGAGGCGTTTCGTAGGCTGATGATGTCGATAATGTCGATGTCCAACTTGGAGAGCCCCCTGAGGTATGCTTCAATATGGTCCGCATCGGCCACTGCACCGGAAAGGTTGGTATATTTATTGGACATGTACTTGTTATTTCCAATAACCATCGCGAGAATCGGAGAGATCGTTTGCCTGCGAAGAGTTGTTAGTTTGAATGAGATTTGACATCGAAGAGATTAGGGCGCACATGGTGCTATTGTCCAGAGCTGTCTACCTGTTGGGGTCCACGGTTCAGTGCGAAGGTATTCATTCAAGCACCTTCTTCGATGTGTAGACCAACCGTGGACATGAGGCGGCTTTTATGCTGTGGTTCCTCATCCACGCTAGTCTCCATGCGCTTCTGTATGGTTCATTTGGTCAGACCAATCGCATGACACGTATATCGAACTACGAACCTGCGGATTAAAATTAGAGAAAGTGTAAGATAACACAAGAATCGACACAGTTCAAAGTGCCTGCTTTCGTTTCACAGCTGGCGTTAGCATTGAACTTGATGGAAGTCCGAACAACAATAAATTCGTCACGGTAGGAAACACGTGGGGCCTCACGATAGATCAAAATGTCATTGTAACTTTATAGTAAGTTCATTCCGATAAATTAGTACGTCCGTTTACTTATCACTTGACTTTGTCCTCTTCCGAGTCTTCGTTTTTTTCTCCTCTTACAGTTTCCTTCGCCTTTGTTTCTCCAAAGTTCTGCGACCAATGATGTTACTTTAGATTCAATGGTGATTTCAAAAATGCTATGATTGCCTACCGTGAAGAGATTTAGAGGAGAAATCCTGGACTTCACTTTCTCCCTTGTTTGAATTATCGTCACCATTTTTGCGGTACATTCGTCTTTCGGTGCATATGCCACTCCTTTGCGCGAGAGGAGCCTTGGATCGCGTTTCCCACCACCACGCTGCATGATATTGGAGACAGGAAAGGGTGAACCTTGCGTCATGCTGAAGAAGGATGGCATTGGACGGGTGGATAAGAATACCCTGAAGAACCCTAGGTCCCTTTGGTCCTCGCTAGAAAGCCAGAATCCCCAGGGCCACACGTTTGATTCCCCATAACCAATTGCCAGCGATGAGTCTGGGCGGAGGAGGCCAATCTCTTGAATGGGGCGACCATTACCTGCATTGGATGCCTGAAGACCACCACCAGCAATATCAAAAAAAGGCGGATACCACGCCTCTGGAAAATCTTGTTAGCGAAGGTGCTCACAAGAAACCATGTGGTAGTTCGCCTCACCGATTGTAAGCTCTGTCGGATCAAAATACAAGACGAAAGGATAGAGGTTATGCTTGCTTTCGTTGGTTATTGTCATTCCGTACATGGCATCTTCATCGACTACAATCCTTACAGTCGCTGGCTCCTTGCTAATTAGATTCTTCCCAAATGGAATGAGAACAGTCTCTTCCAAGGAACTGGCTTCATTCAATAACTTTAGTTTTATCTGCGCCTGGGCAGATTTATCTGTCATGGGGCGCGTAAGGTGATAATAGAACGTGCGCGTGGCACAGACGATGTTCTGAATAGAGTCAACAGCATTGGTGCTAACCTCCTGGGATGCACACTTATCGAGATGAGGTGTCACCAGTTTGTGATGCCGGTAGAAGGAAACTTTCCCATTCGAGACCGCCAATTCGAGATCGCACCCCCGAGCGGTATCGACCAGTACGACTCCAGACCGCTGGATGAAGTCATGGGGGAAGACCGATGCGAGCCATTTCTTATCCTTGCAATAGACGTTAATGGTGGAGTTCGCAGTTTTGAGAAGTTTGCAATAGAAGAGGTCAGGAATTCGAAATCGTTCTTCCTCAGGGAAACGATCCAGGATCGATGAAAACTTGTTGACAGACGTAACTTGAAGCTTCCCAATGGACGGCGAGTCGGTGAGATTTGTGGTATGGACGGAAAGGACCGATCCAACCGTGATTCCTTGGGCATCACCCGCTTCAAGAGTAACGATTTTGTCCTCGTTGTGTGTAAGGATGAAAGACCAATCAGACCCGTCCTCTTGATTGCTGAAGAGACGCCAATTGACGCCGTGGCCTTCACACCGTGCAGTTTGCTGTCTGTAGTGAAATAGTTCTTAATCTCTCTAAATCATACCTAGAACCGGGACTCACCTATTGCGAAGTTTCAACTTGTGCATCAATGAAGTATATGTTAGAGTGCGGACATCCTCCTTCATAAGAATCTCTAGAAGTCGGTGTGAGAAGAGGCCCCGTCGCAATTGACGGCTCTCACAGGCGGATTCATTAGGTCCACAAGCAGCCAACAGGACGTGGGATCCCTGCAACTTCCCAGAAAACCCGTGTGCAGGACCTCCCCCGCGACCATCAAACGATACATTGTCGGACCACAGGGGAGTGCAAATTTCTTCGTCAGTTGTTGCGCATGCCTGCGGTGGATCTAAAATTTTTCGGACCAAATGATCATCCGATTCCTTATCACCACGGTTGATACCCCCAGAGCAGCAGCAATCCATAATCAAGGTCTGGGTGAAATGATCATCGGTTAACGAAGTGGGCGTATCAAGTTAGGATTACAGACATACAATATTGGGGCCCATTTCAGTCGAAAGCTTGTTTATGAGCGCCGAGATAGTGCGGTCATAGATACCTTCAACGGGAGCCTTGTTTCCATCGACCTTCCCAATATCGCTCGGACATATCATCTCGATCTCGTCGTTATTGGTCTGCCAGTCAGTCCATTCCTTTGGCTTCTTAGTCCGTGCACCATGGCCAGCATAGAATATGATGATCATCGCCTTGTCCTTCAAGGCTAGATAGCCAGTCTGTAGAGAGAAGAATCCGTCGAGAATTTGCTTGCGCGTGGCGTTACGCAGGCTGATTATCTTGGGTTCCTGGCCACTGAGCTCAGCAAGCGGGCCCTTCAAGTAGGCTTCGAAGTGGTCTGCGTCGGCGACAGCACCATTGAGGTCGTCAAATTCACGTTTGTGGGGGTATTTGTCGATCCCGATCACCATCGCCAGGATCGATGGTAAGGTGCTTGGGCTATACCATAATTTATTAGCTCAAGTCCGAGGGAGGGTCGAAGAGTTGATGCTTACAGGTTGCTATCGTCTGGCATTATCTGGCTGTCTAGACGAGGGTGGAGTGGCACAGCCGAATCGTGATTCTAGATCTGTTATAAATAACCACGATGTTGATGAAAATGACACACGCTTGTCATGATGGAACTGTGAACGACTGGGAGGCTATCTGCAAAATGGTAGGCCGCTTTCAAAAATTTGCGTGTACAAATACATATGTACACCATTTGTGCAATTCCGCAGCTAATATGCGTAGACGTGCTGTGGGTGGTGAACAACGACGAAGGGTGGGGCTCGGCCGCTCGGGGCTACAAAAGCGATTGTTTGAACCAAACATGGCGCACGCCGCACACACGAAAATTCCGAGATGGCCCAGCATTTTGCAGATAGCTGTGATTTAGAAGAGGCAGGGTCTCGTCCAGCACAACCAAGCACAGGTTCCGAGTCAACTTCGACAGGTCCACTTGCAGTACAATCTAAGGTACAGACACACGTCGAGCTCGCGAAGGAATAGAAAGAATTGCTCTTCGAGATTCGACGGACGTTCTCCGCCGCTTACCAGGAGACGCCAACATTCACGAAGATCGATGCGCTCGCGTTGAACTCTGGGGCCAATAGTCCACTTCACATTCCACTCAAAGCTTCAGCCACCAGCAAGCGGTTTAACTCCACGATAGCCTCCGCAAATACCTGAAGCAACGTGGTGTCCTTATGCGCGACTCGAAGCCCAACGTGCTGGGCATAAGGTTCTACCACACGGAGATGAAGTCGTCTTGCAAGTAAGTCCTTTATGGCCTCTGGTTGCACGTTGTAAAGCCAATATTGGAAGCCATCGGCTACTCAGTATGCCCAAGTTTCTTTCACCAATTATACCAGTACCGTTCCTGACCTATCTTTAGTCCCCAACTCAGAACCGATCTCATATTTGGTGGTGCCCTACTGGGCCGCTTGCACTCCTTCCTATGCACGCTGCTGGGATCTATGGAAAGCGCAAAGCACGTGGATCCTGTGTTTCCGATCGTTATATCTTCTTACACTCCAACCGTCAATACTCTTCGACGTGGAACAGTTTCCCACCGGCCTGTTGATCCCAGCCACCAGCCGAGAAACCCGCGCAGTCGAGAATATTATTTCTCTAACAGGCATTAAATCCTTGTTGCTTGAAGGTGATGCAGCTACGATTGTCCGAGTCCAGGAGGGGAT
>Ga0307517_10009694_pt1 | contig 13614 bp, 20 predicted proteins | sample 23_EM_MG_FD_194515 | JGI IMG/M metagenome (GOLD analysis project Ga0307517, IMG submission 194515) | Populus trichocarpa ectomycorrhiza microbial communities from riparian zone in the Pacific Northwest, United States - 23_EM | ecosystem: Host-associated > Plants > Roots > Unclassified | place...
CTGAGGAGTTGGAACTTAGGTCATAGTTGCCTGACCTAGCCAACCAGCCTGCTTGGTAAAACAAGCGAACCAAGACTGTACCAGAAAACCCCTGTTTTAGGGAAAACACAGTCAGAAGCCGACAGCGTTCAGCCGGTTCTGTTCCGGACTGAAGTTTTGTTTTCCCCTGAGATTCGAGGTCTGCGCCTTCACGTCGTATCCGAGGGACAAGGGACAGCAACGTTGACATGCCAGTTTGTTGGTGGCATGAGTGACCGAAGGACTTACCATCTAACAAAACACAAACCCCTGAAGACCAACTCCAGAAACACAAAGATCCCTCTCTAGACAGCCTGGAATTTGAATGTCTCAAAGAATACTCGTATGTACCTCATCCACCATGTCCTCTGCTCCACACCACTCATGTACCACTCAACAAACCCACTCCAATCCAATAGCCGCAGCTGCTTCAGGTGCTCACTCTCAGGATATTTCTGGTGTCAGCAAGTATAATTCTCTCTCTCGTAGTCGTGTCGGACGTGATGAGCCAAACTACGACGAGATGCCGGAGTACTGAAGTCAGATGGGCATTTTATTGTCGGGGAGTGATAGCGTTAACGTGGAAAATCTCAGGATTAAGAAACTGGAAGAGATTTCTACATCTGAACAGAGATGGATGGATGGATATCTTTGGGACTCACCAGGTCAACTCGATTGATGGACCATCGTCCATGCACCCGCTAATCTTTCTGCAGTGATCTGAAACCCCTACAGGTGCCCATTCATTCAAAGAAACCAAGCGATGCCCGACGTGTGGCCACATCCTCATCAAACCCGAGCAGAAACCCCAGTCCGTGCGGTGCAAAATCAAGGTCAGCACTATGAGTTGCCACTACTCGTGGTATCTCCCTTCCCTTCTTCGACAACTTCGCTACTGCGGTGCACACTGCAAGACATTCTGTTGGGCTGGGTGCTACATGGGAAGAAGATAAGAATTCCGTGTCGAATAATCCCATCATTGCTAGAGGATGAACCCGATGTATGATCCCATACAAATTTGGCTCAATAGTTTACAGTCTCCTCTCACAACTACGACTACGACTGTTCCAATGGACGAGTCTAGTACGACTTCTCAACCAGTGGAGCGACGTCTGCCATTTGTGATCACACTACCGGCGTTCACACTCAGCGTTGCCATGTTCGCTGAGACCTGGGAATATGATGACGGGGATGGTGGTGGTGGTTGTGGATGGGTATGTGATTTGGTTGAGGACCACAGACATGCTTCCATCTTGAGTAGGGCCGCCACTAGCCAAGGTGGAGGGGTAAAGGCTGTGGGGGTTTTGGAGAAGAAGGCAAATATCATCTATATCGGTGGGGGGGGACATAAAGGTATGAGATCATGGCCAACTGCAACTGTATTAATCTGTTTGTGTGTGGGTTTTCCTATTTATGCATGCCTTTCTCCTCTCTGTCACAATTGAGTTTAGTAAGAGAATACCCCCTGCCCCTTGTCATCTGCTCATTACTGTTCAATTTTTATCTCTCCTATCTCTTCCACCTGGTCATGTTTGTAAACTGGGTCATCTCCCATGTTTTGCATACCTTTGGATAGGTCAAAATCAATAAATATACCTGTACCATCCAATGGTATTGTGGATTTTATTCCTCCTCTAATAGAACTCCTGCCTCTAGCACTGATTATACTGGCCTGTCTGTTCATCATTGGCCTGGTCCTCATTGGCTTCCCAATAATAGAAGGAACCTGAGAGCCTGAGAACTTCAAAGAGTTTGAGTGCCCTGAGAAGGTTGACTGTGGAGTAGGATCAGACAAATATCTTGGTGGTTAGTTGTGTCATACAAACTGTGAGTTTTTTTATTCATCTAGCAAGGATATTTCTGGGACATAGAATTACAAAATGAGTGGACAGAATACATAAGCTACAGATCCCTAATAAAGTACACAATTGCACTCCAGAATCAACACTTCTCCAGAGCCATAACCAACAACCAGATACTGTCCATCCCACTGTGCATCTCTACACACTTTAAGTCTTGAGGGCAGTTGCAGAACTATCTTTTTAGTAACTGTATCTTCAATCCCAGGTAGTTCTGACCCATTCTTCCTGATACCACCAATAAAATCCAGGTGGGGCCCATTTCTAGATGTGTCTGATAGCTGAACAGGAGAGGAGCCTATAGTCCCGAAGTCCCACCCCTGAATTCCTTCTGGGATGGGGACTTGAATCCAGACTCCTAAGCTATCAATGGTTAAGAAGGCACCAGCATATCTGAAACGAAACCCCACTTTCCCTACAACCTCTCCTGTCCATAGTGACCAGGCTTGAATGAACTGCTTATTTAGGCAGAAAACTTGAGATCTATTCCCTGACACCCTGAGATCATCACCAAACCTATCCATAGTCACACTCACTGTTCTGAGGAGTTCCCCTTTCTCAGCATCCCAGATATAGATCTTTTCATCTGTATACCAAACAGAGATCAACTTGCTATCAGTCAAGCAACTGTCCATCTGCTGGGGATCTTTGGCCTGAGTTTGGAAGGATGCCTTACAAGAGCCAGTTGAGATATTCCAGACCCTCACCACTCCATCTGAATGGCTTGAGATTGCAATACCATCTTTTGCCTGCAGAGTGATGGACTCAACTGGAGCCAAAGTGAGGGATGTGGCCTTTGGATTGGCTGGAACTGGGTCTATGGATAAGGTACCAATCTGCCAGAACCTGATTACTCTGTCCCAGGATGTTGAGATGAGAGAGGAGGGGGAGGAAAATTCAAGAGAGGTAATATTTGTAGTATGACCAATGAAGGTCTCAAGGAGGTGAGGGTTTAAGCTGGTGATGTCCCAAACATAGATATTCACAACATCAGTGACTGCAATAAGCCTATTATCAGGAGAAACACAGCAACATGTAATATCCAAATTGGGCATAGAGAATTTAGCCACAATTGTTTTGGAATCAGGGCTTTGGACCTCAACAACTGATTTATTGCACACAACAAACTGAGTACCATCCAAGGAGAAAGCAATATGACAACCATCAGATTCAGATGTAATTCTCTGACCATTGATGTCCCACTGCTGGATTTTACCGCCAGATGAAGATATGAGGAGTTTAGAGTTCAAGGGGGAGAAGCAAACATTGATTTCTACATCCAGTTGCTTTATAATGTGATAACACTCCCCTGTTTGGATGTTCCACAATCGAATTGTCTTATCATAAGATCCTGAAGCAATTGTGGTGCAGTCTGTTGAGATGGAGACAGAATGAACCTGGCTTGTATGGCCCTGGAAGGTCTTGACAACCCCACCAGTCTGCATATCCCAGAGCTTAATGGTCTCATCTGCACTACCAGATACAAGTGATCTCCCATCTGGTGAGAAGACAAGGGATCTCACCAAACTAGTGTGTGCAGAAAGAATAGCCATCTGGATACCTGTGATGGCATTGAGAATGACAATGCAACCAGAACCCAAACCAACTGCAACTGTATCCTTCCAGCATGTGAGGACACCTGGGTCATCATTGAATGGAACTGTGCGGAAACATGCTCCCCATCCAGTTGAGACTCCCTTAACTACCTTGATCTCTTGTGAGAACTCTGTACTGTAGTATTGATGGAGCCAGGATGAAGAAGGGGAAATTGGGAGGGCAAAAGAATAGATATAGGAGGGTGAGACACAGAGTATGTCAAAGTGTTCTAGAATGAGCCTCTGGCTATCAGTTGTCCACTGGCATATGGCTCCTGTCTAAATGAGTGTTATCACAGGTCTAAGCAAACATTTCTGTACAATACTCACTAGAGCACACCATTGCTCAACATCATTTATGGCATAAACTCCCATTCCAAGATTCCCTGTGAGTGCAAGGACCTCAATCCAATATGGCAAGCATGTTGTGAAGAATTGGTTGATTCCCTGCTCCACCTCCTTGATACAGGAGCTGCTGCTGGGGATCATGAGAAGGTGCTTTGCCCAGAAGCAACATGCATATTTCAGGGCTTCTCCAATGTGGTCCTTGGGGCAGGCAGAAAGATCTTTGGCCACACTGAGGACAGCATGGTTGGGCAGGTTGCAGAGATTCTTCTTCAACCTTTTCTTCATCAGGTTAAGGCATGAGAGTAGGATTTCTGCATGATGGACTGCAGGCTCCACAAGGAACCTCTTGTCTTTGCACCGGGCTGGGTCTGTGAGGAAGTCAGGAAATGACTTGTGGAAGGTTTGAATGGGGCCTTCTGTGTTCTCAGGGACAAGGAGGAGGGAATGGAGGGAATAGATGGTAGTTAAGATGCTGGACACTCCCAGGAGGTCTGAGAGTCCCCTTGCTGAAAGAGGGTTGAGCACAAGCAACACTGCCCCAACCACAGTCCTGAAGCGGGAGTAGATTTCCTCAGCATCTGCATCTACATCATCAACTGCTTGCTCCAGGACCTGGGTATAAAGGAGGTCAATGCCAGACCTTCCTTCATGAGCAGTACTTTGTGGGAGAGAGATGATCTGGTCCAACTGTTCAGTGGGTGTGCGACTCCTTGATGTGATAAGTTTGACAACAGTTGAAGCATAGATGAAGAATCCTGCTGCCTTTTTGCAAAGAGTAGTGATGTCAGATGAGCTTGGCCAATCTTGTGTGAAGTCACAGTCACTTCGGGCTTTAGTGATCTCGGCCAACTGAATCCTGAAGAACAGCTTGATATCATCATCCACTGAAGAACGTTTGATATCATGTAGCCTCAGCACTTCTGTGATGGGTTGGAGTGACTTGAGACGAAATCCAGAGCGGATCCGAGCCTCTGGACGACCGGTGATAAAGAACTTGACATTTTGGATCTTGTCTGCATAACGGGAGAGCACGGAAAGAATGGCCGACGCAGGTTCTTCGTCCTTGCACTCGTCCAGAGCGTCAATGATGATAAGCGTCTGGGTCCGGGTAGCCTTTAGTGGGTCAACGATAATGCTCTCCATCTGGGAACAAAGAGTTCCTTGTCGTATGTTAGGATTCGCCTTCAAGGCTAGGACCAACTGTTCTCGAAATGGGGAGTACCGATAGGCAAGTTGGAAAGCGAGAGTTGGGAAGATTGATTGAAGGTTGCTTCTACCCTCGAAATTCCGCGAGCAAAAGAAGCTCGCGCCGAGCTTTCCGGCCGCGAAGCTGATCTCGGCGAACGTCTGGGCAATCGTCGATTTTCCGGTCCCCGCAAGGCCATTGAGCCAGAACACCCGGTGGTCTTGATCGTCCTGTAGCCAGCGTTCGAGCTGCAGAAGCACGTCCGTCCTGGTCCCCCTCAGGCAGGAGTGCCTGTCCCCGAAAAGGTACCCAGCGTCAGCGGTGGGACGCATCTTCTCCAGGAATTCACGGTCCGCAGCCTCCTATTCGCAAGTTACTACAAAAGGCGGGACTGCAAGGGGGCGATACTCACGATCTTCTGACAGTTCTCTTTGTAGACGTCTCGTTGCACCGAAGTCTGAGCATATGTTAGCTACGACCAGAGCAAGTCGTTGGGAGAACCAACCTGGTAGTCCATCACGGCATAGCGAATACCTTGCACTAGTCCATTAAGCTTCTGTGCATTCTCAGCTTTTTTGAGGAAAAGCGCGAGATCATTCCGGGCCATCATCGGGTCCATATCTTGGCCAATCTCTTTCAATCTCCTGCCAATACCCGTGCATCAGACTTGACTCTCGATCTGAGAGAATGTGGGCTCACCCTTCCAGCTCGTTTGTCCTCTCCAACTCGTTGGCGTCACTCGCGGGCGCGGAGAGCGATTCAGAAAGCATTCTGAGCCTAGGCGCCAATAGTTCTATGACATTTTCGTTCACCTCCGTTCCCTAGGACGAGCGTAAACATTGTGAAACGAGTGTGCGGGAAGGAGGCCATACCTCGCAGTTGTCGAGAATGGAGCAAAGGGATGCCGCGACAGATTTGAGCAGACCGTAGCCACCTGGGGAGTCTCTCACTTCACGGAGCAGTTCTGCCGTAGGGGAGGCCGTAGGCTTGGAGTTCGATTTCTTCTTGTCCACGACGGCGCTCGGTTCGAGGGACTCGGCAGGACGAATAACCTCCGGTCCGTGGTCAGGAAGCGCAGGGTTGTCTACGTTTTCAGAAGGAACGGTTAGAGATAACACCCAGAACAGTCATGTCCACGTACTGTCGGGTTCCGCACCGTGCGAGATCGAAGTGGATGGAGATAGATCGACCGCCTCAAGCTCTCCGCCGCGTTCACACTCCACTGGGTTTTGCTGTGAATCCTTCTGGCTTGCTTCCCCTCCGTCAATGTCTCCTTCTCCCCCTTCTTGGCGATTATCGTTTCCACGCGCTGGCACAGATTCCGGCCTATCTTGCTGAGGGAGTCGAACCGTCGAAGAAGCTCGCTCTCCAGCTGCATCGACTCTATCCTCTTCTAGGTCGTGACTTTCGTCCGCTATGGCGTGAGGCTCTGGTTGAGGAAACGAGCTCGTTGAGTCAGGCGTCTCCTCGCCGGAGTTAGCCCCCATTCCGTCTGGCTTGCGTTTTCTCCCCGTGAGTCGCTGCTTGAATTTCTTCTTTATTTTGGAGAGTGAAGCTCGTATGTCGTCCATGTCGGTTGTTGGATAGATTGGTGTAGATGGTGGTGAGATAGTGGATGATTGGCCTCGTGGCTTTGACGCTCAAGCGTGGGTGCAATGCGTGATCCTGCGGGCCCGATGCCGAATACTTCTCGTAATCGTCGCCTCCTCTCAAGGTGTCGAGGAGAACAACCTCGATAGTTGTTTCCCACTATCTCGGACGAAAAAATCTCCCCGACGAGTTCCGTGTTCCTCCCCAGATGTACCGAAGCGACGAGTCCACCACGATGCTCCCACCACTCCGAGACCGACTTTGCCCAAAGTTGTCTCACTCCCTCTGCCCCACCGAAAACGGTGTTTGACCTTGCTTGATTGTTGCGTCAAGACGACCAACCCGACGCCGCAGAGGCCAAATCCCGCGCGATCGATCTGGTCCCCGAGAGAGGCGGCCAATCGCCGGTCTGCCGACGTTATCGCGTTCTTGGCGGGACACACCCTTCCAAGGGAAGGCAATTCCCCATTTCGAGACGGCCCTCGGAACTGTACCACCCTCTTTCTGCTGGGATGATCCGCTGACTCGGGTCCACCGCTCTCTCGCCCATGGGCTGTTTTTTGGTGGAGACAGGTTCGACAACGCGCACCCTTACATTGAGCGAGCCGATTCACACGCAGGCAACGACGCGTACTACTTGGGCCGCGCGATGGAGCTGTGGGCTGGGCTTTATATCGAGGTCGTCGGTTTGAGGAGGCAAGACTCTCTACGACGCCGAAGTTTGTGTGCTGCGGAGGACTTGGAGGACTGTAGGAAGCTCGTCCGGCGGATAAACAGGGAAATGAATAATGGTACGCTCATGCGGACGATGCTCCTTTCTGCGCGTGCTGACTTTTCTTTTCAACCCCGGGGAGCCATGCGGTAGCTTTGACAATTGCGTCGAGTTCTTCAGATACGTCCTCCCGCGGGTTGCATGTACCTCATCCTCTCGTTCCGTCTGCCGCGATGATCTCCAATACGACTATTATACCTTTCCCTTCTATTGATCTCTTCTCGTACGCCGTTTCATACTCGTGTCCCGCTGCTTGTCGTCGATCTACATCTTCGGTCGTCCGTTTCACCATCCCCCCGGCATCATGTTTGTTCTGCATTTGTGTATCTCATATACTGCCTGCGGCATTCAACGGTCTGGCTTGGCAAGACCATGATTTCCGGGCTGTTCACCTTGACCGCTACGCTGCAGATACTTGTTACCGCCTGAAGACAACGGATTCTGATACAGTGTCAAGTTTACCGGGATTCCGGATGCTTCAACCCCGCCAAGTTGATTAATGGTTCGTCGGCATCGCCCAACTTCCCCCACGAAGAGCATGCCTCCAGGTGTGATTAAACTCTCAGACCATCTCCCTTGATCCATCAACACAGAGGTTCTGGGGGCGTAATGATTCGACCGCTTCCTCGTTGTCGACTGTTCGGAGGATGAGGTTAGCGGCGAAATCGGGAAACGCACGGTCCCGGAGGTAATATAATTGGCCAAGAGTAAAGTGAAACAAGGTAACTGTAACAGGAAGAGAATATAAAATGTATACTCGATAACACGCCTCAAAACCTCGCAGATTGACCCATCACCCAGAGTTCGTCCTCTCCCGCTGTCGTGAATAGGCTCAAGAGACCGCCTCGAAGATTTCCTTTGTGTCAATGATGTGATATCCTTGAGCGGAGTTGAGGTGTTCGAGTCTGGAGTATGATCTCCGCCTGGTTCCGGACTATCCTGCATCTTCTCCATCTCGTCATCAGGTTTGATCTCGGTAGGTCCCGCCTACCGTGACGCACACGCCACACCGCCAACCCAAGCGAGAACCTCAACCCATCCCTAACCTTCTTCCCATCCACGGTTCGGTCTAAGAGCCAGCGACTTCCAACGCTCGTCGGAGTGGCTGCCGGTTCCGGAGTTCTTGCCATTGGGCTTGGAGTCTCTGGCAGTCTTGGGGGACTTTCCCAGCGGCGAACCTCGGGGGGCTTATCGGGCTCCCAAGAGGGTTTACCTGTAAGGAACCGGAGAGGATGTAGACACCTTTTGGGCTATGAGAATGACCTATACGCTTTCCGACGAAGGCAGACCGAGTAGAACACCAGTGGACATCAAGTGATCACGTTTTTCGCCACCATCTGCGGGAGTGTTGAGGATGGGCGGGATCTTGAAAAGGGCAAACCCTGACCTCTTTACCTGACGCTTCCTCACTATGCTTAACCTTATACCTCTCCCGGTTCAGTTGCAACTGAGAGAGGTACGACATCCACTCCCCGTCATCCTATCCCCATTCGCTCCACGTTTGCAACCTCGAGCGACATGGTGCGTCTGATTTCCATCGTGAGTATCTCGGCAGCTATCGATGGAGCCGGATTTACTTGGAGGAGATTCAGGCCTCACATTGTCCCTCACCATCGCGATCAGGTTTGAGAAGTCGTCAATAGACGAGACACTGAGATGGGGTTAGGCGGGACCATAAGTCGACGGCATCGGGACGTGGATTGCGCACCTGCAGCTAATTTGATACATCTCTGGCCGGTGCAAAATGTGACCTTCTCGACCCATTCCTCAAGAACGCCACTGGATGGCACGAGATCTGCACGAGTGATTCAGGATTGGCCGCCAGGATTGACTGTTGTCATCCTGCCCACAATACAACTTCTTGCGAGTTAAAATACGCTTGAAAGTTTCGCCTGGGGGAAGTGTCCGTTAGGATGAATATGACACGGAGCTGTGGGTGAAACTCGCACGCCGTCAAGTACGTCACCTAAGACCAGAATCGGATGGCGGGGGCGGGGCTGAGATGCCAGAGAGGGTCAAGAGGTTGTCGAGGGCTGTCGAGGGTAGCGTGTTGTATCCTTTGGGGTTGGAGAGGGAAGAGAATCAGGGAAGAGCAACTGTAACGGAGTCGTCGTCGACCATTCTACCCTCTCAAAAATGTGTCTTTTGGAATCGAATGCTGGCAGGGTATGGATGGCGTCGTCGTGGCCCATGACAAGGGGGGGTTGGTTCGAACGGGGATGATGGAGGACCGGCTTCGCGGGTGTCACGGGAGGTTTCTTCGTCCCTCGAGAAATTTCCTTCATTAGTTGTGGGGCCGCTCCGCCTGGGCTCTAGAAGGGTTGAACGAGGACGGAGAGATGGTCATGAGCGGTCTCGGGACGGCGCCATTTCCTGGTTATCGGCGCGACGATGAGCGGTCGTGAGAAGCGCTATCGGAACGACCCAATACAAACATTTTGCCGCGCTCGTGCTCCTTGTTCCGCCCAAGTTGCGCGCGCCCAAGTGGATACGGAGTAGCAGGTGCGTCTCCGCCGTGTCGTCATTATTTTATGGAAACTTGATCGAACCCTGAAGGAACCATAAATCTGTAACTCTTGTCTCTTATACCATTTCTCGTACAACCTCTGTTATGAGCTACGTCTTCTGCAGCACTACCTGGGATTATCTTACGAGAAAATATGATCCTGCTGTACACAGAACTCGTCAAACAACAGACATTTCTTCGCCTTAGAAGCCAATTTTCTACGGGCTGGACCCCAGTCGATGGCCCATTCCAAAACCTTCCACATGCCTTCGACCGTACACTACCGAAACCTGTAGCTTTCCTCGTGCGAAAGGCCGCGAGACTGCGGTCAGATCGAAGGTCTTTCCGAGATTCAAGGTTAGTGCCCTCGCGCCGTATCCAAGAGATAAACGGACGACGCTGGCATGTCAGTCCGTCGGTAACACGCGCGATCGAAGGACTTTCCAAGTTGGTGTGCTTTCCGCCCGCAGTGAATTTCAAACGTTCAAACCCTGTCGTTCAAGCACCCGAGGCGCTGACTCCGACCCATTGACCAGCTTCATTGAATGGCGGTGGCTGAGAATGCGGGAGATCCTTCGAAAGGGCCCGGAATATCTAACTCCGCTGAAAGCTAACCGTACATGGCATGTATCGAGCGGCGGCATCGATGAAAGTTCGGGCGCGTGAAGCCAGCTGTGCGCGTCAGGTCACCGTACATAGGGTGTATACGACGCACAAACAGAATACCCGAGAGCGCAAAGCTGATGGGGGTATCTACTTCAGCCAGACTAGAATCGCAAATTAAATGCAAATTAATCCGAGAGAGCCTGCGACAATTAGTTTCACGTACATGCGTGCGAATCTAGAGTACGACCGGAGCGCTTAACCAAACTTATCTACACTTACATACAGACACAGGGGATTCGAGGGGGAAAAATCGCTAGAACTAGTGCGCCTGCTGTGGTCAACGATCCGGAGACAATCGAACTACAGCATTGGCAAGCTCTATATCTTCGTTCGGTACCGCGGAAGTTAACGAGATTTCGTGTAATCCGTCAGGCACCCGTGGTGTGAGAGTTCCATTACCCCTTGACTCTCCTTGGCGTAGGTTGGTCATAGTTTCGAGAGACCATAGGACCCTCGGCCCTTCGGCGGCTTTCTTTAAGGAGAGCATCAGGCGTGTCGCCATAACCGGGACGAAAATCGTGTTCGTTCTGTGGAATGCAAGTCGACATCAGCGTCGGTCACCCAATCGTCGCTTTGGCGCCAAGGAGAAGAGAAACTTACGTCCCGGGAAAGAGCTGAATTTCTTCCTGAACACACGCATGCGATTAGTACAACACGATCGACCCTTGGGTGTAACCTGCGTCACGCACCGGGGCAACAAACAAGAACAGTTGGGACAGAAAATGAACGAAAAAAATGAACATGAAGTATGTCGTTGCATCTCGCAGAATAGCATCCAAGAGGCTCGGTACTTTCGGATGCCTCTTCATCCCTTGTTTCTTGGCTGCGACAAAGATGATCAAAAAAGCAAGGATATCTATGATCCCACGAAGTAAGGAAGTGTGGAGTACGAGGCACATCAGAATTCCAGAGGTGAGGTCATGTTGGAGGGTGAGAGCGCACCAAAGCAGATCGATAGACTGTAGTAAATTAACTCTCCAAGTTTCCACCGCTTGTAAATGCAAACCTCGAACGCGTCCAAGTTTATCTCCGGCAACGGTTGCACTAGAGGCCTCAATGAGACCACCCACGGACGAACAAACGGTTGAGAAACTTACAAGGACGCAACGCAATCCAGACAACGGAGAAAACTCCAAAACAGAACTGCGTAGAAATCAGAAGGCCAAGTGCGCCACCAACTAACTTGTTCTTCCTGGTCAGGGCGTATATCCTATTGCCGAGCCACCGCACCCAATCTCAGTATGAATTCGCTTCGATCCGGAGGGGATCGTCCTACCTTAACGCAACCGCTATTTGGGCGAGAATGGTAATGGTGTTCGAATGAAAGGTTGGTAACCACTTAGTGTATTGGCAACTGTCAAACTATTAAATAGGGTAAGGGTCGACAGCGGGGGCGTAAACGCACAACTGCAGGAGGACTCGTCAATCTGACATCGCGGTGGCACCGTGGACAGAGGCTTACAGGTTTTTTGTAATGGAACATTGTGGTATGGACCCAGATAAGGTGCAACACGGGGGTATACCTATTCTGCAGCACAGTCAAGCCCGTCACAAGTTCAGGTATCTCTGGATGTCGTACAGCAATGAACAACGCGAATACTGTAGAGCAACCATATGAGTTATTGGATATTTGGATGAGGGAGGTAGGCTCACTCCAAGATCTCCTCCCATGCCAGGCGTATTTTATCTGTGCGACAGTCAGCACCGGATACCCCGACCAAAAGATAGAAGAGCGACGAACCTCATCTCCAAGGGTTAAAATGTAGTCATATACCCACAGACATTGTATAGAAACCATGAGTAACTGCGTGATTGTGGACGGATTAAACTTCGCTTTCTCCGGGGATCGGAGGGGAACTACCTTGAACGCGAATCTAGAGAGGTTCACTGAATTGAGGATTTACAGTATCATGCGAGACAAAAGGAAAACGCGCACAGCTGCTCTCCGGCCTGGACAAACGCCGCAGAATCCGTTCCATCCATCTAAGTCGGTCAACCTTCGTAAATATTGAAGTCATCGAGAACCAGGAAAGTCCTACCTGGATAGGATAAGGGAGAAAGTGCGAACCGTCGGGCAGTCCGCGTGTGCAGCCTGCGGGGCAAGGCGGGGCGAAAGGAACGAGGGAAAAATTTCGATGGGGGATGACGCATCCGCCTGTTATGGAATTTGGAAGTAGGAGGGATTGGATCGATTGAATGCTTGTGTCGATCATCCAGTGCAGGTGTGACCAGGCACCCACTAGAATCCGCGGCTCACCCCCATCGTTACAAGAAAATCCCGCCCATGTAGTCACATTGGGTACCGGTCATTCATGGTCTGGGAAGTAAGCTTGTAACACGCGCGCTAACTGTCAGAGGATATACCGTGACTCCGGCGGGAGAACCACGAATAAGGGGGAGCGGGACTCCTGTGCACCTCCAAAGTGAATAGAATGCAAGGCGCGCCTGGGATTCACGGAAACAGCGCGTCTACCACGGTGAAGTTGGGTCGCGGGGGCCGGATGCACGAACTAATAACTCTATGGTATGTAGCGTTTTTGTTCGTTGCTTGAGTTGGGGAGACCTTACCACTTTTGTGTCTGGCTCTCTCCCACGGCCCACCTATTATGGCCAAGCCCGTCACCGTTGCTCGTTTTCTTCCATAAATACCCCCTTGCAGAGGGACCTTCCCGCAGATGGAAGAGATGGTGCCGAAGAATGAGCCGGTCGCTACTGCCTACGGCCGCATATTCTTTCCGCCAACGGAGCGGTGCGCCTCCCGTGAGCATTCCGAGACGCGTGTAGCGCAATCTGGCCAGCCCCAAGTCAAGTCGGAGATTCGGGAGTAATGAGCGGCGTGGGGTTGTGGGTAGATTCGCAGATTCGCAAAAGTCGCAGGCAAGAGGAGATAGATAAGTAGTGGGACTGTGATACCAACGGGCGGTTGGTGGACTGGAAGGAGGGAGATCAAGATGATTTCCGGTTCCCCACACCGGAAGGTGCCGATGTGATCCCGGGTGGACCACCCCTGCTCGACCAAATCCTCATTTCCGTGTCTGCGGTTCGCCTCCGTACAACCTGCTGAAGTACACCAA
>Ga0307517_10009695_pt1 | contig 13614 bp, 9 predicted proteins | sample 23_EM_MG_FD_194515 | JGI IMG/M metagenome (GOLD analysis project Ga0307517, IMG submission 194515) | Populus trichocarpa ectomycorrhiza microbial communities from riparian zone in the Pacific Northwest, United States - 23_EM | ecosystem: Host-associated > Plants > Roots > Unclassified | place...
TAAAACTAACGGCATTATCAATTCCCATTAAAAAAAAATAATAATAACAAAACTAAAATCAAACAGATAAAAAATAAATACCCATGTTTTCTCTATCTTAATTTTAATAAAAAAAAAATCGACTCCATTCAAACCACGGATATTTTCTTCATGGACAGGGCCAGGCAGAAAAGCGCCTAGACACTCTGTTCGAGAGATCCTCTTCATGGAATGGGCCTGGGCTATTTAAAAACGGGACCAAGGGGCCCAACCAGAAAGGACAAACTTCGTTAGGTAGTGATGAATATATTATAATAAAACATTCCGTACAAATTTTATACTTCGTGTAGGAACCATAAAGATTAAAGATTCTCTTCCTTTTTCTTTTTTTGTTAAAAAAAAAAGATTCTCTTCGTTTTAAAGAGAAGCAAACATGAGTACGTGGGCCCTCCACGTAATGTAAAGTAGCCACTAGCGTCACCATTCATAAGTATCGTAGCTGGTACGGTTCCCACCAGTTTTGCCAAGAAAAACGGCCCATGCATCACCGTTTCACGTGATTTTGCTTTGTAGGGTCACTTTGCTGACCGTTAGATCAACATTGGACCCCACCAAACCCGTCAAATCGACCCCTCTTGGTCCTATCATCAAATGCTCGATCCACACCAAGTTGCGGATGGTATACTTGGAAAAAGGATGTCTGGCGGCTTAAGAATATGAGAAATTTTATGATATTCATATAGTGATTATTAGTTGTTTTTTTTTAAATAATAAATATGGGTGAAATAAAAGAAATTTTAGATGAATTTATTTTTATTAATTTTTATGGGTTTTATTTTATTTTTTATTTTTATGTTTGTCTTTTTTTTTTCAATACATGTCTAAATAATAATTATTAGTATATCACCCGTTATTTAATAAGTTCCGCAAGAAAATTTCAGTAGTAGTTGGAACAACTATTAAAATATAAATTAATTTGAAAAACCTTCAAAATGAAGAGCTTCCCAAGTTTTTTTATTTTATTTTCTTGAGTTTTAAGACATGACACATGCATGAACTTTGCAACTATTCTTTAATTATAAAAAGAGTTTGCATTGGTTTACTATTCAAGATAAAAATAAAAAAAAAAACCAGCCTCGCCGGAACAAATTGTAAGTATGTTTATTATTGATATTATCATCTCACTTTGATTTGAAATAGATATTTATGACATTTTTATCGTGCTGTGTTGCAGATTGAGTTAAATTTTTTTTTAATATAAAAAAAATATTTAGATGTTACTAATGTCTTTTTAGTTGAGAAAAAATTTAAATCATGTGGCGGGTTGACCCGATATAACCCGGTTAACTATATTGTCAAAAAAAACCTCGGACGACCCGTAAAAATATAGTTTGGCTAAAAAACATTTCAAGATAACATCTTTCTTTAATATTAAGATAACAACATATTGGGTTGACTTTGATCAACCTGGGTTAATATGTCAAATATATAACTCGGGTTATGAAACTATAATAATCTCACAGAAAGTAAATCAAAATAAATTATAAAATCTAATTTTCAATTAATTCAATGTTGAAGGATGAAATTGAAAAAAATATCAATTAAAGAAAGCATTTAGAAAAGCAACTTGAGTTAACCTGTCAAACTCGCAACTCGAGTTATAAGATCGAGATAACTCTATAGAAAGAATATCAAAATAAATTACGAAGTTTAATTCCCTATCAGTTCAATATTGAAGTATGAGACTAAAAAAGAAATCAAATAGAAAAATAACATAAAAAAATGACTCAAGCTAAATCCGTGATTCTAATCATGAAATCAAGATAACTCCGTAAAGAGTGAATTAAAATAAATTATAAAACTCAATTCTAAATCGATCCTATTAGACCCAATGCTAAACAATGAAATCTAAAAAAAAAAATTAAAAATGACATAAAAAATAAACAAAGTCAATATGGTTTAACCCGTTAAGTATTATTCTTGGGTTATGAGATCGGAATAATCTCATAAAAATCAAATCAAAATAAATCATGAAATATAATTCTCAATCAAACACAAGATTAAATTATGAAATTGGGGAAAGTCAATTAGAAAAAAAACAAATTGAGTCAACTGGATTAACCTGTCAAACCCACAACCCGAGTCATGAAACGAGGATAACTTAATAAAAAAAAAATCAATGTTGAATGACACGAGACCGAGATAACCTTTTAGAAAAAAAAAAAAAGACCTGATTTAACTAGGGTTAAAATACCAAAACTCAAGCCCTAATCATGAGACCAATATATCCTTATAAAAAAAAAGTAAAACAGATTACGAAGCTCAATTCTCAACTAACCCAATATTAAATGATAAAATTTGAAAAACTCTCATTTAAAAAAACAAAAAACAATAACTCAGGTTAATTCAGGTGAACTCGTTGAATATTATTCCCAAATTATGAGACTAGAATAACTCAATAGAAACAAATAAAACAAATCATGAAGTCTAATTATCAATTAACTCAATATTAAAGGATAAAATTGAGAAAAGAACAAAAAAATCCCAACCAACTAGGTTAACCTGTCGAACCCGCAATTCATGTCATGAGAGTGAGATAACCCAATAAAAAACAAATCTAATATAAAAATATAATTTAAAAAAAAATAATTGAAAAAAAATCAAAGAACAAAAAAAAAACAAAGAAAAATGTTTTTTTTTGTAGGGTCACACTAAAACATGTGGGGAAAGAATTATTCATTATTAGAGTACTTTCCCCGTTTGTTTTAATGTATTGTTAACTATTCTTAGTGCTTGCGCTTCACCCCGGGCTTATGTTTTTTTGTATAAAATTTTATGTTTAGATGTTTAAATGGGGTAAAAAAAGGGCATAAAAAACCAATAATAAAATACATATCACCACACTAATTAGAGCTGACTAACCTGGAATACCCTACCAAACTAGCGGCTCAAATCATGTGATTTGAATAACCCGGTAAAAACAAAAAAAAAGAATTATAAATCTCTTTTGTTTTTTGTATAAAACATGTTAACTTTTCAAACTCGTGACCTAATTCATTAGACCCAAAACACCCAATATAGAAAAATCATGAAGTTCAATTCTCAATCAATTAAACATTGAATGATGAAATTGAAAAAAGAATTTTGATTATACAAAAGATTTTTTAAAAATAGCAATTAAAAAAATATAAATCAAAATTAAAAAATAAATAAATTTAATATTTAATTGAAGGGTGCGATTGAGAAAAAGAAATTTAGTAGAAGGACAAAAAAAATAAAAATAACAAGGATTGAAATCAACATAATAAATAAAAACAATGTTGTAGTTAAATAATAAAATTAAAAAAGAGTAATAACTTTTACAAAATAGTTGAGAAAAATATAAAAACAAAAAACAACTAGAACTAAGTTAGAAAACATAATACCATCAATTTGAATTGAATAATGAAGTTGAAAACCTTTAAAACTTTTACAAAAAGAAAAATGAAAAAATCAAAAATCAAAAGGACAAGGACAACATTAGAGAATATAATATTTGATAAATTGAGATTAAATGATGAAACTAAAAACAAATAAAAGGGTTAAGATAAAAAAAATATAAATCAAAAGAACAAGAACTGAAGTTGAAATACTAACAACCAATAAGGTCAAGTTCTAATCTACAGGGGAGGAGAGAGAGAATAATGGGAAAAAAGGCCAATCGACGCCGAATTGGACCACTATCAGTGATGCACATTGCACCAACAGGAAGAGAAAATAGTGACGCTTTTAATAACACGATGAAAAAGTATTTATAGATGCCGGGAAGCGCCATACGTACCTCTGGGTACGCAACACATATGCTCGTTTTTTTTTCCAAATACAAAATTGCTCCTAGGCAGATTTTGCTATTAAAAAAAAAACATTGTGAAAAGATAGAAACACCCTGGGTATTTTGTTCATTTCACTGTACATTTTAATTGTTTATTATATATATATATATATATATATATATATATATATATGCAAATACCAAATTGCCCTTCATCTTAAATTTTAATAACCAAAAACATATTTTGAAAAATACGAAAATAAGATTAACTAGATTAAAAAAATTGGATGCTAGATTAAATTAATTTGTTATAGAATAATGAGATTAAAAACAGGGACCAGATTGAAAATACAAAAAAAATTAAATGCTTTTTTAAATTTAGGTGAGATGCTCATTGTAGACCTAAACTCTCCAAATTATATATATTAGATCCCTTCAATTTTTAAATTATAAATATTGGGATCTTGATTATAAAATCTAAAATCCATTTCTCATGGGCTTATGGTACAAAAGTTTAAAAAACTCAAAGAATCCAAACACATTGTTTTACAAATTATATTGGAGCCTCGATTCAATTATTTATTCCTTAATTTCAATTTTACGTTGCCATGTAGATCATTGAAATGGATAAACTTCAGTGCCATGTAGATAAGGAAAAAAAAGTTGTAGTTCAGGGTACTGTAATCACTAACAAGACTATGTTTACAATGCAACAAGTATAGATATGTATTATTTCATAATAAATTATGTTTTTTCTATAATCCCTGTATATAATTTGAAAACTAATATCTAAATAACATATCAATTTTAGGGCTTTATAGTTCCAAGTTTTTAAAATCATGTAACCACCTAATAACTTAAAAATGGTGTCTTTATAATTTAAATAGTATTTTTATTTTATTTTATTCTTCAAGGTAATAATAAACTTTTATTTGATTGAAGCTATACTTAATTGTTTATACCTATTACACTCACAAAATAATTAGCTAAATTATAAAAAGATGATGATGTTATAAAATAAAAAATATGTAAATAATAGGTTATTTAGTGTTCTGAGTAGTAGTTAATCAACATGTTAAAGTATTTGGATTTCATCTCTTTAATTTTAAGAATTCCAGACTTATGATAAAAAACACTTAAGTACTTGTTATGATAAAAAACACTTAAGTACTTGTAAAGATAGTCCCACTCAAAAGGATTTAAAACCCTCTATTAATAAAGTTAGTATATATGAGAAATGAAATAAATATCTTAAAAAAACATTAAATTCAAGGAACAAAAATATTTGTTTTTGAGTTTTAAGTGAATTAATGCTCTGAAATCTATCAATGTTAATCTTATGGAATAAAAAGTTATCTACCCTTACCTGGATGGTTTAGGGGGTATTTATACCCTCCAAAACTTGTCGTTTTTAGTGAAGGAAAGAACTGGAAAATCATTTGTTTTTGGCGACATTAATGAGCGACCAATATTTTTTACATATATTAATAAAACAACAAGTATGGTAGATCCTTTAAGGGACATTGTATACACATGTGAGTATAAAAAAATCATTACATCAATATGAATAATTATTTTAGATGGAAAGACATAGTAGTTTATCATACCTTCAATACTTTTATTTTAGGGGGATCATTTAGGATCAGATACATAGTCTTAAAAATTAGTAGTGGTCGATCCAAATGCTTTGGGTGTGATATATTTGCTAAACCCATGTTTTTTTGGGCTTGACTGTCTGCGAAACCCAAGCTCTTTGAGCTTGACATGTTTGCTAGACTCACACTACCTTGAGGTTGGTTAAATGCCAAGTCCAGGCTCTTTAAATCTGATATGTTTACTAGATGCATGCTGTCTTGGGTTTGACTGACTATCAAATCCAATTTTTTGTTTTATTTTGCATGCTTGCCAGATTTACACTGCCTTGAATTTAGCTGACTATCAAACCCATATTTCTTTATATTTAGCATGGTTAACAGATCTATTTGATGTTGCTAAGATTTTTTCTATTTATAAAAATTTTAATAAAATATTTTAACTTATCAAAAAATAAGTTTTTTTTTAATAAATAAAGTGGATCTATATAGCCGTTCACAATCATTTGTTACGAAATGAATAGTATTTATTTATTTAAATAACAATGTACATGCATCTTAATCGTACTTGTACAATAATACCAATAACTAAGTACAATCATGAGATAATCAATCAATTGAATGATAAAATAAATAAAAAAATACTAAATAGTTTGTAACTTGAAACATCACAATTACAATGTCTTTAAATAACTGTAGCAATTCACATAATTAATACGAATAGATGCACTAAAAGGGAAGTCCCTTTCTAATTAAAACATCCAATCCATACACAATTATCTCTAATATACGTGTTTTTTTTAATTAAAACATCCTGACACGATTTTCTTTAATATATCTGTTACTGATTTTTTTAGGAAAAAAAGTTTTGTTTTTCAAAACCAAGCACAGTGGAGAATCTTTCTTTTTCTAAACCAGTACAATTAAAAAAATAATTTTAAATTAGTACAATCTGACTGGTTACACAAATGTGCTATGAGCAACGTCGACTCTGTTTGGGATTATTAATTTTTTTTTATATATAAAAATTAATTATTATTTTTTGTGTTTTGAATTGTTTTGATGCGTTGATCTTAAAAATAATTTTTTAAAAATAAAAAAAATATTATTTTAATTTATTTTAATATGAAAAACATTTTGAAAAAAAACTATAAAATACCACCGATGTCTCACATTAATTTTTTTTTAACAATTTGATAATTATTTCCCTTTTTATTTTCTATTCAAAACGCATACGATGCCTCAATTTTTATTTCTAAGTTAACTTTAGTTCCATTATCATGATCATTTTATCCATTGTTTTTTGCATAAAAAAAACTTGTTTTTATTTAAGACGAGCAAGAAATAACTATTTCTTATTTTTTTTAGAAGATTATTCCATTATTTTTAGCAAAATCTGTTTAACTCACAATAATAAAACTAAAGTTAATTAAATAAAAGAATTGAGGCGCCAAATGAAATCTGTAAAGAAGAAGAAATGAGTTGGCACAGTAATTGAATTAGAAGATAGAAAAATAGAAAAGAAATAGAAATAGAAAGAAAATAAAATAACATGCTAGGGACATAAAAAATTACAATAATAACACTTCTAAAATCATTAAAAAGATTTTGATGAGATAAATTTATAAAATAAAATTAATTTTAAAATTAAAGGTGAGTCAAATGCATTATTTAAAAACAACAATATATTATTCATTTGCGCACATATAATATATGTTAAACATATTTTTTTGTTTTTACGCATAATATCTATGTGTCTCAATTAATTAAATTGTAATAGTTTGAAAATTAATTTTTTATTTATATTAGTTGATTTTTTTTTCATTTCAAGAGAAAAAAAAAGTAAAGATAATTATCTAGTAGGGGATCCAGTAGTAAGAACTTGAGACTAAGGGGTTTGCTTTCCCTATAGTCTCAGGTTCGAGCTATATGATTATTAATATAATGGCCACTGGAGACTTACATAATCATTAACTTTAGGACCCGTAGGATTAGTTGAGATACGCGCAATCTGGCCCATACAATTATTTTAATAATAATAATAAAAACCAATGGTTTAATTACACATCACCTGCCCTCTTAAAAGTTAAAAAACAATGTCTTTCGGTGGAGTCCGTCAGAGTTAAAATTAAAACATTATTTTTCTATATTAAAGCCTATGTGTTTCTTAAAAAGGAAAAGAAAGAAAGAAAGAATAAATGAAAGCCCGTGCCAACACTAACACACCTAGTTTGAATTTGAGATTGAATCTATTTTTTAAAAAAAATTGATTTTTTTTATTTTTAAATTGATTTTTTAAATATTTTTGGATTGTTTTTGATATATTAATATTAAAAATAAATTTTAAAAAATAAAAAAATATATTATAAGAAATCTCTACGCTACCAAACACGACTGTTATTTTCATGATACCCCCCTCCCATTATTTATTGCACTTCACCCTCTAAACAAACCACCCCAACAGCCCCCACGCCTCTCCATTTTCCTGCAGCCAGTACTTATACAATGACCAAACTTCGAATCTGAACCCAAACACAAAACAACCCTTCATTTTCTCCCTCTATAACCTTAACTAATCACCCTGGTCTTGTCTCAAGACCGACCAGCAAGAACCCATGGCAGCGGCACTAGAGTGCTGGTCGAGCAGAGCCAGCACAGACGAGGACATGGTAGAACAAGTCTTGATGAGAACACAAGACAGATCAGAAACCTCATCATCTTCAATCACCACAACAGCAACATCCTTACAATTATCTGATAAAATCACAAATCTTTCACAAAAAGACACTATTTCGTCGTCATCTGCAATGCAAAAAAGGCTTCAAAGATTGAGTCGAAATGTGTCTGAAGCCATTGCTTCACTTAAAAACTCATTGAATCTTGATTCACCACGTGACTCACTAGTGCAGCTAACGAGCTCCCAACAGGGTAATGCAAATGGTAATAAGAGCGAGAGATGTAGAAAGGTTGTGTGGGCGAGTGTTGTAAGGAACCTCACTCAGCTGTATCCGGGGAGCCAGTTGCCCGAGAAGCTTGTGTCCAATATCAGGAAGCACTATGATTCTTTGCCACTCAGGTTTGGTTTTTATTGGTGATCCAATCTTGCTTTACTTTATAATTTTGCACTGGGTTTTGTTTGATTGCCACGAAAATGGAGGAAAATTAGACAAAGACACTTTTTTTGAGGAGTAACACTGCCACTCTATTTTGCAAAGAAAGCGCACCATTTTGATTTTTTTTTGGTGGTCCACTAATAGAAAGATAACATTAGTGCTAGAATTTGAGATTTAATACTGAAAAAAGCTAAAAGCTTTTACAGGAATTTACCTTTTGTCTACAAAGTTTCCGGTTGTTCTTGCGTTATATGCATAATTGTTGCCCTTTCTTCTTTTTGGTAAATTTGGGTGTTTTTGACAGTTATGCTCAGGCAGGGTTTGATATGAAAGAAGTGTTTTTGCACATTAAGTTGATAGAGCAGACATCAGTTGACGAGCAACCAGCAATAATGATACAAGAAGTGTCTGATGATGAGGTACAGGGCTGTGTATACAAACTCACATTTGCTTGCAACTCGTCCATTTCGTGGCCCGCAATGTCTGGTGCATTGGATAGCGCTTCCATTTGTTGCAAGAAGATTCAGATCTTTGAAAAGAAAGGGTTTACTCTTGGGGTTGTTCTTCTTTTAGTCCAAGCTGGACAAGAGAAATCATTTAGAGCTCGGATAGAAAGCGCTTTAAAATCTTCTGTAAAGAAGTCCAAATCCACCACTGTGAAGCTTCCCTTCGGGCTTTGTGGGTGTCAAGAAGAGAATACTAAAGGAAACTTTGGTGAAATTGAAGAGGATTCTTGTGAACAGAATTGTAGGAATGCCATTGAGAATTCAAATGTGAATATTCAGCTTGAGATGCCCTTACCCACTTCGTCGATTGTTGTATCCGTCGATGAGTGGCAAACAGTTAATTCTGGCAGGGATGAGATAGGAAAATGGCTTTTGAACTCTGATAATCTTGAGTTCATTGATCAGATTGGACCAAATTCCTTTAAGGGAGTTCACAAGGGCAAAAGGGTGGGAATTGAGAAGCTTAAAGGGTGTGATAAAGGGAATTCTTATGAGTTCGAGCTCCGTAAAGATCTTTTGGAACTGATGACTTGCGGGCATAAGAACATTCTTCAATTTTATGGAATTTGTGTTGATGAAAATCATGGATTGTGTGTGGTGACCAAATTGATGGAAGGTGGATCTGTTAATGAGCTAATGCTAAAGAATAAAAAGCTTCAAACTAAGGAAATAGTAAGAATTGCTACAGATGTAGCAGAAGGGATAAAGTTTATGAATGATCATGGTGTTGCATATAGAGACCTTAACACGCAACGAATTATGTTGGACCGGCACGGGAATGCTTGCTTAGGAGACATGGGCATAGTTACTGCTTGCAAGAGCATGGGTGAGGCGATGGAGTATGAAACAGATGGTTATCGTTGGCTAGCTCCAGAGGTTTGTTCCCTATCTTTCTTCACAAGTTTCAAAATTCATGTCTTTGAAAGAAGTCAATTCTGATCACAACTATCCATTGGATAAGCACTTGTCACGGTCATGAACCTAGCAATGATCAAAGCGTGTTTTACATAGATGGACAATGAAACCAGTCGATTAGCATGCATTTGAAATTTTGTTTTGATTATCATAATTTTTGGTACGTAATCGCAATTCCATGCCATGCATCAATGCCCTGTAGGATATCGAGTTATTGTGTTGTTTTGATGTTGGGATATTTTAGTTCTTAAGGGATCTTTGGTGTATTTTGAGCTAGTTTGCATAGAGGTGCTGCACCTTTTGTTGTGTAGCTGGGTTCAAAGTTAATTATTTGGCTACGAATACATTTAAGCACCTTTTAACTGTCACCGTGAAATATTATGCCATTCTTATCTTTAATTGCCTACCTGTTACTGTAAATTTAACCAGGAGAATACTGTAAATTTAATTGCCTATCTTTAGTAGGAGTATCTTTTTGTGATAAACGATGTTACCCGTGTTCAAGAACATTGCTTAGAATCAATGTATGAAGGCACTATCTGGTTCACTCAAATATGCTTAAAGAGACTTTATACCACTCATCCCAACATAATTGCTTGAGCATGCGCAACATGTCTTCATAATTGTTCTTGCTTTACATCTCAACATAACATTTATCTTTGCATAAACACCCTTATATTCTCCATTAGACAAATCATCCCAGCCATTACAATATTGTTTTGGTGCCACTTTTAGCAAAATGGTTTAGTTAGTGGAGCCCGCTGATTTGATCTCATGAACTTTAAGCATGATTAGCGGTCCTTTTCAATACCTAATTTGTAAGCCAATACGTGGGCACAAACTTTTTTCAATTCCATTTGCCTATAGGAGCAATATACATATGATGATAATATTCAACTCGATGTAACTCCTGAAAGGAGATTCAACTAGGTAAGTTGCAGCTATCCAATCCAAGTGCTGTGGCCATAATGATACATAAATTTCCCTCCCTAAACAGGAACACAGATAAATTGATGATCCACCATTTCTGGTTGAAAACAGATTATTGCAGGTGATCCAGAGAATATTACCGAGACATGGATGAGTAATGCATATAGTTTCGGGATGGTGGTTTGGGAGATGGTGACTGGCGAGGCTGCTTATGCTGCATATTCACCTGTGCAGGCAGCAGTTGGTATAGCTGCTTGTGGCCTAAGACCTGAGATCCCTAAGGACTGCCCGCAACTCCTGAAATCTCTGATGACCAAGTGCTGGAACAATTCCCCATCAAAGCGCCCTAAGTTCTCTGAAATTCTATCAATTTTGTTGCGGCCTAGCAACAATATCAATAGGTAAAATGTCTTCAAGCCCGTGGTATGCAGTCGGATTATTGCTGAGTTTTGTGCTAAAAAAAGTCCCATATCAAGTTAGTAGGAACAGGGTCCTATCATGCATAGTTGAAGATTTTGGAAGTTGATATAGCAGAAACGAAGGTATATTTCTTCTTGTACCTTGTGGAATCAATCTCGCAAATCAGAGAAAAGAAGATGAAAAACGTGCCTTGATTGGCCGATTGCATTTTTTAGATTGTCTGCCATGGTATATATTTATTCCATATCTCATCATGTTTGCAGCGTGAGTGATGGAAATATCAAGTAACTTTCTCTATGTGCGCGTCATGAATAACTATGCATCGGCCATTGATTGCGAAATGCTAGGGTTATTAGATCAGAGAAAAGATGGAAGAAAACAAAAGGAAACCAAGATCATGTGGTCCTTTGGGCGTACAAATTTTGAGTGATACTAGGAATTTTGAGTGTCCCATGTTCTCTTTTCGTTTATGTGGTGGCCATCGGAGGGACCTGAAAGAGGCCTCTCATGTTTTTATGTCTCCCGGGAAATTAGAGTTGTAAAACACCCTTCTTTTAAGGGTCTAATAGCATAGTTTAACTTTTGAACATATAACCAGTCCCAAGGGGCCACGTATTGGAAAATGGATTTGGCTGTAGAAATTTCTGCATCTATTGCTTAATGCTCCCATGTTGTCGTTTTGTTTGTCTAATCCATTGACCAGTGATACAAAGAATCCCTAGAGACTTGTGAAACTAGAAAAAAGGCAGCTTCAGGCATTACTCCTGATCTAGACCTGCCGTGGTCAAGAATAAGAGAGACCGTTCTCTCCTCTCCAGCTCTCTAGCATGCTGGAGGAAACGTGGCTATGGACAAAATCTAATAATGTACTGTGTAGACGTTGAAGGATGCTGGGGTTTCCGGTGATACTATAGCAATCGAATCCCATCGCTAGGAACTAATCATGTCATCTGAAAAGAGCACATGCATAGCATGTGCATCTGTTATTCAGGCCTGAGAAAAACTCCAAAGGACACGTTCTGTAGAGTTTCAAGATCTCACTTCCAACAACTCTAGCTACATTAATTAATCGAATCCTTAACTGGTTACACTGCTCTCGGTTCATACATGATCAGTCAAGGACTCCGATATAATATACTACTTCACATGTAAAGCCTGCAGCACTGTAACCATACACAGCAGCATTGAGTTTTTCTCAGGAGAGGGATTAGCCAGTCATTAACGGGGTGCTAGCTGTCTTAATCTAAAGAACAACATGGCATAGCATCTAGGATCAAACTTTAGGTGCCGCTGTTATAGGATGAATCTCAATGAACCAGAAGAGCTACATAAGTTGTCTGGCAGAAACAAAGAGTGTGTGTCTGGGGACCAAAATCAAGGCACCCACTTGTTTGTGCCTCCGGGAAGCAGAGAAGCAGACTGTTCAATGCCACCATAATAATCTTCGTAATGAAGCGTGAAAGCATGATGTCCCGCAGGTGCAATAATGACACATCAACTTTGTTCCTTCTACCTGCTAATTCCGATCAATGTTTGCATTTAAGCCCGTCACTAGTCACTGCTAGCCCGTGACGAGCATGAATGCACTAGAGGCTGGTTCTTGTTCATATATAAACGGGGAAGTATGCCTATAAGTTGCTCAACGGCTGTTCTGGGCTTTGTTTGTTTTCTGGTTAAAAATATTTTTTAAAAATTTTAATTTTTTATTTATTTTAATATGCTAATGTAAAAAATAAAATAAAAAAATAAAAAAATTTATTTTAATATATTTTTAAGTAAAAAATACTTTAAAAAACAATAGTTTCATCAAACACTATTTTTATTCCAATTAACTGAGAGTCAATTATTACTTAGCCCCTGTATTTTAACATATTCAATTAGTCAGTACTCTTTAGTTTTGTGAAACACACACACACACACACACACATATATATATATATGTATATGTATATGTATATGTATATGTATATGTATATATCTCCAGTCTCCACCTTCTCAAATCTGTTTATAAATTAATTTTTTGTCAATTATATGTTGTTCTCTAATTTATTTTGTATTTTTCTTTTTTGAGAAATAAAAAAAATGAAAGAGAAGCAAATAAGGTGGGAAAAATTTGATGACGAGACGAGAAATTTTTTTAACACATTTATTAAATGAGTATGGTTAATGCAAATTTTTCTATGGCATTTAGGGAGAAATTAATAATATTTTATTAGTTTTTTCCTAGGACAATTTTAAAGAAAGGATAGAAAAAATAGATATAAATAGGATAAATAATTCCTAAATAGAAATATTCTTATAATTTTTTGTGGGTCATAAATTATTTTATATATATATATATATCCATA
>Ga0307517_10009696_pt1 | contig 13613 bp, 6 predicted proteins | sample 23_EM_MG_FD_194515 | JGI IMG/M metagenome (GOLD analysis project Ga0307517, IMG submission 194515) | Populus trichocarpa ectomycorrhiza microbial communities from riparian zone in the Pacific Northwest, United States - 23_EM | ecosystem: Host-associated > Plants > Roots > Unclassified | place...
ATAACCAGGTGGCTGTATGCATGTAAGAGCATGAAAGAAGACGAGGGCAAATTTTTTGAAAGGAAGTCTATTAATGTATATATTTATGGTAATTAAAGAAGATCATAATGGGAATCTGAGAAAGTTGGATTAAAGAATTCCATTAATCAAGATTAAGGAGAAGAACTCAACGCAGAATGTCAAATGGCTAAAAAAGATAGGCTGAAAGGGCCATATGCACACATATTCTTCCGTGCATGATCTCTCAGGTATATTATTCCAAGAAAAGAGATAAGAATTAAAGAGGATATGGTATTTTAACCCAACGTCTTAATCAACTAGGAATGGAATTTGTGTTAAGAAAGCAAACATGGGGATGATCAGTCCTTTTTATCCTGTGTTTTACTTAGTTACTAGTCTAGAAGTTCTGTAGCAGTGGTGTAATTTCTATCCTATCAAGCTTTATTAGTCCCCACTCTCTTCATGGTTATTAGAAAAACCAATTATCGTGCATATATTTTATAATTGTTTTTTTCTTGTTACAATAGTTTTTAATCGATAAGGCTCTTATTTATTTAAATAAAATTATTTGTCCTCTAGGCTTAATCAATTCTTGAATATTATATATAAAGTTAAAAGAGCTCACAGTAAAAATATTATATCTCTGAACAACATATCTGCTAAGAGGATGGTTTAATAATTTTGTAAGGATTCAAATGTTACTGTCAAACTCCTGAGGATAATTAATATAGCAATCTCAGAAAAAATATGATTTTTTTTTTCTTGTTTGGGAGTAGTTGTGATTATTTTTTAAAATTTTTTTCATTCAGAAATGCATTAAAATATTTTTTTTTAAAAAAATTATTTTTGATATCAGCGCATTAAAATGATCTAAAAACATCAAAAAAATTAATTTAAAGCTAAAAAAAATAAAAAAAATTAATTTGTTTTTAAAATATTTTAAAACAGAAAAAAAAATAAGATATCTCAGTTTAGGATTCACAAGGAGACCATATATATAGAGGTCTATGTGAATGAATTTTGTTTTTTAATGTATGAATGGTCAAAAAAAAAAATAGCTACAATGTGAGAATTCTCGAGGAAAAGGATGTCCACTACGTTTACAGAGCCTTTTTCCAGGACCCCATTAATTAGTGAGGGCATCAAGCTCAAGAAGTCCAATTGCTGCTCGCCTTTGTATCGTTTTGGGCTCCCTAAGAGATCCTTGCTCTGTATAGATTATGGACCCTCCCTAGCCTTTTCATTCAAGCCATTCTCCTCTAAATAATGGGCTTTACTGGATCTCAAAGTTATGGGCGGGTGCCGGCCTTTTAAGATACAAAACTATGGCCTTGCTAAAAAATTTAAGATCCTGTGTTTTCAACTAGGATCCTGTGGGTCGCTAAACGTTCGAGACCATAGAAAGACCAAGCGAACGTTTAGGATAAATCTAGTGTCCGATTACCATATAACTTCGAGGGTTGTACCAAGGATGAAAGAGATTTTATCCCCAGCTTCGCCTGCTTCTAGCTCAAGAAGAAAGAAATGGTCTGTTTAAGTGAAAGAAACTCGATAGATTATGGGAAAAGCCTAAGAATACCTCGATGGCTGGCGTCAATTTTGCTTTCAAATAAATTTTTATATCAATTTATTTTCGTGATAATCTTGATTTGACAGTAGGGGTCTTCCATTATAATTCTTTAACATAAAATGTTAAGTTTCCTAAAAAAATGTATGAAAAGAAGAAGAATCTGGTTGGAAAGACTTGTAAGAGTTTCTGAGATTTGGAGGATAAAATTGATATAAATAACTGATCAGGATAAAACTAAAGCTTCATCTCTACTTGTTTAATGAAGATTCTCACTAACGCAGACTATTATTTGGTTGCTAGATGATTTTTCCATGTTTTAATAATAGAGCTACCTAACCCTCAAACACCAATCAGTGAAGGATCCTTCCACCATTTCCAATCAGTATTGGCCATCGTTGTTGTTTCAATCTGATACGTTTTCGTGCTTGCCCTGGTGGCCTGATCAGTATCTGCCACAAGCTCATGACCACAGCCGTCTCCTTCCAACATAATATGGAACAGTAGAAATACACTAGAAAAAAATCACAAGCATTTAGTCTTATTCATCCATGACAGTCACAGAAATGAAGGCAAATAACAGAGCAAATCACTTGTCAATGTCCAAGGAAAAAAGGGGTGGTGGTGGTGGGGGGCTATGCAATCCTATTTTGTGGCTATAATTTAATTTCATGCATAACTTAGTGTGAAGAGTTATGCTTAATAAAGAAGGGCATTAATCTTCTATTTACACCTTCTGACTCCTGACAATATATTAGATATGCCTCCATGGTCTTTCTGCGAGGCTTACACATTCACTATACCTAAAACAATCGACAAGATGATCGATTGTCAACCCTGCTGCTTGCATGAATGAGTACACAATCACTGGCCCGGCGAATCTAAATCCACGCTTGAGTAGATCCTTGCTAATGGCTTCTGCTTTTGGAGACCTTAAAGGAACATTTCTTGGATATTTGTATCTGTTGATTGTGGGTTTGAAATTCACATTACCCCACATGTAATTACTAAAAGATCCAAATTCCCTTGCAATCTGCGTTTTAAATCAGAAAACCAGAATCTTAAGCAAGCAGCTCAATGGGATGCCAGTGAAACCATTAGTATTGGATGGACGTTAATTTTCGAGACTTGCCTTCAGTATGCATTTGGAATTGTCCACTATGCACCTCACTCTGCTCTCAGCCAACATGATTGCCTTGTTTGAGGCTATCTCCATGATTTCTTTCTCTCCCATCTTCGCTACAATATTCGGATCGAATCCCTCGAAAGCTTCTCTATATTTTAACAAAACAATAAGCTCTTAGGTACATTATCAAAACAAATGAAATCAGAGAAGATGTGTAAGAAACCAAATAACAAACAATAGTTAATTAGAGTGGTTCATAGAAATTCTTGTTTTTTGACAAATTGATGAGGAGTGGTCCAAAGACCCTACCTGAATAGTTCCTTTCTTTTCAAAATCTCTGTCCAATTATAGTCCATCAGCATACCAGACAACGCAAGCAGCTCGAACAATTGACTGTCCATTAAGTTAATCACAACTTGAACTAATTAAATTGGCATAATACTCAATGATTATGCAGGTATAGTACTAGATTAAACTCACTTACTTATCGTCGTATACTGGAACTCCCCAGCATTCATCATGAAATGCCACATAAACTTTATCTGTACCAAACCTTAGAATCAAATGTCTAAATATATAGCATCAGCAAAACTTGTTCTCTCTTATCTATTTTTAGTACTATACACCCAAAAGTTGATATAAGAATATATAGTGGGTACACATTTTGGAACCCTTTGTGGATAGCAATCATTGAAATACATTAAATATTATGGATACATGCATATATACAATCTAAGATGCTGGACAGTTTGGTAGAGAAATGTTTTGAATTGTACATGAGGATAAAAACAGCAAAATGTTTTAGAACCTTATGATTCTTATTAACTCATGTTGTTACTTTCTACTGCCACAGTGATAGAAGCTTCATGAGCTTCTTTATTAAGTTTGACCTTATTTTATTTAATTATTTCACATCCTAACCACTACTGCAGCAATGTCAGTTTTTATTTTTTTTTATCAATGAAGCATCATGTGATGAACTAGAAACAATTGCAGAATACACACACATATTTTTTATTATTAATCTTGGGAAAAAGAATAGTTCTGTATCACAGTGAAATTAGCCTATCCTTAGATGCTGTATACATGTATGAGAAAATAAGATGGTAATTTCATGAACTTTAATAAATTATACCACTGTTCTTTGTAATCCAGTTGCACCTCTTCACCTCCCCATCGTTAGAATCCTGATTCTGCTGCTGCTGCTGCTGCTGTGGCTGGAAGTTTCTAGCCACCGGGACTTCTCTTCTTTCCAGTGGAGAAATTAGACGAAGTGCCAAGGATATCTTCTGTTCCAATGGAACAGCTGAAGAATCTGTGAGAGAAGAATCATTTGAGTTCTGTGACAAAGATAATGACACTGATGATAAGGATAGGGAGGAAGTGCTTCGATGTAGCCCAATTGGATAAACTCTCTTGAGGTGTTTAGAGAAGAGCCCTTGAGTATTACTTATTGGCTTCTCTTTTTCTTTGATTAAAATGTTGTTCTTCTCCAGAATTTGTTTTCTTACATTTGCCTTATACATGCCTGGAGTCTGGAGAAGATGAGACAGTTGCTGTCTTAAATTGGGTAGATAGAAAAAGTTGGATCGAGGTATCTATAAAAGGTTCGGAGTTATAAAAAGTGGGGGGAGGGGAGCTTTATAGGTGAGGCACACAAGTAGGTGAAATGTGAATTTCATTGTGGATTGATCACTCTATGCTTCTTGGATTTTAAGTAAAATCAATATGGCTATGGGATGATATTATTTTATTTATCTCTGAAGAAATTACTTATGAATTTCTAGATGTGATTAAAGAAATAGAGAATAAGAATTGGCATGCATCAGAGTCTTGGATCAACACTCAAGGCATAGTTTAGCAAGAAGGATAGACTGTTTCTTTATAGTTTCTGGTGGTTTAGCTAGCCAATCAATCCATGTTTGTGTTTGGTATATTTTGTTCAGCAAAGAAATTCAATTTTTTTCTACTAATTAAAATAATCTCATCACTATTTAGATTCCGACTCTCACAGGCAATACCAAACTCCATATTAAGCCATTTTTTTTATATTATTTTTCAAGAATGCTTACATCAATCTTTAAACAAATCCGTGTGCGCACTTGCAAACCCCAGATATCGTTCATGTTTCCTTCCAGTATCATTCTTTTGTGTGAAATTAGAAGAAAAGCACTTTCATTTACTGGGTTAATGTTAGAAGTTCAACATGTTTAACATTGGGATTTGCTTTTAGTTGCGGTGTTGGTCTCAATGGAAGTGTAATGGGTCCAGAAATTATTCTTAACTTGTACTCTTGTGCCTTGAAAGTCCGAGGCATACCTGTTGCCTACATAGACAGAGAAATCCCATCGCATGCCATCAATACAATTGCGAGCGGGTGTTGTTTACTACCATGAGGTATGGGAAAGGACACATGAACAGATTGCTAAGTGATTGTTGCTTCTCTCCTTGTATCCAAATCTGTGCAGACAGCAAGTCATTTCGTAGATTGCTGTTGCAGAGCAGCTCCATTTGGAAGAGTTTTTCTGTTTCAGTTCTCACACAGCTCATTACCTCACTGGTGTTTTGCTGACGAACTTATAACATCAGACAAAACAAACTGCGTTGCTTGCCTTCCTCCTGAACTGCAAAACAGAAACATGTTTGGGCTCTGTGCTTAGGTTTGAATTCTAGAACACAAGTGTTTATCGTGGACACAAGATAACAAGAAATAAGTTTTAAGAACTTATTATGAGCCATTGGTTATATATGATTTTATTTAGGGTTTTAGGATCTGAGGATGATCTCATCAGCGTAACGATCCATGTGCGTTCTTTCTTCTTCCGTCTTTTTTCTCTCTTGATTTTTAGCATTACTTAAGATGGAATAAAGCACATTAACGGTAATTTATGATTATCTTTCTTTAATATACAGGGTTTGGCGGAATTAATACGGGATCCATATCCACTAATCAAACACTTATATTTATTTATTTATTTTTATCAAATTCCACAGTATCATTTTATTTAAAAAGACCCCACCCCACCTATACAAGGAATTAAGTTTTCTCCCTTTTCAGCATTCTATGGTTGGATGGTAGTATTTCTTAATAATATTTTGTTGACATAAACTTAATTCATGAATATTTTATGTCAAAAATAGACTTTTCATGGCAGATAAAAAAAAAATCATGAAAATTTTATTTATTATAATATGGAACAAGTTAACTAATTAAATGATATAATTTTTTTATATATAATTAATGCATCAAATTGAATGTTGATGGGCGACTACTCGTACATGTGTTTATGAACTTAGATACTAGATTGATGGCATGTCCTTGGCTTCACTAAATATTTTTTAATAGATAAAAAAATATTTATATAATATCAATATTTAAAAAAATAAAAAAATCTAAGAATTTAATAACTAAAAAAAATCTTATGGTAACCTAAAAAATAAATAAAACAAAGCATTATAAAACAAGCATTTAGCTTGAACTCGTGCAATTAATTTGATTTAATTATAGAATAAAACTTCTTTTAAGATAGCTAAATTCAATAAAAAAATTTAAAAAATCTAAGTAAATCTTTATTACTTTCAAAGCAATAAAAAAATTCTATAAAAAACAAATAAAAAACTAACAAAATATTGGTCGATGAAACAAAAAAAAAATTTAAAAAAAAAATTAAGCAAATTTAAGTGAGTCTTATAAATCCGGGTTAGTTTTTCATCACCTAAATAAAGCATTATAAAACAAGCATTTAGCTTGAACTCGTGCAATTAATTTGATTTAATTATAGAATAAAACTTCTTTTAAAATAGCTAAATTCAATAAAAAATTTAAAAAAATCTAAGTAAATCTTTATTACTTTCAAAGCAATAAAAAAAATTCTATAAAAAACGAATAAAAAAAATAACAAAATATTGGTCGATGAAACAAAAAAAATTTTTTTAAAAAAATTAAGCAAATTTAAGTGAGTCTTATAAATCCGGGTTAGTTTTTCATCACCTAACCACTTAAATATCGAAATATAAAATTAATAAATTTAATTTAATTAAAAAATATATTTTTTTAAATAAACTAAACTTAACGGAGAAAAGAAAATTCAAAGTAAGCCATGTAATTTTCAGAATAATAAATAAATTTTATAAATAAAAAATATTAGAAAATAAAATTAAAACAAAAACAAGCTTAAAATAGCCACCATTTTATTTGAAAAGACCCCGCCCCACATACACAATGAATTAAGTTTTCACCCTTTTTAGCATTTTGTGGTTGGATGGTATATTTTTTAACATTTTTTTTTTTTTACATAAACTTAATTCATGATTATTTTATATTTCAAAAACAGAATATTCATGACATAAATAAATAAAAATCATGAGAATCTTATTTTATTATAATTTGGAACAAGTTAACCAATTAAATGAAATCATTTTGATAGGGATTTTTTTCCTTCTAATTAATGCATCAAATTGAATGTTAATGTGAAACCACTAGTGCTCCTGTTTATGAAATAGTTAGACATTGACAAAGTTCAATAATTATAATTATTGATAAAAGAAAAAATCACAATAATAATAATAATTTTATATTTAATCATTTGATTAATATGAAATACAAGAATAAGATTTGACATATCATATTTTTTATGAGATCAACTTACTAGAATCATACGAGGTTAAGAAAGTCTTTAATTTTGTTTTTTTAGTTTTTACTCGGGTATCCTCACATCTTTTTAAAGAGTGAGACTAGTCATGTTTGAAGTTCGTGGATGTCCCTCCTAACAAGTACGCTTCCTGAAAATCAAACCTATGTTCTCATCCTTACAGGAATATAATAGTACTTTAACCGCTAGACCAACACTTCTTAGTAAAGAAAGTCCTTAAATTAAAATTAAAAAATATTTTATTTATTTATTTATTTATTTATAGACTTTAACTATTTTCCCTTGTTTTCAGAAAATTTCAATGAATCATTGACTTTTAATATAATAATTTTTTTATATATAATTAAAAATTATAATTCTAAATCTCGAGAATTTTTTAACAAAGCTTGAAAAACCCTAATTAGCTACATATCAAGTCAAGATGTTCACTTGAGGGATATCTGAAAACACCATAATGTTCGCGTATATATATAATTCAAATTTTCGTTGAGAATTATGGGTGTATATGTTCTTGAGTCTCGAAATGTTTATTTTGGTCGATAAATGGAGGAGAAGTAATTACTCTCGCTACCCAAAAATTAATGCCTTAATGTTAAAAATAAAAATAAACATAAAAAAGCCGCACATCTTGCAACTGTGCAGGCAATCTCAAACTCAATCCTAAACCCTTTTTTTTTTTGTATTTAATCTCCCTCCTCTTTCTTAAAACCCGTGTCTCCCTCTCTCTCTCAAAAGTCAAAACCTCAAAACTGCCAGGAAGCTAACGGTTTTCTCCTCTCTAAAACCCTAAAAATTATCTATTAAAATTTCCCAAGAACCAAACAAAACGGCATCTCCTCAAAAATCTAAAACCACTTTTCTTTTCCATGCTCAACAAATGGACCAGGTCACTCTATTTTCCCGTTAAATCCCCAATTCTTACCTCTCTCTCCTCCCTCATCTTCTCTAAACTCTCTATCTCCTCCGCTGCCAATCTCGATACCACCACCATCAACACCACCACCCCTCTTGTTCAAATCTCAACGGACCCAGTTCACGCGATTCTCTCTGGCTTTAGGGACCTGGGTTTTAGACAATTTGTCAGTGGTCATTACTTCAAAGACTTGGTTTTAATGTTAAATCAGGCTCAAATGGATGATGTGATTGAGAATTTGAGCGTCCAGAATGCGGATTTTGTGGCGGATTTCTATCATTTGTCAAGGAATGAGTTTGGATTCCAACATTCGAGAGTTTCTAGGTTTTTGGTTTCTCATGTTTTGGCGCGAAAGAGAAGGTTTAAGGACTTGCGTTTGGTTTTGGATCAAATGCTTCAAGAGGAAGGTGACTTTCTTACTTATCGAAATTAATGTCAGAAAACAATCTTTCTGGCTTCTATGATTTGAAAAGTTTCTTTTTTAATGAGACTAATGAGTTTGTTTAGGACAATTGATGTCTATTTGGCAATTTCTAGATTTTAACAATTCGGGTTTAGTTTCTTGTTTGTTGAAGTTTTGAAAAATGCTAATTTTGTTGTTTATAGATTTCGTGTGATTTCTGATAGGCACTGGGTCAGCTCCTTTGCTTTGTAAGCTGCTTTTCAGTAGCTTCAAGGGTTGGGATTCGAGCAATGTGGTATGGGATATGTTGGCTTTTATTTATTCGAGATTTGAGATGGTTCATGATGCTCTTTTTGTTCTCGTGAAGATGAAAGAACAGAATTTGCGACCATCGATACAGACGTACAACAGTTTGTTGTACAACTTGAGGCACACTGATATTATGTGGGATGTCTACAATGATATCAAAGACAGTGGCACTCCACAGAGTGCTCGCACTAGTTCCATAATTGTAGATGGGCTATGCGGACAGTCTAGATTTCGAGATGCAGTTTTGTTCCTGCGGCAGAATGATGGGAAGGAGTTTGCACCTTCTGTTGTTTCTTTTAATACCATCATGTCAAGGTACTGTAAGTTAGGTTTAGCTGATGTTGCAAAATCTTTTTTCTGTATGATGCTCAAATATGGAATACTTCCCGACACATACAGTTACAATATACTTATTCATGGGTTGATTGTAGCTGGTTCCATGGAAGAAGCTTTGGAGCTCACAAATGACATGGAGAAGCAGGGTTTACAGCCTGATATGGTAACTTACAAAATTGTTGCCAAAGGTTTCCATCTACTTGGTTTGATGAGTGGGGCCCGGGAGATCATTCAGAAGATGTTAACTGATGAAGGGCTAAAGCCAGATCTTGTTACCTATACAGTTCTAATATGCGGGCATTGCCAAATGGGAAATATTGAGGAAGCATTAAGGTTGAGAAGGGATCTGCTTTCAAGCGGTTTTCAGTTGAATGTCATTTTATACAGTGTGTTGCTCAGCAGCTTGTGTAAACGTGGACAAGTTGATGAAGCATTGCAATTGCTTTATGAAATGGAAGCCAACAACTTGCAACCAGATCTTGTTACATATTCTATCCTTATTCATGGCCTCTGCAAGCAAGGAAAAGTCCAACAGGCCATACAACTATATAAAGAAATGTGCTTCAACAGAATCTTTCCAAATTCTTTTGCCCACAGCGGTATTCTAAAGGGTCTTTGTGAGAAAGGGATGTTATCAGACGCCAGGATGTATTTTGACTCTCTGATAATGAGTAACTTGAGGCCTGATGTCACTCTGTATAATATCATGATCGATGGGTATGTAAAACTTGGTGATGTTGAAGAGGCTGTCCGATTATACAAGAGGTTGAGAGACAAAGCAATAACTCCTAGTATAGTAACTTTTAATTCTCTTATTTATGGATTCTGCAAAAACAGAAAGGTTGTTGAGGCTAGAAGGTTGTTGGAATCAATCAAGCTGCATGGATTGGAACCAAGTGCAGTAACTTATACCACTCTCATGAATGCATACTGTGAAGAGGGTAATATAAACAAGTTGCATGAATTGCTGCTTGAGATGAATTTAAAAGACATAGAACCTACTGTTGTCACTTACACTGTAGTAATCAAAGGACTGTGCAAACAACGGAAATTAGAAGAATCTGTCCAATTACTAGAGGATATGCGTGCTAAAGGCCTAGCTCCAGATCAAATTACATACAATACAATCATTCAGTGTTTCTGCAAGGCTAAAGACATGAGAAAAGCATTTGAATTACTTGATGACATGTTGATTCATAACCTAGAGCCTACTCCTGCTACATATAATGTTCTCATTGATGGCCTTTGTCGATATGGTGATGTAGAGGATGCTGACCGTGTACTGGTTTCTCTTCAGGACCGAAATATCAACTTGACAAAAGTTGCTTACACCACAATGATCAAAGCACATTGCGTCAAGGGTGATGCACAACGAGCAGTGAAGGTGTTCCATCAAATGGTGGAGAAGGGGTTTGAAGTATCGATCAAAGATTATAGTGCCGTGATTAATAGATTATGCAAGAGATGTCTAATAAATGAAGCCAAGTACTATTTCTGTATTATGTTATCTGATGGTGTTTCCCCTGATCAAGAAATATTTGAAATGATGCTTAATGCCTTTCACAGAGCTGGCCATGTCCACTCGGTGTTTGAACTACTAGCTGTGATGATCAAATTCGGGTTACTGCATGATTAATCCATGAAATAGTGCTGCCAATCTGGTTCGCTGCATCCATGCAAGAGCTGTCGGTTTTTTTAGAAGTTTGAGCACATTTGTATAAAAGGTATGGAGTAACCAGATACCTGCATATCCATTATGGTCACTTTCAACCATGGAATTAACTTAAAAGGTGTGATCATGAAATTCATTGTCATGAATGATTGACAACCAATAATGTTAAGAGTATCTTGCAGATGCTTTAAGATAGGAAATGCACCATTTTAGATTTTAAATGAGGTTTCTTGGGCTGTGCCAAATTTTAGCTTATATAGGCTATTATCTGTCATTTTATGTTTTAATCATGCAAGTAAATTCCAGAATAGCTGGGGTCACAAACATTATCAAGAAAGATACTTGCTGTGGAATGGTAAATTCACAGGATAACATTGACAGCATCCCTAAGTCCACCTTCTAGGTTAATTGTATCCAGCAGATCATTACAGTGCCAGTGCCAATTTTAAGTGACTATTTTGTGGAGAACTCATAAAGAAACTTGAAGGTGCATGAAGGTATTAGAACAATCAAGTTTTCTCAGTAATCGCTTTAGTCAGAATAGAATGAAGCCGTAACTGGCAATCACAAAAATGCTGACATATTTCTTTCTAGTTTTGATATATTTTCAGCTTTTTCTTTCTTTTTTGAGTATGTTTTTATGCAATGAAGTGTAAGAATCGGCATTTTCATGTATCTATGCACGTTTGATTGATTTCTGTCTTCCTGTTCAGAGCAGCTGGAAGAAGGCTGTCTTTGACATTCATCAATTTTGTTTGTTTGTGAACCATGGATAATTACAAAAGCTGAGGACAATATGCACATTGAAAATAAACAAGTTGGTTAACATTTCTCGGTGATGATCTTTCTGGGTTTTACTGAACTTACAAGTTGGTTCTGAAATCTGTGACCTTTCCATCTGAAACATCTGTGGTAAGAAAATATTCGACTTTATGTTTCTGAATTCTCTTTTCCTGATGTATTTCTATATTTATCCTGCAAGTGAATATACAACAAATTCTTTTCTTTTAACACCCACCTCCAATCCTAGGTTTGAATGACACAAAATTTTGTTGCATGCTTGCAAGCATTGGAGTTAATCAGTGAATCATGAAAGGATACTTGTAAGTTGTAGCTCATAAGTTGTAGCTCATCTGAGATACCGCTTGGCATTGAGAAGCAGCTCCTGAAAATATATCAGGCACTTGATGGCAAAGATTCAACCTTGTGCGTATCATTTAATTTTTTGAAGCTTCTAATTCTAAGCTTTCGACAGTGGTGTGTGAAATTTTAGATTTGTCTGTTTGTTGTCATCTTCACATGAAATGAGTTTGCCTGAAATGCATGGTGTTTAGAAATCACTCTTTAAGTTTTGAGCAAGAATGAAACTATGCAAGGATTAGAAAGATATAGGAAAAGAAATGAGAATATATTGCCGAAGTCAGGGGGGGAGAACGAATAAAAGCACTTGCATATGAAATATGCATGGCAAAATAGGGAAGCGATTTATTGATATATTGATGTCTCGACTGCTTCAATATTTTATTTTATTTTGTCTACAAACGCTTTTTAATCTCTATGCCAACAATTCTCAGATTTAAAACTGTGTTCTCTCCTCAGGTTCCCTAGCCTCCTCATCTTCAAGAACTCAACAGAGCTCACTGCTAGCGATGTCTTGCAATGAGATAGTGGAAAAAGTCACTGCATCATCTAGATTCGTAACGGGGTACAAGTCGCAAAAAGATAATGCGTGCTTGTTTGTGTCAAAGCTTACCCCATCAATTCTGTGAGCCAGTTTAGGCCTTAAACTCGGTGATATCAAGAAAGCTTCCTGGAGATCTCAGGTTTTCGAGTAGTGATGCCAACAAGATCGTAAAGGATGGGAGAAATGCTGTTAGCTGGACATGGTTCATCTAGTTGAAGGAAGTATGTATCTCCCACCCACTTTTTAATGCAATTCAGAGCTCCCACGATTGTTTTGAACCTTATAAATGCATGTCTCGGCCTAAGCATTTCATGGCTGACGGCTTCTATACGTGATAAATACCATGCTTTTAAAATTTAAATAGCTTTGCCGCAGTACGTGAGCTAGACCAACGTTCAGGTTGCAACAAAACTCAAGGGATCAATTTCAAGTAAAATACAAAGGAGAATAAGACTAGATTTTCCATTCTTTATAAGCTACCCAACTCGTAAGATTGTGTCCGACTCAAGAAGCCCATGGTCCTTGTTGCAGCTTATGGCGAACTCAAATTGTTCTTTGTTTTGGTATAAAAAATTGCTCGTATATTTCCGGTAAAAGTATCAAGACAAATCATTTTTTTCAATCTTACATTTGAATGGATTCATAATTAAATTAAATTAAAAAAAAAAACTAGAAGAAGGGAGTCTGTTCACGTGTAATAATATCACAAAAACCCCTTCTTGAGGTGCAGCATGAGTCAATCATCTTCTTCTAATGCCATCAATAACTGGCAGTGTTGTGTTTGTTTGACCAGTTTACACCCACAGTACTGTATAGGTTCCATCTCTACAGTGACAAAAATAGAAATCAGAAAATCTCTTTCGAAAGCGAGACAAAAAAAAAAAAGAAGCTTGTAATCACCTGTTTGTTTTATTTTTTTGTGTTTTAAATGTTTTTTTTGAATGTTTTTAA
>Ga0307517_10009697_pt1 | contig 13612 bp, 6 predicted proteins | sample 23_EM_MG_FD_194515 | JGI IMG/M metagenome (GOLD analysis project Ga0307517, IMG submission 194515) | Populus trichocarpa ectomycorrhiza microbial communities from riparian zone in the Pacific Northwest, United States - 23_EM | ecosystem: Host-associated > Plants > Roots > Unclassified | place...
GTTTTCTGAGCTCGCTGCTGAATTGAACTTGCTCAAAACAGAGACAGTAAAGGCCAGGTCAGGACGAGAGGCAACAGCCAAATACATCAGACTGCCCACAATGCCTTGATATCGCCGTTGGTCTTCTGGGTTGAGCCATAATGGGATGATCGCTTTGCTAGTAGACTGCTGTCGGCTGATATCACCAGCTGAGGAGGAATCTGTAATGCCGGGAGAAGCAGCCATCAATTGAGCGCGTGGTTCCATTGGAGTAGCAACTCCTTTACAGTTCCCCATTCCGAAGCGCTGAAGAACTGTCTCAATAAATCTTGACTGGTTCAGGGATACCCAGCCATCTCCAAAACCAATCTCGAGACCTAGGAACTGGCGGACTTTACCCAGATCCTTCATTTGGTATTTCTGATTCAATAGATTCTTAGTTTTAGCAATTTCTTGCCCAGAGGCAGAGGCGATTAGTATATCGTCAACATAAAGGACAATAATCGAGTTCTTGGAGGTATAGAGATTTGTATCTGCTTGTGAGCGCATATATCCTATTTGTTGGAGGTAGGTATCAATCTCTTCAAACCATAATCGAGGTGCCTGCTTCAGCCCATATAAGGCCTTTCTCAATCTGTATATCTGATCTCCAGAGCCTCTATTTAACCACTCTATTCCAGGTGGTGGCTCCATATAGACAGTTTCATCAATCGCTGGATACAAGAAGGCTGCAACAACATCCATTTGATGGATATGCCAGTTCATCTCAACGCTTAATGCTAACAGCATGCGGAGGGTACTCAGTCTCGCTACCGGAGCAAAGGTTTCATCATAGTCTATACTGTAAACCTGCTCATAGCCTTTTATGACTAACCTGGCCTTGTATCTCTTCTTTCCGTCGGCATCAATCTTGGTTCTATAAACCCATTTGCAGCCGATAATCTTCTTCTCATACTCAATGGCAGCTGATTGTGGCTCCCAGGTCTTATGATGCCTCAAGGAGTCAAATTCTTCTTGCATGGCATCACGCCAGTGCCTGTACTGTATTGCATCCTCATAGCAGAGGGAATCATCAGATATAGTTCCAATCTCTGCACTCTCTGGAATCCCAGGACTTGAGCCTTCTTCACATCCGTGTGCGGAAAGATTGACATCCGGCAGGTACGATCTTCTCTTAGACCGACGTAATGCAGAACCATTAAGGCCAGGCGGGCTTCCCGCTCTCCGCTTTGCATAACTGCTACTGCTCACAGTTTTGCTTGTACTTTGGATATCCTCTGCTTCTCTAGCAAGTTCACTCTGCTTGTCCCCTAGACACCCGGCCTCAGCCGGTCTGCACTCGCCTGTTGCAAGTTCGCCTGTTGCTGTTCCAGATTCTTTCAAATCATGACCAATCTCTTGAGTGTTGTTTTCAATCAAGCCGTCATGCCCAAGCTTACCGTCACCTTTTTCTCTTGCAAGGCGGACCAAATGCTCAGTCTCAAGATCACTTCCGGTGTCTTCTTCGTCATCCCAGACTGAATCTTCATCCTCCGGTATTATAGCCTTTAACACATCTGTACTTGGCTGACCACTGGCTGTGATACTAACAATCTTGTCTTCATCAAAGTAGACATCAGAGGCCTGTATTACCTTCTTTGTGTCTGGATTCCACAGCCGCCAGATCTTGGCTGTGTCATGTACATAGCCGAGCATAATGCATTCCTGCGAGCGGCTACCAAACTTCTTTTCTCCACGCTGGGCTTTAGGTATTAGTTTGTATACGAGGCAACCAAATCGTCGAAGGTGAAGCAAATTTGGCTGCGAGCCATAGAGAAGTTCGTAAGGCGTCTTTCCCTCATTCGCTTTGGTTGGTGAACGGGCATGCAGGTATGTTGCGGTCTGGATTGCTTCGGCCCAGAATTCGGCTGGTAATGAGGAGTCCTGCAGAAGAGATCTTGCTTTTGTGGTGATGGTTCGAATCATTCGTTCACTAACACCGTTCTTATGTTGGGTGTATGGTGGCGCTGGCTCATATTGGATCCCAGTGACTCGTAGGATTCCACGAAAAAGGGAGTTATCATATTCTCCTTTTCCATTGTCGCATCTAAAGCGACGAATCTTAAACTTGAGATGATGAAAGTTTGTCCATATCCAAGCAGCAAACTCCTGGAATTTGGCTGTTACAGTATTCGAGGATTTATCAGAAAGGAAGTAGACCCAGGTATAACGGCTATAATCATCGATATATAGGATAAAATACCGAGCACCTCCATGTGAGGAAACCGCAATAGGACCACACAGATCGGAGTGGACAAGCTCGAAGGGTTCTCTGGCCCGCTGGACAGGCATACGAGCAAACCTGCGTTGCTGCTTTGTGTGTATGCAGACAGAGCAGGCTCTACTGAATGCATCGTTGGTATCCCGATCTGTAATAGGAATGAGTGCCTTGACTGCGCTGACATTCAGATGGCCAAGTCGTTGGTGCCATCTCTGAAGGGTAGGTAAAACTGCAAGGCCGGCAGCCGTAAGGTTCACACGGGCCACCTGGCCATTGTCAACAGGTCCTCCTATCACTTTCCACAAGCCACTAGGAATATCAAGGCGGGCTAAGCAGACCGTCGGGCCATTGTCGTTTCGTCTCGAAATCTCACAGGTGAGTTCATGGAAGCTGACATTCATTGTACCACATAAGCCACTAACTGCAAGAAGGGACAAGGACATAACCGGAATATGAAGCGCTTCGATTGTGATATAGCAATTTTGTTCACAGAGGTAAAGGCGAACCATTCCAATCCCAATGGCTGAGACCAAGCTATTGTCACCAAGGTGAATCTTACGAGGTGGATCCAATACTCGGTAAGTAAGAAAGTCATCTCGTCGGTTTGCGATATGATTAGAAGCCCCCGAGTCAACTAGCCAGAGCTTCTCTAGGGATCCCCGTATTGGAGGAGTCCGCTTCGCAGCTAGTGCATACCCTGCTGTAGTTGCCATCGACACATAACTGGTGTCATTTGGAGCTCGTACTCCACTACCAGACTCCCTTGTTTGTTCTCCCACTTGGTACCTTACACTTCCTCTGTGATTGAGAGTTCGGCATTCACTTCGTTGATGACCCTCTTTCCCGCAATGCCAGCAGACCATCTCTCTTCCAGTCCACCTACCACTACTATTATGTCCACGGACAAGCCCACGTTGGGCTCTCCATTGTCGGCGATTATTGTCTACCCGACCAGGGTATCTGCCTCTCCCGCGTCGGACCGTGGAGCTAACCCGAGAAACAAGTGCGGCACTCTGGCCCAAGCCCTGCTGGTTTCTCAAGTGCCTCGCTGTAAGTGCACTGCCAGAGGCACTTGCCGATAGATTCCCCCCTTGTCGAGACTGGAGTGTCTTTTCCCTCTCAAGCAGTCGCTGCACTAAGCTGTCAATCGTGTGCTGATCTTGCTGTTCCATTAGGATGTCGACATAATTGTCATAATCCTTCGGTAAGGTAGAGAGGAGATGCGCCTTAAAGGTTTCATCGCTTATAGCATTATTTGTTCCAGCTAATGTTTTCCGGTATCGCAGAAGTAAAGCCACATAGTTCTCAATTGTCTGTCCAGATTGAACACGGGACTGATTGAAGCTTCTCCGAACCTCGAGTTGACCTGCACGAGAGTTGTTACTATCGAACTTCTCTTTTAACATATCCCACATGGCTCTTGCTCCTTCAACATCTTCTACATGTTCTTGAGTAATCATCGTACATGAGTTGTAGATGATAGCTAAGGCCTTCCCTTCACGCATAATCCAATCAGAACGGCGTTGGATTTGCTGAACTGGTGGTTCAGGTTCTTCACCAAGGGTAATGGCCAGAGCGTTCTCAGCGCGGAGAAAGATCTGGATACTGCGGGCCCATTGACGATAGTTAAAGCTAGTCAGCTTTGAGGTATTGCCATACTTGGTTCGGTAGACGGTATCGGTTTCGCTTTGAATCGGATCCGTGAATTTGTCAGACTGCATTGTGTCAGACTCATGGATTTTCACAGCGCAAGTCCGGGCTCATAACCTGTTGAATTTTCCGTACTTATTCTACTACGATTGGGGAGAAACCCCCAATACTTATAGAAAGCAAACGCGCTACTGAAATGACTTCCGATATACGTAGTCTATTACATCATGCTCCATCACCATGATCCTGCCCTTACACAATGACTTGCCCATTATGGAAAGCGTATCCAACAGTAATCATGCCAAGAGATCGAGTGATCGTCCATGATGCCGAAATGATATTTGTTGAACGTCAGCCCACGATCAATACAAACGATAGAAGCAATACAAATACTATTAATTTACAAATTCTATAATTTCATCTCCCTCTATCCCAACATCTGCCCTGTCATCAAGTGAGCCTAAATCTTCTTGCCAGTTGCCAATTTCCAGGTTTTCAAATCCCTTGATATCCAACTCATGATCCAAACTGCCATCAACCGGAAGTGACAAGCCCAATTTGCGAAAAGAACTAACAATTACATTTGCTTTCTCAGCATGAAATTGAGCATAGGCCTCTCCCACACAGTGAGTTGTCATAACTCTTCGGTCCCCAATTGTCCATTTTTCAAAATCGGCAGCTGATTCGCACTCGAAGATCTTCTGATCTGTGTAGTCGCGCATCAGGTCTTTAAATGGCTTGTTGATAGAGACGTCTAGGGGTTGCACTAGGCTAGTGCATCCGGCAGGAATTAGGGAGGGGGTAATATTGTTGCTCCGGAAGAGTTCGAGCACAGCTGGGGTCTTATGAGACCCCATTAAATCAAGCGCAAAAAGAGTCGGGCGACTACCCCGTGCCGGAACCAAGTAATTAGTGATATATTTGGCGAATAAGGTATCGTTCATATAAGCTGTAGCATTAAACTCAATCAAGACTCCCGCATGATATCGTAGTTTCTCAGCTCCTAGCCTAGCTCCGGTACCCCGAAAAATGATCATAGGCGGTATTCGAGAAATCCCATCAGCGAAGACACACAGCACTAGGCTGGCCTGCCGCTTGTCCCAACCCGACCGACTTTCCTTCACCCATACTGTCTTCGCTCCTTTCTGGTCGTAGGTCTTTCCCTCAAGGTATTCGAAGGGAATCGGAGTCTCATCGAGATTACAAATGTTGGAAAGCGAATAGCGACCGACTGGATGCTCGACTGCAATCTCCCAGAATCGATCACTTCTGGGCTGCGAGTTACGTCGGTTGAAACGCAACCAGTTAACAACTAGTATTTTGTAACCGGAAGGGATCTTTTGCGCTTTTTTGGTGATAGTGCGGAGGCTAATTCTATGACGACCAAGGAATCCCCGAAACCACCCGTTACTGAATCTGAAGAGCTCGGGACTCGCATTTGGATAAGTCTCTCGAAATAAGAATTGAGACTGTATTCGAAACCACCCCTGCCTCACAGTTCGCCCTGCTTCCCTTCGCTCTATAAACTGACTATATAACACATCCTCTAGTTGCGGCCATAGTACCCGTTGCGAAACCCCCATAGTTTCTTCCTTTCGTTTCCCCGAGTTCCTTCCTACCCCCTCGATTTGGCCTTTCTTCCGTACCCAATCATTGATAGTACTTATTGGAATTCGATAGAAGTTGGCAGCTTCTTGCTGTGTGGGATTGCGATACTTTCCTGGCTCGGCAAGCGGAATTGAATGATGAGCCAAAAAGGTAAGTACTCGGAGCTTTTGATTTTGGCTATAGGTTCGTTTCGGACGCATAATTGGACTTAAATCGTAGGAACGTAGAGTTCGCTCCTTGATTTGCTTTGCGTTAGGTCCCCGTTTGCGTTTTAGTGTTCGAATTGGACTCATGGCTTCTCTCAGGTAATCGGTGTCTCTATTCTCAATTCTAAACCTTCTACTTACTGGACTTTATCTTCCCTTTGCTTCTCTCTTCACTCTCGTCGCATACTGACTTGAACTCAAAAATTGTTTTTGATATTGAGTCAATATTGCCATGACTCTATATTCTAGAATTTTAAAACCTACAGTCATCGTCAAACCCTATTTACTAGTAGGCAAATACGAGATACTCATTAAACTCTATTGTTGAAGCCTTCTAATTTGCACTATGGGTATGAGAACTTGACGAACATGAGTGAACTGACTCATGCTTCATTTGATATAGTCTGTGCGGGTTTTTCATCTCGGCATCACTGCCGGTCACTCGATCTCTTGGCATCTTCACCCGCGCCGCTCTTGCGCCATCGCAGTCCAATTTTAGATACCGGATTTAACGAGTTTTTACGGTACTCTTACATCTATGCGATCCCGTGGGGATCGCCGATTTCGGGAGTTCACAGAGGCTACAATACTGAGAAGGATGTTTTTCGGATTTTTTTGGCATGTGTATCTCCAGAGTGGGAGCCTTCATTCAACAAAAGATGGATCTTCTCGAAGAACTGATGCTTGGTGCTCAGGGCACGAGTAAAGTATTGCACCTTAGCAAAAGTAACCGAGCATTTGGCGCTGCAACCCCCTCCCCTTCGCTCCTGAATCCACCATACCTTTACTACAACAAAAAAATCTCAATAAAACAGATGGATTTCACACAAGGTATTAATTAGGATTACATATTTACTTTATTTTTTCAATATTTATTTGATTGTGGTTTTGGTAGTCACTTATTGAGTTAGGTGGGGGCAAAGAGCGAGCTGTTTCTTGCTGGTTTTTGGTTACATATGCTAAAGTGCAATACTTGTACTATACCAGTAGTGGTACAAGTCCCAATGGAGATGCTTCCGTATATGACAAGACAGGGATTATTTTACTAGTTAGCAATCCTGCCTTGTGCGAAAACATCTCCGGGTACTTGAACAAGGATTTTGTAAGGGAGTGAATCAGTGGCGCAATCCCGCAAACCCCTTCCTCGAGTACTCGAGTATCGGTACCTGTACAAGTACTCCAGAACATGTCCTTCGAATCCTCAGCATCGGACCTACAACTCTCCGGGCAGCGACGCGGGAAGAGAAATGTCACCGTCTCGTATCGGGGAAAATAGCAACTCTTCTCACAATAACTCCTTTAATACCAACTCCTTCAATACTATCTCATTCAGCAATGTCTCTAACGTGAATAACTTTAGTAGTACCGACGAGAGGACTGAGATTCTCGCATGGTTGTCTCCGCTGAACCCCTGGATACGTCATGATGATATAAGAGCCCACAGAGTCGAACATGTGGGAGACTGGCTCTTACGGACAGAGGAATATCGGAATTGGTTTGATGGCATTCGCGATGGAGAATCCGATAATTCGACCTTGCTCTGCTATGGAGATCCGGGGGTCGGCAAGACCCACATCAGGTAAGAAACCACCTCTTCCATAAAGGAGAGGTGTTGCTAAGAGATTGTGATGCTAGCTCCTTAGTAATAGACACGTTATGCGATTGGGCAAAGGGACGAAGTGCTGCAGTTGCGTGCTTCTACTTCGACTTCGCCACCCGGAAGGAGCAATCCCCAACTACCGTCCTGAGCTCCCTCCTAAAACAGGTTGTTGGTGGACTCGAGGAGATTCCGGCAAAGATCGTTGAGGCTTTTCGGGATCAGAGGAAGGCCACCGGGGGCCGGAGGTTGGGACTGGGCGAAATTGTAGAGCTGTTACAAGATATCTCCTCTTCACGGCGCATCTTCATATGCATCGACGCCCCCGACGAATGCGTGACGGAGTATCGGGCAAAGCTGTTTGATTCACTGAAGCAAATTCTACACAAGTCCCCAAGCACTCGGGTATTTCTCGCTGGGCGGTCGCACGTCCGGGATGAGGTGGAAAAACATCTTGCAAGAAGGGTGGTGGCTGTATCTATTACACCGAGCAAGGGTGATACCATTCGATTCCTGAGGGCGAAGTTGAAAGAGGACCCAACACCGGACGCGATGGACGACAGCTTAGAGGCGGACATCATAAAGAACATTCCTGAGACCGGTTCGAAATTGTAAGTGGGAGCAAAGACTCTGAAGGAGATATCTCTGATTATGAGCTAACACATCTTTACCTAGATTCTTGCTAGTGTCCCTAAATATCAAGGCGATCCTACAGGAAACGACACTCCATCGGAGGCGAGGAAAGCTCGATACAATGACAAATGGCTTGGGGGATGCATATGGTGCAACCATACAGCGGATAAAAGCACAGGGGGGTGATAGAGCAAGACTCGGGGTGGAGGCTCTAATGTGGATTTCACATTCGGAAAGGCTGTTGAGTGTGGATGAGATATGCCAGGCCCTAGCCGTCGAGATAGGCTCAACGGAAATTTACATCAACAATGTGCCTTCGATCCGGACAGTGCTAGGCTGTTGCCAAGGACTTGCGGTCGTCGATAAAGGGTCCTCCACTATTAGACTTATCCATTCCACGCTCAAGGAGCACCTTTCCCATCGTGCCGGCTTGTTTGACAGACCTCACTCGAAAATAGCTGAGACTTGTTTGACGTACCTGAATTCCCGCGCTATTAAAGACCTTTCAGTCAGCCCCTCCAGCGACCCCCGAGGCACACCCTTCCTAGAATACTCCTCTTTGTATTGGGGGATCCATATGCGAATGGAACTCTCGGATCTCGCAAGATCCCTTGCGCATGACCTTTTTGATCAATACGATAGTCACGTATCCGCCAAACTACTTTCGAGGTCGACCGGCGAGTGGCCTTTTAAATACGACAAGCCGTTTTCTGCACTACATTGTGTTTCGTATTTGGGCATTGCAGAAGTCGCCATTGGTTTGATAAAAACGAAGAAATGGGATGTAAACGAAAGAGATAGTGCCGGTCTAACACCACTCATGTGGGCGGCGAGGTATGGGCATAAAGAAGTAGTAAAACTACTTTTGGAACAGAAGAACACTCAGCCGGATATATCAGACACGAGATACGGGCGGACTGCACTCTCATGGGCCGCTGGGAGTGGGTGTGAAGGGGTAATTAGGTTGTTCCTTAGTCGGCCATTTGTCAATCCTGGGAGCCTAGGCCGTAGGCTCGGAGCGCCCCAGGTAATGGATGTAATAATTAGAAGGAAATACATCAACCCCGACGGGCCCGACAGTAGTGGCCGAACACTACTCTCGTGGGCCGCCGGGAATGGGCATGATGGAGTTGTGAAGCTACTATTGGAGCGGGGAGACGCTAGACCCGATAGGCAAGACCATGATAGCCGAACCCCGCTGTCGTGGGCTGCCTCGAACGGACATGACGGAGTAGTGAAGCTGCTATTGGGACGAGAAGGGGTTAACCCCGATAGGCTGGACAAGAATGGCCGAACACCGCTTTCTCTGGCCGCCTGGGGTGGACATGATGGAGTAATGAACCTACTATTGGGATGGGAAGGCGTTAGCCCCGATACGCCAGACAACGGTGGCCGAACACCACTCTCGCTGGCTGCCGGGAATGGACATGATGGAGTAGTGGAGCTCCTGTTGGGATGGGAAGGCGTTAGCCCCGATACACCAGACAATGACAACCGAACACCGCTCTCGTGGGCCTCCTGGAATGAGTATGACGGAGTAGCGAAGCTACTCTTGGAAAGGAGGGACGTCACCCCCGATAGACAAGACGATAATGGCCGAACACCCCTCTCGTGGGCCGCCACGGGTGGGTATGACGGCGCAGTGAAGCGACTCTTGGAACGGAAAGACGTCAACCCTGATATGCCAGACAACAATGGCCGAACACCGCTCTCGCGGGCTGCCGGGGATGGGTGTGATATAACCATGAAGATGCTCTTGGAAAGGGGAGACGTCATCCCCGATAGGCCAGACAATAATGGCCAAACGCCGCTATCGTGGGCTGCCATGAGTGGGCATGACGGAGCAGTGAGGCTACTATTGGAGCGGGAAGACGTTAACCCCGATTACCCCAATAATTTTGGATTCACACCGCTCTCGCTGGCTGCCTGGCATGGGCGTGATGGGGCAGTGGAGCTACTCTTGGGACAGGAAGACGTTAAACCCGATATGCCAGACAACAATGGCCGAACGCCGCTCTCCCGGGCTGCCGGGGATGGGCGCGCCGGAGCAGTGAAGCTACTATTGGGGAGGGAGGACGTTAGCCCTGATAGGACAGACAGTAGTGGCCGAACACCGCTCTCGTGGGCCGCCCCGGGTGGACATGAGGGAGCAGTGAAGCTTCTGTTGGAACAGAAAGACGTTAACCCCGATAGGCCCAACGATTTTGGCCTTACACCTCTCTCACTTGCTGCCTGGCATGGGCGTGATGGAGTAGTGAAACTACTCTTGGAAAGGGAAGACGTCAGTCCTAATCGGCCAGACTATAAGGGCCGAAGACCGCTCTCGTGGGCGGCCATGAATGGGCATGATAGAGCGGCGAAGCTACTGTTGGGGCGGGAAGACGTTAGCCCCGATAGCCCAGACATTAGCGGCAGAACTCCGCTCTCGTGGGCAGCCGGGAATGACTATGCTGGCTTAGTGAGACTATTGCTGGCACGGAAAGACGTTAAACCCGATACGCCAGACAGATGTGGCCGAACACCGCTCTATTGGGCTGCCTGGAATGGGAGTGATGGAGCAGTGAGGCTTCTGTTGGAACGGGAAGACGTTTGCCCCGATAAAACAAGCAATTGTGGCCGAACACCGCTCTCTTGGGCAGCTCAGAATGGAGATGAGGGAATAGTGAAGCTCCTGTTGAAACGGGAAGACGCTAGCCTGGATAGGCGAGACAATCGCGGCAGAACACCGCTAGCATTGGCTGCTCGGTATGGGAATACGGAAGTAGTGAAGCTTCTCAAGGCCCGAAAGGTGGCACTCTCGCGCGCCGCAAGGCCCCCGAGGCACAACCTCTTCTGGTGCCTCTGGACCTAGCCACGTGTTCCGTTTACAGCCTTAGAAAACACTTTACGACTGTATCTCTCCTCTCCCCTGTTTTTCTGATGTATAAAACACATTCTTTTCTTTCTTTCGCCCTGATTCCCCATTTCTTCCTTAGGTGTTCCTGATACTGATGCTAAAAGTTTTTTTTTTGATCAGCCCTCCTACAATTTTCCTATTTTTCCGTTCCTTTGGTTGATAATGTAACAGGCTGGAGTTAGGGTGTAGTATACGGTATCACGGTGGAATTTCTCTTGCGGGGTCTCTGGATATTGTCTCTTACATATGTATATACCTTACAGTACAGCGGGGAGACAACTGTGATAATCTAGGCGACCGAATAAAATAGATCACGCTCCTTTCTCCCTTCTACCCTATCACCCCACGCATGCTAGCGGTGGAGCATGCCTGGAAGGCCGTGTAGAATAAGCTGAAGGAAAACTGAAAGAAGATCAAAATACAGTCAACAGATATCATTGATCCGGCGAAATTTTTAAAAGACAGTTTCCTATCTGATCTTGATACTTTTTTTCCGGATATTGGTGCCATTGGGCTATATGGGCAAGAACGTTGCAAATAAAGTAAATCGCCTCTGACCCCTTGACGTCACAAAATGAGTACCATAAAATTTGTCAGTTACGAATGTTTACCTGCGCAATATGAACTATACCCAGGCACCACCCCCTAGCATGGGATATCTCAAGCTAATGGATAATTTGCCGCTAACCTTATAGATTAGAGTGCACAATCTTACGCTTTCTAATTCCTAATGTTATCTGTTTTCGACTTGGACGGCGAAACAATACACTGCGAAACGATAGTACAGCGACAACTAGGCGAAACGATAGGCGTCAAGAAACTCACACCTAAAAGATCGCACTCTGGAGCGGGGAAAAACTCTTCACTAACTCAACAACAACAGTCTCTTGCTCACAGATACCTTCATCAGCCTCAACTATCTAAGATAAAGACAGGTGTATATATCATCACATACTCCTCCTCTGAGTTTTCCCTTTCCTTTCCTTTCCGAGCTCTCATACTAACAAAATTCAGATACAAATATTACTTGCTGACAACCTCCGCTCTTTTCCCCTTCGGGTTTAAACCCCTTTTACACCCTTTTCTCTTTCCTTCCGGCTTTCCTTACATCTTTTTTGTTTCCGTCCGACGGCTGCATTCCTGCATAGGAAATGCTTTCCCGAACGTCCAAACACACACCTGATTCCTAAGCACATTACCGAAGCCAAAGCACTTCCCCTAAAGCTAGCTAAAGAACAAGGGAGATACCAGGAGAGTCTGGCGAGCAGCATTTCCAATAATCTGAAGAGGAAACTCCCAGAAGATACTAAATTAAACCAAAACATCTTACACAGTGAAAACGAAAGCTACAGGAATATGGCCAATGTTCGCAAGCCGGTCCAGCCAGACTTTGGGCATGATCATCTGATTGGGACTAAGGATATCTGCATACTTCCGAGTGACCAATTATGATCTCCGGCATCTCACGACTATTCCTATAAATCGCGGCATTAGCCCGAATAAGTTTAGTTTGGCAAGTTAACGCAATTACGAAAGCCAATTAATGCGATCCAACATTTCTAAATGACTGGGCTATACCATGTCAAGGAAGCACTAATCCCTCTCACGAGCATTTGATTTGGAATCCCGGGATCGCAGGGCTGATCGAGGCTCGAGACGGACTTCAAGGAATTTTATGCTATGCGCAGATTTTAAATATATACTTGTACATGTACCCATAACCGATCACGTGTCCAAACTTAACATCGTATCACTCGTATCATATGAACATATGAACTATCCTGGTTTCATCACCCAGAGTGGAATACTTGAAGCTAGAAGACAAAGTAAGAGAACCCACCATGGGTCTAATTAGAATCTGAGCACATCATTACCCACTTTATTCTTTCCAATTCATCATATCATCCGACCTGGATACTATTGCCGAACAGAATTAATCTAATAGTAAAAATTATATTATATCGTCTGCTTGCCAATTCTGGTAAGGAGTCTGTTGAATACTGCCCTTCTGATTCCGATTCCACCAGAAAGCAACCCCGACCGAGTTATGAGGGATTTCAGCCCCAGTCCCCTACTATCGCTCTCCGCATTCCAACCCTCAGTCTCTTCCCCACCTTTTTTTTCTCTTTCGCTACTCCCAACCAACACATTTGGTCAGCCTGATCTACTCTGGGTGAAGATGCCGAAAAGGGTCCCGTATTTTCCTAATATGCACGCGTTGTAAAAGAATCTAGAGCGTCAACTACTACATTCGAGCCATCATCGTATGGTGGCGGCTACGGGTCGATGTTGCGCTTTCTCAGTATCTAATGTACCCACTTTCGAAATGGTATTGTGAATGGACAAAATTATCCCATCAATGGACTCTCACAATTTTCGCCGCAATGTTGTCAACCTCTCCAGTTCATCCACCCCAGCCCCCAACCAAGAAAGATAAGTAAAAAAGTAATTTGAATACATGGCAGTAATCAGTACTTAGTATACCATCCATCAGCTTAAATAGAAAAAAGGAAAAGGTATTATGAGATGCCTGTTGAGTGGTAATGATTTTTCGTGGGGCCCGGAAGCGATGCGTTGCCACGCTCCCCAGGGTAACCGGTTAATTTTGTCTACGCACAATATTATGTCACTCCTTGTACAGTACTGTACAGTACACTACTTCTATTCTCATCGTGTATTCGGAATACGGTTGCTATAAAAGTACCGGAAGGTGTGTTAGAATTATTTGAAATATCGAAGATTTGATGTCTTTAATACAAAGAGGATAATGTAGCCGATGGTAA
>Ga0307517_10009698_pt1 | contig 13612 bp, 6 predicted proteins | sample 23_EM_MG_FD_194515 | JGI IMG/M metagenome (GOLD analysis project Ga0307517, IMG submission 194515) | Populus trichocarpa ectomycorrhiza microbial communities from riparian zone in the Pacific Northwest, United States - 23_EM | ecosystem: Host-associated > Plants > Roots > Unclassified | place...
TTTTTTAATGAGTGATCTTTTTTTGTATCTTCTTATTCTACAACAACTTGTCAACTTTCTCAACTTTCTTTAATTTGTCTTGTTCTTCTTTATGTCTTTCTCATGATGTAAAATTTCAATTCTCTTGTTGGGCTGAGACACGGCGTTGGAGTTAAACTTTTCAATCTCCTCGGGATTAGTTGATGATTTTACTGCTATTAAAAAATTTCAAATCCATTCAGGATTAATTAATAATTACTCCACCATCAACTTGTATTTGATATGATTCGGACTTGATTTCGTATCTTAATTTTATTTAAAAAAAAAACAATTCTGAGCATCCTAAACTTTTTCGATTTTGATAGCTTCCTGTGACGCTACAACTTATAATCTACTAAAGACTTGTTCATTTCGAGAAAAAAAAACTAAAAAATTATACTAATCTAGAATGTAAGAAAACGAAAAAAACTTAAAAAATTATACTAATATAGAAGGTAAGAAGACGACTGCCAAGAAAAATTTAGAACAAAAAATAATGTTATTATTCGATTATTATATTTTATACATTCAACTCATATAAGTTTCTATAGCGGTATAATAAGATAAATAAGAAAATAACGTAAAGCAAATCATAGAAAATACTTTATCATCCCCTTCTCTTTTTTTTTTTATTGATTAGAAAATAATTAATAATATTTACTTTAATTATTTTCTTAACACGCCTTCTCAAACCTCAATCTCATGATAATTTTAATTTTTATAAGTTTGACATACACAATTTCTAGTGTCATTGTAGCCTTATCTACTTATTTTCTTCTCTCATGATTGTTGTCATATTTCTCTAGCCAAACATCTCTTTTCAAGATTTGACTTTTTAAATAATCATTAATTATATTTTGGCTTATTATTCTTCACACTATACCTTGTTCTTATCATCGATCCTTAGTTATTTTTCATTTTCTTTTCTTGGGAAGAACTCTTTCTTTTTTTAAAATGGGTGATTTTTTTTGTATTATCTTATTTTTTGTGCAAAAACTTATCAACTTGCTCTAAATTTGTCTTGTTTTTCTTTGTCTTTCTTTTGATGTAAGATTTTAATTCTCTTGTCCGGCTTTGTTATCTTGCACCTATATTTTTTAAAATTCTTTTGATGTCATTTGGTCATCCATATGATCTTGAATATTTCTTTTTATCACAAGTTGATCTATCATTGAAATGGGTTAGTAAATAAAATATTTGATAGACAATAAAAATGATTGAAAATAAAGTATTTTAAAGTGGTCGAATAAATAAAATAAAGTTGCTTGTAAAAAAAATAAAAGCTAATATTTAGAGCAAGATATGATCGATCTGCTCTTATATTAAAAATGTATTTTCTTGTGAGTTCGATTCTCACAGGCAGTGAGACTTTATTGTTTGATCTTTTAACTCTAAGAGGTGTAACTCAACTGGTCAGGCTCTATATTTACTCTTTAGAGGTTATTAGTACGAGTCTCACAAACATCAGGGCTACTGGAGGCTTACATGGTCATTAATTTCAGGGCCCATTGGATTAGTCGAAGTGCGCGTAAGTTGACTCGGACACCCACGTTAATAAAAAAAAAATCTAGAATAAAAAAGGGTGTTGTTATTTGATAATTTGATTATATATTATACATTCAACTCATATAGAATTTATATAGCCATATAATAAGACAAATAAGAAACTAAAACAAAACAAATAATAGGAAATGCTTGGTTGAAAAAATAAATTTTATTGCCTTGACTTGTTTAATTTCTTGATCTCTTTCTTTTATTGGTTAAAAAATTATAAAAAATATTTACTTGATTATTTCTCAATAACAACCGGCTATAATAAGTAATAAAATAACAGAAGTGTCAACAAATTTACTAATACATTCTGTTCATAAACAACGAACTAGACTCCTTGTTTGTGTTCTTCTCATTTAGAAAAATTTATCCCAGACAAAAGGGATTTTACAAAAAATCCAGAGGTGAATGCTCTAGCACGCCGTCTTCACTGCAAAGATGCCCGTTTGAATAGAATAAATTCACTTGGACAGCTGCCAGTTTTGTTAATGACTTTCATGGTTATTATTTAAAATTATGGGATAAAATGCCTTTCTAAAGTGTTTTTATTTTAAAAATATATTAGAATAAATTTTATTTTTAGATTTTTTTTATTAATATATCAAAACCATTATAAACCACTTAAAAAAATCAATTTATAGCTTGTTTGATAATATAACAGAGATTATTTTTCAAAGTATTTCTTATTTAAAAATATATATTTTTATAATTTTTATTTTATTTTTATCATCAAATTCAAAAAGCAAATCGTGATACCTTAATACTTTTTCATACCAAACATGTTTTTAAAAACGAAATACCAACCACTCTCACGTTTTCACTTTTTTGTCATTTTTGTCTTGCAGTGAAGAGACGGGACAAGTTTTTTGTGATAGTCATGCTCGCACGTTTCAAAAGATTCCTTGGACACAACAGCAAGGGCAATATCTTTAAATTTGTTAGGTGGTCGATGGGTGTTTTTCTACCGAGTAAAGTCGGTACCTGTGCTGTGAAACTTTGATCGAAGGATATCATATTCCTTGATGACAAAAAGCTTATGCAACACGCTACGGATTTTTCAAAATTGTAGACTTTATACTACACAGGGTAAGTATTCACTTCTCTATGCAGATCGAATCCGAATCTACTATAATCTTATCCGACTTGAACCGTTGACAGCCCTGCATGAAAGTATTGCATAAAATAGAATAAAAATTGAAACCGGGAAGGATTCAGACCCTGTTAGATTATCAAATATCTTGTCTAAACTCTAAACTCCACCAACTCCAAAATTACTGCTTGCTTTAAATCCTCATTCTATGGGTTAAATCGTGACAAAAAATCCAAATCAAATCGAGTTTCAATAAAAATTAGATGAGAATTAAACCATTATAATTTTAGTAAAAAATTAGGTTAATTAGCGAATCAATCAACTCGGGGAAAACACAATTCGATAGGTTGCTCATGTTTAGCCCACCATGACTCCTCAGACTTTTAAGAAGAGACCAAAGGTTTAGCCGACCGAGGCCCAAGATAACTTGGTTTCCTTAAACAAAGTAGCTTTGTAAGATATTGGGCCTTTCGTACTTATAAGAGACCAATGTGTATGGACATGAAAGACTCGATCCACCACTTCTCGCCAAGAGTTGCCCTCATATATCCATTAGACCTTTTTAATGCAGCACTCTCTCCCACTGCTCTGCAACTCAGCCTGGTTTTCGATTGAGTTGATTGGGAATTTACTTGAACTGGGTTTCATTTTGATTTGTAACGTTTAAGTAGTTATCCAGAAAACCCCTCGGTGACCTGGTGAATTAACTCATAATCCAATCAAAATCTTGAATAAAACGTGATTAATTCTTAAAAAAAAAAAAACAACATTGTTTCAATTTAAAACAATTTTTTTATCCTAAACAACAACTATTTTGAATAAAAACTAAAAAAATCATTGACTCATGTTAACTGCCAATCCGTAAGGTAACCCACCTAATCCTCGACCTTGACTTTGTCCAGGGCATGTGCTAGACCACGTTCCAGAGAACTGCTTCCTTCATCACCATGAAATCATGAAAAATAAATGCTGGCTTTCTCTTAATTTCTCATTTGTTATCCATCCAGCTTCACAAGCTGATATCTTATCATCTGGGAAATCCAAGTTGGGGACCAACCTACAATCTTCGAAGTTGAGTAAAGAAGGGCAGGAACCTTACCTCTTCAGTCTCTCTTCCTCACCTAATCTTCTACAGTGAAATTCAATACCAGATTTAATAGCTTGCCATCTAGAGACTGTACCGTACCTACCAAAAGATAATCTTGGGCCATGCCAGACGTGGCATAGGCCAACGCTCTTTTCTAATAGAAGATAATAAGATATAGGTGTAATTGTACAGTACCAAGTACGAGAACCACCACCAGACACAGGCTTTATCTTTTAGAAGGAATCAACTTTGAAAAAGCACTTTCTTCTGTTGGGTGGCAGATTTAACCCCTTATCATAAAGGAAATAAGCTTGGACCACCGACCACCCACTCGCATGATTTATATTTTTTATTCTGCATGGGACAAAATTTAGATTCCTTCAAGCCCCCGACCCAATGAAACATAGGTATATAAATCTGCCCCCCGTTCTAATTAGATGATTTTTTTGGGGATCAAGTTCTAGTTAGATCATTGATTGATACTGCTGTATGTATCTTCTTCGGTCGGCTTATTATAAATGGATTAATTGTCCCGAGTTTCATAGTTCGTCAGGGAAGTATGAACATTATATAGCAGACAATTTTCTAGGAAGATGGTTAAAGATAGTTCCATCAAATGTTTAAGATAAAAAAAATCATCAATAAGCTCATGGTGATCAAGCACTTCAACTGTTGCACGAGCCATTGATTGGTCTGCTAACTGGTCCTGAAAGCTGCCACATGAGTGTTGTGAGAATGGCACCAACATGAACCAAACCATTGATTAAAATAGCTGCCTCTGCAGGAAATCTGGCCTGCTTTCATTAGGACCACAAGCATTAGGTGACGAATCAGCATCGATACTTTTCTTTGAATGTCTTCAAATGGAATTATATTAACTGTTATGCATGCTCGGCAGAGAGATTGTCTGCACTGACCACACCTAATTTTCTCTAATGGGATTGTCATCTGCTTGGACGCTCGCATTTGTTTTCTTTTTCAGTGCAGCCGGGAATTAGTTACACAGGAAGCAATCTAAAACCTTGGACCTCAGACCATTCATTCCTATGTTATACACCAGGCAATATTTTTCAGACCAATTAGGCATCCATGGTTTTCTTACAAATGCCGAAATACAGGTCTTTTAGGCCTCATATAGGTAGGCATTTACTGAAGTGAGAGATGCCAAGACGGCAAGAAAGATGTATCAAGAAATCACCTTATATAAAACCTTCCATCATTTTATTATGTATAACCCTTCCACGGGCATTCTCTCAGCAGAATATCTTAATGGAAGAGAGAAATTTTCTTACAGATGCTTACAATGAAACCGAATTACACATTAAACTTTGATATTATCCTATAGCTATGTACAAAAATGAGTCTCCCACATAATCATATAAAGCAAAAATTGTAACGAAACAAAATTTTATTTTGTGTACAAAAGGTACCTAAAACCGAACTCATATGGCATAACTTGGACAAAATGTGAATGAGGCTCATTTTTACCTTTCTCGAGGCAATTAATAGCTTCTTTCCCTAGTTCACTGGGTAACTGAAGGCAGATCCAATCAAGCAATGACTCCAAGTCCTTGGCAAAGTCAAGTAAATACCAATCCAATAACTTAGGGATGGCAAACTTGCTCGTTGTAATTCCAATTGCAGCTTGTAAATAATCTCTTTTTGCCTCTTCCAGTTCGTTTTCAACCTGAGCTGCGGTGTACACTCTCACCTTCATTTCAACAAGTCCACAGATCAGTATTTGATGGAACCTACTGTCCACTCTGGACCAGGCATTGATTGAAAATCTATCGAGATGAAAGCAAGAAACCAATGTTCTCGAGGTCTAAAGAGATTCCACAAATGGTAAATAGTTTGGAAATAAGCATGAGCACAAATGCAAAACACTTGAAGAAATGTCCTAGAGCTTATTAGTCTTCGCATGCAACAATGTGTGATTCATAACAATAAGAGCATTGCACTTTGGACTGTTAGTAAACATCACATGATCGTTATGTAAAAACAATCGAACGTGGAAACTTATCTGCATTACGTAAAAACTTACAGCAGGGGAGGACCAGCTACCACAGCAAAGGGCAAATGATACCAATGGTTCAGATAGCTCCAATCCAAATTTGTTCCTCGCTGCCATCTCATCATTTTTTGCACCCTTGGAAATTGTCTGATCAAAACTCAGGAATAAATGCCATGCGAGAAAGTCTTTAATTTTCTGAAAAAGCTTTCATGGAAGTTGAAATGACCACCACTTACATATTTTGAGTAATAAGGCAGCCTAAGGATGAAATGTTCGATCGTTATTGCATTTAACAAGTGTCCCCCGATATTTATTGTTGCCTAAGTAATAAGAAATAGGGCCAGAAAATTATCACCATTCATGGTTAAAGCAAGAAAAAATTATCATAAAGAGAAGTTCCTGGATAGTCCATACCTTTCTCATCAGTTCAACAACCGTCTCAGGACTCTCAGGAATTCCGTGTTCTAGAAAAGCCTGATGCAATGTGACATGGTAAAAATTCTTTACGTTAATACCAATAGAAAGGAAAATTATGTTCAAATTCAGATCTACCAAAATAATTTGGAACAAAGAAACTATTGACATTTTATAAAAGAGGAGTCGCTTACGTTCATCATGCAGGAATTGTAAATGTTTATCCAGAATGCAAGCTTCTTCTGATGAGTGAGGTTCTGCAAGTTGACGGAGGCAAGTTTCCCGAATAGAAGTCTGACAATTCAGAAAATATATTGAACATAAATCATACTAATGTTGTTAATATAATGAAAATATCAATCAAATCTCTTAGAGAAGAAAAACTTACTCAAGTCTATGAAGTAGAAACAAAGAATTTGATGTTCGGTTGGGATTAATCGTCCCAGATTCTATTGAAAACAAACGCTTATATGGACCAATATCTCTCTTCCCAAACTCTGAACATATACCATAAGGATCCTGACATTCGGCTTCTTCCTCGTTTTCTTGAGAGACTAATGTTGACAAGAAAGATAAATTATCTGCAGTACGCCTATTCTTCATTGAGCTCATCCGTACGAAAATACTTGACAAGCATTTCAAGATGTCCTCAGACAGCTTGTTTGGGCTTGCATCTCCTGTTACCCCTTCGCTTGCAGTAACATGACTTCTTGCTTCTGCATTTTCTTGGTCTGGTACTCTGCATTCTAGCTGGACATTGATGCTATCTGATTAATTTAGCTGTTAATAAAATTGATTCTTCTTAACGAAAATGTTCCTGTTATTACATTATTCAGACCTGTGACTTGTGAGAATCTAATTTTTTCTCTGCTGGTCTATTGTCCTCAGACGGTCTTTTCACCATATTTCTGCTTGTCTGAGCTTTATTGATTGAGGATCCTTTGCTGTTCTTCCTAGAATTAGCTGTAGAGAATGCATTCTCTTTCCCTGTTCCATCTGCTAAAAGAACAATGAGGGCGAATTAAGGCGTGAAGATGGAAAATGCTCCCATGTGCATACACAATGTATCATATGCTGACTGAATCAAACATCCAGCTTACCAGAAAGGGATGGCAAATGCCTTATCGTGGATGTCGCTGACTCATCCACATTCTGAGCTAAGGATTTCGACTGATCTGGCTTGGGGTTCTTATTTGGGTACAAGTGATATAAATCGGAAACACTTTCCACGTTCCTCTTGGAGCTTGACATGTAGACAGCCTCTTGGTACAAATCTTGCCTAAAATGGACAACCTGTTCCTCAAGCCGAACCACCTCCTCTTCCAAAACAGCCACTTCTGCAAGCAGCTCCAACGTCTACAGAAACTAAAATCCAGAATCAAATTCACTGTGGTGATAATATGTTATGGTTAGGCAAGTATTCAAGTTTATTAGTTTTTCTCAAGTTCATTAGTTGAGCATTGATATATCATTTGGAATTGGGTCACTTGCTCTTTTTCTTCCCTCACATCTTTCAATTAAGTTCTTCCAAGTTTCTTATTCAGCTCCAAATCTCCAATTGCTATGCCTAAATCTATGTTCATACTTCATAGCAATACTATTTGTCTATAGTCATGTTTCAACTATTGAACTTAAAACACAAAAGGGATTTGAACGGAAACCATATGAAGGGATGATGAATTACTAACAGTACGAGGAAGATACGGAGGAAGGCGAGGGAGAGCTCCCAACGGTCTGCTGAAAGCCCTCTCCAAAGCTCTGTGAATATTCTCTTCATGCCTCAGTTGCTTCTTTAGTTTATCAACCTGAATAATTGGGATTGCCAACACAATAATTAATCTAAGAAAAGGTGATTTTCAAGCAATGGCTCCATTGAAGACAGGACAACATCAATGGAAAAGGAAAAACACAAAATTGTTTGATCTATTTTGAAGTATAACAAGAAAACATGATCATACATCTTCTTGCAATGCTATTTTCCTCTCTCTACTTGAGGCCTGTCTTTTATTTGCTGCTTTTTTGGCAACATTTGGTTTGCTCCCCTGCATTCCAACCTTCTCCTTCAAGAAAATAGATTTAAATAGAAATTCCAAAACAATCAGATTCTCAAGTGATAAAAAGGTAAATAAACTATGCAGAGAAGAGTGAAGAAAAAGCAAAGAACATAAAACAAAACAAAGCTGGCTGGAACATGCCTTAAAAATCATCTGAAAACAATAGTGGATGACAGAATGTTCAAAGAAGTTTCAATCACTGAAAAGAGTTTTGTGAAGGTAGAAGATTTACAGGCCTAATCAGAAATCCATACTCTAAAAAGATTAAGCAAGGCAATATCCCTATGATAGATTTGACTGAAAATCCTTTTCAGATTTTCATTAAATATGCATACTTTATTAGAATTTCCTGAAGCTTTCAACTTCTGGATCCTCCCCAATGAAACTGCAGCCATATTTTCTGGCAAAAGCTATATTTGGAAAGATAAAGATAGGCCATAATCTACAGTACAAACCGTTTTTCAAAACAAATAATAAAATAAGCAGTTAAAGAGAGATTAAGTGCCTACTTTTTCATGCTTCATTGGAGCTTTCATGGAGTGGAGCCTAGTCCTCACCCTAGTATTCATCTGTACTCTTCTTTAAATCTGCAAGTCCTTCATTAAAGAACCCAATTCAACAACTTCATTAAAAGGAACATCGCAGAACAGAACACGAAGAAGAAGAAGAAGAAGAGAGACAACAGCGACCCCATCTCCGTATTGAATGAGCATTTAAAAAACAGAGGACCATCACCAGATTCATATATACCTTTACACAAAGTTCATTCCTTGAAAATACAAGAAACTTCAATGCCTTAAAAGTCAAGTATCACTTAAATCTCTGCGTTCCTCGATCACTGTGAGTTGAATTCACCACTACCCAGATTCCAGGCGGAGTTAAAAACCAATGAATTGAACTCTCTAACTGTTTATATACAGGAGAGTTTTTAATACATAGATATATAGATAAAGAGGGGGTGGAAACAGAGACAGCCAAAGATGAAGTGTTCAAGCTGCTGTCTCTTTTTGTGTGGTAAGTTGCTAACATTATTTAAAAGGAGACAGGGAGATGGGGTGGCTGTGTACGTAAATGTTTATGTGACTGTCTAAGGTGAAACGAGGTGGTTTGCTTTGCCAAAGGACTCCTCGAGCCAGTTTCTTGAGTAAAAATTGAGTTTGATTTTCAATGTTATTACTAAAATTTATACATGTTAAGTACAAATGATTTGTCTATGATCCAGTACAGGATTTTGATAATGACTAAACTAATATTATTTTAATTTTTTAAAATTAAACTTCATGATTTTGAAAAAAATAAATCAAATCTCATTTAAATTTTAACTCAGAAGTACTGTCATTTTAGTCAAATAACTTCTATGTTTTAATATGAGACTAGATTCAAATAGATAGGTCACCGGACGGATTAACTATTGGGGCTCAAATTAGATTCATGGATCACCGGATTAACTGTTGGGCCTACGGGTTTACTCCGACCGATACTACTTCGTATCTGTTATCGGTAAAAAAAAAAAAGAGCTTTACAAAAAGGCTACGGGCAAACTCCTAGAGCACAGCACACATGCACTGCAGGCTCTGTCTGCGTCATCATGAAATAGCGTGAAGCCTCTCACTTCCAACATTCTTTAGTTACTGACCTTTTCTAGTTCTATACCTAAAATGTCCCTCGATCATCTTGTTTATATTACCAAAATGTCCAGATTTCTTGATCTTGTTACGATCTGTAATGATGAGTTGACTCTGGAAGGAAAGGGAGTTGTTGGGATTGGCTAATTTTGGCAGTGAGTCCTGTTGTTAACTAAATTAGGGTTCTTCGTGGCAGTTTTATTGAAGGCAAAGGCTGCATCAAGCACGTGTTTGCCAGCTAAACATTTTTTTGTTCTTCGAAATTTTTATTGGAGCAAGTTTTCGAGACCAGGTATTGCCGTATTGGTCATTTAATATGTTTACTCCTTTTTAATTTTATCTTTTAATTATAATTATTAAAATCAATTTAAAAGATAATTCAATGTGAGTTTTGGAGTTATAAATTTAACAGGTCAGTTAGATTGATATTGTTTCTTTTTAAATAAAACTTGATTTTTTATTAGATTAATATAGATTGTAAATCCACCTCGAATTAATTTTAAATTATTTTTTTAATACAATTTGAAAGACAACTAACCGAGTCCTAGATCGATTCGTTGAGTCCAAATAGATTTAAGAACATTGATTGTACAATGTTTCATTGAAAAGGGTGAATGTTGCAATGATTTAAAAAAAAATAAAAAAAAATGGATTTTCCTAGAAATTAAAGGGTGTAAATTTTGGCAAGCTAATAAAAAAAATAACCCTAAGAAGGAGGTCTGATGAACTCAATCGACCATCTCCTTGAGGTAGAAGGGAATAATGCATGTGGTAATAATATGAAATCATTTTTGTCCGAATTCAGAAGAATAAATTTCGGGTCCCTTCTTCGATGGGTACGTACCACTGCCGGCTGTCGTGCTGAACGTTTCCTCTGATGGAAATGCTTCAACTCTTTCCTTGTTTCAATTGCAGAATTATATGTATAAGTTCTCGTGATTTCTTCATTTCGTTTTCCTTTTTTGGTCCCATAATTGTTGCCTTGCACAGCTCCTTCTTGCCTTGATGTGATGGTGTTTTACCCATTTATTTTTTTTAAAAAAAATCAATATGACACCCAATTTGCTTATATTTATAATAAATGCAATTAAGTGTGATATACCACAAGATAATCAATTCAAGTGGACTTTATCTAGTAATAATTTCAGATTAAATTCCACCATTCAAGAATCTAATAAGATTAATCAATAATTAATAATGAGGATTTTTGTTGGTAAGCATGCTTCTCAAGTACCTTATAAACTCTCTAACTTTCTTTTATTTTGTACAAATGCTAGGAAAAAATAAAGGGGTATTAATTTTCAGTTTATATTCTATGAAGAGAACATATATCCACTCTCTTTAACTAATAAAAATTGTAGCTATTTTCTCTTCATAATTAAAATAAAATCCCTCCACGTTATCTCTCAGTCTCGACATCTCTGAAATTAAAAATGACATATTTACCTTTTTTTTGTTATTAATTATATCAAAACAATAAAGTATTGTTATATTGAGATGAGAAAAAAAAACATATCTCATTATACTTTTTTATTTTAAAAAGATAAAAATTAATTAACTTTAAAATTAGTTCACGTTTTTATCTCATTAATTAATCACTTTAACACCAAAATGATTTTTATTCCTTTCACACTTATCTTTTCTATATTAAAATACTATCCGAACACAATCTTAATAATAACTGCCGGCAAAAAAGAAAAGAGTTAAAAGATCATGGAATCTTATAATACGAAGGAATTACCCCACCGTAGCGTGCACTGTCTGGCGTTCTCGTCAAGCTTTCACCCTATCCACCACTCAAATCTATACATCTCCATCGGTGCTCATGTGTACATGGGCCTTTAAATTATCAGAAAGTGAATTAGACAGGCGAGGGAGAGAGAGAGAGAGAGAGAGAGAGAAAAAAATATCAATATTATAATAATATCAATATTGTGAAAGAAAATGATATATACACATGCATGGAATGGGTGGGTGTTAAGGGAGAGAGGCCATCCATCATTCATGATCATGGGAGGTTGATTTTTAAGCAATTAAAAAGAAAAAAAAAATTTGGACACGCTAGCTACCCATGATCAAGTGTCAAGTGACTGATTACATTTTTAATATATAATTCACGCCTGGCTAATCTTAATTTATCATTCTTTTGGCTAGGAAGATGGTTTAGTCCTTGGATAATTGGGCTTGGCTTTCTGGCCATGGAACGAGACAACTCAATTCGGCTAGACTTGGACAGCGATGCCCAGCTTTTAGGTGGCACAGCTGAAATGCTACTCCTGGCTTGTGTAATTGCGAGTTGCAATTGAGTTGTGAGCGGCAGATAGGATTCTGGGATGGTGACTTAATTGCTTCATAATTAGTTTAATACTAAAACACAGCAGTTTTCTTGCGCCGTAAGGTAATGAAAGACGCCGGATAAATTATTTGTATCGGTTCATGTTCAGCTCTCACGTTGATAATTGAATAATCACCTGTCATGCCTTAATTATCAGCTTTGGGATTCGTCATTGTGTTCATATTATAGTTGTTAAACACAGCGTTGCTCGACAAGTTTACCTGGAAAATTTCATGACCGTGAATTTAACCTGGTCAGGTTTATAATTCACCATTATAAAACATCTATCTAATAAAATCTTATTAATTTGGTCAGGTTTTAATTTAATCATCGTGTTGATACTATAAAACTTGATTTAAACCTATATATCTTAGTCTATACCAAGAAAAAATGTTGTTTTTTTAGCCTTTTAGGGGTTTAGGAGTCTGGTAAATATTATTTTTTTTAAAGTGTTTTTTTTCTAGAAATACATTAAAATAATATTTTTTTTATTTTTAAAATTTTATTTTTAACATCAATATATTAAAACAATCTAAAAATACTAAAAAATTAATTCAAAATAAAAAACAAGTTTAAATTCTAATGAAAGATATGCTGACGGCAACCTTGAAAAAAATCTTAATATAAATAGTACTTAACGCGATAACTCTTTAGTTGATTTGATAACCCATTATCTCAATAATTCAAATCAAATATAACTAGACGCTACATGAGTGAAAGCTCTAGATTTGTTGTGAAAGATCAGTCCAATCCACTTTTTTTTTTTTTTTTTTTATCATTGTTGATAAAAACTTTGGTGAAGGATCACCATTACAGCAAGGAGACACTTCACTGTATATATGATATAACGTATACGATAATGTCAAGCAGCAAAACTAGCAAGTATATATGGAAACGTAATACATCCGTCTGTGACAAATTTTAGGATTTTTAATTAATTTGAACGAAAAGTTTATCCAAACCCATCTAGGACAAGTTTTTATTGCTACCTTTTTTGAAAAATAAATGATTATTTTTAAATAAAACTAGAGATGTTGCCCGCGCTTCGCCGCTGGTAGAACAATAATTTTTTTATGTAAAAAAAATAACATACATAAAAAAATTCAAGTCCAAAGTCATTGGTTAAAGTGATAATTTAAATAATATGAAAAAAAAACACAACAACAATAAATAAATTGAACAAAAAAAAAAACAATGAGAAAAGGATAGAAAAAACTACATTCGAGCTTATCTGAATTACCAAACAATCCGATGCTAATCTAACAGAAGGAAAATCAAAACAAAATGAGTCAAACTTAAAAAAAAAAAAAAAAACAGCTTTAAAAAAAGGGAAAAAAACAAAACAATTCCAGGCAAATCTCCTAAACTTCATTTAATCTAAAAAACCTGCAAGTTCAATAAAAAATCTTAAATGTCATCTAATT
>Ga0307517_10009699_pt1 | contig 13611 bp, 13 predicted proteins | sample 23_EM_MG_FD_194515 | JGI IMG/M metagenome (GOLD analysis project Ga0307517, IMG submission 194515) | Populus trichocarpa ectomycorrhiza microbial communities from riparian zone in the Pacific Northwest, United States - 23_EM | ecosystem: Host-associated > Plants > Roots > Unclassified | place...
CGCGACCAGCGCAAGGACTGGTTCGTATTCCCCTGGGAAGCGGTCGCACCACAAGCCTCGCTGGATGCCGACGCGGCGGAAATGCCCGACCGGATCGCCTAGACCGCGACCTCTCGGCGCCGGGCACGATCGCGGCCGATCACGATCACCGCGACCACGGTCGAAACCAGCGCGAGAACGATGCCGAACTCGCCCGCGAACCAGGCCGCGCGGCCGGTCTCCACCGTCATCGGGTCGAGCACCCATTGGATGACGGCATTGTGGCAGGCGTGGAGCAATGCCGCGGGCCAGAACGACCCCGACTTCAGACGCAACCACGCCGCCAGCGCGCCCGTGCTGACGATCATCACGGTGAAGCAAGCCGCCGCGACCCACCATGGCGCACCGCTATTATAGTCGGCGAACAGGATCAGCGGCATGTGCCAGGCCGCCCAGATGAGGCCGCTGACCATTAGCATCGCGCCGAACGGCATGCGCTCGGCAAGCGCCGGAACGAGTAAGCCGCGCCATCCGATCTCTTCGCCGGTCGCCGAGGCCGCGCTCTGCACTACCCCATAAGTGAGCGTGAGGATCACGGCGAGCACTGCACCCGCCGGGCCGATGCCCAGAGGTGCCGATGTCTTGGCGTAGGCGGCCAGATCGAGCGGCGCCAAACCGGTCGCCCAGAGGATCAGATAGGCCAGCAGCGCATAACCGATCGGTAGCGCGTAGCCCCAGGCCATCCAGCGGCCGGCTGGCCATCGCCAGCCCAATGCCGCAATCGGCGTGCGCGACAGCAGGCAGGCGAGGATGGCGGCGATGCCTGGCGCCCACATCTCGCCGTGAATGAGGAAACCATGGACCGCGTCGATCTTTGCCGCGCGAATCAACAGCACATCGAACGGCGCGCTGATCAGGATCAGGAGCACCAGATAGAGCGGCAGCGCACGTCGCGTGAAGATCGGCATCAGAGTTCCGCAAGTGCCTTGGCGACGCCTTCCATCGTATAGGGCTTCACCAGCCGCGGGCGGCCGGCATGCGCCGGCATCTCCTCGCCGCCGCCAGTCGATACGATGAACGGAATCGCGTGCGCCGCGAGCGCGTCGGCGACCGGCCAGCTCTTCTCGCCGCCCGACAGATTGACGTCCAGGATCGCCGCATCGGGATGTTCGACATCGATCGCCGCGAGCGCGGACGTCACGCTGTCGCAGGTCGCGACGTGCGTCTTGCCCAATGCCTCGAGAAAATCCTCGAGCATCATGGCGATCAGGGGTTCGTCCTCGACGATAAGGATACGTTGCGGCGACGCCATGACCCGGCCTTAGTCTCCGTCGCTGCCGGACGCCATGCCCGGCGCACCATGATGGAGCAATTCGCCCACCGACACCGCGCGATACCCCCGCTCCCGCAAGCCGGCGAGGATCAACGGCAATGCCCCGCGCGCGATCCCGCGCGAGCGATACATGGCGTGGATCAGGATGATCGAGCCCGGCTTGACCTGGGCGAGGACGCGATCGGCATAGTGCCGGGAGTCGCGCGCGTCGTCGGGATCGGCCACGTCCCAGGTGACCATGCGATATCCGGTACGCTCGACCGCGATCGGCAAGCCGGTGAGCTTCTTGCCATAAGGCGGCCGGAAGAACGTCGGGTGAGCGCCTTCGCCTCGCAGCAGCGCGTCGGTCTTGCGGATCTCGTCGACATAGCCGCCGGGAAACAGGCCCCACATGCGGTTGTGGCTGAAACTATGGTTGCCCACTTCCTGCCCCGCCGCCAACAGGCGTCGGACCTCACCGGGATGCGTCGCGACCTCGCCGCCAATCAGGAAGAAGGTCGCGTGCGCGTCATACGGCTTCAGCGTGTTCAGGATATAGGTCACGCCGTCGGGATTGGGACCGTCGTCGAAGGTCAGCGCGACCAGCTTCTCGCGCGTGTCGACATGGCAGATCGGCGTGCCGACCAGCTGAAAGCACAACGCCCGACTGACTCGGAACAGGCCGATGGCGACAATGACAACGATCATCACCGCCACAGCGGCAACAATCGCGCGACGCCTGGTCACGGCTCGACCGGGGGCGGCGCCAGCAAATCGCGCGCCGCTTCTGCCAGCTGTTGCACCGAAAAGGGCTTGGGCAGGAACGCGACATTGTCGAGGTCGATCGACTTGCGCAGCTGTTCCTCGGCATAGCCCGACATGAACAGGATCGGCAGGTCGGGATAGCGTTCGCGGGCGTGGCGCACCATCGTCGGGCCATCCATCGACGGCATCACGACGTCGGAAATGAGCAGATCGGGTTTTTCGCCCCGCGCCAGCAATTCGAGCGCCGCTTCACCATTTTCGGCGGTCAGCACGGTATAGCCCTGCCGCGTCAGCGCACGCTCGGCCACCGCGCGGACCATGTCCTCATCCTCGACCAGCAGGATCGTGCCCGTGCCCCATAGATCGACCGGCTTGTCCTTGACCGTGACCTTGGCGACTTTCGGCGCCTCGGCGGCGGTGTGAACGGGGAAATAGATCGAGAAAGTCGAGCCCTGCCCCGGCTTGGAATCGGCGAAGATATAGCCACCCGATTGCTTGACGATGCCGTAGACGGTGGACAGCCCGAGCCCCGTCCCTTTGCCGACTTCCTTGGTGGTGAAAAAGGGTTCGAAGATCTTGCCCAGGATCTCGGGCGGAATACCGGTGCCGGTATCGCTCATCTCCAGCGCCGAATAATCGGCGACCGGCAGGATGTCCGATCCCATCTTGCGAACCTCCGCCGCGCTCACCGCGCGCGACATGATCGTCAGCGTGCCGCCGCCGGTCGGGTCCTTGGCCAGCATCGCGTCGCGCGCGTTGACCGCCAGATTGACCACGACCTGCTCGAGCTGTCCGGGGTCGGCGCGCACCGCGCCCAGGTTGCGGCCATGCCGTACCTCGAGCTTCACCGTTTCGCCGAGCAGCCGCTTGAGCAATTGCGACACCTCGGAGATCACGTCGGGCAATTGCAGCACTTGCGGCCGCAAGGTCTGCTGGCGCGAAAAGGCCAGCAATTGGCGAGTCAGGCTGGCGGCGCGGTTGGAATTCGCCTTGATCTGCTGGATATCGTCATAGTCGCTGTCGCCGGGCGAATGGCGCATCAGCATCAGGTCGCAATGGCCGATGATCGCGGTCAGGATGTTGTTGAAGTCGTGCGCGACACCGCCGGCGAGCTGGCCGACCGCCTGCATCTTGGTCGCCTGCGCGACTTCACGCTTGAGGCGGGTTTCCTCGCCATTGTCCTTGAGGCTCAGCAGCACCGCGGCATCGCCCAGCCCGCGCGCGCCGGCGATGGTCAGCGCGACCGGCTCGTCGGGATGGTCCCTCAGCCGGATCGCCATGTCCATCGAATGCGTCGCGCCATTGGCGAAGCGGCGGATCGCGTCGGCGACGGCGCCCTTGTCCTCGCGCACCACCAGATCGCCCGGATAGAGCGGCGGCTGCGCCTGATCGACTTGCGCGGCGCGGACGAACGGATCGTTCATCTGCACGAACCGCCCGTCGCGATCGACCAACGCCAACCCGACCGGCAGCAGCGAGATCAGGCTTTTGACATGCGCCGCGGCCGAACCGCCGATCGCCGGCTGGCCATGCTCTTCCTCATCGAGCAGCACGACCAGGATCGGTGCATCCTCGCCGTCAAGGAACGGGATCTGCAGGATGCGCAGCGGCGCGCCACGCAGGCCTTCGCGTTCGAACCGCACCTGGCCCTTGTCATCGGCGATCAGGAAGCGGGCGAAGTCGCGGCCGACCACAACGCTTTCCTCATGCCCCATCGACCGTTCGCGCAACACGCGATTGGCGGCGAGCAAGCGGCCGTCGGGCGCGATCAGCGCCGCCATGATGCCGGCCGCGGCCAACCGGTCGCCGGTCGGTCCGGCGATAATCGACTGCACGTTGGTCGCGAGATCGAGCCCCTGCGCCTCATGGAAGCGCCAGACCAGCATGTCCTCGCCCTCGCCGGCACGCTCGATCGCCACCGCCAGCGGCGCGCCGCGCGTCGTGATGCGATCGAGCTCGGCCGATCCGTCGCGCCAGGCAATGCGCCCCGCCGCTGCCAGCTCGCCGGCGCCATTGTCGTCGAGCGGTAGGCCGGGCGGCGTCGGATAGCCGCCGAAACGGGCACGATAGCGCTCGTTGGCGCAGATCAATCGGCCTGCCCGGTCGGTTACTGCGATCGCATCGTCGCTCGCCGCCGCCAGCGCGCGCGCGACGCTCCAGTCGGTTTCCCCCGCCGCTTCAGGCGACGCCGGCGCGAACCGCGACCAGACGAAGGCCGCACCGACCAGCAACAGCATGCCGGCGGCGAACCCTCCGGCAATCGCGAAGTTATGAAGGACCAGCAGCGCGATCAACGCCGCCCCCGCCCCGCACGCCGCCGCGACGATCAGTGCCTGGCGCTGACCGGGGACGCGCAAATCATTGGGGACGGATCGGGAAGCCATCGGCTCCTTGTGGCGCTGTCGCTAGGCAGGTCAAGCATCGTCGGGAAATGCCGGACGTACGTCCGCGCCTCCCGACCGCATCCTGCCGATCGCGCGCGCTTTATTTGGTATCCGGCGTGGTCGGAGTCGTCGCGGGGGCGCCGGTGTTGCGCTTCGGCACCGAGAAGACGCCGGTCACGCGACCACCCGACTTGGTCGTGCCGACCTTCGACCCGCCGCCGTCGAGCGACGCCGCGTTGTTGTTGAGGTTGATCAGCAACCGGCCGCCGCGGACGACGTTGGCACCGCGGTGCAGCACGACATTGCCGATCATCGTGATCGTACGCTTGTTGAGGTCGTAAATTGCATACGAACCCGTCGCATTCTCATCCGGGCGAGTCACCACGACATTGCCCGATGCGCGAATCTGCGAGATTTCCGGCGGTGCCCCGCCCGCATCGACGATGCTCGACGAATAGAGCACTTCGGCGCGGTCCGACGTCACCGTCATCGCGCCCTGGCGCGCGCGAACCTTGCCCTGGAACAACGCGCGCTGGGTCTTGTCCTGGATCTCGATATGGTCGGCATCGACGCTCAGTGTTTCTGTTCCGCCCGACTGAAACGCCGAAACGCGCGCGCCGAGCAAGGTCGCGGCGCAAGCGAGCAGAATGAAGGTGGTGCGTGGATGAGCCATGGATTTTGCCTACAACAAGGTTTCGCGGGTTGAAAGCGCCGAACCGCGCCAAAAGAACAGTGTTGAACGCGGACCGATGAACCGCTGCTGATGACACGAACGCCGCCAACGGAATGTCCCGTCGACGGCGCTGTCGATCGTCAAGACGATTAGCTTACCAGATGCGCACGCGGTCGGCCGGGGCGAGATACAGTTTCTGCCCCGACTGGACTTTGAACGCGGCGTACCACGGGTCCATGTTGCGGACGATGCTGGCGCGCGCTTCCGACGGCGCATGCGGATCGGTACGCAGGCGCTTGAGCAATTCGGGCTCGCGATAGCTGCGGCGCCAGACCTGCGCCCAGCCGAGATAGAAGCGCTCATCGCCCGAATAGCCGTCGATCATCGGCGCGGTCTTGCCGCCCAGCGCCTTGTGATAAGCGTCGTAGGCGACGGTGAGGCCTGCGAGATCGGCGACATTCTCGCCCAGGGTCAGCTTGCCCTGGACATGCTGTCCCGGCAGCGGCTCGTATTTGTCATATTCGGCGGCCAGCGCGTCGGTGCGCGTCTTGAACGCCGCGACGTCGGCCGGCGTCCACCAGTCGGTCAGCTGGCCGGTCTTGTCGTATTTGGCGCCCTGGTCGTCGAAATGGTGGCTCATTTCGTGTCCGATCACCGCACCGATCCCGCCGTAATTGACCGCCGGGTCGGCATTGGGGTCGAAGAACGGCGGCTGCAGGATCGCGGCCGGGAAGACGATCTCGACCATGCCGAAATTGGCATAAGCGTTCACTTCCATCGGGGTCATGCCCCATTCCCAGCGCTGCAGCGGCTTGCCGAGATGCGCGATATTGTCCTTGCGGCCCCATTCGTTGGCCCGCCACTCGTTGCCGAACGCATCGCCCTTGTCGATCTTGAGCGCGCTATAATCGTGCCATTGCGATGGATAGCCGATCTTGGGTCGGAACGCCGCGAGCTTGGCGTGCGCCTTGACCTTGGTCTCGGCCGACATCCAGTCGAGCTTGTCGATCCGCGCGTTCATCGCGGCGATGATGTTCTTGACCAGCTGGTCGGCCGCCGCCTTGGTTGCGGGCGGGAAATATTGCTGGACGTAGAGTTTGGAGACCTCGTCTTCCATCGCGCCGGTGGTGAACGAGACGCCGCGCTTCCAGCGCACTTCCTGTTCGGGAATGCCCGACAGCGTCTTGCCGTAGAAGTTGAAATTCTCCTCGTCGAACGCCTTGGGCAGCACGTCGGCATAATTGTCGAGGCTGCGCACGATGAGCTGATCCTGCAGCACCGTCATCGGCGCGTCGGCGACCAGCTTGACGATCCCGGTGATCGCCGAGGGCTGCGCCACGAGCAATGTATCGACCGGCGCCCCGATGCCCTTGAAATAGGTCGGGAAGTCGAAGCCCGGCGCTTTCGCCTGCAGGTCGGCGACCGACATCTTGTTGTAGCGCTTGTTGGCATCGCGGCTGTCGATCCGCGACCAGCTGACCGCGGCGATCTGCGTTTCCAGATCGACGATCGCCTTGGCGCGGGCATCGGCATTGGCTTCACCCGCCAGGGTCAGCACCTTGGCGATATGCGCCTGATATCCGGCCTTGGCCTCGGCGAATTTGGGGTCGCTGTAATAATCGCGATCGGGCAGCCCCAGCCCGCCCTGGCGAAGACCGACGATATAGGTTTCAGGTGCCTTGTCGTCCTGGCCCACGCCGGCACCGAACGGCCCGCCGATGCCACCCATCGACGCTTCGGCCAGCAGCGCCGCATAGCCGGCCTTGTCGGTCGACTTGATGCGATCGAGCCACGGCTTGATTGGCGTCAGGCCCTTGGCCTCGATCGATCCGGTGTCGAGGAAGGTCGCATAAGCGGTGCCGATCTTCGAATTGGAATCTGTCGCCGCTTTTTCGAGGATGCCCTTGGTCCGCGATTCGGACAAATCGGCGAGCAGGTTGAACGCGCCGTAATTCGATTTGTCCGATGGGATGGCCGTGTTCTTCGCCCAGATGCCGTTGGCGTAAGTGTAGAAGCTGTCGCCGGGGGCGACCGCCTTGTCCATCCCGGCTTCGTCCATGCCGAACGTACCGAAGGTCGGCTTGCCCGACGGTGCTGCCACCGTCTGCTGGGCCAGCGCCGCGGCGCCGAGCGCCGTCGCCGCAAGAAGTGCGAACGCGAAGGGTTTCATCTGGGGAGGGTCCTTTCCTGTGCGAACCGGAGGAGCGGACGCTCGCGTGGCAAGCCGAAGCCGCCGCATTCCCCCTTGATTGACGGGGCGTGTTCTACGCCGGTGACACGCTCAGTCAATCGCCGGTCAGGCGTGGCGACGCTTCCATTTGCGCGCGACCCACCAGCGCCAGCCAAGCGCGCTCGCTGCATAGCCCGTGACCGCCAACAAGGTGGTGATCAGGACCAGGCCGGTCAGCGTCGCCGGCCCCGCTTCGGCGATCGCCCAATGCATCCACCCGTCGCCGACCGCCGCCGTCGCCGCGGTTTCGGCCCGCACATGGGCGCCCAGCCCCAGCACGAACTTGCCGAGCCAATAGGCCGCGACCCAGATCGGGGGCGTGGTGAAGGGATTGGTGATGAAGGTCGTCAGCGCCGCCGCGGGGATATTGGCGCGGATCGGCAAGGCGAACAGCGCGGAGAGCGGAATCTGCGCCACCGGGCACAGAATGCCGGTCACCATGCCGAGCGCCACGCCGCGCGGTACCGACCTACGGGTGAACCGCCACAATTCGGGCGCCAGCACACGATGCGCGACGGGGCGCAGGATACGGCTATTCTCGAAACTGTCGCGCGTCGGCAGGTTGCGGTGAGCCCAGGCGTGGATCCGCTCGCCGATCGTCGGCATCAGCCGTGATCCCTGAGGACGCGGCCGGCTTCGCGCTTCCACTCGCGTTCCTTGATATGCTCGCGCTTGTCGTGTGCCTTGCGGCCCTTGGCCAGGGCCAGTTCGACCTTCGCCCGGCCGCGGGCGTTGAAATAGACGGTGAGCGGCACGAGCGTCATGCCGTCGCGCGCCACCGCACCATGCAGCTTGTTGATCTCGCGCGCATTGAGCAGCAATTTGCGCGGCCGCTTGGGCTCGTGATTGAAGCGATTGCCATGGCTGAATTCGGGGATGTTCGAATTGACCAGCCAGACGCCGCCATCGGCCAACACTTCGGCATAGCTTTCGGCGATCGACCCCTCGCCGGAGCGCAAGCTCTTCACTTCGGTTCCGGTCAAGGCGATCCCCGCCTCGAACGTCTGTTCGATGGCATAATCGAACCGCGCGCGCCGGTTCTCGGCGACGATCTTCTGTTTGTCGAACGTGAGGGGCTTGGGACGGGCCATGGGCCGGGCGATGTAAGCCGAGCCGCGCCCGAAGGGAAGGTCTAGTGGAACGGCGGCGTCAGCGGGTCGTCGCCGAAGCGGTTTGGTCCGACCGTTCCCGGCAGGACCAGGAAGACGATCATCATGACCAGGATCGCGAAACTGAGCACGTTGACCAGCGACATCAGCGACATCGATTGCATCGCCTGCTGGAATGCCGGGTTGGTCATGTCGGGCGGACTGCCAGGCTTTGCCGACGCCATCGATGCAACGATCGTGAAGTAGCGGGGAAAAATCGATGCCATGACAATCGGCGAGACGATCTGCATCGCGTAATAAGGCGATGCCCACCAGCCCGAGCGATCGCTGTCGTGAAGCCGGCGCACCACCGCCGCCACGGTCAGGGCGAGGAACAGCACGGCGATCACCAACATCACCATGATCATGTTCTGCATCATCGGCATCATCAATTGGAACACGGCCTGCGGATCGTTGTCGAACCTGTGCGGATCACCCTGCATGGCCGGCGTCATCTGATCGATCCAGGACATCATCAGCGGGACCATCGCGATCATCATGACCACGAACTGGACGATATAGACGATCAGGATCCACAACCAGAACGGCTGGCGGTTCTCGCGGCCCCGGAAATCGAACAGGCCCGTCAAATGGCGTCCCAGAAGGTTCATGGCAGTCCCCCTCGCGTTTCGTCGCAACCTAGCTTGGGGCAGCAGACATGGAAAGCCTGAGCCCCCCGCCCCGAAACTCGACAACCGCCTGAATTACCGGCCAATCAGCTCCAAGCTATCAGAGTCCTGCCCCTCGCATCGCCGCATCGACCGCAGCGCGGCTGGCGTCGCCCGCTTCGGTCATCGGTAGACGAAGATGCATCGGCCAGTCGGGCTTGATCTTGCTCATGGCGTATTTGACCGGACCCGGCGACGCGTCGGTGAACATCGCGAGATGGAGCGGGAAGAGGCGATCGTGCAGCGCCAACGCGGTCGCGCGATCGCCCACCGCCCAGGCTGCCTGGAAGTCGGCGCACAGGCGCGGCGCGACATTGGCGGTGACGGAGATGCATCCGATCCCGCCCATCGCGTTGAAGGCCAGCGCGGTTTCGTCATTGCCCGACAGCTGGACGAAATCGGGGCCGCACCCCAGCCGCTGTTCGGTCACCCGGCCGAGGCTACCGGTCGCGTCCTTCACCCCGATGAAGACGTCAGGAAACGCTTTGGCGATGCGCGCCATCGTCGCCGACTGGATGTCGGTCACCGTGCGGCCAGGCACGTTGTAGAGCACGATCGGCAGCGGCGTTTCGCGCGCGATCGCCTCGAAATGACGGAAGATGCCTTCCTGGCTCGGGCGGTTGTAATAAGGCGGCACCATCAATGCGGCGTCGGCGCCCGCGGCCTTGGCGGCGTGGACGTTGGCGATCGCCACGCGCGTGTCGTTCGACCCTGCGCCGGCCAGCACGGGCACGCGGCGATTGGTCTGCTCGACGCAGACGCGAACCGCATAGAAATGCTCGTCGGCGGTCAGCGTCGCGGCCTCGCCGGTGGTCCCGACCGGCACCAACCCGGCCGATCCCTCGGTTATTTGCCACTCGACCAGCTCGCGATAAGCGTCCTCGGCGAAGGCGCCATCCGCCGCGAACGGCGTGACCAGTGCGGGGATCGATCCCGAAAACATGCTTAAACGCTCCAGCGCGACGGCGATCCGCCGTTTTTTCGTTGTTTTGTATCCTGACAGATAGGGCGCGAGAGCATATCCTGTCCACATGCTTGCGTCGTGGTTGAAAAGTGGGATCGCCGCCGCCGCCCTTTCGGGAATGGCCGCGACCGGTATGGCGTTTCAGGATCAGCTCGAATGGGCCAAGTCCAAATTGATGGGCGCGCCGAGCGCTGACCCCAAGTCGGTCAGTGCTCTATCGGCCGCGATCACCGAGTGGCGCTCGCTCAGCCAGACCAACAATGCGCCATTCGAAAGCTATGCCCGTTTCCTGCTCGCGCATCCCGGATGGCCCGGCGATGTCGCGATGCGCCGCGCCGCCGAAGCGTCGCTGGCGATGCCGGGCTGGTCGCCGTCGACCGCGGCCGCGTTTTTCCGCCGCTATCCGCCACAAACCGGCACGTCCTGGGTCCGCTTCGCCGAGGCGCTGACCGCGACCGGGGCGATGGACGACGCGCGGACCGCCGCGCGCAACGCCTGGGCCCAGGGCAGCCTGACGCCGACCGACGAGAGCAAGGTGCTGGCGACCTGGCCCGACGCGCTGACCCCGACGGACCAGGACGTGCGGATGGACCAATTGCTGTGGCAGGGCCAGACCGCCGCCGCGACGCGCCAGCTCGCGCTCACCAGTGGTGCGAAACGCCCGCTGTTCGCGGCGCGGCTGGCGCTGCGCACCAACGCGCCGGACGCGGGCCCAGATTCCGGCAGGGCCGACGCGATCGGCGCCGGCGATCCCGGCTATTTGGCGGACAAGGCGATCTGGCTGACCAATTCGGGCGCCGCCAGCTCAGCGCGCGCGCTGCTGGCCCGCCCGCACAATCTCTCCAGCCAACCGCGCGACGTCGACCGCTGGTTCGACCTGTTGCTGCGCAATGCCCGGGCGGCGGTTGCGGCCGGCGACTATTCGACCGCGTACAATATCGCGAGCCAGGTCGACGACGCCTATCCCGTGGGCACCGACATCGCGCTCCGTCCCCTGGCCGAGCGTGACCCCTATACCGACCTCGTCTGGCTGGCCGGACAGACCGCTCTCAAGCGGCTGGGTCGTCCGTCCGAGGCGATCGGCATGTTTGTCGCTTATACCGGCGGCTCGCGGTCGACCGCGCTCAAGGCAAAGGGCTTCTATTGGGCGGGACGCGCCGCCCAGGCCGCGCGACGAAGCGACGAGGCAACCCGCAACCTGACCGCAGCGGCGCGCTATGGCGATCAATTCTATGGCCAATTGGCGGCCGAACGGCTCGGCCAGCCGCTGCTCGCCCCGGCGGAACCGTCACCCCCGCCGATCCCGCCCGCCGAGCGCTCCGCATTCTACAATAACGAAGTGGTACGCGCGGCGCAGTTCCTCGGCACCGTAGGCGCGCACGAGGACCAGAGCATCTTCCTGCGCCAGATCGCCAACCTCGCGAGCACGGTCGACGATCACACGCTGGCCGACGAACTCGCGCGGACGCTCGGGCGACCCGATCTGTCGGTGATGGTGGGGCGCAGCGCGCTGTTGAACGGCGTCACCGATTATACGCGCTCAGGGTTTCCGACGGTCAATATCCCGGCATCCTCGGCCTCGAGCTGGACCATGGCGCATGCCATCATGCGCCAGGAAAGCCAGTTCGACCGTTCGCTGATCAGCCGTGCCGGCGCGCGCGGGATGATGCAGCTGATGAACGGCACCGCGCGCGAACAGGCGGGCAAGCTCGGCCTGGCCTGGGATCAGGGCATGCTGCTCAGCAGCACCGACTATAATATCGAGCTCGGCACTGCCTATTTCCAGCGGCTCTACAACCAATATGGCAGCTATCCGCTGGCAATCGCGGCGTACAATGCCGGCGCCGGCAACGTGAACAAATGGCTCGCCGCAAACGGCGATCCGCGCACCGGCACGGTCGACTGGATCGACTGGATCGAGGCGATCCCGTTCGACGAGACCAAGCGCTACGTGCAGCACGTGCTCGAAAACGCGGTGGTCTATGACCTGATCAACCCGCAACGCTCGATGTCGGTCGGTAACGCGCGGTTGAGTTGGTATCTGGGCAACAAGCGGCCGGGCTGAAAACCTGCCCGTCACCCAGCCTGCCCGTCACCCCAGCGAAAGCTGGGTCTCGAGCGAAGGCGCGATACGGCTTGAGATCCCAGCTTGCGCTGGGATGACGGATGGGTCGAGATCCCAGCTTTCGCCGGGATGACGGATGGGGCTATCGAGGCTCAATGAACGACCGCCCCAATTACATCACTCCCGCCGGCTTCGCCGCATTGCGTGCCGAATATGAAGAGCTCTTCGCCGGCGAGCGGCCGAAGCTGGTCGAGACGATCGCCTGGGCCGCCGGCAACGGCGATCGGTCGGAGAATGGCGACTATATCTACGGCCGCAAGCGGCTGCGCGAGATCGACCGGCGACTGGGCTGGCTGTCGAAACGGATGAAGGCGGCGAAGGTGGTCGATCCGGCGCAACAGCCCGATACCAGCCGGGCGTGGTTCGGCTGCACGATCACCGTCGCCGACGAGGACGACAACCAGCGCATCCTGACGTTGGTCGGCGACGACGAGACCGATGCCAGCAAAGGGATGATCGGTTGGAGCGCCCCGCTGGCGCGCGCGCTGCGCGGCAGCACGGTCGGCGACCTGCGGCGCGTTACCTTGCCTTCGGGCGAGAAGGAATATGAAGTCCTGGCGATTGCCTATCCCTGACCCGCAACGGAGCGTTTCCGTCGGTTGGCTGGTTGATCCCCGCGTTACGTCCTAAGCCGGACGCGTAACGAACAGGAGGTCATCCATGCCCATTCCCGCCAGTTGGTCGTCTCAACTGCAATCACTGCTGCGCATCGTCACCGCGCTTGGCTTCATGCAGCACGGCGTGTCCAAGTTCTTCGGCATCCCGCCCTTCCCCATGCCGCTCAATCCATTGCTCTACGCCGCGGGTACGCTCGAGCTGGTCGGCGGCGGGCTGTTCCTGCTCGGCCTGTTCACGCGGCCGGTCGCGTTCATTTTGTCGGGTATGATGGCGGTCGCCTATTTCATGGCGCACGCCCCCAAGAGCTTCTTCCCGGTGGTCAATGGCGGCGAGCCGGCAATGCTCTACGCCTTCATCTTCCTCTTCTTCGCCGCGGCGGGTGCCGGGTCGTGGAGCCTCGACGCGCTGCGCAGCCGGCCAGCCGCCCAATAACCTCACCCGTGCGGGCGTGATTGCGCTGGCCGCATCGCGCCCGCTACACCGGCGCCATGGCCGACGAGACTCATACCCGCAACATCGCGTTGCTGATCGACGCGGACAATGCCTCGTCGAGCACGCTAGACCCGGTGCTGACCATCCTTGCCGAGCTCGGTACCGTCAACATCCGTCGCGTCTATGGCAATTGGTCCAAGCCCGCGCTCAAGGGATGGCGCGACCAGACGGTGCGCTATGGGATCGAACCGCAGCAGCAATTCGACCTGACCAAGGGCAAGAACGCGACCGACATGAAGATGACGATCGATGC
>Ga0307517_10009700_pt1 | contig 13611 bp, 13 predicted proteins | sample 23_EM_MG_FD_194515 | JGI IMG/M metagenome (GOLD analysis project Ga0307517, IMG submission 194515) | Populus trichocarpa ectomycorrhiza microbial communities from riparian zone in the Pacific Northwest, United States - 23_EM | ecosystem: Host-associated > Plants > Roots > Unclassified | place...
CCCCCCCCCCCCCGCCCCCCCCCCCCCCCCCCCCCCCCCCCCCCCCCCCCCCCCCCCCCCCCCCCCCCCCCCCCCCCCCCCCCCCCCCCCCCCCCCCAAGTACCTACCAAAGCAGCTAAGGTAATAAATTGTTTGCTATCTGTTCTTAGACGGATGCAAGTATTCGCTAAATGTGTCCAATCCTTCGTAGTGTTTTACGACTAGATCCGGACGATGAGGACAATCGCAGGCCTAAAAGTAAAACTTCAGTAACTATGTAATAGCCACCGGAGATTAGTGTTGTAATCAATGAGGAATGAGAGATATAATTGGAATTCGAGTAAAGGTCACTCGACGGGGGGGGGGGGTGAATATCCCACGTATGTAGGTGTGAAGGGTGGGTATTTGGGGGGTTTAGAATGTATGGGTATGCATAGGTGCGGTAACAATTTGGGGGGCACAACATACTGTAGCATGAATGTGGATATATAAAACAGTAGTGCTTGGGGCGTAAAAATATGGCAATAATTGTCATAATGAAAACAAACCCAAAAAGAAAGCGGGCCACGGCCGGAAAAAGCCCATGATCGAGCGGGTGAAAGGGGTGAAATATATACAGGAGATAAAAGACAAATACCCAATAGGCCTACCACAGGAGCGAAATGAATGTAAGGAGACATAGATATCGGTGGCGGAAAACGGAACCGTAACGAAATGTTCTCTTTTTTTTTCTTTCTTTTCTCTTCCCTCCCGGGTATTGGTTTTAATTGAGAATGGCAGGCCCAGCTCAGGATATCGTGGGGAAATAAAAATAAAATAAAATGAACCGTACAAAAGGTAAGGGTGACGACAGCATAAACACAAAGTGGAAAGTATAGGACTTACCGAGACGATTTCCCAGATGAGAGAATTTGGCTGATACCGATCGCTAGTATGATATCAAACAACCTCCACCCTAAAGATAAGAGGACGAAGCTTGGTCGCAGAGGTTGAAGAGGGTTGTGGTGCCGGGGTAGTAAGAGACAACAGTAGTACCAGCAATAATAGTAGCAGTCACAAGGTTTAGTAGGGAGGGAAGGTGGGAGAGAGAAAGGAGAGAGGTAAGACGGAGGTAGTGATAGACGTAGTAGAAGTAGGAACAGAAGAGAGCAGAAGGGGAAAGGAGGGTTGGGCGAGGGAGGTAGGGAGAAGGAGCGGAAGAAAAGAAAGAGGGAGATCTGAAAGCATAAAACAGTTGACGACGAAGAGAACGGTATCCAGAAAGTATGGCCGGAAAGGCTTAGTGTATGGTACAACCTAAAAGACGAGAATGGTAAGAGAGAGATAATTAGTTGCACGGGGAGGGAAAAAAAAGGAAAAAAAAAGGCAGAACAAAAAAAGGAAAGAAAATAGAACAAACTTGGGGCTCCCAGCAGACAAAAGGGAAATAAAAGATAAAAAATAAATAAACAGGTAAATAAATGACAGCAAATGAAATCCTTGCCACACTTGAAACCTCGTACAACCGATCACTGCCGTATTCCCGGTTGGGTGAAGAGGAAGTGGCGGAATAATGAGCGTGAAAAAGGTCCCCCGACACTTCTCTCACTGCCCTACCAAAAAAGAATGTTGAAATACCTATCATATCGCTGCTATTTGTACTCGTACAGTGTACCCTAGTGTAGTGTAAGCAGTGTTACGGTATGCTACTCTAGGTAGAGCCTGACTGGGCTGGTATCCGTGCGAATCACCTTTCAACATCAGCTACTCCTCTAAGGTATGGTACTGCTATTTTGTCTCCGGTCTTCCAAGGAAATCAATCAATGCAATGCCTCTGCCAAGGGAGCCTATTAACTGGCTGTCATCACAGTTCACGAGAAGTTCCCACCCTCTGACAAAAAAATCTCTATAAGCAAGGAAAAGAAAAGAAAAAGATGAGAATGAGGCGCGCTAGCCGTTAGCACCGATGCGATGGCGCAGGCTCAGCTGCCTGGTCCTACTGCTGCTTGTGCCCTCTGATATCACCATATTTCCCACAGTGGACTATCTCCTCTCTCGTTTCCCTTTCCCTCCTTATCCCCTCCTCCTCTCAGCTGACTCGAAAAGAACTGCGCCGTACTAGACCAAATCATATCAAACGAGAATGAGAGCTCGGCCAACTACCCCTCAAAAGGTGAAGGGAATAGAAATGGTGCACAACATGATAACAGATCACAACAGCGCTCCTAGGGCAAAAAAATAAAATAAAAAGGGCGTCAAGGACTCCCAGTAAGATATAATGCACGCACGAGTCTACAATGAACGAAGAAAAATGTTGAAAACAAAGAGACATGAAAACAGGAAACCATGTTGCTTCGCCTTTTATGACTGAAGGAGAAAAAAAGAGAGAGAACGAGAAGGAAAAAGAAAAAGGGTTGAATCTGCCCGTATGATGATGCTTCTGCACAATCATAGAATAAGAAAAGAGGAAGGGAAAAAAAAAGGAAAAAAAGGAAAACAGCACGACCTTAAGTTAAGCCTCACAAGCTATCGTCTTAGCAACTCGAGACACATCATACTCTAAAGTTTAGTGGATGATAAAGGGCGAGAAGGATGGTATCAAGTTGTAATGCCACTACTGTATGCGTCGGAACCCGTCCTCCGGTCGACCACAGTAATTGAAACGATTTCCTTTGCTATTTACCGACAAATATTCCCCATTTTGCCGCTAACCCGCCCTAATAACGCCACGAAACAAGGAAATGCTGACTGTACAGGTTCCGTTGTCCAGCAATTATTTATCGTTATTACTATGCATGATACGCTCCCTTTGTTTGTGATATGGAAAAGGGCGATTCATAAAGTTTTAAAAAAAAGATTGCGGCCGGAACAGTGGGGCGAATGGAAACTACACACTCTCCTCCTCCTCCTCCCCCCCCCCTCCTTCAGCTCGGGGCGAGTATGATAACAGTATGATATCCAAGGGCAGAAAAAGTGGCTATAATATTATCGGAATGAAGGGGGGGGCAAGAGAGCAAGGTGGGACTAGGATTTCGTTGGTTCCCGAAACGAAAAAGCGAGTCGAGCGCTATGATGCTACTACGGCTGCTCGTGCTGATATTTTGGACTCGACACTTACCTAACGAGAGCGCATATAATGGAGACGACGCCGCGGCACATGAGTCTTCTGGCTCTGATAGGTAGTAACTTAAAATACGGATATGGTACTAGTAGAAAACCCTACCAGTCCCGTTCCATGCTCTTACATCGCCCTCCATAACCTGTGCCAAGAGGGTCGCCTTATTGTGGGTTAGCCTTTACCAGAGTTGGGACCATCAGCCTTGTATGCTACGGTACCCGAGCAGAGCACTTATAGGTTATGATACTTCTGTTGTACCACCTTATTCGAAAGGCTTCCTCCGAGAGCCTGAGGAATGCGTAGCTTCTCCCCCCAAGCACTTGCACGGCCGAGTCGGATCGCGCTGTGGCTACCTTAGTCATCCACTGGCCAGCTGGAGGGCAAAGATATTGAGTGTCCTCTTGCATGATTGGTCCACTGATCAATCTCTGTCTGGGTGCATGACTTCAACCGGGCCGCGCAAGTCCAATAAGTTCTGGACAAATGACTGCTGGGTAAGTTAAGCCAACTTCCCTTGGGTAACACCCCTCCCTCCCCATCCGAACCGGTTATCCACAACGGGCTCTAGCAACTAATCTTGTTTTCCTTTCCCTCTCCAAGCAGATTATTGCGCCATTCATACTTTCGTAAGGCGCTGCACTATTTACCGGCACTTTCCCTACTGCCTCGCACGACGAACGAGAAAGAGCGCCTGCCAGTACGCACACAAACGAATTTGACTGGAGGATGGAAACACCAATAGCTGCCGAGGCTCTGCTAGGCCTTCTTATTACAATTTCACAGCGGGTTACCGGTGTTCCCCCCCCCCCCCTCTTCCCACCCCCGAGTTCACCTTCACTGTCCAAGAGCGCTGCACACAAAGCCTTGTCTTTCTTTGCCTTCTCTTCTCTCCTTTTCTTTTTCTTCTCTTACCCTTTCCTTCCCCTTGGTCATAAATGGATCAGTACCAAATCCAATCCAATTCCGGATGAGGAAAATTAGACCAAATGTTGGGGACTCCACCGGCCGGGAAGGAAAGATTAAGTGTATCGTACTAAAGAGGGCTGTTTTATTACGTTGTTTAGGAGTTGATTCACATGGGGCGCATCGGCGATTTCCGTCCCTTCCACCCTTCCTAGGCTACCTGAGCGATTCAGGAAATGATCTTCGCCAAATACGACAACGACAATAGACTTTTTTAGTTGAACAGAGAGCTCGATCGGCTAAGGTCTATCAGCGACCTACTGTACTCTCCACTTTCCTCTGCCATCTTCACACCATACCCGAGCGGAGGGAGAAAGGTTATTTCTCCACTCTCGGAATGTCGAGCTCCACCTTCCTTGCTAGCACGGAGCGAGTGGATATATAAGAGGGAGAGCACAGGACATGGAGTATGTCATGTCAATATGGGAAAATGTGTAGATTCCATATGACAAGACTTTGTACATACTTTTGTCCGCCCCCTTGAATACACACCCTGCCATCCCATGCAATTAAGGACGTCCGAAATTTGAAAATAAAAATATTATATAATGGTTGTTTTGGTCATAGTGTGGTGTGATCGGATATGATAGCTACCGGTATCTTCACATGAGGTGGGGGGGACATCGTATCCGGCAGACTGGGCTGTGCTATGTGGGTGGGAAAGTTAGCCTGATATTAAGGTTTTATACTACGGTATCCAAGCACTCTGGGGGGAGAGCATCGGGATGGTACCGTGAGTGGTACTGTGATAACACCTAAAAGGTCCGGCAAGAAATTAGGGAACAGTTATTTGAAGGTTAACCGGCCAGATATATCCCTGTTTGTTCCGGTTAATGGGATCCAATCCTACCCTTGCACCGTTGTGGCTCTCTTCAATATTAGCCTAGGGCCAGGGTGACATACTGAGTTGAAAGTAGGGAGGCATCATGTTATCATACTGCCGCCCATTTCTTGACTAGAACGAGCTACTGTAGAGGGAAAAACTCTCTCTTTTGTCGAAAGGTTTTATAAAAAGCACGGGGCATGTGGCTCAATAATACGTAAGCAGAAGCCAACTCCCCTCCCGCTAACCACAAACGGATGACCCCCCGTAATTGTAGTGTTTGTACCGTATGTGCCATCATATCGTACTCGAGTTGTGTCAGTCTTCCAACTCCCCGGAACACACCCGAATCAGACACCGGAAGCCGCCAACCCACGCCAAGGTCACCAATGGCCCGAGCGAACCCTTCTCAGCTCCTGTCCTCTCGGCCGGCCCACGGAATTTTCCATGGGCATCATACCGTACCGCACTTGTTGCAGGTAGGAAGTCCTGGTACAAAGTACAAGTACTCGGGTGCCGAGGATTCAAACGAGTGTAACTTTATGGCTAATTGTCTGTGCGCATCAGTGCGCCCGCCTCTGGTACAAAATTCGAAATGTTCGGGTACTTTACTTGATGCGTGTAACAAGGAACCATCCCATCCATCCATCCTTCCTTCCTTCTCCTGCCCTCCTGCCCGTCAAACCCATGTCCCGGGAACAACTCCATCTTTCATCAGACGGTAAACTATTAGACTACTGTGAAATAAATGAATATATATATATATATATATATAAACTCTATTTGAAAGTATTATTATCACCATCGCTAGTCTGTCAGTCCTGCAACCCTCCCAAGGAAAAGTCGATCAAACGCCGCTGTAGGGATCAGATTGGTTCTCTAACTACTGTACAAGTAAAAGGGTGAAATCCACAGCTAAAAGGAAGAAAGAAAAGAAAAAACAGAAAAAGTAATATAAAAAAAGTGGAAGTGAGTTATGGGAAATTGCGTTCGAGAAGAAGGGAAACACCACTGACGAACCTTTTTTCGAAATCGATAACAGATTACCGGTATCCTTCTCACCTTTTTTCAACCCACAATTGAGAGAGAGTGGGTGGCAGACGGATGGTCCTGGATTCCGGTATGTACCGGGTAGAAAAAACTTACCTATCATACCAGTTGCTGTCACTTGCTGTGCGAGCACAACAACCTAGCGATAAACCTCCGGTGTGTGAAATTTAATTAATTATTTTTTTATCCTCCGCTAAATTTCATTCGATTGTTATCACAAGTGACAAGTATCAAGGAGCAACAACTGAGGAGTAAAAAGGTTAATTGCTTGCGCCTATTGCCCGATTCAAACTGACCTCCCTGTTCTCTCCTCTCCCCTTCTTCTTCCCCTCCTCCTCCCCACCTCAGGCGGCACAGTGCAGTACCCGTACGTTACAATCGGTTTGTCCGTCCGTCCTGCGAAAAAAAAGAAAAATAAGAGAAAAGGAAAAGGAAAGGCAGACGCCCACCGTTTTATTAATGCATGTTCAATTATCATACATAATTTTGGGTTGAGGCATAACTGTATGGATACCCGTACCGGTAAGAAGTTAGGCTCCACCTCTAATGTTGCTCTCTTGGGTGTTTCTGTTTTTCCCTGTGGTTTTTTCTCCCCCCCCCCCCCCTCCGCTTCAACTACAGTACCGGTATCCTCCTGCTCCTCTCCTTTAACCTTGAGGAACGTGGCCTCAACGGGGGAGGGGGGGGGGGATAAAATAAAATGGCACGCAAACCTCAAACCTTTGTAACACATTAATCCGAATCCTCTCTTATAAAACCTGTCCAACGCAAGGCGAGGGAGGGAGGCATGAATGGAGTATGATACTGTACTCCGTGAAGAGGCAGAATGAGAGAAGGGGAGAAGGGATGGGAGCGGCATATTCAAAAAAAAAAAGAAGACTTGATCTGAATCAATCAGCCAGCCAAAGTCCCATCGTCTCCCCCCCTCTTGAAGAAAAAAAGAAAAAGAAAAAAAAAGAAGAAGAAGAAGAAGAGAAGAACAATCAAGAAAGATCTTGCGCTGCCATTCCGATTTTCTTTTCTACGGAGTTGGCGTCGATATAGGGCGCGCATATAACATTGCCCCGAGATCATAAAGTTATAATAATATGTATATATTAATATTACTCTGCAATTGATTAACTGATTGATTGATTGACACCTTGCGTAAAATTTGGGGGTTTTTTCTTCTTCAATTGATTGGAATTTAAGTTTTATTTTATTTTATTACTATTCCCTCCTCCCGATATGAGCATTTTCTATACAGACAGGAGGATATAGTAGTAGGGTACCGTAGTCTATGTTGAAATTGAATCGCATAGAGGTCTTTTTTTTTTTCTGTACCACTTTTGCATTTTCTCTTATTACCATACCCCCCATTTACTTGTGAACACTATATCCATCCTAGGTGTGATTTGTTTCACCAAACTGATTATATTCTCTCTCTATCGATCCCCCCTCCCCCCCACCTCTTCAGCAATTGTGCCTAATAAAGCAGAATCGACTCGGCGATTTTATTTCTTTCTCACTCTATTTCCACGTGCGCTCACTTGGCTTTATGTAACTTGATAGATTAATATCATCTGAAAGTGTGAGTGTCACCCAGAAACAAAGTACTTGTAGAGTACGTTACTGTATTAGGTGAGATGTTTTCGTACAGTACCGGTAAAAAGACAGGGATTACTTTTGCTAGTTAGTTAGTTAGCTGACCTTTTGTCTTCTACCGGTACTGTACGAAAACATTCCCCCCCCCCCCACCCCCCAGGTACTTGCACTGCACTTTGTACCAGATTTATTAATTATGTTTCAATCACATCCCCCCCCCCTCCCCCCCCAATATTTTTGGTATGATATAATAACTCGAGATGATGACAAACGGTAGCGTCGCATCCATCCATCCATCAAATACCGCGTGCGGTGCGAGTAACAACTCTGGGTTTCTGAAGGTGGCTATCGTGGCATTTTGTACTGTACTACCTGGCATATGAAAACGAAGTACAATACAGTACAGTACAGTAAGGTGAACACAAAAATATATATATGTGAGGTAAACAACGGTGTGACCCCACCCCGCCACCACCAAATTTAAGACACCAGCGAAGAAAGCGAGTGCCACAGGTCTGCTGGCATGTTGGGGGGGGCAAGTCGGAGAAATTCAACCCTTCAAAGTCGTTTATCTATGAATGTGCAATCCATTACCTTACCTTGCCTTGCCTTAGCCTCTCCCCTCCCCTCCCCTCCCCTCCCCACAAGTGCAGTACCGGTAGAAGTGGAGCGTTTTCTGCCTCAGGTATTTTCCTTTGGTAATATAATGATTTAGTCATTCAAATTGATACACTTCATACTGTGAGAAAAGAGTGCATTCCCCCCGTAGCGGGTATGATACGGCAATGTCGCAGCAGCTATTCGACGAGGCTCTGCTCGTGTTTAGGCAAGTGCACTGTGGGGAATGACTACCGTATGCGCGGTTACGGTACGATAGGTAGGTAAGGTAGGTAAGGTAGGCTAGGTAGGTAAGTAGGCAGGTATGTGCCAGTCAGGTAGAAGCCTGGCCCGAAGGCCTCTGGACGGATTCGCCGAAACAGTGCAAGATACCGGTTGTGTCACGACCAGTAGGAAACGTCGGCTAGCGAGAGAGAGAGAGGAGAAGAGCGAAAGAGAAAAGGACTCGAGACAAAAAAGCATGGATTACTTGGGGCTCTCGGTTCGTCGGTAAACGAAATAGATAAGTAATCTGATGGATATTTTGCAGGGTTCGTGCTTGTGCTGCCTGGCCGATGCTCGTTGATAATTCCGGCATCGTACCATATCTGAGGCACAACCAACTGACAATGTCTTGTCTAGCAACCTTTTTTTTTCCTTCTCCTCCTCCTTCTCCTCCTCCTCCTCCTCTTCCTCTCTCCTAGAGACTCTTGCCTTGCCTGCCTTGTCCTGATTCCCTTCCCCCCCTTGCCCTCTGTCTTATTCCACATACCGATTACCCCCCACTTCACTTTAACCTATGCCCAGACACGGCACCTCAACCTTGGTTATCATAGTTGGCAGGTTGGATCTTGCTAGTTGTATGTACGACCCATTTAGACAGGAAACCCTAACCCTGGCCAAGCCGGTCAGCGACCCCGACGGATTGGCTATCGGTAATAAATAATAATACCAATGGGCAACAACGCGCTGTTGCTTTTTCCTTTCCTTTCTCTTTCTCTTTCTGCCTTCTTTCGAAATGAATGAATGAATAAACAAATACATAATATTATTATTGATACCGGTACCGGACTCACTCAATTATTAGAAGTATTTCCCTCTTAAAAAGCCTGAACGGCCACACACTTTTAAAAATAAAAATAAAAAAAGCAAAGGAGGGTTAGGATGGTTTGGCGATAAAAGGAAATAAAGGATATAAAAAAAGCGATGATAATAATAATAATAATAATAATAATAATAATAATGATAATACGGTAGAAAGCTAGACTAAGCTGAAAAAGCAAGGAATGGGCTTTTCGTCATGGAATACCGGTAATGACCCACTGAACTTACATATGCGCCCAGCTCTTAAAAACTACGATAACTGGCTCAAAATGTCGGGTGCTCCTCCTTCTCAATGGATCCCTTTCTCTCGCCCAGTCTGTATGGAAAGAGCGGGGGGGGTAGGGGAGAGGAGGGATTGAGAGGATGTGAGGGGCGGAGGGGTGGGGGGGAATGATTGTCAGAATACCGGACTCATACAGTACGATATACAATGCACATTACTTGCGCTAGTACAAGTAGGAGTATGATAAAAAGAGGACGGTGGATTACTTTCACTAGAGCGGATAACCAGTCAGCTCGGCATTTAAAGGAACGTACAGTACTCCGGTTTCGGACCCAGCATCTCTTTTTACCCTATGGACGAAGATATATATTGGAGTGACATGGCCTGGCCTGGTCGGTCGGTCACTCAGCTGGTTCCGAGTTATCATACACATGAATACCTAGTTAGAGTCGCCTGCTTGCCCGCCTGCCTATCTGTTTATTTATGATTGTTACCTGCGCGGCTAGGGCGAACTAGCTGGGTTCACAATAAGTAACTAACTACGAAGATCTAGGGTAGTGCTCATTAATAGGGTTCTACCAATCTCTAGAGGACTGGCAAAAGATAAGGGAAAACAACGCAGGACCCATAACCTGGAGCCCAGTCCGGAGGGAAAGGGGGGGAAGAAGAGGGGGTGTACTAAGTATTATAGCCCCCAGCGTAGTCAGTACAGACTCACGTCAAAACCTGTGCTGGGGTATTGGCTATGGTACGAGTACGACATCAATCGGTAAAAGCTTATTAGTCGATCCTCGTTGGTAACTTCATAAAAAATAGAAAGAAAAAACAAACAAACCCCCTATCATGAATTATTATTTTTATTTCACTTTTTTTCCCTCTTTCCCCTTACCTACCGTATCATGCGGTACAGTAGTATCTTTTTTTTTCCTTTCTTTCCTACAGAGTTTATGAGTGCGGGTACCGTAAGCCCTTCGTTAACCTATATCCGTGTTCCCTCAACTACCGTCGTGGCAACAACGTTCCGTTTCTGATACATTGCAATCTGCGCAATACCGGGAGAGCCTCCTCTCCTCCCCCTTGGGAATATTTCCTACGGTACATGCCGCACACACACAGGACAGATCACTCCGTCCCGCTTTCAACCACTCATTGCCGTACTCGTAGAGTATAGTATATTCTAATATCGAAACTTAATTTCGCGAGCTTATTCGAGTTGTATGGTAATACTATTTTCTATTCTCCTCCTCCCTCCCTCCCGCCCTATGGTACTGCAGGTAACCTATTGAAAGCCTTAAGTGCGATCAGAAATTCGTCTGGGAGAATAATAATGTGATCAAAGGATCACAAGAAAGAAAGAAGAAAAAAGAGGCCTGCGCCAATGCAGGAAGTGTCGCTTACCGCACACAGTAGGAAAAGGTTTAGCCAGCCAGGGTCCTTTTTTTAATCTTTGTGTTGGAGAGAGAGAGAGAGAAAGAAAGAGTCTGATGTCTCGTCTCTTGGTAGGGCTTTCCTGGTGTAACTAACAAAAAGCTACCTTACTTTTTCCAAGTACCGGATCCGTGCGCCCTATCTATCCCTCTCGCTGTGTCTAACCCGTGATAGTTAGCCTTGGCCAGTAAGTAAATCGAGTTAAACGCTTGCATATGGCTTGCCTTAGGCATCGCCGCTTTAAGGTACCGGTGGTCTAGGCGTGCAATTCATCTAGTTGGTCAGTTGTTTAGAAAGAGAGAAAAAAGTCTTGGACCACAAGAGGTGGTTATCTTCCTTGGCGCGCCCCAGGCTTTGTTGTGTTGTGTGTGGAATGTTGCGTTTGGGGGCGGAGTTTTCTTCTTCTTCTTCCTCCTCCTTCATTCATCTCTTGCGCTCCTGCTGTCTGCTACCGGTATCTCCCTCTCTCCCCGCATAAATAACCAAAAGACCGCATCTGGTATTTTTATTTTATTTATTTATTATTATTATTACTATTATTTTTTAAAATAAAATAAAAGACCGATCTGCGGTCAGTGGTAAGACTCCACTTATTAATCTGCACGCATGCACCCAGCTGAATGCTAACAGGTATTTGTACTGTATTACCGGGGAGCGGGGGTAATTCAATAGTTGGGTTCTCTCCCCCCTACAAGACATCAAATATGTTAAGTGGCTCTTGGCGTGTTAACACGTCGTGATTAGCCACCGAAGGATGGGGCTAAATAAATAATTCCTTACAGTACTGCCAGCCCCGAGAAGCTCTAGCTCCGGGTGGGAGGAGGAAGAAGAAGAGGGGGTGGTGCGTATTTGTAACGAGTAGCAAGTAAAAACCTGGCGGAATGAAAAGCGGTGAGCCGGTGAGAATCTTTGATTTGTGGAGAACGCTAGAAATACTGGTTATCATAGAACTACCTGCTAGTACCAAAAATGCCCCCCCCCCCTACTGAATTGAGTCAAATCATTTCTTCGGGTGCCGTATACTGGGTCCGTGTGCTCCGGTGTGATAAATTTCTGCTTGCTCCGTACGAAACAAGTTTCTCCGGTCGATCCTTCATCTTCATCTTCGCCTTCTTCCTGCTATTATTTGCTTAACATGCCAGAGGGGGGGGCGAGAGCGCCCCACTCAAACTCTCAAGAAATTGTGGCGAGTTTGCACGAGACAACTTCTCTCTCGCCTTCCCCTCCGGGAATGCTACCGGGAATGAGGGTGCATGCAAGGTCAAATGCTCTACCGTATGTGGTCGGTCTTTTTTGGCTCGGGGTGAAATTGATTGGAAAAAGCTGAGCGTGCAGACGGTACAGTAGTGCGGACCAACGAACGATGCGACTAATGTATATTACTGTGCGGAGGATACCCGATGATGGGGCGGTAAGGCAGTGCACACCACGCAATGGCCCATTTGGTCAGAATCAGGTTATCACCCCCAAAACTACTAAACTCACGATAAGGCGCAGTAGTTAGTACAAGTACCGGTAGAGGAAGAGCTATATCCGGATTTTACTGACTAAACTTATGCTACGGTACTTGTACTTCGGTTGCTTACCCCGTACAAAGTAGAGTATACTCGTACCGTAGTCGTATCTGGCAATAGGTATCAGAGGGCTAACAGCCATTGTTACACAAGTGTCCAGCCAGCGAAGGAAAAAACAACTGTCTCACTTTACATACTTTCCTGCCAGATACAAGTGGCACAGCGCCAATCACAGGACTTTATGCGCTTCTTCTTCTACCTGGGCCTGCCCCCGCTTCAAGCCTCGAGTATGATTCTGATCAGCTGCAGTATTTAGTTATGGCTTATCCGAGTCCACTGATTACTAGTACCGGATCAGAAGCAGTTCTCCTCTCCTCTCTCTCCTTCTCTCTCGCCCACCTCTCCTCCTTCGCCTCTTGCCCCCCCGAGCGGCTGAACATAGCCGGAAGGTCGGATTCTCTGTCCTCTCGCTCAGCATTCAAATGACTCAGCACATTGGGTAAACTCAAATATCCTCCGCAAATCGCAAAGCTTAAACCATCCTAGGATAGGCTTAGCGCGCCTAGTTACGAATTCCACCTGTTTCACACCTCCTCCTCCCCCAAGCCCAAGGGACACGCCCGTCGTTAGCCTCACCTTCACATTCCACTATTCCACCTTCGAGTGAGAGCGCGTGAACTCCCATGCTTTTTCACCTGGGCAGGGAAACTGACTCACTTCTTATGCCCTCCAATTGCAATGTGATATATCCCACGAACCACTACGACCCACCAAGCAAGACCACCACCACTTGCTCGCTCGCTCCCACCTATCATCACCACCACCACTGCAATTCAACCAGTAATAACCGCCCAGAATAAAGTTTCACAAAAAAAGAAGAAAGAGAAAAAAAACCACTAGCTAAGCTAGTTTTTGCTAATCTAGAAAAGTAAGAAAAAAATAAGTAAGATAAGTAAGAAACAAAAATAATAATTCAAGCACAAGAGGAATAAGAAGAAGAAGAGGGGGAATAAAACTTATTTATGTGAATTCCATCGATTTGGTTAGAAAAAATAAATTCAACAGGATGATGAAATAGATGAACCAATTGAACCGTGGAAGCCATCAACAACCCATTCGATTCGCTAAACGTTCTTCATCCCACACTCTTGGGGGGGGGGGGGGGGGGGGGGGGGGGGGGGGGGGGGGGGGGGGGGGGGGGGGGGGGGGGGGGGGGGGGGGGGGGGGGGGGGGGGGGGGGGGGGGGGGG
>Ga0307517_10009701_pt1 | contig 13610 bp, 16 predicted proteins | sample 23_EM_MG_FD_194515 | JGI IMG/M metagenome (GOLD analysis project Ga0307517, IMG submission 194515) | Populus trichocarpa ectomycorrhiza microbial communities from riparian zone in the Pacific Northwest, United States - 23_EM | ecosystem: Host-associated > Plants > Roots > Unclassified | place...
ATCCCACAGGGGACTGAAGGGCAGGCCGAAGGGTGTCAAGGGCCGTTACAAGATGGTGGACTCGAGAATGAAGAAAGAGGTGATTCCCGCCGTTTTCTTTTGCTTTTTTCCCTCTGAAAAAAAAAACATTCATCCTTTCTTCCCCTTAGGTCCGCGCAGCGAAACGGAGAGAGAAAGCCAGCAAGAAAAGATCAAGGTAAAATGGAGGTAGTATATTATGCAGTAGTGTATTACCGGGTAGTATTAATATCATTAGAGTTGAGATCATCCAATATCAGGTTGCTAGTTGGACGATGTTGAAAGGTGGTCATCTTGTCACACTGAAACAGGAACTCGTTCCATTCTTTGTCCACCATGGGGTTCCCACCATTAACCTGGTCGCCTGTCAGTCCAAGCTCGAAAGTCTGCAAAAGGAAGTATTACCAAAAAAACTGAAGACTTTTGACTCGTCTCGAGGTCCAAGATAGTCTCTGTCACAGCCCCTCCCAGTTTGTCAGTACCACTGGGGCTGACGTTCCGTCTCACACTCTCAGTTGAGTGGAGTTCGTAATCGGCCCCTCGGAATAGGAAGGAAGCAGGGGGTGCTGGTTGTTCCATCCCCCCATGTTCTTTGCTCTGAAGGCTTTTAACACGGATCAGGTCCCAACGACAAAGGCTTTATGATCATTCACTCACTATGCGTCCAACTCGGTGACGTATTGCTGGAGGGCGAGAGGGAGGGCCGTATCAGGGTCCAGGGAGAAGTCTTGGACGGAGAGTCGGATGTCCGCCGGTCTACGGTGGATGTCAGCTACAGAGGATGACCGGATGTGGGCGTCATCTAACCTGTGAGGCATCAATACGTCAACTTCGGATTGGTAGCCCGTCCACATTATCGGCGTCCCAGAGGCTTGCAGTACGTGTTTCGTATCAGTGTCAGTGACATCGGCATCCGATTCGAGGTCGCATGGCTCAAGGGGGATCTCGAGCTTCAAAATTCTCGGGGGTGGTGGGGGCGATGTGGATGTCCCCGAAGCGCGGTACATCAGCCGATGGAGATTTTTGAATCTAGGCTCAGAAGGGGTGGCGAGGGAAGGGGGCACGCTGGGCACGAACTCAGATCTCGCGTGTTCAGACTGGATCCAGTTCAAAATTTTGGAGTACGGGCCGTGACCTTTCATCGGGGGTATCAATGTGGTCTTCTGTCCGTCAGGATGCGAAAAGAAGATGTGTCCAACGCTAGATGCTAGGTTCAATCACTGTTACGAGACGATCACAATGACATACGAAGCGGTGCAGGTTCTGATTCGGCTGAGGGATTCGTCGGGAAGAGAATCCAGGAGTGCACCCCGAAGGTCGACGGATTCCCTAAGCCAATATATATGAATAGATGTTTGTGCAAAAAGGGATTACGACGCACTGAGAAGCGTTCACCACACTGCCAGAGTCTAGGCCATCAGTTTTAGCAACACCGACTGTAGAGTTTTGGGTAAGCCAGTCGGATAGTTTACGGATCCGGAAAACACTGTCTCCCTCTCCCATGGTCCACGGGAGTGAGGTGTGAGGAACGAAGGGGTACATCGAGTAAAACTCCTCTTCTGCTGAATGGCCCAAGGACCACCTCGGAGGTGGTGGAGGGATATGAGACAGAAGCGGGAGCTTTGGTCTTTCTCGCAGCTTGGATCCAATAAACATCAGGTCAAGACGGGATTGAGACCTGAAGGAATAGACCGACGTAGTGGGTTGCCCGGTTTATCAGTCTTTTAGCGGCTGAAAGGTTGCGAGGGTCTGCAGCACATATCCTGAGCTATCAAAGTGAGTCAGCCAGGGTGGTGACTTTCGAAGTTTTCGATCGAACCTGGTCGCCGAAACTTTCAACAAAAGCAGACGATAGCCTGGAGACCCTCTCTATATATTCCTTGGGGAGGGATTCAGAACCATGGTATTGGACTATTTCCTCGACAATGGACTATCCCCGGTTGGAATCAGTGACTTAGCGCATGATATGCTGGACAGGTATTACCTGCTTCAAGTCACCAATCCTTTCTGAGACCTGTTTCAATGAGCTTCTTAGACCCCGAACTTTGAGTCCGAGAGGTTTGGGAATCATGGATATCCGAACGGAGAAATCATTCGCGAGCCGAAACAGGTCCGAACCGTCTTTGGGACTGGGGTGTTAGGTCGGGTGATTCTGGAGGTTCGCCGGGACACACCTTTGCCCAGGATCAGGAACAGTTGGCTGCGTGAGAGGTTGAAAGCTGAGGGGAAGGTTGGACATCCAAACGGAAAATACGTTTGAAATCTGCTTACTCTCCGTTACAACCTCCGTCCTCTCTCGCCTCCTTTTCTCAATATCTCGCAGCGACGGCCAACCCCAGGCATTCTCCACAATTGCGCGCGCATAATCGACCTTGCGTCTACCAGATCTCCACAGCCGAGGATCCAACTGATACTCTTCACCAAACCGTCGAAGTTGTTCCCTGGCGAATGACCGGCCCAGGTGCTCCATCACTTCGTTATACTGTTTCGCGTACAGCACCGATTCCGGGTGCGCATATTCACGGGGCCTGCCGCGTTCCAAGTCCTCTAATGAGGGCTGGGAACCTGTGGTCTGAAGGGAGGCCAAAAAGACATCAACCTTCAGACCACCCTTCCGGTTTGGGGCAGGCTTTGAGGGTGATGCTGTCGGAGTTGCCGCAGACTGGGATGCAGAGGAGGTTGGTTCCGTCTCGTTCGCAGACTCTTGAGGGCTGTCTGGGGAACTACGCGCGAGTGCCTGTTGAGCCAGCCATCTTCGGTGATACTGTATAGTACGTGGAGAATGTATGCAACGTCGGAGAAGGACCTGGGACATTCGCGTGCGCCGACGCTGCCGGTGACGGTGGTGACGGGGATGAGTGTGCCCTCCCCGGAGTTGTTGGCCCGGTGATCGCACCAATAAACAAACTCCCACGGTCGCCAACCACGTCCTCACTTTCCACAACGAAAAGAAATAGGTGACCTTGTCCGCAGACATGGCGATTCCAAACGGTACAGCAAGCGACGCCATCGACGATGCCATTGATTTCTCCGATCTTGAGGCAAAGTGAGCGGCGGATCTTCACGCGTACCGTTCATTCACCAACGGCGAAAACTTCCTGATTAGATTCAAAGTCGTCGCGGACGAAAGTTTCGACAATATCGTCGTTTTAGACGGTGTTCCTGTCATCGACAACTCAAGACGCGAGAAGCTCCTCACCAAAATTTCCAAGGAGTTTGCGAAGAGAGGCTCCACGATATCAGCAAACAATATCACCGTTCCATGGGATGATGCCGCCGGAAGGAGCAAGGGGTTAGTTTCATTTGCATCCGCAAGGCTCGTATTGACTTCTGATTCACTAGTTACCTTTTCATGGAGTTCAAGACCCGCGAAGACGCCGAGTACGCTATCAACGCCATGAACGATGTTCCTTTTGATGCCAAACACACATTCCGTCTCAATCACTTCCTCGATGTGGAAAAGTACACAGAGATGGACCCCACCTACGTTGAGCCCGAAATTGAAGTCTACAAGCCTGGTGTGCGTGACTACCTATGATGACAATGATCACCAACTCATTCCGCCTTAGGAACATCTACGCGCTTGGTTAGCTGACCTTCAAGGGAGGGATCAGTATGCTACATACCGAGGAGATGAGGTCACGGTCAATTGGCACGGAAAGCCCTCTCAATGCGAGGCCGCCCACACCAGAGTTGTATGTTCTGCGTTCCAGCCGAATGATCACGCCCCTCATTCCTGCCCAGAACTGGACGAACTTATATGTCTCGTGGTCGCCGCAAGGTACATACCTCGCTACCTTACATCGTCAGGGTGTCTGCTTATGGGCCGGCACTTCGTGGGAAATGAGACAACGATTCGCCCATCCTCTGATAAAGCTCATCGACTTCTCTCCAAACGATAACTACCTCGTAACATGGTCACACGATCCTGTCGTTGTTCCAGAAGGTTCACAACAGGGCCCCAACTACTTCTCCTTCGAGGACCAGGGTAATAACGTTGCCGTCTGGGATATCAAAACTGGACACCTTCTGCGTACCTTCCTCATCGAGAGTGATGACAAGAAACAGCTCCAGTGGCCAGCTCTCAAGTGGAGTGCGGACGAGAAGTACGTCGCTCGTGTGACTCCTGGACAGCAAATCAGTGTCTACGAACTTCCGAACATGGGTCTCCAGGCGAAGAAGAGTTTGAAGATCGAGGGTGTTGTCGACTTCGAATGGTGTCCACACGGAGACAAGGACAAGGACGAGGCTGAGAAGGCTGCCAAGTCCGGAAAGCCTGGCAAGGTGAAGGAGAATATGCTGGCTTACTGGACTCCTGAAGTTGCCAACCAGCCTGCTCGTGCGACGGTCCTAAATTTCCCAAGCCGTTCAGTGCAGCGTCAAAAGAACTTATTCAACGTATCGGACGTAGGCCAGCTATTTCGCACTGTTTCTTGCAATCTGCTCACGCCTGTTTTAGTGTAAATTGCACTGGCAAAATCAAGGCGACTTCCTCTGCGTGAAGGTCGACCGTCACACAAAAACGAAGAAATCCATATTCTGTAACCTTGAGATCTTCCAAGTGAGAGACAAGGATTTCCCTGTCGAAGTCGTTGAACACAAAGGTTAGTATACGGACAAAAGTCTCTTGAAGATGAGCTCACGTATACTTTCAGACACCGTTTTGGACTTTTCGTGGGAGCCGAAAGGCGAACGGTTTGCCATTGTGTCATCTAGCGACCCGAACGTCGGAAATCCGGGACCAGGCATCACCGTCAAGACCGATATCAGCTTCTACCAGCTTGAACGAAGCAAGGGAGACTTTAAACTCCTTCGTCAGTCCAACCTTAGTACAGATCTATCGGGAGACCCCTCACGGTGACCCACTTCCAGGTGTTCTCACATCACGGACTAGTAACACCATCCGTTGGTCTCCCCGGGGTAGACACGTTGTCCTGGCTACTGTCGGATCTTCAACAAAGTCGGAGTTGGAATTCTGGGATCTCGACTTCAATACGGAGGAGGGCAAGAAGGAAAGTGCAGGGGATTCTTCCGGAATCCAAAATCTCGGAACCGCTGACCACTACGGCGTGACTGACGTCGAGTGGGATCCCAGCGGACGATACCTCGCCACTAGCGCTAGCGCGTGGAGACACACTGTGCGTGTCTCCAGTCCTGCTTCTTGTCACGTAATTCACGGTGATCGACCTCTTTTCTCAACAGCTCGAGAACGGATACGCGATCTGGGATTTCAAGGGCCAGGAACTTCAAAAACACATCCTGGATCGATTCAAACAATTCCTCTGGCGACCTCGCCCACGTACGCTCCTGACGAAAGAACAGCAACGTCAGATCCGCCGGGGTCTCCGAGAATACTCCCGAGTGTTTGACGAGGAAGACGCAGCGGAGGAAACCAACATCAGCGCCGAGCTCATCGCTCACAGGAAACGTCTCGTTGACGAATGGAACACTTGGCGTGCCCTGTGCGAAGAAGAGGTTTCGGATAGGAGGAAGGGTAAGAAGGGTGATCGACGTGGAGACGAAGCTAAGGAGGAGATTGAGGTCTGGATCGACGAGGTGATCGACCAGATCGAGGAGGAAGCTGTGGAGTAGAAGCGCTTCCTCTACCGTTCTATCACCACCCTCGCTTCCTGTGTAGTATATACGCTCTTGCTCACTTTAGCCCTATCTTCGCTCAGAAACTATGCATTCTGATTCCTCAGAAGAGCTTGAAGGACATCGGACGATCGATAGCCCCGTAACTGGTGTCTATCATGCACTGGACGTGGTGTTACATGAAGAGGATAAGAAAATGCGAGGACAGCCCGGAGTGGTTGGTATATAGGGAGCAAAGAGGGTATCACGCATCATAAACTTGTACCACTTCAGAACCTACTATAGAGATCCGGTGACCCGCTAAGGTCGAACCACCCACCAGCCTCTCCACCTGGACGGGCGGAAAAAGGTTCGGGACTTACACTGTTAGCAACGGTGTCAACGGCACCCAAAACGAAATCGTAAGCAACCTCGATGAGTTCGGGAACGAAAGGAGTCTCGAGGTCCGTGACCCCCTCGTCACTGGCAATCAAACGTTCCATGGCACATACACCCCCGAAGGGATTCTTTACAATGAAGACGTCGACGTAACCGGAGACGACATCACGACGATCAAGTCTGGTTTCGCCTAGCCCCCTATAGCTGGAAAGGATGATGAACAAACCACCGAGAAAAAACAACCTCCCTTTGACAACTCACGATTTCAGCATTATGGGGAAAAACATCAAAAAACATTGATAACCCCCTCGAAGGTCCCAGCCACACGGGCCGGTGCAAGGGTGATAGCAGAGACAGTGCGGAGGAACATGTTGCAAAGATAGGGAAAGTGCAATTCACAAAGGAAGGTGGGGTGTGTGGTTCGGCGAGGTTCAAAAAGTGGGGAGTGATTCGATCCGATCACTGGCGAAGAGTGCCAGTATTTGCGCCTCGGGCCACAGGTACCGAGCATGTGAGATATGAATGCCCGCCAGCAGAGTGGAAGGAAAGAAGATTTGCCGCTCCATGGAAGGTAGCCGGAATGGGCGCTTTGTAGGGATGTGGGGGTCCCACCATTTATTTCGTGTTCGGTTGTCGGCGATTGGTGTGTTGAGCTGGTGTTGGTGTTTCACTTGTCCTCACCCGGTGGGAACTTTTCGGTGTCAAACATCCGGGTTTCCCAAAGCAGGCAGTCACAGAGTCGACGCATTCTTGTCGCCAGAAACACAGCGCCTCCCACGTACGTCGTGAAACACCACCAGGACCCTAAAGCACGTGCTTCTGAGTCCGCTTCTTCGCATTCCTCCACAACCGCCTAACAAACAACGAATAGATACAGATAAGAACAAACGCTGATGCAACGATTGCCCCAAAGATGTAGAGTGGATCTTCCGGTAACTCGCCATTCGATGGAACCCGGCAGTTCATGGAGAACATGCCTGAAGAACATACCATCCATGTCAGCCATAGAAACATTGTACACTTGGTTCATACCCACCAATCAAAGTCTGTATACTGAGAACTCCAATACTGACGACCGTCAAGATGATGATGGCATTGTCACTGCTTCCTTTGGTCTTGACGGCCCGGATATGTAGTTGAGTGTGGTATATTGGGTGTGACTGGGCCAACATCCGTTCGTAGTGAGCGAGGCTTTGTTGCAGAGACAATATGTGATCTGGGGTGACGGCTTAGCATAAAGTTTAATCGGAGTGAAAGTGACTGACCCAGGATGTCTCCTAAGTGGATATACAATTCTGGGTCACTGTCCAGGGACCACTCTCCTCTGGTGACAAGCCTCTTCCGAATCTGTCCGATCAGGTCGGCCTTCGTTGAAAGCAACCTGGTGAGAGAGGTTACAAGTCTTCTGATCTTCACCATCCTGTACACCGTGCGGGTGGCTGGATTGGCCTGTTGCGACATCCATGGTTCTCCGACGCTGGTTCCCGTCGAGGTTTTGAAAAGCTTAGACTTCAGGAATCTCCTGGCTCGCCGGATGTACAGGGATATTGGCAACGGGGAGGCACGGAACATCGCAGTCTTGACATGTTGCTGGGGTTTCACGGGGGACAAAGGAAGCTTCTCATCGCAAGCACTGGTCAAAGTGTCGTCCATCTTCTCATCGGTGGGATTCAAAGTAGAATCGCTTGAGGGTTTAGGCTTGGTAGAACTAGCCTTCGTAGCACCACCCTCTGAATCGTCGGGGTCGGAATATAGGAACTTGTCTATCTGGTCGACTTCCTTGTCGATTTGAGCCACGAAGGGGAAGAAGGAGTCGACGACTGAATCGAGGATGCCATGGGCTATCCAATCTGGACTTTGTGTCATAACCCTACCAAACAGACATGGCGACGAAATCCTTACCGGAAGATCTGTTTGTGTTCTCGTCGAGAAAGAGAACTTTATCCCTTACTCGGTCTAGGTGTTCTGTGCAGACGATCAAACATGAGATCGCTCAACTCGGAAGTGCAGTACGAACCTGAAATATCCGTGAAGTGGAACTAAATGACATCTGTGAGATTGCGGAACGGTACCTGAGGAACAAAAACGTACTGTGCATATACCCCTCCCATCACGCAGCACTACGAGATAAATTAAATCTTCTGCTATTACACCGATGCTCGTGGTCGGAAGAGAGTCGACGCTCCGACGAGCGAGCCTATCCAGTCGATCTCGAGTTCGCTCGCTTTCAATGGCCTTGAACACTATGAAGTAGTATCCAAGTTTCGGGAAAAGTTCCTGGAGGCACGGTCAACAAACGAGGCCTGAAAAAAAACTCGGCAATGGACGTACCATCTTCTCGCGGGGATCCTGTTGCAGAATATCCTCCAAGGTCAACGGGTGAAGGTGAAGCAGCTGAGGGATACATGGGTACAGGGTAGTTGTGATACAAAACATAAACGGTACCTTGCCGAGAGCCCTCATGTCTGGATAAGTTGGGCTCGAGATGTCTAGCCACCATGATGGCCAGGATCCCTTCTCAGAACCAACCGTACCATCCGGAATGGATCTAGGGATACGTTCCCGGTGCGTCCTGTTGGGATCTCGATGTTTACCCTTCCCCGCCCTCCTTCTATCGCGGCCCTGGGGCGAGGGAGACACGCCATCGATGACTGTTTCAAGGGCAAGAGTCCTGTTGCCCTTCTGAATGACCCGTTCAGGCTGACGCAATTTTTCGGATAGGCGGAGTGCATTTTGGACACGGTTCAGGACCACAGGGAGCAAGTGTGTTCTCAAAACGCCTTGTTCGTCATATTGGGGCACGGGATCAGACGCTGGTGTGCTCGCTCGGGATGTTCGCAGTTGTGGTGGCACGTAAAGAGAAAAGCCTCGAGGGATCCTTCTAGTCTCCTGCCTGGCCCTTATCCTCGCGAGTATATCTCGTTCAGAGCGTGCATTCTGATCTGCGTTGTGTCGCCGTCGTTTCCTCTTCGTAGATTTCGTCTGAACTGACAGGACAGATCTTGACGTAGACGAGGACGATGAGGTAGATGTGGTGAGAGAGGAAGTGGAGGAATTGCGTCGTGCCCAGCGGGTGATCGCCTGTTCGACAACGGCCGCTAATGCACCAAGCCTGCCGGAAACGGAATACCCTGATGATGAAGATGACGAGCTGCTAGACGTCGAGGATTCTGGACGGGGCGGGGGCGGCGGAATGGTTATTGCGGGAGGCGGGGGCTGGTCGTCGGGGAGGCCTCTGTAGATGTCATCGTCTTCCTCTTCCTCGCAAATATCGGGAGTTAAGGGGAGGACGGTCGAGATATCGGGCAATGGCAACGGCTCCAGTTGCTGGAACTCCATGGCAGCCATTGGGGAATTACGGGGGACGGGTCGTATGAACGCCGACGGAGGAGGAGGTGGTGGTCATAAATGGAGTGCGACAAAGTGCAGACTCATGTCACCAAAACTATTTTCTACTTACGCGACGTCACACAACCGCTGCGCTACTGAGTCCGAATCCGCTTCCGTCTTCCGCCTCCGTCTCTGTCTCCGTTCCCCTCAAACGACCGCTTTCTGGAGGGCGGAGGTTTCGAATCAAATGGACGTCTTTTCTTTTCCTTCTGCCCAATCTTTTTCTGTTTTTTCTCAATCGCCTTTCGCACCGCTCGCTTCCCTCCTTCAGCAGCCAGCGCGTCGTACCTGGCCTTGACCAGCAGTTTTCGTTTCTCAGCTGTCGCGCAGCATAAGCCTATCAGCATCCGGGTGAGTGCCAAGGGAGAAGTTTAAACTTACAATCTTTCATGTGCCAGGCACCTTTGCCCACTTTCCTCTTCTCCTTCTCATCCTGTTTTGCCGTTCGAAGTGCCTCCTGTTCGATCTGTTCTCTCTTGTCCCTGTTCACGTTGCTTTCCGCCCGTTTGACAGCCTGTTCGAGCTTTGCGACTTCTTGTTCTCGTTCTTCCCTCTGATTGTGAGGAGAGGACGCCAACATCTTCTTCGCTCGTTTGAGGTTCTCTTTCAACGTCGAAAGTTCCGTTTTGTGAATGTCTGCAAGGAAGCCGTACGATTGTCGATACAGTTGTGGCTCAAGCTTTCCTGCGAACGGGAGGAATCGCGGATCCCGAATTTCCTAAATCCGAAGTGAGTGCAAACCACCAATTCGACATCCAGCAGACAAACCATCTTTGGGACCTCAACGATCTGCCGACGTCTAGTTATTGGTTTCTTCGAAGTTACCTCCACAGGACTAGAAAGGAAGAAAAAAGGTAGAACCAAAAGTTACAAACCAGAGGCACAATAAACTTACGCGTTCTTATTCGCCCGTTTCGCGATGTCCGTCCTGGGCTTATTGCTCCACTCCGGCTTGTGCGCATTCGGTTTACTTCCCTTGTTGTTAGCCAAAACTTCCTCCGGCTCGGACTCAGGCTCTGATCCTTCCTCTTCTTCAGAGTCGCTCGGATTTTCCTCAGCCTGAGCCCTAGCAAGAGCACGTTGTGCACGCCGCAGGGCACCAAGCGGCAGCGAAGCCAAGTCTGTAGGAGGGTGTGATGAGGGATAGTCCTCTACAGGCGTTGTTAACCAACTTACTATCTTGTATGGTATCCTATAGAGAGCAAAGCAAACTATAAACCATCCGAATTTCGGATACACATACACCACACGTACAATATCCTCCGCATTGACCGCTTTCCCGTGTGAAGCGTCCCTAGGGAGGATTTCCGGCTCCTCTAGATCATCCTCGTCGACCCATTGAGCGACTCTCGGCGCGTCCACATCCACATCAGACTCTCCCTCATCCCCGTCAGGGTCTGGTGACGAGCCGTCATCAGAGTCACCCTCCTCGTTTTCATCAGAGCTTGGTATTTCGTCGTCGCCCCACTCCACTTCACCCAACTCAGGCTCAGATTCCACAGCTTGTAGCTTCCGCTTCGACGTCGGAAGGGGTAATTGATCCTTGGAACTCGAGGCCGCATTAGCCACAAAATTTTCTTTTCCAGGCTTTTCTCGCGAAGCGGGTCGAGGTCGTCGAGGCATGTATTCGGCGGCAAAAGTTTGGTTACGGATCGGAGATGGGAGAAGGAACGGAACGGTGGTCACGCCGTGACAATTGACAGCTTGAGCTTGGCGGGAAGGGGATACCGGCATGGGGGAAGCGTAAACGATGCACATGCGCAACCGTGCTCATAAGTGTCATTAGGTGAAAATATCTACAAAGGGTGTGCTGCGTGCGTCATCATCCGATAAAAAATCACTCCGAAGGAATGACGGCCTTCCCTCTCCGACCATCTTCCCCAATCGGCACATACCTCCCTTCATCGTCAAGTTTAACATCCAACGAAAACCCGGTAACCGTAAAGGAAGGTCTCCAGAGCGGTGTTAACCCGAACCAAACGCCGATCTTCCCAATAAACCACCGGTTTCCCCGAATACATTCTCGAACCGGGGAGGTCATCAATCCCTCCCAGCGGAAAGTAGGCCTGGCCCTAATACCGGTGTCGTCGTGATCCGTTCCACCACCAGTGCCAAGTGTAGATGGTTGTCCAAGCGTCTGGAGGTCTAAATCATCCATATTCCATTCGGATTGGCCTTCTCCCAAGTGAATTAAGATCGCCTGCGTGGGCAGGTGTTCTTTAGTAAAACTGTGGCAAAAAGTCCGCGTGACGAGACTCACCTCGGGTGTTCCGTGGAAAACAATATCATTCAACCTTACATAGATCATGTTGAGGAACCCGTGACGGAATATGGTCGTCCAACCCGGCTTAACCTTGAACAACCCCCGTTGGGTCAGGAACTGCTCTAATACAGGCCGCGGTAAAGGTCTGTAGGCGATCGAGGTAGGGTAGTGCGGGTTGAAGTCGGTTGCATAGGTCTGGAGGGCCTTGATTGTCTCGTGGTTCCTCCTCCAAAGGTCATCCTGAGTTCAAACGACAGTGTCAGCTCGAGTCCGTAGGCTCCACGTTGTTGTACCAACCCAGAAGATATACCACCACATTGCAGCCTCAGTCTTCGCCACAGCTGACAACCTATCGTACGTTATCTGCAAGGCTTTCTCGCACCCCAACATCAACTGTCTAACCCTGACGTCCTTCTCGTGAGTGATCGAACTCTCCGCCAAACGAGTCGGATCCCGAGGCATATTATAGACATTGGTGAAGAACCTATACGTCAACACGTTTGACTTGGCTCGAGTTTCCTCCAGGTAATGTTTCCGATAGTTCTGCATGATCCCCTCAATGTGGGACAAGCGTTCGGGGATCAACCGCTGGTTCATCCGTAAAAACCTCGCCAGAGGGGCGGTGAGGTCCCAGTCATCATTCAGGCCGATCGCGTCGCCACCAACCTCGATACCCTTGGAGAATATGAGTCGCACGTCGAAACCACTAGCGAGCTGGAGACCCTCCCAGATGAGGTAGCCGCGGGGTATTACCCGCAGCACACACCTCTCGAAGCCAATGGTCGAGGTCGCTTTATATCCCCGACCTCTGCAGCCCCACGACGATCGCGACCCAGCTTGCTGTACAAACATGAGACACTCCCTGATCACACGCAAGTGATTGCTTACAATGATATGATCGTAAGGCCAAGCGACGATTTTCCCATCCAATGCTCTCAACGTCAACCGAATTTCGCGCCTCCTCGAGACGTCAGGACTAGTGTTCTGTCTCACGTACTCTTCCATTTGAACAATATCTCTAAGCGTGGCGACACCCCCGTCGTCGAACCGGATAACCTGAGGTTGATGAGCACAGTTCTGAGTTGACGAATGTGCCCCACACACCAGGCTAGGAGGAAACGGGATCCACCAAGCGTTCCCAAAGAACCTACTGCATCCTGGGACATTTGACTGGGAGGGATCTTTCCAATAGCAGTCTGGCCCGACGAATTCCTTCTGAATCGTTTCCTCCAAGTTGCGGAACCAAGCGTAGTCTGGACCATAAACCAGACCAACAGCTCGGCTGTACACAAGGGGGCCAACTTCACGGAAGATCTGAGCAGAGATTCAGATCCCAAAGGTAGTTAATATGTAGGTTTCCCCCACCTTGACATTCTCAGCGTGCCTTTCCCCGGGGGTCCCAAGAAAGTTAAGAAGATATGGTGCGTATTCATTACAAGGGGATTCCGCGTAGTGCATCGGCCGTTCTTTGGGTATCTTGCACGAGCGTGTGGTAAGGAAGATCGTTGAAATAGCTTCCTGCCAAATCCTCCGCTTCGCATGAGGAGATGAAGGCGAGATATCGAGTCTACATTTTTCGTGGGTTAGAGCGGTACCTTTGCTCCGAATCGATCACGCGAACCTTGGGGAGAATATATCAATGCCTGCGAAGAGTGTGGGATCAGCGCAGAAAGACGTGGATCAGGGCTGCTGCGCTTACTGAAATCGACTCGCCCGGTAAGACCTAGGGAGTCTCGATCAGTGGCAAAGCAAGCAATCGGATCGAATATACTCACGCTTGACCCATTGTCGGGCGAAATGGAAGTTAATGATTGTAAAATCTAGGAAAATGTCAGGCGGAAAGAAGTTGGGAGAGAACGAGCAACGCACAGATTCCAAGTCCGTACGTCGAAATGTACACACTGAAGGAAAAGGGGGGGCTCAGTCTCTTACGCAGGGGGGGGGGGGGGGTGAGGTTAGTGCCTAC
>Ga0307517_10009703_pt1 | contig 13607 bp, 9 predicted proteins | sample 23_EM_MG_FD_194515 | JGI IMG/M metagenome (GOLD analysis project Ga0307517, IMG submission 194515) | Populus trichocarpa ectomycorrhiza microbial communities from riparian zone in the Pacific Northwest, United States - 23_EM | ecosystem: Host-associated > Plants > Roots > Unclassified | place...
CGCCAACAGGGAAGCCGGAGGTGACCTCCACACCGTTATCCAAAGCAGCTTCGACCTCGGGATTGACCTTATCAGCTGGAGATGTAGGGGTTTCCTTGGCTGGAGGCGGGTCAACTTTCGGGACATCGTGATCAACGTCTTCCTGCGGGGAGACAAGGATGATTGTATTGGTAACTTTTGACTTTTACAGAAAGAACACAGAAGCTTAGAGCTCAGCGTGGATGGGTACCTGGTTTCCTCCCTCATCCTTGGGAATTTCCAGCTAGGGTTGTTTGGAATCGTGAGCTGACGACGATCAGGAGGGGCGGGAGCAACTCATACCTCGCCACTGTCAACGATAATGACGTCTTCGAGAGGGCGGTCGCGACCGTCCTTTTGAACCTCCTCTGTTCTAGGTGTTAGCAAACGATGAGTTGTTGTTATCGATGGGATAGACAAACCAATCTTGCGGACAAATTCCATACCCTCAAGGACTTGACCGAAGACAACGTGCTTTCCATCCAACCAAGCAGTCTTGACAGTGGTGATAAACTATGGGGTGCCCTTCAGTAGGTTTTAACAACACAGATTAGAATCCGGCACGCACGAATTGAGAACCTGGTTTAAGGGGGTCGTAAGCCACGCACTTTCACTCGAAGATAATGGTGCCCCTACCGTTGGTGTCCTTTCCTGTGGAACCGATGAGACTGTTGATTTATACGGCTATGATGCGATCAACTTACCGGCATTAGCCATGGATAAGAAACCGGGACCAGTGTGCTTGAGTTTGCTAAAGCAAGATAAGCATGCGAAAAACGCGGAACTGGACCAGCTCGTACAAGTTCTCGTCGGGGAAACGGTCACCATAGATGGACTTTCCACCAGTACCATCACCGCGAGCTAGCTGGGTGTTAGCTGGTGTTGGGACACGTCAAGGTTGTCAATTTACTGAAGTCACCGCCTTGGATCCTGAAATACGCTGTTAGTTTGGGAGGCGGTCTGACAAGGGAGGAGAGGTGACCCTACATGAAGTTCTTGATGACGCGGTGGAATTTGGAGCCCTTGTAGCCAAATCCAGGCTGACCAACGGCCAAAGCCCTGAAATTCTCAACGGTCTTGGGGACGGTCTGTTGTTAAGAGATAATTTTCAGATTCCACGGAAATGTCGAAGTGTCCAGGGCGACGCATACACCACCGAAAAGCCCAATAACAACTGGATACGAGCAGGGTCGTGAGTGAGTCTTGAATGGCATGCGGACAAAAAACAATATCACGTACCCCTTCCCAAAGGCTTACCGCCATGCTCAATGTCAAAGTAGACCTTTGAAGTGATCTTAGGTCCCTTTGCAGCCTCTACCCCCTGGATAGAAACCAAAGCGGCAAGCGCCACGAGGAGCAACGAATAGGCGAGACGACGGAACATGTTTTTTTGTCGGCCGGAACTTCGAAGAGGAGTCGACCTGAGGTTGGAAGGGGGGTTAGGGTCGAAAGTTGTGTCGTGGCCGGCTCCGGTATTTCTATGCTGATAACGTGGAAGGTTCTCACGGTTGCTCGTCCCCGCACCGCGCAGGGCCCGACCCATACTCATACCTTAGCCCGCCAACAAAGCTTAGAGACCGACCATCGCAGCTACCATCATAACCTGTCACTGGGGTGTCACTTAGGCCCACATTTCTATTGGGGTAAACATGCATCCGTGACAACATGTGGCGCCTCATCAAGCCCACGATCTCGCCCCTCCTTTCCACTGGTTTTGCCCTCACGTTTATCTGGTCCATTGAAAGGGGCACAAACCTGTGCGTGCTATTGATTAGCCCGCCCAATTTCTGCGTTTAGCGTTCGTATTCCTTTCACGTCTCACCATTCTCCCAGCTGCATCGACCACATCGGCCCCTGTTGGACAGCGGAGGAGCCTACCTCACGTTTATGTAACCTTCTGACCAGAACGCATGGAAGCTTCACCCACGGAATGGAGGATTTCCACCGATTCAGACAACACTTATGATAGTGCCACGGAAAGCAACGTTGGTCCAATTCACGCCGTTCCCGAAATAACTCAAACTGGTTGCGCCACACCTCCATCACGAGCCGGATGGGGTATCGCGGTCAAGGCTGGTCTTGACCTCTCAACGCTATCCCAATGATTAATGCATCCAGAATGACTGCAAGTGTGTTATCACACTCGGGGCAACGGTCGGTTAGCGGCTTATATATTTTTTAGTTTCAGACCTTTCATTGAAATCCCTTGTAGTAGTAGATGTAGATACCCTGATCTCCGGTATCGAGATCAGTGCTGGGCCCCACTCCTATCGTTAGCGGTGGCTCAGTCCAATCCCCCTCACCTTCCTGTACTTTATGCCCCACGCCTTCCAGAGATTCATTCCAGATGGATCCCATACTTGGGAAGGTGGTGGCAGGGGCACCGGCGGACGCTCCGGGCTCCGAAGATCCCCCCAACAACCCACCTCTCAAAGGGACGCATGCACAGGTTGATCATGCAACAGCTCTACCAACAGAGGTAGCGGACGCAGACCAATCCAATTGAACGGTCTGATTGCTACTCGCGAGTCGGACAGTGGTGGTGAGTTCCTCAAAACGGTGCTATTTCCTGCGCCTGCTACTAGCTCCCCATTCTCAGATCAGGACCCTGGATTGTGACATAGATGCTCGTTTCCCTGCCTTGCTCTGTCCGTTGTTGGTGAGGTTCGACACTTGCCAACAATTCACTCTTCAAGGTAGTCCCTGATGGGATCGGTATCGTCAAGGAGAACAGAGTCTGCGCTGGAGTTCTGGTGACTCACAAATGAATGGAGGACAAGAAATGTCGGCTAGGTCTTCACCGGTCGTGTTGACGTGTAAACGGTACGGAAGATCAGTAGAAGGTTGACGATTGGGGAGAGGATGCGTGACAAACGGGTGTTTCGAAAATGTGCCTCGAATGGAGCAACGCAAAAGATCAAGTTCAGGTCAAACTAAAACCGGGGCGGAGAAACAGCGTTGCACTAGGGGCTAGCGAATAAACTATTTCCTCAGGAGATTTTGAGAGGGAGACCAAGGAACAAAAATTCTGGGTATCGGTCGATCATACCCATCCTCAAATACCTTACCGCCGTGGCTGCGAGTACATTGAGTTCCTTCACACGAGGCGTGTCATGATGAAATGGCCGCCCATCTCTATTAGGGCACTGGTTCCTTCTCGCAACCTGCCGGTTCCAACGTGCTCTCGTACTGCGTCGACTTTGAACCCATGGGTATTCAAGACAATGCCCTCCCCCGGCTGAATGTGGCCATCGGGAACTTGAACCTCGCGAAGGAGGCATCGAGCATCACACCAGTTAAGGCTGCTTTTGGTTCCGCTGCTGTTCTTATCGTGATGATTAGGGTACGTCTCCTCTTCTACGATGAGATGTTCCACGTTCAAGGATAACCAGGACTCGGTGGCTAACGAACCGGATTATGTCGCTCTCGGCTTATCCTACGCCGACACCTGTAGAGCCCTTGAGCGGGGAACGAATGAAAAGAAACTCGGCGATCTCAGCCGGTCTGTGTGCGAAGCGATGGAGGTTTTGACGACGTGAGTTGGGTCCGACCAGCGATACACATCTCGAGTTCTTCTACCCACCGTGCTCGATCGCAGGACTGTGGCAGAAATACAAACGAAGGTTATCAAACAGAGTAAGCGGAACGCAGTCTCCCGATTCCTTCGTGCGAGAAATGATAAGGAGAAGATCGCCGCTTGGAAGTCAGACCTCGACAAGATTCTTTTGGTCTTCAACGTGTGTTCAATACGCTCCTGCTTGGCCGTTGCTAACTGCCCTCTGTCTAGACTGAACTTGAACTTGCTCCGAATACTCGTACCATAGTTAGCGATATACATCAAAACTTATCGAGAGTTCGTCTTGATACCGACGGTCAAGATCGGGCGGTAAGCGGCACATGTACCCTCTAGCATCACCGAATGAACACTTACCACAGTCCAGACTCAAAACAGGTCAGCGATCTCGACTACTGAGGGTTCCAGTGGCTCATATTGTATCCAGCATGCTCGGTGAATCGCCACCCCCAGCGCCAAGGGATTTTTTCGGCCGGGGGGAGCTGATCGAGAAGATCGTTGGTCTCGCCGAAAATCTCACCCCAATTACTCTCATTGGTACCGGCGGAATTGGAAAGACGTCCATCGCTCTAACCGTCCTTCATGACAATCGCATCAAGCAGCGCTTTGGTGACAACCGTCGGTTCATCCGCTGCGATCAGTTCCCTGTCTCGCGAGTTCATTTCCTCCGTCGCCTCTCCGAGGTCACAGGTGCAGGCATTGAGGATCCCAAGGATCTAAACCACCTGCGAGTGTTCTTGTCCTCGAAGGAGATGATCATAGTCCTCGACAATGCAGAATCCATTCTCGATCCACAGGGGATGAGTGCGCAGGAGATCTACGCCACGGTGGAGGAACTGGGCCGGTTCGGCAACATATGTCTTTGCATCACCTCCCGAATCTCTACCGTCCCTCCTGACTGCAAGATCCTTAACATCCCAACGTTGTCGACGGAGGCTGCGCGTGACGCGTTCTATCGCGTTTACGAGCACGAACAGTCCAACCCGGTCAACAAGATCCTTGAACAACTTGACTTCCATCCCCTCTCTATCACTCTACTCGCCACCGTTGCCCAGCACAACAAGTGGGATGCCAGTCGACTGGCCAGGGAATGGGAAGAAGGGCGCACAGGCGCACTTCACACACAACACTCCGAGAGCCTCGGGAAAACGATCGAACTTTCACTTGTCTCCCCGACATTCCGAGAACTTGGCCCTGACGCTCGATGGCTCCTCGGAGTCGTCGCATTCTTCCCTCAAGGTATCAATGAAAGCAACCTCGAATGGTTTTTCCCCACCACTTCCAACAGAACAACCATTTTCAACAAACTCTGCGTCCTTTCCCTAACATATCGAAGCGACGGGTTCATCATGATGCTGGCGCCGCTCCGAGATTACTTTTGTCCCAAGGATCCAAAGTCATCCCAACTCCTCTGCGCAATCAAGGAATGTTACTTCACCCGGTTGTCGGTTGATCTTTATCCTGGCAGGCCCGGGTTCGAAGAAGCGCGATGGATCACGTCGGAGGATGTGAACGTTGAGCACCTGTTCGATGTCTTCACAACCGTCGATGCGAACCCGGGCGATATCTTCACAACCATTGATGCGAACTCAGGCGATGTCTGGGACGCCTGTGCCAAATTTATGAGGCACCTCTATTGGCACAAAAGACGACCCATCACCCTGGGGCCCAAGATCAACAGACTTCCGGACGGCCATTGCTCCAAACCTGAGTGCTTGTTAGAGCTCTCGCAGTTGTTCGGGTCGATTGGGAATTATGCGGAATCCAAACGACTCCTCAGTCATGCCTTGAGGCTCCAAAGGAAGCGTGGGGATGACTGTAAGGTTGCTCGAACGTTGAGTTACCTGGCTGACACACATCGGCGACTGGGCCTGGACGAGGAGGGTATGCAGCTGGCGGAAGAGGCGTTGGAAATTTACAAACGGCTCAGTGATACATCGGGACACGTACAGTGCTTGTACTATCTCGCATGGTTGCTGTATGACAGCGAACAGCTCGATGACGCAGAAGAAACCGCCTCCCACGCGATCAATCTCCTCCCAGAGAAAGGCGATCAATTTCTGGCCTGCAAGTGTCATCGCGTTCTTGGCAACATATACCGTTCCAGGGGCGACAGAGAGAAGGCCATCAATCATTATGAAACAGCTCTTGGAATCGCATCCTCTTTCAACTGGCACGATCAGCTGTTTTGGGGTCATTACTCACTGGCAAGGCTATTTGCCGACGAAGGGAGATCCGACGATGCGCTCGCTCACACTGAACATGCCAAGTCACATGCGGTCAATAACCCATACCTTTTGGGTCGCGCTATGAAGCAGCAGGCTTGGTTTTGGTATGCATTACAGAGGCTTGAAGAGGCGAGATCCGAGGCTCTGCGCGCCTCCGATGTGTTTGAGAGGGTCGGGGCTACACAGGATCTTGAAGATTGCAAGGAGCTCCTCCGGGAGATCGGAAATGAATAGTCGGGTCTCCTCTGGTGAACCGGACACCAACGGTGAGTTCTGGAACGGTACCGCCTTCTGCACATATCAACTTTCCCCTCCAAGCCCGCGGAACTGAACGAAGGCTTCGACGGTTGCCCCAATTCCTTAACCTTGCGCAAGCTGCCGAGACTTTTTCTCCCCACTCCATCTCCCGTCCGGTTCTTCACCCCTACCATCCCCACATTGGATCGATCCGCCACTGCAACACCGGACAATCTCCCGAAGCCTCGTACAAGCTGGGATGCCGCAGTCTTATTTATTTATTTCTGAGTCGATCTGATTGTATGCACGACATGTACATTGAAAGACCTAGTGTAATAATCGATTGTGCACCTCTTGGATTTCAACCGTTCTCGATCTAATCGTCGACTCCCTGTGTGTGGAACCGGGAAGCCTCGAGCAGCGATAACCAATCGTTGCGGGCAGTCACGACTTCCACTCGGTCGGGGGGTTTAGTGTGAGACGCATGCGAAGCGGTGCCGGCGGCCTCAAGTCGTCGCAGGCCAGAGTTCAGTGCCGCTGTGGTGCGGGGCCTTGGTTCATATCTAACCTAGATGAAGGGGGCGGACCACCATAGGGAAGAAATACAGGTTTCTGACTCGAGAAATAAATACGGTCGTGTTAAACACACCCCTCTTCTCAAGGCCACGAATTATCTAAAATACCCTCCTGAGGGACTGTCGTGACAGGTCTCCTGTACAATCACCGTCACGTTGTCCCCCCCGTCGGCACCGCGAGCACCCGCCAAAGTGGTCACCGTCCATCAACAACGCGCTCCAATACATGCGGGATTTGGCGACGGCACCGAGAGGAAAATCGAACCCCGCCGAGTTGGCTGGTGGTCGGTTGGCCGTATGATCCACGATTTCTTGCGACTCGGGCCATTTTGGGCTGACTTTGACAGACCAGGGAGATTGGAGCGTGGGGATGAGATAACCTCATGACCGGTGGTATCTTCCTTGACTTCACTCCCTCGCTCTCCCCATGTTTGACAGGATTCGGCACCTGGATTACGCACTGCCATGAATTCGCTCTTCGGGGTGGTACCTGACAGGATCGGCAACGAGAACAGGGCCGATACGGTGGTCCATGAATGAATGGAGGTTAAAGAACATTGACCACATCGTCACCGGTCGTGGAAACCATGGGTAGGTGCGCAAAGGACACATAGGGCGATGGAGGGGCGACGGTTGGGGAGAGAAAGCGAACGGAGGATACTAGTGAGGAATGGGTGGCCGGAAAATGCGCCTCTGACGGAGCAACCAGAAAGGCAAATTTAACTCGAGAGTAAGAGTGGTGAAGGAACAAGGGCATCTTGGATGAAAGGCGGGGGATCTGGCCGGGAGAAAACAAAAATTCTGGGTCGCCGCAGTCGATCACACTCTTCCTAGAATGCCTTAAGTACCTCCGCGAGTATAGTGGGTCTCACGAGGTACTCCGTGATAGGATGGCCGCCCATTCCTGTTAGGGTGCGGGTTCTTTCTCGCTACCTGCCGACTACAACGTGTCCTCGCACCACGTCGACTTCAAACTCATGGATAACGTCGTCTCCTCGCTGGATGTGGCCATCGAGGCCTTGAATCTCGCGGAGAAGATCTCGAGTATCACCCCAGCCAAGGCTGCTTTTGGCTCCGTTGGCGCTCTTCTTACCATGATCAGGGTACGTTTCTGCTACAACGAGATGAAATTCCAAGTTGACGGATTGCTAGGATTCGGCGGCGAACGAGCTGGAGTATGTCGAGCTTGGCCTATCCTGCGCCGACATCTGTAAAGCCCTTGAGCGGGGGATGAATGGGAAGAGTCTTGACGACGTCAGCCAGTCCGTGTGTGATGCAATAAATCAATTGACAACGTGAGTTGAGTCAGCGAGGCGCATTTCGAGCCCCCCCACCAATCGTGCTATTGATCGCAGGACTGTTGCGGAAATACAGAGCAAGGTCATCAAACAGAGTGGGCGGAACGTACTCTCTCGAGTTTTTCATGCGAGGAGCGATAAGGAGAAGATCGTCGGTTGGAAGTCAGACCTCAACAGGTTTCTTGCCGTCTTTAACGTATGTTTAGTGTGTTCCAGCTTGATCGTCACTGATTTTCCCTCTCTAGACCGAGTTGACTATGAATACCCATACAATAGTTACCGATATGCATCAGAACATATTGAAAATTCGTGAGGATACCGGCGGTCAGAATCGGGCAGTAAGTGACGCGAGTACTCTCAAGCACCATAGAATAAATATTGACCGCTGCTTAGACTCAAAACAGGTCAGCGATCTCGACTACCGAGGGTTCCAGTGGCTCATTGTATCCAGCATGCTCGGTGAATCGCCACCCCCACCGCCAAGGGCTTGTTTCGGCCGGGGCGAGCTGATCGAGAGGATCGTTCGTCTCGCCGAAAATCTCACCCCAATTGCTCTCATTGGTACCGGCGGAATTGGCAAAACGTCCACCGCTCTAACCGTCCTCCACGACAACCGAATCAAACGGCGCTTTGGTGACAACCGTCGGTTCATCCGGTGTGATCAGTTCCCCGCATCACGCGCTCATTTCCTCCACCGGCTCTCCAAGGTCATCGGTGCAGGCATCGAGAACCCCGAAGACCTGACCCCCCTGCGTTCATTCTTATCGTCAAAGGAGATCCTCATAGTCCTCGATAATGCAGAATCTATTCTGGATTTGCAGGGGACGAGTGCGCAGGGGATATATGCCGTGGTCGAGGAACTAGGTCAATTCAACAACATTTGCCTTTGCATCACCTCCCGAACCTCCACTGTCCCTCCTGACTGCAAGACCCTGGATGTGCCGACGTTGTCGATGGAGGCTGCGCGTGACACATTTTGTCGCATTTACGAATACGACAGGTTTTCCAATCCGGTCAACAAGATCCTGGAACAGCTCGACTTCCATCCCCTCTCCATCACCCCACTCGCCACTGTTGCCCAGCGCAACAAGTGGGATGTCCACCGACTGAACAGAGAATGGGAGAGACGGCGCACGGGCCTTCTTCACACACCGCACTCGAAGAGCCTCGCCGCCACGATCGAGTTGTCACTCGCCTCCCCTGTATTCAAACAACTCGGCCCCGACGCCCGAGGGCTTCTTGGGGTCGTCGCATTCTTCCCTCAAGGTGTCTACGAGAACAACATCAACTGGTTACTTCCCACCATCCCTGATATCGCGAACATCTTCGACACATTCTGTGTCCTTTCCCTGACGTATCGAAACAATGGGTTCGTTACGATGCTGGCCCCGCTCCAAGATCATCTTCAACCCGAGGATCCAAAGTCGTCCAAACTCCTCTCCACGGCCAAGGAATCTTACTTCACCCGGTTGTCGGTTGACATCTATCCTGACAGACCCGGGTTCGAAGAAGCGCGATGGATCGTATCAGAGGATATGAATGTCGAGCACCTGCTCAATGTCTTCACAACCATCGATGCGAACTCGGACGACGTCTGGGACGCCTGCGCAAATTTCGTAGGGCATCTCCATTGGCACAAACCTCGTCTCATTGTGCTGGGACCCAAGATCGAAGGGCTCCCAGATGATCATCGCTACAAGCCCGAATGCTTGTTCGAGCTCTCACAGATGCTTGACTGTGTCGGAAATTGTGTGGAGCGCAAACAACTCCTTACTTGTGCCTTGAAACTCTATCGAGAGCGGGGGGATAACCATAAGGTTGCCAAAACATTGGTGTACCTGGCTGATGCATATCGGCGGCTGGGCTTCTACAAGGAAGGGGTGGAACTGGCGGGGGAGGCGCTGCGGATTTACGAACGGGTGGACGACACATTGGGACAAGCACGATGTTTGAACAACCTCGCTTGGTTGTTGTACTCGGACAAACAGCTCAACGCCGCAGAGGCAGCCGCATGCCGCGCAATCGATCTCCTCCCAGAGAACGGCGAACAGTTTCTGGCCTGCAAATGTCGCCGTGCTCTTAGCCAGATATATCGTCGCAAGGGCAATTCAGAGAAGGCCACCAGTCATCTCGAGGCAGCCCTTAAAATTGCATCCTCTTTCAACTGGCATGATCGGTCATTTTTTATCCGTTACGACCTGGCAGAGCTGTCTTTCGACGAAGGGGCATTCGATGACGCGCACGCTAGCATTGAACGCGCCAAGTCACACACGACCGGTCGTCCGTACCTTTTGGGTCTCGCAATGTGTCTGCAGGGTAGATTCTGGCGCAGACAACGGAGGTTTGGAGAGGCGAGGTCCGAGACTCTGTGCGCCGCCGAGGTCTTTGAGAAGCTTGGCGCTGTACGGGATCTGGAAACTTGCAAGGATCTCCTCAGGAAGATCGATTCAGAGCAGAACGAGTAGCCCGGTCGTCTCTGGCAAACCGGACACCAACGGTGGACTTTCTGAAGCGGTGTCACCTCCTGCGCATATTAACTTTCCATTTTAAGCCCAGGGAACTGAACGGAAGGATCGATGGCCGCCCCGGTTCATTCACACGCAGTCTTGGACAAGTCACCAAGGCTTTGTTTCTTCACCCCGTCTCCAGTTCGGGATTTCAATATCGTCACCAGACCCGGACAACCTACCAATGCCTCTCATACGAACTGGGTCGCCGCAGTCTCAATGATTTCTCTTTGCACCGATCTGATCCTACATACAACACATACGTACGGCCCAATACATCTCTTGATTGTGGATCTTTCAAATTTTAACCGTTCTTGATTCAATGGCCAATCCGTGTGTGAGAGCGGTTAGCCTCAAGCAGCAACAGCCAATACCCTGTTCGCTTCCTCAATGACCTTCGCCCCTCCTGCCGTCTCCCCAGGGAGAACCTCGAAAGGCGCTAAGCCTAGCATCCTCCGACCGTTGATATCGCCCTGACCGATGTCAGCAGCAGTGAAGCGACTTGAAAAATTGCTTTCTCCCTCGCCTTGTGGGAAATCCCTACGAAGAGGTCTGAGTAAGGTTCAGCCCTCCGGGCATCCCGTCAGACTCACGGAGCAGGCAGTCCAGCCTCGAAGTGTGTGCGTTGTGTTTTAAGGTACTGAGCGCTGGATGGGGAGAGTTTTGGTGAGTCGGAACAAAAAGCGAGCAGAGGGGCGTGTATTACTTCTTGAGTGTGAGAGGTGCGGCAGGGATGTACAGAACGGACGAATCCCCTGCGCCGGTGTGTTCTTTCTCGACGGCGTGAATCACATCGCAGTGCCCTGGAATCCGCGTTAGCTGCTGCCATCTTGGGCAAAGAGCGTACGTACAGAAAACTTGGTCACCAGGTTCGACAATGTCAATGGAGACGACGGTTTGATCGAACTGAAGATGAGGATGACTCTCCAGGGAGAGGGTTTGTGCCTGTCCGGGGGATGTCCCATGGAACTCGCCATCCTCAAGGTTGGGCTCCCAATCATCGGCTTCCAACGAGGCCTCGCGCCCAGGCTTGGGTTTGAAGAAGGGCCTCAACATGACATACGCAGTGGAGAGCTTAACGAATGGCACCACGCGAAGAGTGCCCTCGTTGGTTTTGGTTGTGGAAAGCGCAGTCCAACCTTGCCAGGGGCGGAAGATCGTGCATTGGTTACTGTCTGATCATGAGCAGTTGTGTGCTTGTTGTGAGGATATTACCCACGGTGAATCATAGAGATCTTGAATGGCAATTAGCCTGGGAGTTGCGTCGTAGGAGTCGAGCTGCTTCCATGAATCGCCTCCTTCAAATACGCGGGCATAGCAGGATCTATATCCTGGATCCTCCCAACGCTCGACACCCCCTCCATCTATATGTGGTCCGAGGGACCAGCCAATAGGACCCGGCTCCCGAATCCTCAACCTGTCGAAGTAAGAGATTGGCTGAGCGAGGGAAACCTCCGAGTTGGGGTCGGACGTGTGCCAGAGCGACAGGAGTGCCTTCTGCGTATTGACTAGTCCGGGGTGAGTTCGTGCGAGAATTTGCGCCTTTGTATTGTACAATTCGTAGAACGCTGGCTTGGCGGCGGGGTAGCCTTCAAGAAGGTTGAGCATCGTGGTAACCTATGTTGTGAAGATGACGAACTGACCAATAACCTGGTCACGATTCTCGGCGATATGATCCTTTATAGATTGCTTCCAACCAAGAGCCTCCTACGTACGGATGTTAGTATAAATATCACTTGGGATACAGCCGAGTGATAGACCTCTTTCGAAACGGCGCCGCGGACAATCACAACGCCTGCTTCTTTGATCTCTGCAGTCCGTTCGTCGGATAGCCCCTTCTGTAGCTCGTCATAATGAACCGTTGGGATCGCCTATCACCTTGCAGCTTTAGCGCAAATAGGGGTATTTGATCAAATGACCTACCTTGGAACCCAAGGTCCCGACCTGTTCTGCCTTCTCCTTGAGAGCGTCTAGGACCTGGACCCAGGATTGTGTTATGGAATCTTTCCATATCGCTTTCTTGAGCTCAGAGAAGCGAGGATGGGCTTTGCCCTCCGTCTTCTGGGCGAAAACAGATGATATGTTCCCGCTAGTACCCTTCTGGGCTGGCGAGTCTCCTGCAGCTGAAGCGGACGAGATCATGGTCGAGGTTTGAGGTTGAGGGAAAGTTTGGAAGTCGGATACGGTTTATATACCCCACTGATTCCCCGATGTTCTTCCGACGAGGCGATGTGGGCTTTCAGTAAAAACTTCCAGTGCCCTGATGCGAGTGTCCTACAAGCGGCTTGGTTTCCTCGGTCCTCTGCGAGGCGAGCGTGGGTTCAGGTTTTGGGACTGTGCACGTGGATCGTCTACCAATGGAAGATGAACCTGGAATATGGATCCAATTCATGGAACAGGTGAATGCAGGGTATTTCTGCGAAGATTTTGCGAAGATTCTCCGAGGAAGATAAGGTGTTGTACTACTGAACAAGGGACCATCTTGAAATCCTCGCCTGGGGTGTCTGGGGGAGGTGGCACGTGACGTACACTCGAATTTTGTATTTTCGTCAAGCCGCGCCTCCGCCCGCTGTCAAACTGGCTAGTCAACGACATCGACGACGACAGATTCATGGTATGGTACCACGATCTGCAAAACAGCCTGGCCGGCCAGACGAGGCATCCCAGCCACTTCTCGACAACGATGACGACGATGTTCTATTCACTGTAGCCGACAGCGACAGCGACGATGGTTTCCAAGTCCCTGCGCGCCTGCCGGATCCATCTACGAACAAAACTAGCGGTCGTTCGGTCAGATTTGAAGAAGATGTGCAAGTTATCGTTCCTGCGTTGAGGTCCACGATGGCGAGTAGGGAGGCGGGTTCGTACCACTTGAGCTTGACAATCTCACGAACTTACGCGGTGTTAGAATTCGACCTCGACTCGGAAGACCTTGAGGATGGGACCTATGTACCAACTGTTCCAGACCAGGAAGACCAGCGCATGCCCTTGCTTGTTGGTCTCCTTGACTCCACACGGGTCCAACGCAGCCAAGACGGGTCAATGCTCTTGACAAGTAGTGACCAAAGCAGGGACGAGGTTGACGAAGAACTCGAGGGAATTGTGGCAAAGGGGAAGCATGGTGGCGGAATGTTTGACTCGATTGCAAACATGGCCAATTCCATCCTTGG
>Ga0307517_10009704_pt1 | contig 13606 bp, 8 predicted proteins | sample 23_EM_MG_FD_194515 | JGI IMG/M metagenome (GOLD analysis project Ga0307517, IMG submission 194515) | Populus trichocarpa ectomycorrhiza microbial communities from riparian zone in the Pacific Northwest, United States - 23_EM | ecosystem: Host-associated > Plants > Roots > Unclassified | place...
GTTTTTTTTTAATTTTTTTTTTTTAATGTATTAAAATAATATTTTAATTTTTTAAAATTTATTTCTAATATCATCACATTAAAACGATATAAAAACACATAAAAATTAATTAAAAATAAAAAAATAAAAAATTAACTTTTAAAACAAAAAAACAGATACACTCAATGGTGTCATCATATGTGATTTTAAAGAATGCAAATAATGGTCTTTAATTTGCAAATGTTTTTCTTTGAATAGAGAGATTGAATGACAATTGTAAAACTTTAAATACAATCTTTAATTCTATATCTATGTGTATGAAACCTTTTGTATAAGAGAGAACAAAAAGCTTTAAGTAAGATTTTAGGTTAATTTTTTATGTAAAATTAATAATAAGGGGACAATGTTATCAATTATTTTTTTATATATCATAAAAAATCTTAATTAATTAATACAAATATGTTGTGTGTATTTAATAAAATAGATTAAAAATATAAAAATTGATAAATCAAATAAAAATGATTAACGTTGATTAAAAACCTGAGTAGCTAGGAAGTTGATTTTTTTATAAGAAGTAAAAAACGGATTTACATACAAATATTTTATTTTGGCCTTCCTTTTTATCTTGCGATTTTTTTTTTATCTTCTAGGTTAACTCAAATCGCTAAGTTCATATGATTTTTGTTCTTATGAATAAACAATGCAAATACAATTTATTTATCTAAAGTTTGAGGTGAATTGTTTTTAAAGATAAATTAAAATAATATTTTTAAAGTATTATAAAATTATAAAAACAATCCAAAATATCAATTATTTTTTAAAAAAAATCAAACAAAATAATTTATGAAGTAAAAGAGAGAGTATTAATTAAAAAAAAAAAAAAAGTAGCCAAGTGTTACTAAAATTAATGGCAAGTCATGCATATATATGCGCTTGGCATATAAGAAAAAGTCCAACCACGAGTGGGCCTTAACTTTTATTTGTTCTTTTTTTTTCCAACAAAGAACATGTTATTTAGCATGACAAATAATATATCATTTATTTTTGCATTTTTTTGTCACCATAATTGATCAGAAAATCATTCAAAAATTTATTTTCAACCTATTTATATTTAAAAACAACTCAAAAACATTTTAGAAATCTCAATAAATATATTTTCAAGTCTAAAATTTCTTCTAATCAGTCTAACAGACAAAAATCAAACTTAATCAAAAATAAATTAATGGATCTCGATTTATTTTTTCTGACATGTTTAAAGAATGAAACTACCTTCATTGAATTTTTCTTTTTAAAACGAACCCATTGACAACAAGTTCAGCTATTTTGATAATCAACCATTAACTTTCTCTCTTATCACCTCTTATCAACAACTTTATCTTATCTTACACAACATCCAGAGAGTGAACGTGACAAAAATAAAATTTTGGATTGAAACAAAGAAAATATAAAATAATAAGGACCAAACATATATAATTCAAAACTTCAAGGGCAAAACTTATTTTTTCATACTTTTTTTAAAAAAAAAAAGCTTTGTTTTTTATAAATGCCGGTCCTTGTTCTTTCAATTGTTTTTTATGACAAAATTAAATTATATTTTGTGAAATAAATCATTAGTATAAAGTTAAAATATTCTATAAGACACCAATACATGAGAGAATATAAATAGAAATACATATTAACACATAAAACCATGAAAATAAAATTTACAGGGATGAAATTAATTTTTTAAAAAAAATTAATATTTAGGTGGGTAAAGGAGGCATAGTTTAGAGAGTTCTTACCTCCAAGTTTCATCAGACTAGAGGATTAACAACATTGATGTATCTTAAGACAATTAATGTGCATAAATATTTATTGCTCTACTGCTTCTCTATATTTCATACATGACACAAATCGTCCCATCTCTATCACCTCGTCTTGATTGCGGCAACAATATTATTTATGACAGATTCATATTTTCAGATAATATTTTTTTATTTTTCAGTAGTTTATATATATTTATAAAATAAATAAAATATTGTGATATATAATTTACCTTATAGAAAATAAAAGGTGAAAGCACAAGGGACTAGATCTTAAATAACTTGGGTGTCTATCTAAGTTGTTTATGCACAAACTATATATCTAAAAAGTAAATAGAATTGTAACCCCTAAATAAGAAGGACAATAACAATTCCTTGGATATTTTCGATTATTAACACAATTTGAAAAATATTGGAAAAATAATATAGGTTAAAAAAATGTTGCCCAATAAACCTAGAGGTTTACTCTAAATAAACTATGAGGTCTATATATGTTGAGCTGTAGATCATAGAGATTTATAATTAAAATACGGGGAGCTTGCATTGCATTGCTTTGAGCAAAGTACTTGTAAGACTAAAAAATATTAAATTACATGGAAAAGGAAGCAATTAATTAAATCAATTGAAAGTTAAACAAGGCAATAAATAAAACTGTAAAGAAAGCAAGTAAATTACACATAAAGAAAAGCATGACAATAAAGTGCTGAGAACAATAAACTTATAAATTGTAAGAAAAAAGGACAGATTTAGGAATTACTGAAAAAATGTTAATGTAAAGTAATTGATTTTGATTGCGGTAGAAATTGTGTTTTGAAGTATTTTTTAAAAAATATATTAAAATAATATTTTTTATTATTTTTTAATATTTACTTTTAACAACACAATCTAAAAATATATAAAAAATAATAATTTTAACAAAAAAAAAAAACAATTTTAAATTTTGAGCAAATAATATTTTGACCGTAATATGCGAAACACGCCCTAAATGAGAGAAGAAAACAAGAACTCTAAATAAAACAGGACTTTTGAATCCTTTACAAAGACTAAACAGGGAGATCTTAAACTACAAAATTCATGCAGTTTTCTAGAATAATCCCGATCATAAAATCTTTCAAGTCTTCTTCGAGAAGTGCAGGATGACTGTGTTCTCATTGAATAAGTTCCTGCACAAGTAGTGTCCATAATTTAAAATGTTATTATTTATAGTTTATTTGAAAGAACATCATTCATTCATTTGCCATAGATTTTTTGAACAATCATCGGCACCGAATGATGAAAAAGCATTATTTGAAGGGAATAATAATAGAAGCGGCCTGTTCGCATCCTCAGCAAGGCACCAAATTGTGTTTTATGGATCGATCGTCAGCCATCCAGCCAATTCCTTCATGAGCTAAATTTGGAATTATCTTTAATTTATTCATTCAAGTGTAAGCTAGGACTGCTTTGAACTTAGCTCATAAGCAGACGGCCACCATGGGAGTGACCGCCCAACTCCGAGGCCCTACGACAAAAAACCTATGTTGGAATCATCAGCTCTTCCCCTGATGTGCAGGCAGCTAGTTCATATAAATTCCCTATATATACATGAATTAACTTCAGACTTGATCAACTCACTCTCTTGTTTCAAATTATTTTTCCGTTTTTGGGGTTGCAACTGTTGAACAGCACATATGGCCAGCTTCCTTGCAGCCCCTGCATGTCCACTGGTTGCCCTGCCCACCACTACCAGGGCCAGTTTCTCCACCGTTCAGCAAAAGAGCTTCTCTGTCAATGTTAGTGACACTTCCATTTCTAATTATGTTACAAAAGATGCGGTAATTATACTTTTTTTGTTTGTTGATAAATATGTAATGCAAACAGTATTCCTAATGCAGGGAGGCCCTTTATTTTTCGGGCTAAAACATGCCCAGAATATTCAATTCTCAAAGGCAGCTAGCATTTCCTCTACCAGGTCTAGATGCTTCAAGGCCACAATTTCATGCTCTGTGAGAAATTCAGTTCCTCGTACCCTGCCCTTTTTTTTGCTTTATAAATGTCATTCTGTGAAGCTTACGAAGTGAAATGTTTAAATGACTAGGCTCAACCTGAAACCCTGGAAACAGTCCAAAGCACCATTGCTAAGCAATTGTCTGTTGAAGTCAGCACAGTAACTCCTGAAACCAAGTTTGCTGACTTGGGTGCTGACTCCCTTGACACGGTATTCCCTCTTTTAACATGGAATTCTTCTAATTTTGTATCCTTTCTTAATTATTCATCCATGGTGCGTGTCCTTTCCTATTTCTTTACCATCCCATAATACTGTAGGCCTCGGGTAACTACAAAGGCATAGAGAGAATAAAACCTGATGTAGACAAGAGTACATGTTAACATTGTGTAATTGCTTGACATTTTCACTTCATGAGCTGAGCCATGTATAAACATTGTAAATAACTTCAGGTAGAAATAATGATGGCTTTGGAAGAACAATTCGGCGTGTCAATAGGCGAAGGTGGTGCAGAGAACATTGCAACTGTTCAAGATGCTGCAGATCTCATTGAGAAAGTGAAGGCAGCAGCATGAAGGGAAACATTTCCAGGAATCAAGATTATATAAATTGTCATGATTTGGCTATTTCGCATGTGCCAAAGGAAAAACCTATAATTGTTTTGCAGGGAGCAATTTTTGTTCGGGTCGTCTAAAATTATGAATTTTTCTTTCCTTCAAAGACAAATAGAAAATCTAATGCGTGCATGATGGAAATGATGTATCATTGAGCATTGGCACGTTTCCTTGATTAATAAAAGAGAAGTACTGCAGTTGTTCTGCAGGTAGCAATTTTTGTTTCAAATTGCTCAACAATCGGTAGCAGTTGTGTATATTCATTGGTTGCAGCACAATAGTACAGTAATTGCTCTTTCCAACATCAAGAGTTCATTAAAAATAAAAATAAGGGCACATGCACTCTAGAAACATCTCTCTACATTCGAGTTTTAGTTCAATTGAAACTTCCAGGGTAGACATAGGGCTATTGCAATTCTGAAGCAGATTTTGTATTTCTTCGAAAAGTTCTGACAAGAATATTCAAAACATCTCTAGACATCAATAGCATTATAATGGCAGGATACCATGGAAATATTCATTAGTTATTGTTGAGAGAGAGAGAGAGAGAGACTGTACGCTTAACTATACAGAAACTTCAATCAACTACGGGGGCAAAATGCATTTGCCTTTGCCTACCAAAGATACTCTAATGCAAAAGCATGCATGTATTTACATGATGGTAAATCAGCTTTGGTGAATCTGTACTTACCACAAACCATATTTATGAACCAGGATCTTATGACATTCCTTTTTTCTAATGAAAGGATGCACCGTTCAAAAAACCTTATGCTGGACATCAAGCACTCAAATCTTCAAAACACCTGAGCCAGTCACAGATGGTTCTGGAGAGGACTTTAGTCTCATTCAATGAGAGAGTTTTAAGGCCTTGAGCAATGGCATCTACAGGAGTGTACACATAACCTGCTTGCCATTTTGGTTCCTAATTAGAGGCAGCAAATAAAATTTTTGTTAGTGATGAATTTTAATGATAAAATGGTTGATCCATCAGGAAGGAAAACCAGAAGGACACAGGATCCTCATGCAACAAAGCATGTCAATACTTCACATGCATGGTGCCAGGAATTAATAGCTATTTATATTTATATGGGTGCAATTGCAACTCTACATGCACTATTAAGGGAAATATTGTTCACAATGGTGTCAAGTGTAATATATCTCATTTGCTATTTGCATTAAGTATCCTAAAGCTTTCTGGCTTGTGGCCTTTCTTGAACACTCGTTACTGCCTTTAAGCATAAAGCAGACTCCAGAAAAATGAACCTCCACATGAGTCCATAGTAGACAATAGTACAAGATAAGAGATCCACAATCATCACCCACCGGCATGAGAATCAATGTTGTCCAAAAGTAGATGTAATGTAAAGCAGAACTTAAAAGCACAATTGGAGTTCGGACTTGAGTGGAAAAATATCTCTTGGAAAAACTAGTAATGAGATCCTTTTATTTTTACTTGACTGGTGAGTGATGAACAAATTCGATTTTTGTTTCCAGGACAGACGGCTGTTCTCAAGGGACAATCTTTAAAAAATGCAAGCACGAGAAAGGAGCATCAGTGCTCTGGGCACTTTCAGCATGAGAGAAGGCGAAAGTGAAATAGAGGAAGTGTCTGCTAGACAGATCAGATATTAGAGGATGCCCTATTACATTTCACTCCATGAGGGGATGCCTAACTTGCATATGGTTTTGAATTGTTAAAGAGGAAGAATTTCACAGCATTAGCCTCCAAGCCACAACATTAACCCAAAGATGTGTATTCTTGGTATAAATATACAAGAAACTTCCAACGCTATGGCAATGATTCACAGAGTATGTACATGCTGGATGACAAAACACACACTGTGCATATAGGCAAATTCATGACTGATGTATGCATAACATACCTGTATGCATGGGGTGATATGGCTGCCACTTAATTGGACCTTTTCTATTGTTCCACCTATGGACTCAACACGAGGTTTCAGGGTCTCTTCAAGGACATCTGTCTCATCAATCGCATCAGAGTTGAACTTCACCTAAGACAGCAGAATATATGTCTTCAATTCTATAATACACCAGAATATAAAGGCTATCCACTTGTATGAATTCTGGAACATCCAGGGCATCATGCATACCAGTAATGTGTGTTGAACATTATACGAGTTCCTGCAACAATCACGGTTTTCAGAGGGTGTTGGCTTGAACTCTGATATCCCTTCTGTGACCTAATAGAAATGACGTCAAATAGATGCATATAGTTAGAATCCACAAAATTACCAGCTTCCATCTAGAGAAAATTGAACTGAATAATTACAACAGCAGAAAAATAAAGATGAATTGGTCTGCTAATCCACAAAAAATTCAGAACTTAAGATAATCAATCCGGGTTTCCAATTCTTCAACTCCCTAGTATAAAAAGAACAAATCTCTAAGAACCTTAAAAATAAATTCATATACACAGACGAGGAGATTTATCAACAGGAATGGTTCGATCAAGGCTCAGTCATTGTTTCAAATTTCAAGTAGAGAGAAACAAAACCATTCTATATGAAATTGGAACTGGATGTTAAATGTGTTCACATAGAAGCTTCTAGTAGATATGAAAGTACCTGACCAAATACTGATGGCAACTGATCAACAAATTTGGTCAATGAAATTAGGGCTTCTTGTTCGCTATCAGGTATAATTGTTCCAGCTGTATCAAGCAGAACCTTCCATGCATCTCCTACATATGAAACATTGCAGGAAAATTTGTCGAGATAAAATGCATGGAATTCCATAAACTAAAGAAAAAGTGAAGACAATCAAAGTGAGCTAAGACAATTAAAAACCAAAAGAAAAACTTGTATTCTAAAGGTAAACTGGAAAGGACAAGATTTTAAATGGAAGAGTCAATATGCAATTTACCTGATGCACTCCTGGCCATCGCATACATTGGAGAAGCTTCGACAACAGGCATCATCTGATTAACTAGTGGACCTAGCTGTAGAGAAGCATTGAAAAACAGGGAGACCTGAATATTTATTAGACAGGAGAAACTTATGTTGTGCAAATGCCTCATCTTGAGTGACCAACATGGAAGATTAATGCACTCATACAACTTAGGGTTAAAAACTCCACTTCCTGCCCAAATTCAAAAGGCTTCCATGGAGAGTGTCGAAGAACTTTTTATTGGTTCATATATAACTAGTGACAACATCAGTGTTATCATCAATATAAAACCCTATGCTTTTAGAATCAGAAACTGCTAGGAAATCAAACTTTGTTGAGTCCCAAAAAGAAGAATGAACAAACAAAGGCTACAGTCAATCATATCATCAAAGAGAAGAGTTGCTGACTAAATTTCTTTGCAATGCTTAGGTTTGTGTCCCTAATGTCCACATAATTTTACTAAATGCATATTTTGTTTGGGAAGTCCATATGTACTACTTTCTAATCAGTGTAGGAAAGCCTTTTGAAGGTAAAAGGCATTCCCAACGTCACAAATTCATTGCATCTCTATCAAAGCAAAAGGAGCTTCAGGCAAACAAAGAAAACAATAATTAAATATACAGATGTATGCACAAGCACCATACAGGCACATGTCCATATGCACACTTGAGGTAACCCTGATCAAGAGAAAGACATGAAAGCATACAATTCCTGGCATAGAAACTCTAATCGTTTGATTTGCGTAACAGTAAAACTCATGAAACAAAACAAGAGGCACCGAGTATTATGAAATGGACATATTTACCTGCTCAAAATATGGCACCGCCTCTGTAGCAGGCCTGTTGTTGAATGAGATTATGGCATTAGCCTTAGACAAAAGACGACATTCTTCGTCACACTCTATAAAACATTCAAGTTATTTGAAAACTAAAACAAAATCTCATAATCTGCGTTCTGCTTCCACCACTGAAAACCACAGAACTTCCATTTTTCTTCCTGACTATTAGACAAGCAAAACCTTGAAGGTCCAGTAGAATAGAAAAGGGAAACCAAACCTTTGGTATCTTCTCACAGAAATAACTTCCTGTTAGAACTTGGAGAAGTGCCCCATTGCTTCAACATCCATGTAAAACAACAAAACATGTGTGAATTCATTTCTGGGTTGCTAATTAAATTCCAAAAAAATGCTCTTAAAAGGTAACACATTTGCTACTTAGAAGTTGAAGGCAGGTAACACACCTGTGACCAACAGAAAAAAGTGGAAGGCCAACAAGCTCCGAAGCAGTTAAACCATCATGGGGCAATCCAGATTGCAGTAATAAATCCAAGCAAGCATTGAACCTCTCATAGACTTGATCAGCAGCTTTAGAATGATCGAATGTCACGTTGTAAGGCACTAAAATAACAACATAACCATCCTTTGCCAATAGCTCAATCAAACAACTGCAAAATTAAGGAAACAACAACAACAACAAATCATAACATCAAAATCCAAAACAAAAACTAATAAAAGATTGTTCATTGAAAGGAAAAGGATCGATTACCTGTAAGTGACTTCAGGGACAGCTCCAATGAAGGCACCACCAAGGAATTTGATGATGGCACGTGGCTTTCTACCTTTAGGTGGAGGTATGACTAAACATGACTCCATCTGCGTGTATTTCTGTCGCTGCTTGTAGTTGGTATTAGTAATAACAGTATTACCATCTCCATATCTAAAGTTGCTGCTGCTTCTACCAGCATACCCATTTGAAACCATTCTTGATAAAGAAGAAGATCCCGAAGTTTTAGATCTTCGCGTAGGAACCCATGGATAAAAAGGTGGGTTAAACTTGGTTTTTGATGGGTACCTAGGATTATTATTATAATCGGCTGTGAGATTGTTTGGAGAAGTGTAGCAAAGTGAAGTGGCCAGTTCCATAACGGTATGTTCTAGGGTAACAATAGTGTTGCTTCTACTCCAAATCTTTTTTCTTGTAATAATAAGCAAACCTGTGCAAATCAATGAATCTAGAAGCAGCAGCAGTAGCGAAAAAGACTATTGTGGCATAGCATTTTGGGGACAGAAAACGAAAGTTAACATATGCTGATGATTCTGCCACGATTCTGGCTCGCAATTGCTTATTCAATTTGGGCCTGGTGCGGCCCATACTTATGTTTTCCCAAAATGGGCCACTGGAGTCCTGAGTTTGATCCTAGATTTTGCAAGATTTCTTATGATTGTAATAGTGTTTGTTTGCTAGTTATTACGCTGTAAAAGAAATGGAAGGGAGTATCTTGTTCATCGGACGACAGAAATGCTGATTCGATTCATTTTTAGATCACTATGAATGACCAATGCATAGGAAAACTTGTTTACATGATTGATCTAGATGCTCATCATATGGATAGTGCAGTTCTTGATATTGAGATATATGTCCAGCTTGCTTGTAGACAGGTTTGAGAAAGTGAATTGGGGAAGGTTTCTTGACAGAAATGGGAACACAACAGTTGGGTGGGAAAGGCCGTCTCTCTCCCTTGGAAGCTCGTCGCAATACCAAAAGAGCAAAAAGAATAGATGCTTGAGCGTTCATCTCATAGAGGGAAAAAATATACATTATTTACAACTAGAGAGCCTGACAACTCGGCCCGCATATAAATGCAGGGGATATTACTGAGCTAACTCGTGTCAAAACATATGAGAAATAGCAGCACAGCCTCTGAGCTTCCACGTAATGGCAAACTTAGAAACATCGAAAAAACAACATGGGATACCTCTGTCGATTAGTGTCTCTATAACACATGGATATATACCTAACTTTGCCTTCTGTAGGCAGCTCAGAAGTGAAATGCGTGATATAGATTTCATCAGGTGTGCAAACTGAACAATTCACAATAATAAGCAATCAGTAGATGTTCGTAAAGCAATGCAAGTAGGTCGAGTGAATTAAACAAACAGAGGCTTCATTATCAACTATAATTCTTTAGTGCCAAAAGATGTGTGAGAATCATACAACCAGCTCGAAATGGTGTTAAGCACCAAATCAAGGTAAAAGACACTTAATTTTGAACACCCAACAAAGTCGCTTCCAAAAATACAGTGATGGCATACGACTCCAATCTAAATGTACATGAATTCACCACCACGCACAGCATTTTCAGCACCTTTCCTCTCTTCTGCAGCCTCCTTCTCCCGCTCTTTCCAGCTCTCATAAGCATGATCATCAGTTTGCAGCTCATGTCGGCAAATTGGACAAGAATTGTGTTCATCCTGTCACAAAAATCGAATAGCATTAAGAATGGACAACTTTATCACATCAACTCTAACATAATCATAGAATTTGACATTTTAGCATGCTAAAGGGATTTTACCAGCCATGGCTTAAGACAAGGAGGGTGGAATCTGTGCTTGCATGGCAACTCTTGCATTTTGTCATTGACAACCAAATTCTCTTTGCAAATTGCACATTCTGCATCCTTCCCTAGCTCAGCCAAGATCTCCTCTGTGATAGTAATTACTGGAAGCTTTGCAACAACCTCTTTACTGGCAGGAGGCACTCTCGGGGCTGTGGAACCCATTTCCATAATCTAAAAGACAGATATCAAAACAAGATCAACATTAACTCCTCCCAGTAACCAAGCATGATTAGGTAAGATATCAAAGCAGGGTGTAAATCAATTCCTTGAATCAACATTTCTTCTAGGAGCTTCCCTTGTCACTTTTTGAGCTTGCAGAGTTCACATTTGTGTAATTTGATAGAAAAATACGGAAAACAAACTGACTGACTAGGCTTTCAAATTTGAGAATTGGATAAACCAAATTCACAGCACTGAACAACTAAATTCATCACAGAAATGTGTTTCCTTTAGCTACAAAACCAACGCCATGCCAATTAATTTATAGAAATCAACACGAGATCTTTACCTCTGGTATCATATCATCAAAATTGCTCATTAACTCTCCAAGTAGATTGGAAGCAGTCTCTATAGTATTGTTATCCACAGGACGCCCAGAAGATTCAAATTCCTGAAGTGTGGCCATAGAATTCAAGATGTTCGACTGCACTAACCACTGGGGCCGTGGTGGTTCAGGATCCACAGTAAGATGCCCCTCGAACAGATACCCTAAAAAATCAACAACCCAATAGCAAGGTCCAATATAAATATATCACGAAGAATATTATAATTTCATTTCAATCAATTTGCGAAATTATTTAGAGCAAGTAATTAAAAACATCCAATCGATCAAAAAGATGTATGTTAAGATAGAAAGTTAAACCGCTATTTTGGGAAACATCAGGGGGGTTTTCGATTTGATCCAAGTGTTCTTTAGCTTGAGCAATGCAATTTTTCAAGTGCTCCTTCTCGGTGGAATCAGAGGTCAAGAGTAGAGCTTCTTGAAACAATCCTAACCCAGCAAGCCAGAAACCAGGAGCTATGTATCTAGTCTTTAGCACGGTTGCAACTCTACAAACAACAGAATAAAACTGCCGCCACCGCCCATGAAAAATTAGATTTCGCAATAAATAAATAAATAAAAGGAGAGAGGGAAAAAGAGAGACTGACTGTTTTACGGAGAGAAGGAGAAGCTGAGGGGTAGTGGAGACGGAGGAGGGATTTGAGAGAAGAGAGTGCGTCTTCGAATTTCTGTTTCTTGCCCAGCTGTTTCTGCAATTCTTCTAATTCTTTTTTCAATAATTGTTCATTGGACCCCATAATCTCTTTGCTTTGCTTTTCCTACAATTCCCTAATTTCTGAAATTGTTCTGTGTTTATTAATGTCGTCGTTTTATTTCATTTCATTTTTCTTGTCCAGGACGAAAGGCAACCAGATCTGGATTGGATGACAAGCCATACCTTGTTCGTGCTCCCTGCTGCGTCAATCATGATTTTAGACGACTGTCGTTTAAAGCCATGTGACACGTCATTTGGTTGAACATAAACGACGCCTCATTCCCTTCTTACTCTAATTTGCCCGCAAGACAACCACCTCCCCCTTTCTACTAGCTAAGATTTGTGGTATGCCGGGTAAAAAAACTTTTAATAAAAACAAATGTTAAAAAAAAAAATTAAGACATGAGATATTGCTTCAACTGATAATTTAAATAGTATGATTACAAAATATAAAATAATAATAAATACACTAGCAAAAAAATAAGATAACAAAAAAAAACAACTGATCTAATTCTACTATGATTATCTAACAACTTAATATTGAAAGGCAAAACTAAAAAAAAAATTAAAAAAACCTCAATTAAACTAGGTTATCTTGCAAACTTCGCAACTATAGATACAATATTAAGATAACCTCATAAAAAAATACAAAAAAAAATTTGAAGAAAAATTATTAATAAATCAAATGAGAACATAATGATTTATAAAGAAAAAGAAAAAGAAAAAAATCTAAAGCTCATTATCTTGCAAAAAAACATGTTAAAGGAAGAAAATTAAAAAAAAATTTAAAAAATGTAAAAAAAAACCTCGATCCGAGCCCACCCTGGTCAAGATGCAAAATCTTTAACCCGGTTTGTGATATCAAGGTGATCGCATTCAAAAGTAAATTGAAAAAATTTATAAACCTCAATTGTCAAATAACTCAATGTTGAAGGATATAAACAAAAAAAAAATTAATTTAAAAAACAATCAGAAAAATAAGAGTTAACCCGTGAACCCGCGACCATGGTCATAGGATTAAGATAACCCAATAGAAAGGGAAAAAAGTACAAATATCAATTTTCAATAAATCAAATGTTGAATGATGAAATTAAAATAAATTAATTTAAAAAAAACCCAAAAAAATCAATTCGCATTAACCTTTCAAACCGGTAACTCTGATGATGAATTTGGAACTAATGAAAAAAATCCGAGTCAACCAGGATTAACCCGCAAACCCTGCAATCATAGATATAGGATCAGAATAACTCAATAAAAGGAAATTAAAAAAAAAAGGTTGGAGGACCGGATTCAAATAAATTAAATATTTAAGGATAAAATTGAGATAAATTATTTTTAAAAAAAAAATGATCAGAAAAACAAAAATCGACTCATGTTAACTTTTGAAATCGATGACTCTAATCATGAACTCGAGACTAATCTCATAAAAGACAAATCGTAAAAAATAATAAAGCAAGACTCTAAAAAAAGGGTAAAAAATATTAGCTTTAAAAAAAAACACCAAGCCAACCCGGGGCAAACCTCGTTAAATCTTGACTCGGGTTCAATCAAAAAGTTTAATTCTCAATCAATTTAATTATGAAGGATAGAATTGTAAAAAAAAAAACAATTTAAAAAACTTGTCAAAGAAAAAAAAGATAGCAATAAAAAGAATGTGAATCAAGT
>Ga0307517_10009705_pt1 | contig 13605 bp, 4 predicted proteins | sample 23_EM_MG_FD_194515 | JGI IMG/M metagenome (GOLD analysis project Ga0307517, IMG submission 194515) | Populus trichocarpa ectomycorrhiza microbial communities from riparian zone in the Pacific Northwest, United States - 23_EM | ecosystem: Host-associated > Plants > Roots > Unclassified | place...
AAGGTTTTGAATTATCCTGGATCAAATCATTTTAATCTTATGATGTGAACCGTGAAACATGCATGGCCGAGTCAGGGCTTTGATCCATTCTTCCAGCACGAAAAACCTTGCTTATCATCACAAAGTGGCCTTGCTTGATGATTTCAGATGGATTGATTTGCAAAATTACCAGCAGATCGTTATATATCTGATAATAACTGGAATCTGTAAATCTTTTTAATCGCCAGGATGAACAACAGGTTATAAAGCTAGTGTCCATTCCAAAATAATCAAAGTTGCACGATTGTAGGTTTTGGTGAGTGGACCAACATTTTCCCACTAACAACGACGTATCATGTTGTTTTTTTAGGCGAATGAACAATGACATATCATTGAAAGATTACCTCTAGGATACAGAATATAGAGATAGGCATCCTGGCAATGGCTTCTTTTCATACAGTATCCGAGAAGCAAAGGTAAAATCGTGACATTGGGTCTTTGTTAAGGTACACAAAGGAATCGATTTCCAAGAATTTTGTTCCATTCCATTAATTCCCTAACACTATCTCTTGGTGCTAAGAGACTAGCCAATAATTTACCTCTTCAATTCAGAGTCCATTGCTGGATGCAAAAGGAGACGTGTGTGAATGAAACTGGCACTTCGTGACATGTCTGTTTGTCGTCGACGGAGAACAGAACACGCTCAAACTGTCATCCATAGATGGGCAGCCACATGTACGTTTAGACAACAATAAAGCCTTGTTAATGCTACGGGACGTGGTCCAGCTACTGATGCATTGCACGAAGATAGCTACCATCCTTGTGCCTTATCTCATGATCCTTTGCCACCCTCTCTTGTCTCAGAACCAGACAGTCAGTTACTCAATGATGCAAGTACTTTGGATCATCGCTAACCGTGTGTAACCGTGTGCATGTGCGCCATTGACGTCAGTAACCGGAGGCTTTAAAAGGTGGTTGATGCACATCTTTAGGACCAACTTCTCTCCCTGTTTGATACTTCTGATCAGAAGCATCGTTGAGTCATTTAATCAGCTTAGCTAATTAATTTTCCATTTTCCATACCTTCGGCAGAAAGATGGGAAAAACCAATTCAAACCAATAGTTTAAATTATTAGAAATAATTTTAATATATAATTTATATTATTTTCTAACAAATTTCTTAAATGAAAACTGTTTGGACTGAAATTTATATATGCTCATATTATTTTATGTTTATTTTTTATTAAATAAATAAAAATAGTAAGATTTAAACTCTGATATCATGTTAAAAAAATCAATTCAACTTAATAGTTTAAACAATTAGGTATAGTACAAAATATAATTTATATTATTATCTAATAAAAACTAATTTAAATATCAAATAGAAGATAAATATCCAGTGTCTGAATAAAGTGTTTGATGCAATTAACCTCTAAACAAAACTGGAGATGCATGCAAGTCCTTCAATTAAGTAATCAAACAACAAGAAATAAGATTTTTATGATATCTCACTTATGATACAATAGGGTATTAATAAACAAAAACCAATATTGTAAAAAAAAGGGAAAATATAATGTCACAATGGAGTAGAATAATTCCTCCTATTGCTTGATTAACGAATGGTGAAGTTTGATTGAAGAATTTAGAGTGCTTTAGCAGTTAAATTAGCAGTTGTTAGTACGACCTCCTCCTCCTCTTTAATTATCATCATGGGTTATCTGACTGTTTTAGGGTTAAAAAAGGTGATCTACAGAGGGGGGGCATGAATTTAGGTTGAGTGAACTAGTTCTTGAAAGCTACATGCATCTAGAAAGGGTCGAAAGTGCTGTGAAAGAATGAATACAGCTCACTCGTGCAAACCCATGTCAGATTTCTTGCAATTATCCGAGATATTATACGTACAGCTGTTGACAGATCCAGACAATTGCTCCAGTAATTGCACAATTATTCTTTGTCCCCTGGCTAGTGCTTAGTAGGTGCGGCAGGGAACTCACTGTGCTCTCAACATGCCCATTTCATCAGAGAGTGTGTTCTTCGTGTCAAAATAGGAAAATTGAGGTGTCGGTTTCGACAAAACCATTTGATCAGCAAGATGAAAACTCCAATAATTGTAGATAAATTTTGTTTACATTTATGAACTATCCGGTTTGAATATTTTTTTCTCAAAATTTTTTTTTATATATCTATTACCTGGTTTTTCATTAATAAAAAAAAAAAGGCTTGGTATTTTATTGTACACACAAACATATGAAACTTTGAATTGTTACAATAAAATTATTATTTTATTCTTTTTACTATAAACCATTACACTAATTAATGGGGTAGAACGATATTTTTACAGGACCAATTGAGGAGAAGAATATATTATATGTTACATATGTTAAATAATATATTTATTTTATTTTATTTATTAAGGATAGAATAATATTTTTAGCTTAACCTATATATATGCTCTTTATATTTAGGTTAAAGTAAGAATTTTAATACAAATTAATTGAGGAGAATTCTAGTCTCCTTCTCTTTCATGCTCGTATTTATTTTTGTGTTAATTGAATTGTTTAACATGGTATCAGAGCTGATTTTATGGAACGAGACTTAATCTCAAATACAGCTTTCGCGGATCCAACACAACTTTTTTTTGGAGTGATATTTTGTCTTCCGCTTCTGCAAAATCTAGTATTTCGACTTTTCTTCAACTTATGCAAATTGGTATTTTTGTTCTGTCTCTGTAATTGTTTTGGTATTTCATCTTCTGCAATTTGTGTTGTGTTTTGGAATAATCGTATAATGTTGAGAAAATATTTGTTGAGTATCTATGATATTTGTTCAGTTTCTGCAATCTGGTACTTTGTCTTTCGCTGCTTTTGCATTCTGATTTTTTTGGTTTGTTAATTATGGCTACCGAAAGAGATGATTCGCTTCAGTCTGTGAGTGTGAGGTTGGATGGAAAGAATTATTCATACTAGAGTTATGTAATGAGAAATTTCCTTAAGGGTAAGAAGATGCGGGGGTATGTTAGTGGAACTTATGTGATACCTAAGAATACTGAGGAGGGGGATGCTATTTTGATAGATACATGAGAAGCAAACAATGCAAAGATCATTACTTGGATCAACAATTCTGTTGAGCATTTCATAGGTATGCAGTTGGCGAAATATAAGACAGCCAATGAGGTTTGGGATCATCTGCAAAGGTTATTCACGCAATAAAATTTTGCAAAACAGTATCAATTAGAGAATGGCATACAAGCTCTTCATCAGAAGAATATGAGTATTCAAGAGTTTTATTCTACTATGACAGATCTTTGAGATCAATTGGCTCTTATAGAATAGGCAGAATTAAAGGCATATGGTGCCTATATTGAGCGTAGAGAGCAGCAACGATTAGTACAGTTTTTAACAGCACTTCACAGTGATTTTGAAGGATTTAGAGGTTCAATTCTACATCGTTCTTCATTGCCTTCTGTTGAGTCTGTTGTCAGTGAGTTATTGGCTGAAGAAATACGTTTTCAGTTTTATTCTGAAAAGGGAATTCTTTCTGCTTTAAATCCTTCTGTACTAGCAGTACCCTCTAAGCCATCCTCAAATCATCAGAAAAAGCCTTACACAAGAGTTGGCTTCGATGAGTGCAGTTTCTGTAAGAAAAAAGGTCATTGAAAGGCTTAGTGTCCCAAGTTGAGACAATAGAATCAAGCTTGGAAGCATGACAACCAGTCACAATCTAATACTCATAGACTACCTCAAGGTTATAAGCCACTTTATATGTTGATGACATGATTATTACTGGTAATGACATTGATGGTATCTTATTTTTAAAGACAAAGCTGGCTAGACAGTTTGAAATGAAGGATTTTGATTCTCTTCGATATTTCCTAGGTATTGAGGTAGTTTACTCACCTAGAAGCGTGTGAGGCTGTATATGAGAATGGAGCTTCAGTCTGTGAGTGTAAGGTTGGATGGAAAGAATTATTCGTATCTAGAGGTTACCTTCTTTCTCAATTGAAATATGTTGCAGATATTCTTGAGCGGGCTAGACTTACCGATAACAAGACTGTAGACACTCTCATTGAAGTTAACACAAGGTATTCTTCTTCTAATGGTTTGTCTTTGACAAATCCTACTTCATATCGTACTATTGTTTGGAGCTTGGAATATGTCACCATTACTCATCCAGATATTGCATATGTTATTCATGTTGTTAGTTAGTTTGTTGCTTCTTCTACTACTGTTCATTGGGTAGCAGTTCTTCATATTTTATGATATCTTTGGGGTATAGTCTTTCAGAGCCTCTTACTTTCATCTACCTCTTCCTTGGAGTTGCATGCATACTCTGATGCTGATCATAACAGTGATCCCACAGATCACAAATCAGTTACTGGTTTTTGTATCTTTTTAGGTGATTCTCTTATCTCTTGGAAGAGCAAGAAATAATCTATTGTTTCTTAATTCTCAACCGAAGCAAAATATCGTGCTATGGCATCTACTACCAAAGAGATTATTTGGTTACGTTGGTTACTTGTGGATATGGGAGTTTCACTTTCTCATCCTACTCCTATGTATTGTGACAACCAAAGTTTTATTCAGATTGCTCACAACTCAGTTTTTCATGAACGAACTAAGCACATTGAGATTGATTGTCATCTTACTCGTCATCATCTCAAGCATGACACCATTACTTTGCCTTTTGTTTCTTCTTCCTTACAGATTGCAGATTTCTTTACCAAGTCGCATTCTATTTCTTGTTTTTGTTTTCTAGTTGGCAAACTCTCGATAGTTATAGCTGTCGCATCATGAGTTTGAGGGTAGATGTTAAATAATATATTTATCTTCTTTTATTTATTAAGGGTAGAATAGTATTTTTAGCCTAACCTATATATAAGGTCTTTATATTTACGTTAAAGTCAGAACTTTAATACAAATCAATTGAGAAGAATTTTAAATTCCTTCTCTTTCATGCTCGTATTTATTTTTGTATTAATTGAATTGTCTTAAAATGCACATACCTTTGTGCACTAGCGGTTTGCAAAATTTAAGAAATCATCAAACAAGTAAGGAAAGGATTCGTGACGGTCAAGAATGAAAAACTTGTAGAAATTATGATATTGACATCACAAATCAAGAATTTGTAATAGGATTTTGCCAAATAGCTTTAGACTTGTTTAGGACACTTTATAATACCCATACAATCTAAACAAACTCGAAAAAACCAAAGAAAACTAAAAAAAGATCAAAACACAAAAATAAGACAAAATTTGGACGATAGTCAAAACGTTCTCATCGTTTTGGAAACGGCAAGGTAGTAGCCTAAACGATCCAACCATTTTGATAAATGGTCAAACTGTTTCTTAAAGCTGACTAGCTATTTTTAGAAAATTTCTAAAAACTCTTGGAGTTCTTAAAAAACGGTCTAACCAATTCTTAAAATGGTCTGACCGATTATAAAACAGTCTAACCGATTATGCCAACGGATAAAAAATTATGTCTAATGACTAGTTTCTTTTCTAAGCCTATAAATAGTCTTTTACTTGCTCAAAACAAGTGTAGAACTTCTAAGGCAAAAATCTAAGTATATTCCCACTAAAAAACAACATATAGACCCTTGTTTCACTTGTAATCATTCAAAAATAAGGTTAGGTGTGAATTGACAAAATCCTTCTAAAGAGCTTAATTGTTTTTCCATTCACTTATACTAAGAGAGCATATTGTAGAAAGTGTAAGTGACACTCTAAACACTTGAAAAAGTCTCCTAGAGACAAAATTATGAGTGATTTAATATTTGTCCTTCAACAAGTATTGGTGAAAGGTTTTCTAATCTTTAACCTGTAAAAAGATTAGGGATAATGGTTTGATCCTAAGCCCGTAAAAGGACTGGGTTTGATCTTGCACTTGTAAAAAGATCGTGTAACAGTTTGGTCTCACCCTCTAAGAAAACTGATGTGTAATAATGAAACTCTTGAATGAAAGTTCAAGAAGATGAGTAGATGGTTTGTTGAACCTTTATAAATCTTAGTGCAATCTCTCTAAACTCTCACTCTTCAATTATCGCATTTATATTGTTTATTGCTTCCTCATTTGGTTAAGTATTTAGAATTGCATGTTGTTAGGTAAAAACAAATTAATTTATAGCTTTACCTTACATACCTAATTCACTCCCCTCTTAGATGTTTGTGTTGTTTTAATCCTATAACAACAGTTTAGTTCTCATTGCTATTTTCATTATTATTATTTTGGATGATTGTAAATTTTTCTTTGTGTTTTTTTTTTTTGGGTTTGACTTCTATAGGATAACCTGGTTTCATGACCAAGGTAATAGGTTTTGAAGATTAGCCTGATTTATTTTTTGTCTTTCTTAGGTTTTTTTTTAAGTGATATTTTTTTTTTCAATTTTATCATTTTATATTAGGTTATTAAGTCTTAAGCTTCATGATTTTTGTTATTTTCCTTTCTTTGTGGTTATTCTGATAAGTTAGTCAAGTTAACCCGAGTTGACTCAGGTTTTTGCTTTTGATGTTTTCTTAATTGATTTTTTTTATAATGTTTTCTTTTATTATTTAGTTTGATTAAGAGTTGACTTCTATTGTTTTATTCAATTTATTTTGTATGGAGTTATCACAACCTCACAACTGGTTCGCGAGTTTGGCATGTTGACTAGAGTCAAGTTTTTTTTACTTTTTTTAAAATTGATTTTTTTTTTCATTTCATCCTTCAACGTTTGATTTGTTGATAATTGAGTTTTGGATTTTTTTTATTTTTATTATTATAAAGTTATCTTATTCTCATTTAATTTTTATTTTGTTATTAAATAGAATCGTTGAAAACTTTTAAAAATATTTAGATGGTATCTTTTTATAATATTGAAAAACAATTATTTTTTTTATTAGTTATTGTCATTTTTTATTGCCGTTGGTTTTTTTATAATTATATTGTTAAATTAACTGAGCTTAATGAACATATTTGAATCAATGAACCATGTCCTAAATTTTTCTTACTGTTTTAAAAATATTATCATTGCTTAAATAGTTTTTTTATGCTATAGAAAATTCGGCGCGCAGCATAACATGCTCACCTACAAAACTAACGAAAACTTTTTATTGTGAAAACTTTAATTTCCATCAAAAGTATAGATAATTTTCAATTAACTTCCTACGCAAAGTTTTTTACACAAATAATTTTAAAAGATATGTATAAATAATTTAATTTTGAAAGCAAGTTCACTTGAAAAGAAAGACATGAAAAAATTTGAAATTTGAATTCTGTACAAATAATTTACATAATTGATTTCAAAGATATGTTTAAATAATTTAGTTTTGAAAACAAATTCACTTGTAAAGAAAGACATGAAAATTAATAAATTGTAAATTTAAATTAAAAAAATTACGAAGTCAAATGATCTAGTCGACTTGAAAGATCTAAAAATAATTTAGATGATCCAAGAAAAATATTGTTTGCTTTTAAAAAAAAATTAAGATGATATCTTTTTTATTTTAATATTGAGACGGTGACGTATTAGATCGACCCGAGTTTCACAGCTTAACCCACGACTTGGATCACAGACTCTATTTGGTTTAAAAATTTCTTGAAAAACTATTTTTTACTTAATGATATGAAAACAAAAATAGACAATCATAAAATTAACCATTAATCAAATACCAGAATATTTGTTTGAAACTATGATAAACGTGAAAAAGAAAAGGTAAAAAAAGATTCAATTGGAAGAAAAAAATTGGATGAAATTTAAAAATAAAATAAAAAAGAGCCCCGACCTAGTAGGTTAACCTTGAAATCTCTCGACTCAATTTCTTGCCTAACATAATTCAAAATTAACCCGCGTAAAAGTTGTCTCGATGTAACTCAGTTGACTTGATAGGTTTAAAGACAACTTAGATGATAGGTAATAAACATGGTTTGGCTTTAAAAAAATTTCAAGATGATATTTTTTTTTAATATTGAGATGGTGACATATTGGATCGACCCGAGTTTCGCAGCTTAATCTACTAAACTCACGATTCAGATCATGAACTCCCTTGGATTTAACAACTTTGCTTTGTTTTAACTATTTTTACTTAATGATATGATAACAAAACTAGGTGTTCATAGAATTGAACATCAACAAAATATCAGGATGTTTGTTAGAAACTGTGATAACCTTGTAAAAAACAAATATAAACAAATTATGAAGATCAATTTAAAATTAATGTAATATTAAAAGATAAAATTAAAAAATTAAAAATGATTCAATCGATAAAAAATTGGAAGGTAGAATTTTAAAAAAAATAAAAAGAAAAAATATATAGATAGATAGATATAAAAGAAAAAAAAAATGGGGCAGCTTTTTTATTACTCATATGAAAGGTGAAGGAGTTGGGACTTGTACTATTATTTTAGTTTCCTTTTGTTAATTACCAATTTTAGATTTTAATATATGTTTCTAATAAAATAAAATACTTATTTTATTTTAATGGGTCTCAAACTTCATAATATGTTTTTGTAATAACTTGAATTACCTGGTCGGTTAAGATTGGATAACTTTAAGATTAAGATTTGTTCAGGTTAATTAATTATAAAAATAAATTAGAATAATCTTTACCCAAACATAAGTATTTTATGAAAATAAATTAATGTATAACAAAGGACTGAGATTTATTATACTAAAAAAGTCTAAACAAGAAACACAACAAAAAATTTTAGAAAGAAAGAAAAAATCACAAATTTAATTTTTTTTAAAATCAAGAATTGAGTTTCCTTCTAAAACAAGAATTTAAATAATCTATCTTAGTTAACTATGAGCTAAAAAATAAGAGTATAACAAAACCAAAAAATAATATTGAAATAAAAGAAAAGGATAATTAAGAAAGCTAAACTCTAAAATAGGAGCCCTGTGGACTTGAAAATAGGTCTTTAAAGTGGGTTTTAGCCTAAAAAATGTCAAGTGACTTTCGGTGCTTCGTTATTACATAGTTATGATCAGTGAATAAACTTTTCGAAATGGTATGATTTATGTCAATCGGAGGCCTAATCAAAAGTCATGATCTGTCAAAGTAATAATGCACATATGCTCTTGGAGAATCGATTTGTTTTGGGTAAAAATTTTACAAATTAAAAATATTTTGCATATAAAATATTTTTATATTTTACATATAATTCACTTGAAAAATGTTTTTACGTAAAATATTTTACATATAAAATATTTTTTTAAAATAGTAAGATAATAATGATAAAGAAAGTAGTTCTAATAATAAGATGAAAATATATATTAATTGAAATAGTTGGATGATATAATAAATAAATTATTATTTATAAAATATTTTATAGATCTTTTATAATATGTTCAAAAAAGAACTTGAATTACTTGGTCGGTTAAGATTAGATAACTTTAAAATTTATTTAGATTGATTAATTATTATTAAAATAATCCGAAATCTTTTTATCCAAATAGTGTAGTGTAAAACAAAGGAAAGATATCTATTGTACACAAAAATCTTAAATAAGAAACACAACAATAAATTTTAGAAAAAAATCAAGAATTTAATTTTTTTAAAATCAACAATTGAGCTTCAAATTCCAAAACATTGAAATAGTAGCCATCTTTAGCGGTTTTGGTATCCAGATCATATGGACTTGAAAATAGGTTCTTAAAGTGGATTTTAGCCTTAAAAACAAATGTCAAATGACCTATAGATATTTGAATAAACTTTTCGAATTGGTATGATTTATGTTAATCAGAAACCTAATCAAAGGTTATGATCTATCAAAGTAGTTATGCACATATGCCCTTTTAGAGTACCTTTTTTTGAGTAAAATATTTTACAAATGGAAAGTATTTTACATGTGAAAATGATTTTCAATGAGTTAAGTTTGAAAAATATTTTATGGATCTTTATGAATTAAAATATTTTTTAATAAATGAGATAAGTTTGAATTAAAAATATGTTTTAGTAAATGATTTACGGATCTTTATGAATTAAAAATATTTTTTAGTAAATGAGTTGAGTTTGGAAATTAAATGTAAAATATTTTTTGTTGATCAGTTTTTCTATAAAGTATTTTGTAAGAAACAAACTTAAAAAAATATTTTATAGAAAATATTTTTTGGAAACAAACAGGAAAAATCTGGAAAACACTTTTCTGTAAAATATTTTACTCAAAACAAATGGTTCCTTAAATTGTTTTTTTCTTTATTTATACATATTAAATTGGTTCCTGAATTCTTATTCACATGCCTCACATCATCAAATTACTAGCTAATTTGGGTCAATCAAAATTAAGTAGCTTTAAAAATTTTCGAGTTAGGTAATGTTAAAAAAAAGAAGGTAATGTTAAAAAAAAGAGTTGTTAGTGAATTTATCTTATAGCTAATCGGTTGATTACATATAGTACTGATTTTATTCATACAAAATATATTTATTGTTAACAAGGGTTTTCTTTATCTTTAATATTCATGTATATTTGATTAATGAATCTAGAGTAAATATAAAGTTCATAGAAGGAAAATGCTTTACAAAGAAAATTATAAAGTTGTTATACTTTTGAGATTTCTATTGTATCAAAGCATTATTTCTAAATATTCATGGTCAATACTTTATTAAGATTGGATATTAATTATAGTTATTGAGACTAGTGCATACTATGTTCCTTTTTTTATAAAAAAAAATGGTTGCTCTTATAAACTGAGGTATGAGGGATACTTGAAACTAATAGTCAAGTGCTTGTCATGTGACATATACACTGAACTGACCAGTAAGAGAGTTTCATATGAAAAGATCACTTATGTCTATGAAAAAACTCTCTTGATAGTTCTGTAAGTGATCATCAGACTTAATATCACTATGTTATCTTATAGAGGGAGTGTTATATTCTGATCGTGACCACATGTTGTCCTAATCAATGGTAACAAACGGGCATTTATTGGATATAACATAAATTATATGAAGATATTTAAATAATTAAGAGAGGATTCATCACCCCAGGTAAATTAGAAAAAAATATTTTATTTTTTCTCAAATAGTATTGATTGTAAAATCATTGACCAATGTGGAATAAGATTTGAAAAGAGTTTTAAATCTTATTCAAATAATCAATTACTATAATATTGAGAACTAACATGATTTGACAAAGTAGACATATTTAATGCTATAATATCTAAATCAGAATATTTTTGATAAAGAGATAATAATTACACCGAGAAACTAGTCACTAAAAGGTTAAGTCAAACCACTTATAACTTTTCTAATATTTTGGGGATCATGACAGGTTGCTAGACATTATTACTTGATCTTCAAATATAAATCAATCAATTATTGAATTGATAATAAATTAAAATTTTTAATTTATCTAATCTTATTTTATTTAAGATTATGATTTATATTTGGGTCAACTTAATAGGGAACCTAATGGGTCACATACATAAGAATCATTGGTCATAAATTAAAATGGGATGATTAATCAAGTATGACATGATTGTAAATAAATTTTAGAAATTAAGAACTAGAATGTAATTAATACATGGTATTGCAATTCTAAACCTAGAAACAATCAAGTGAGGACTTGATTGAATAAATTTCTAAAATTAGTCTAAAATAATATATATGATATGATTTAAGGGACAAGTTAATATTTTGTCATTTATAGGATTTTTTAAGTTTCTCTATAAATAAAATGTTATGCCTCTTATTTTCTAAGAAGAAAAAAAATGATGAGAAAAGTATAGTACGTAAACACCTAAAACACACAAAAAAAGCTAGCACTTTAAAGTATAGTAATTCCTCTCTTCTAAAAGGGTTTAAGAGATCTCTTACTGGTGGTTCACGTGGATTATCGTTAAAGGCCGAACACTTGGACGACTTGTGATTTGGGATAACTTAGCTTGAAACAAATATTAAAAGCTAAAAAGAACATCTGATCTTCAGGTAATTTTCACATAAACCCTAAACAATTCTAAATCTATCTAGCACGATCCTTGAAACTTCTGAAAAACTTTAAATTTACTATTTTTGTTGCATGTATGTGTTTCAAGAAACCCAACCAGAGATCTTATTCCTATATGAATTACCCGAATATTCACCTCAATATATTTTGGCAATGAAATGACTCCCGTCCTCATTTCTTAAATTAATTCTCTCCATATTTTATTAATTAGTTAATATTTTTATCGCTAAAAAATAATTATCAATAAAATAAAATATAGACTTCTTTCCCTCCATGAAAAAGCTATTCTATACGATCCAAATTATTCAATAGCAGAAAAGTATTTTCGTTAAAAATCCAATCAACAGGGAAAGAAGCAAAGAAGCACCATTGCATTTTGGCTTTAGTCATGCTCTCTAATTGTTATTCATTTGACCACATTTCAGCGTCTTAATTACATGCCTCAAGCCTCTTTTAATCTTTTCATATAATTGAACTCCCAAATGTGACTAGTGGTCTTAATTTGAGAAACATGGCTAACATATTTTTGCCAAGATCCTAATATTTCTGATTTTACAGGCTAATTTTGCATTTGATGTTTTTCATTATGAAGTTTAGTCGACTGTATGTGTCACGTTGTGAATAATGGTTTGGACAATTTTATCAGTTTCTAATTGTGGTACCAAGTTTCATTGTCATGTTTAAATCAAGGTTATCAATTTGTTACGCTATTAGTATATCTTGTTTTATTTAAAAAAAAATAGAAGAACATGGAATATATTTTATCTCGCTCTAAATCTTGGTCTATTCTAGATTTCTCGAACAAATTTTAACCGAGATGTTCTAGTTTCATTATGCGAATAGTTTTTTTCTTTGATCTATATTTTTTTCCTTGATTTCATTATTCAACACTTAGTTTATGTGAGATTGGACTTCATAACTTGTTGTGGTTTGCTTTTTTTTTTTTTTGTTATCACAGTCTCATGATCCATATCACAGGTTTGATGGGTTAACCCAGTTGATTCGAGTTTTTTTATCTATTTTTTTTAATTGATATTTTTTTATCAGTTTCATCATTCAACATCTTTAATATTTGTTTGATTATGAAATAGACTTTGTCATTTATTTTGGCTTCTTTTTATAAAGTTATTATAATCTCATAACCTAAGTCACAGATTTTACGAGTTGACTTGGGTAGACTTAGTTTATTTTATTGTGTCTTTTTTATATTGTTTTTTTACTAGTTTCATCATTTGACAATGAGTTTATTGAAACTTGAGCTTTATAATTTTTTTTTTACTTTATAAGGGTTTATCATGGTCTTATGACCCAGTTTATAAATTCGAAAGGTTGATCCAGATTGATCTAATATGTTGTCATCTCAATATTAAAAAAAAATATCATCTTGAATTCCTTTTTTATTCAAACTATGTTTTTTTCAATTATTTAGATTGTTTTTTTGACCATTTTAGTTGATCAAGTCAACTCCCACATGACTATTAAAAAACTTTCTACTAGAAAAACTTGATGTTTCTTTTTACATTAAAAAATTGGTTCCACTTGCAATATAGCTCATTCTAATAATCTAATGGTTACTAAATAGAAATATTTAAATTTTGAAATAATATTTAGATATTTGATATTGTGTTTGAAATTTAAATTATATAATTTTGTGTATGTGTGTGTATATATATATATATATATATATATATATATATATATA
>Ga0307517_10009706_pt1 | contig 13605 bp, 11 predicted proteins | sample 23_EM_MG_FD_194515 | JGI IMG/M metagenome (GOLD analysis project Ga0307517, IMG submission 194515) | Populus trichocarpa ectomycorrhiza microbial communities from riparian zone in the Pacific Northwest, United States - 23_EM | ecosystem: Host-associated > Plants > Roots > Unclassified | place...
CGGCGGCTCCGTGCATATGGCCCCCGCAAATTTCGCGTACCGCGCGCGGATCACCTCCGGCGGATCGCTCCACTCGCCTTCCGCGTCCCGCACCGGCTGCATCGTCCGCGGGTCCGGACAGAAGCCCACCACCCGCTGCTGGCCCGTCTCCGGATGCACCTCCAGTTTGAAGTGGCGCAACAGGACGTTCTGCACCTTCCGCGGCGTCGGCGGCTCCGTCGGCTTCATCGGCCCGTGGGTCCCCGGCGCCATCAGCGCCGCGGTCCAGCGCAGCTGGTTCAGCCGCACATGGGTCAGGTAGGCGGTCTCCGGCGTCGCCTCCATGGCCAGCTTCCAGCCCAGGTCGCTGAACCGTTCCGCCACCACCTCGCGCGCCACCCGCACGTCCTCGGCGAACTCCGGATGCAGCTTGCGCCACAGGTAGATCGTGCGGCCGCACGGCATCGCCGGGTCGGCCCCGATCGAGGTCATGGTCTCGCCCTCCCCGATCCGCGCCACGATCTCCTGCGCGATCGCCGCGTCATAGCCCGAGACCGGCCCCGTCCCCTGGCGCCCGCCCAGCGCGCGGGCCCGGGCCAACGCCCGGCCGAAGGCGCCGTACCGCCGCGCCCATCGGCGCAGGGTGTGGATCGTCGGCATCCGGTCCTCCGCGCAGATGTCCGTCTGGCTCTCGCCCGCCGTCACCCGCGTGCAGATCTCCCGCGCCACCGCGGCGGTGAACCGCGTGTAGGGCGCATACCGCCGAGAGGCGGTTTCCGCCCCCACCGCCGCGCAAGCGTCCACAGCTCCCTCATCCGCGCCCTCAGGGCGCGGGCAATTCTCGTCAGACATGGCAAAGCCCCAAGCCAGCCCCGCGCCCAGCGCGGCGGCGATCAGATCCGGGAAAGCCGGCGAGGTGCTGCGCCCCAGGCGCAATTCACCAGCTGACGCGAAGAGTGCCAGAAACGCGAGGAGACGTCAAGAACAAAAAGGGAACAAACCCCCTCCCGCCCTACCTCCCCCACGAAGTGGCGGGAGGGGGACCGCACGCCGACCCCGGCGAACGCCGGGGGAAGAGCGGGTGGTGGAGGGGGCAAGCCTCAGGCTCGGCAGACCTGAAAAGCTCGAGGATGGGGCTGCAATTACGCAGCGGGCCGTATGATAATACTGGGCGCGAGGGTCTTGATCGCGTGGATAAGGATGAAGACTTGATGGGACTGCGTGAACGCCTCAGCGAAGCACTTCTGCTTGTCGCCGTTGCGATCCGGTAGGTTGATTGAGCGGCGCCCCGTCATCCTCTTCCCACCGACAGGCACCAGATGACCAAGCTTGTGATCCGGAGTAATGAACTCCGGCAACTCCATCTCGCCAAACATTCGGGCGAAGTCGGGTGACGAGCAAGTGCGCCGCACATTGGCTCGGAAGCCGTCACCCTCAACGAACTCCGGCATGTCCAATACGATTACAGTGCAGGCTCGCCAATTGTGCGTCACATATCGCCGGATCGCCGAGTAGATCGATGATCCATAGGTCTTCGAGAGACTGATCGGTGCGCGGAGGCCAAATTCATAACCCTCCGCCTCCTCGGAAAATCCATTCAGCTGGAACATTACCTCGGAGGCGAAGACGTTGGCCTCACGGTCAAACTGATCAGCCAATTCCGAGTCAATCTCGTACTCTGAATCCTCCACGACGGCATAGAGATCCCGCTGCCACCTCATGAACGCGTGGCCCGTCTCATGAAGCCGCACAAAGGCTTGCCTCACGACATGTAGCGTGCGGTCGATGAAGATAAGGCCCTCGCGCGCGTCGAAGAGCCCAATCACCTTCTTAAAGGCGCGACGAAGCGTGCCACCCACTTCGCGGCGAAGCTTTTCAACGAAGCTCTCGTTGAGCACGTCCTCTTTGACCTCAGTCACGTTGGCAGCGGCCATGACGTCACCGATGGGAGTGGGAAAGCGGCCGAGCGCGCCCGCATCTTTGAGAGCCCGCTCGGCTTCAGTCCGCACTCGTGCGTACTGCTCTTGCGTTAACCGACTGTCGTCAGATTTCTTCACTCGTTACTTTCTCTGACTCCGATAGAAAGACAGATATTTCAGTAATTCACGCTCCTCGTCCGGTGTTAGGTTTTCTATGGCAAACGTAGCGGCCCGCCCGTGCTTCGATTCATCTGAACGCGTTGCCACAGGGCTAATATAGCCAGCCCTCTCCATAAGACTAGAATAGGAAACTCCGTAAACTTCAGCCAGAGCGTGCAATATATTTGGGGATGGTTTCGAGATTTTTCCATTTTCTAGTTGACTTAGGTATGCGTTGGAAACCTCTTTTCCCGTCGCATCCTCAACATCCCTAAGCGTAAACCTTCCCTCCCTCAAGCTTTTGAGGTAATTACCGAGTAATTCACCGCGCCGTGCGTTGTCTGAGCCATCACTCATCCATCCTCCTGCTAGCAGCCCCTTCGGCGGATTCCGCCGACTCACATACTAGCGTGACCGCTAAGTTTATCAAGCATGCCCAATTGGTGCTTGATAAACTTAGCAGGCTTGATACGTTACGCACATGAAGCGAGGGGTGGCCTCCTTCCCGGCACGCATGAGGTTGGTGATGAGCGAAGGTAAGAAGCCCCCGAAGGAAATCCATTTCTCGGTGAACAATGAGCCGTGCACGACGATCGAAATCGAGTTGACCCCCAACTTCATTCTTCGCCACTACGCCGACCGCGAGCCCGCGACGAATTATCTGGTGAAAATCAAGGGCCACGACACGGTCAGCTATCGCGACATCGGCGAAGTCCCCATCGAAATCAAGAATGGCGACCGCTTCCAAAGCATCTCGCTCGAACCGACGCCCGTTTCGGACCCTCAGATGAAGTTCGGCGTATCAGCGTTCATCGCAGGTCTCGCGGACCTCGGATTCGAAGCGACGGTGCTCAAGGATAACCTCGACCACGTCTGCCTCGACTACGAGGTGCCGACCGGGAGGCTCGCCGGGACGAAGGTCAAGCTTGGTTTCGTCGTGCCCCTGGACTTCCCAATGACCCCCCCGACTGGGCCCCACGTGTCGCCGCGCATCTGGCCCATCAACCCCGGCGCGGATCATCCGCAGAGGGCTCACGAGTCCGCGACCTTCGGTGCTGACTGGGAATATTGGTCGAGGCCCATTCCCAACTGGGCGAAGAACCGGTCCGTCGGCGCCTACATGGCCCACATCTGGCAGCTCTGGCACACGCAATGAGAAGCGTCGCCATGACGGCCGGGACGGACAGTGCAGCCGCGGCACACCTGCTCCGCGCTGATGGGCAAGAGGATCTTGCCTTTGCCGTCTGGCGGCCGAGTGCCGGCCAGACGAGGACCACTGCCTTGGTGCAGGAACTGATTCTCCCGGGACCGGGCGATCGCAGCGTGCACGGGAATGCGAGCTTCACGGCCCAGTATCTTGAGCGCGCCATTGCGACTGCCGCGGCGAAGGGAGGGGGACTTCTCCTGATGCATAGTCATCCATGTGGCCGCGGCTGGCAGGGCATGAGCGAGGACGACATCAAAGCGGAGCAGGGGAACGCGGCTGCCGTTGCTGGCGCCACCGGCCTTCCCCTCGTCGGCCTTACGCTTGCCGGGAACCGGGCTTGGAGCGCGCGCTTCTGGGAACGCACCGCACCGCGAACCTATCCCTGTACTTGGTGTGCCAACGTACGCGTGATCGGCGATGCTCTGCGCATCAGCTTCAACCCTCAACAGTCGCCAACAGCCCAACCGAATCCCCGGCTGGTCAGAACCGTGTCAGCTTGGGGGGATGGTGCCCAGGCGACATTGGCCCGACTTCGCATTGGCGTGGTGGGTGCCGGCAGTGTCGGCGCGCTGGTGGGTGAGGCCCTGGCGCGGATGGGCGTGCGACATGTCCGCGTCTTCGATTTCGATAGGGTTGAAGAGATCAACCTAGACCGACTTAGCTTTGCGACAGCCGCCGATGTGGGAGGGCTGAAGGCTCCGCTTTTGGCGGCGCGTCTTGGGGACATCGCCACAGCGGAACAATTCGACGTGGCTGCGGTGGAAGCCGCCGTCTATGAGCCAGAAGCCTTCAGAAAGGCTCTGGATTGTGATGTCCTGTTTTCGTGCGTTGACCGGCCGTGGGGACGATACGTCCTCAATGTGATCGCAAACGCCCACCTTATCCCCGTCTTCGACGGGGGAATCGCCGCGCGGCAGAACCGGCTCGGTGAACTCGCGAGTGCCGATTGGAGGGCGCACACAGTTGCGCCTGGCCGCGCGTGTTTGGAGTGCTTGGGTCAATACGACCCTGGGGCGGTCCAACTGGAACGGGAGGGGTACTTGGATGATCCCGCATACATCGCCAGCCTACCCACTGGACACGCCTTGAAGGCTCGCGAGAACGTCTTCACCTTCGCGATGTCCTGTGCCAGCTTCCAACTGATGCAGATGCTTTCGATGGTCGTCGACCCGATCGGTCGCGCCAACCTCGGCGCGCAACTCTACCATTTCGTTGGTGGCGAATTGGAACCACGGAGTCATCCCGAGTGCCGTGTCGGGTGTCCATATCCCGGCCTGACTGCGCAGGGGGACCATGCAGAGCTGGTCGTAACGGGTGAGCGTCCGCAGGCCCACTTCCAGAGGACTACCCCTTCCTGAAAGCCCACGGCCCACCACCCCTACTGCCCCGGACACCCCCGCCCCGCCGCCGCCGGCGTCTGCCCCGGCTCCGCCTTCGGCAGCACATTGTCCAACCACAGCCCATAGTCCTCGCTCAGCACGCCGTCGGTGCGGTGGTGGGCGCGGTAGAGGACGGCGGGCGCCTTGCCCGGACCTGAGATGCGGAACCAGGCCTGGCTGGTCTCTGTGTAGACCTTGCCGCAGCGCAGCGGCGTGAGCGCATAGCCGTCCCGCGCCAGCCGGGCGAAGACGGCGCCGCGCGGCAGGTTGCGGCCCTCGCGCAGGTAGACGCGGCTGGCCCCGCGCGCGTCGCCGGTGGCGATGGCGGTCATCCGCGTCGTGGCGGTGCGGAACTCGCCCTCCAGCAGCCGGGGATTGAGGTCCTGGCCGCTGTCCGTCCAGGGGCTGGTCATCCTGGTGGGCGGCAGCGCATGCCATTTGATCGCCGGCAGGGTGGCCAGGCTCGGCCAGGGCAGGGGCGCCGGCGCGCCCGCCGGACGCAGCAGGGTCTCGATGGCCGTGGCGATGCCGTCCTGGCCGGTGGCGGCGCTGGCCGGGTTGGCCGCCCGCCCACCGGGCGCCGCGGTCGCCGGGCAGGTGTCGGTATAGGCCGCCGCCTCCGTCTGGGTCATGGCCGGCAGGTCGGTCAGGTAGAGGGTGTATCCGCCGCCGCCGGACTGCAGCGGACCGACGTAGAGGAACGCCGGGTTCCTGCGCGGCAGGATCAGCCGGTACCACTGCTTCGGCGCGGGCGCTCCGGAGACCTTGGCGCAGCGCACCGGGGCGATCCTGTAGCCCGCCTGCCCGAAGGCCGCGGTCACCTCAGCGGCCGGGGGCGGCGGGGCGGGGTCGCGGAAATAGTAGCTGAACACCATCGAGCGCGCGCCAGCCGCGATGATCCCCAGGGGACGGCCCGCGACCGTGGCCTGCCCCGGACGGGCGAAGTAGTTCCCGTCGGGCGACGGCCGGTTGAGCATGACCGGCCCCGCCCCCCACCGGATCGCCCGGTTGGCGTCCAGCTCCTCCCATGACCCGCCGGACGGGTCGGCCGAGGGCGGCAGGAGCAGGGGTTTGATCAGTTGGGCGAGCTCGCCCGCGCCCCGATCGGCGGCGACGGCCCCCGACGCCACGAGGGCGAAGGCCGCGACCAGCCGCACCGGCCATTTCCACGCCATGCTCAACCCTCCCAGCCGGGGCCAGCTTCAACGATCCACGATATGCGCACAACGCGGCCGTGAGGACTCCTCTCTCCCGCGAAGCGAGTGGGAGAGGCGTCAGGTCTTCCGGAAAAACCCATAGATCCGCTCGGCCAGCGGCGCGGACACCCCCGCCACCTTCAGCAGGTCGTCCACGCTCGCCCGGCTCACCCCCCGCGCGCTCCCGAAGGCGTGCAGCAGCGCGCGTTTGCGCCCCGGTCCCACGCCCTCGATCTCGTCCAGCGGGTTCTTCAGCATCTCGTTGCTGCGCTTGGTGCGGTGCGTGCCGATGGCGAAGCGGTGGGCCTCGTCGCGCAGGCGCTGGAGGTAGTAGAGGACCGGGCTCTTGGGCTCGAGCATGAAGTAGGGCTTGCCGGGGATGAAGAAGCGCTCGAGGCCGGCGTCGCGGTCGGGGCCCTTGGCGACGCCGACCACGGGGATGTCGTCGACGCCCAGGTCGGCCATCACCTCCATCACCGCGGCGATCTGGCCCATGCCGCCGTCGATCAGCACCAGGTCGGGGCGGCCGAAGCCGGAGCTTCCCGCCGCCTCGCCGGACTCCTCTTCCTTCACCAGGCGGGCGAAGCGGCGCTTCAGCACCTCCTTCATCATCCCGAAGTCGTCGCCGGGGGTGATGTCGGTCCCCTTGATGTTGAACTTGCGGTACTGGTTCTTCTGGAAGCCCTCGGGGCCGGCGACGATCATGCCGCCGACGGCATTGGTCCCCATGATGTGGGAGTTGTCGTAGACCTCGATCCGCTCCGGCGGGGCGTCGAGACCAAAGGCGTCGGCGACGCCGGCCAGCAGCTTCGACTGGGCCGAGCTCTCGGCCATCTTGCGGCCCAGCGCCTCGCGCGCGTTGATGACGGCGTGCTCGACCAGCTGGCGCTTCTCGCCGCGCACGGGCCGGCTGATCTCCACCTTGCGGCCGCCCTTCAGGCAGAAGGCCTCGGCCAGCAGCTCCTTCTCCGCCGGCTCGACATTGACCAGGATGACCTTGGGGATCGGCTTGTCGTCGTAGAACTGGCCCAGGAAGGCGGCCATCACCTCGGGGTCCTCGTCGGACTTGTCGACGCGGGGGAAGTAGGCGCGGTTGCCCCAGTTCTGGCCGGCGCGGAAGAAGAACACCTGGACGCAGGCCTGGCCGCCCTCGGCGAAGAGGGCGAAGACGTCGGCCTCGTCCACCGTCTCGGGGTTGATCTGCTGTTCCTGGGCGATGGCGGCGAGCGCGCGGATGCGGTCCCTGAGGCGGGCCGCGCGCTCGAACTCCATCTCGTCGGACGCGCTTTGCATCTCTTCCGACATGCGCTGCATGACCGCCCGGCTCTTGCCGCGCAGGAAGTCCTCGGCCTGGCCGACCAGGCCGCCATAGTCCTCGAGGCTGATCAGCCCGGTGCAGGGGGCCGAGCAGCGGCGGATCTGGTGCAGCATGCAGGGCCGGGTGCGGCTCTCGTAGACGCTGTCGGAGCAGGACCGCAGGAGGAAGGCCTTCTGCAGGGTGTTGAGCGTGCGGTTGACCGCGCCGGCGCTGGCGAAGGGGCCGAAGTAGTCGCCCTTGATGGTGTGGGCGCCGCGGTGCTTGCGCAGCTGGGCCGCGGCATGCTCGCGGCGGATGACGATCTCGGGGAAGGATTTGTCGTCGCGCAACAGGACGTTGAAGCGCGGCTTCAGCTGCTTGATCAGGTTGATCTCGAGCAGCAGGGCGTCGGTCTCGGTGCGGGTGGTGACGAACTCCATGGCCCGCGTCAGGTCGACCATGTGGGCGATGCGCTGGGTGTGGAAGCGGCCTTGCGCATATTGCAGGACCCGCTTTTTCAGCGAGCGCGCCTTGCCGACGTAGAGCACCTCGCCGTCCTCGCCGACCATACGGTAGACGCCCGGCCGGTCCGGCAGCCGCCTGACCTCGTCCCTGATCAGCGCGGCGCCTTTCAGCGGCGTCTTCGCGGCGATTTCAGGGGTCTCCGACATGGCCGGATATATAGGCGAGTCCACGCGCGAAGGCAGCGAAGGACCTCAGATCTTGACCAGGCCCGCCGACAGCTTCTCGAAGACCCCCCTGGTGACCTTCACATAGCCCTTCTTCGGGGCGCGGAAGTAGAGCGGGCCCTTGATCTTGCCGGGATCGTAGCCGTCCGCGATCAGGTCGAGCTTGCGCACCTTGAAGGTGCCGGTGGTCTCGATGGCCGGCAGGATGCGGACGAACAGCGGCTGGGCGTAGGCCGGCAGCTCGCGGGCCACGTGCTCGCCGAAGGTCTTGATGTCGAAGTCGGCGTCGACCACCAGCCCGGCCATGCCGGCGCGGCCGTCGGCGCCCTCGACCGGCACGCCGTAGACATTGGCCTCGCGCACGCCCGGCGCCGCCTGCAGCCGCTCGGCCACCTCGCCGGTGGAGACGTTCTCGCCCTTCCAGCGGAAGGTGTCGCCGATCCGGTCGACGAAATAGAAGTAGCCGTCGGCGTCGGCCTTCATCAGGTCGCCGGTGGCGAACCAGGCGTCGCCCTTCTCGAAGACGTCGCGCAGGACCTTCTTCTCCGAGGCGGCCTTGTCGACGTAGCCGGCGTATTCGTCGCGGGCCTCGTGGCCGATCTGGCCGATGCACTCGCCGACCTGGCCGGGGCCGGCCTCCTGGCAAAGCCCGTTCATGCCGCGGATCGGCTGCTCGGTCTCGACGTCGAACTGGATCAGCCGGATGTTGAAGCGCTTGCGCAGGTACTTGGGCACCCGGCCGATGGCGCCCTCGCGGCCGTCGAAGTTGAACATCGACACATTGCCTTCGGTCGCCCCGTAGAACTCCAGGATATCGGGGATATGGAAGCGCTGCTTCATGTCCGGCCAGATGTCGGGGCGCAGGCCGTTGCCGAAGGCCAGGCGGATCTTGTGGCGGGTCTCGTCTTCCACCGGCGGCTGGTTGACCAGGTAGCGGCAGAGCTCGCCGATGTAGACGAACATGGTGCAGCCCTCGTCGCAGATCTCGGCCCAGAAATGGCTGGCGGAGAACTTTTTACGTAAATAAATCGAACCCCCGTTCAGCAGGGCGGCGCCGACGGCGCAGAGCCCGCCGGTGGCGTGGTAGAGCGGCAGGGGGATGTAGATGCGGTCGCTGGCCCTGGCGCCGGTCGAGCCCGCGAAGCCGCGCATGTAGAGCTGGGCGCGGACGTGGGTGATGCGGGCGGCCTTGGGCAGGCCGGTGGTGCCCGAGGTGAAGATGAGCAGGGCGGTGTCGCGGGCCTTCATGTCCTCGCGCACGACCTTGTCGGGCGGCAGCTGGCTGCAGCTCTTCAGCGCCTGGACCAGGTCGCGCTGGTCGCCGTGGGCGGGGCCGAGCACCCACTGCTGCAGCGGCCGGTCGAGCAGGCCCTTGGCAGCCTCGAAGACCGGCGAGGTCTCGGCGTCGACGATGACGTGGTTGGCCCCGGCGATGTTCAGGCAGTGGGCCAGCGGCAGGCCGGAGAGCTGGTTGTTGATCAGGGCGGTGACCACCCCGATCTTGGAAAGCCCGTACCAGACCGCGAAATACTCCAGCCGGTTGGGCATGAAGAGCGCCACCGTCTGGCCCCGGCGCAGGTTCAGCCCCTTGCCCCAGTGGGCGAAGCGGTTGGCCATGGCGTCGAGCTCGCCATAGGTCAGGGTGCGGCCCTCGAAGGTCATGGCCGAGCGGTCGCGGTGCTTCTCGACGGCCGCCTGCAGGTCGTCGCAGATCAGGTTGCCGCTGTCGGGGCCGATCGACTTCACCCGCGCCAGGGTTCGGTTCAGCCCGCGCAGGAAGCGCCACTCACGCTGGAGATTGGCTTTCAGGGGCATCCGGTCCTCCGACTTCAGGCCGGAGTTGGCGGTGGTGCGGCGCGGGGGTCAAGCTTGGCCGCGGGCGCCGGATGTCACAGCCACGATGTTGCGGCCCAAGCGCGGCGCCCGGGACACAAGGGGTTAAGAGAACCTTTCCCAGACGGACTGGCGCGAGACGCCCGGGGGCTCGCGATGGCCGCCAAGCTGACCTCGCGCCCTGACGCGGGAACCCGAGCCGCAGGCGAGGAGTTCCGGTCTGCAAATAAGGTCATTGCGCGGCACGCTTGCCAGATTGGCGCCACCTTTTTGCAGAATTAGACGAAACTCGACCTGATAATACACTGTATTATTGGACTATATATTCGGCAATGTCCGTATTACCTGTGCATATACTGTCACGAATGGCCCAGCTTTAACCTCTCGGCGATGGAACCGCCGCTTCACCATACCGTTTTGACCTCCGAGAACTTTCCCCGGAGGGATCACATCATGTCCGTTGATTTCAATGCCACCCCGATGAACAGCACCACCAACAGCGAATCCGACACCCCGATGTTCGCGCCGGTCCCGGCGTGGGAACGCAGCCGCAAGCGCGGCGGGATGTTCGGCGGCGGCAAGAGCCGCTCCAGCGTCGGCCGCGCCCAACCGCCCGTCGAGACCGCCGCGGCCGCGGCGGACGCCGCCTACGCCGGCCCGCTCGACCCCATCGACACCGACACCTCGTCGTTCGCCGCCGCGCCGGCGTTCGCCTCACGCACGGTCAAGAAGGGCCGCACCGGCCTGCCGCTGGCGGTCGCTGCCGGCCTCGTGGCGATCGGCGGCCTGGCCGCCGCCGGCTGGTACGCCACCCAGCCGCACGAGAGCGGCATGGCGCAGCTGACGCCGGGCACGGAATCCAACGCCCTGCCCGCCCCGACCAACGAGCTGGCTACCAACACGACCCCAGCGCCCATGCCCGCCGAGGCCACGCCGGCGCCGGCAGAGGCGGCGGCGCCCGCCGCCAAGCCTGCGCCCCGGGTCTCGACCCGCGTCGCCGCCGCGGCCCCGGCCCGCGCCCGTCCGGCGCCCGCCTCGCGCAGCGCATCGGACGCCGGCGTGAACACCGCCGCCACCCTGCCGAGCGCGCCGCAGCCCTATAGCGGCACGGCGACCGCCGACGTGGCCCCGGCGCCGGCGGCCCCGAAGTGGAATATCCCGCCGGCCGCCACGGCGCCCGCTCCGGCGCCGGTCGAAGCGGCTCCGTCGGTGACGCCCCCGGCCGCGGCGACACCGCCGGTGCAGACGCCGCCGAACTGACCTTTACCGTTGGGGATCAGGTCCAAGGGCGGCTCCGCAAGAGGCCGCCCTTTTCCATGGGCGAAACCCACCTTCTGTGCGGTCCGTGTTTTGCGTGGCTCCAAAAAGACAGCGCCGCCGACGCGCGCGGGTTAAGGGAGCTCGTGGTGCCGAACCCTTCCCCGTTTCCCGAGCTCAAGGCGAAGATCGCCGCCAACCTGGCCGCCTTCCCGCGCCGGGCGCTGGCGCACGAGGGCCTGCGACGCGCGGCGGTGGCGGTGGTGGTCTCGCCCTTTGAGGAGGTCCCGACCTTCCTGCTGACGCGGCGCGCCCTGACCATGCGCCGTGGCGCCGGCAACTATGCGCTCCCCGGCGGCAACTTCGAGCCCGGTGAGGACGCGGTGGGCGCGGCGCTGCGGGAGACCTCCGAGGAGCTGGGGGTGGCGCTCGCGCTGGAGGCCGCGCTGGGGCTACTGGACGACTTCGTGACCTTGGGCGGCCATGTGGTGACGCCCGTGGTGGCCTGGTCGGACTTCGAGCTGGAACTGACCCCCGACCCGGCGGAGGTGCATGAGGTCTGGCGCGTGCCGATCGACCAGCTCGACCACCCGGAGTCGCCACGCCTTCAGCCGCATGCCGCGAGTCCCGACCCGATCCTGCAGATGCACGTCCGCGGCCAGTGGATCAACGCGCCCACGGCGGCCTGGCTCTACCAGTTCCGCGAGGTGGCGCTGTGGGGAAGGTGGACGCGGCTGGACGGGGTCGGGCAGCCGGAGTGGACGGCGCGATAGGGGGCTCCCAGCCCAGGCTGTGCGAAAACGTGTAAGCTGATTTGGCGATCCTCGCGGCCCGCCGCGGCGTTAGGCGGTCTGTTCGGATGAACCCGGGTGAACCCCCGGCTTCTGGGGAAGCAAAAGGATACCTGCAAGCACCAAGGCCGCGATGACGAGCGACGCGATAGGGCGGCTAAGCGCAAGGCCGCCATGGTCGTGGGGCTTGTCCAGGAAGTCGCCGACGGTCGCTCCGAGCGGCCTGGTGAGAATGAACGCAGCCCAAAAGAGAAGCACCCTGGATATCTTCGTCCAGAAGTAGGCCGCGGCCAGAAGGGCCAAGCCGACGGCAAAAACGGCGGCCCCACCCACGTAGCCGAGTCCTGTGTCATCCGCCATCCAGTCGCCAAGCGCCGTGCCCAGGGTCTGCGAGAGGGTGATCGTCGCCCAGTAGAAAGCCTCGACCTTTGGCGTGTTGACGGTGTCCACCGAGACCGTCCGCTCTGACCAGTACCAGAGCCCAAGGACTATAAGCACCGACGCTAGAAGGAGTGACGTTCCGCCCGCGTAGCCGATGCCCAGCGAGCGGTCGGCGAAGTCCGCCATGGTCGTTCCGGCAGTCGTGGAAGCGACGATCGCCGCCCAGTACAGGAGCGGGTGGAAGCGCTTCGATAGAATTTGCCATGTCACCAAGGCGACAAGCACGGTCACAAAAAGAGCGGAGCCTGCCAGGTATCCCCAATTCATGGTCATCGTGACGGTGTCACCGCCCGTCTCGCCCAAAGTCGTGGCGAGAATCTTGATGGCCCAGAAGCCCAAGGTGACCGCAGGCGCCTTGCTCAACGCCTTTTCCTGATCGGTCATTTGGCTGCTCGTTCTGGCTGGCATCGGACGTCAACGGTTCAGCGAAACTGGCGCCGGCTGGCGGAAGCGGCCGGCGCCTGACACGGGCCGTCGCGGGAACCGTCAACTGAGTTCTGGCACGACCTGACCCGCAAGCAAACCTGGATGCCGGTGCAGGCGGCGATGACGGGGTGGCCGACCTGTCGCCCGGGGCGGTGGCCAACGGGCGGCGGACGGAGCCCGGATGCGGGAGTACGAATAGGACGACGCCGTGGATGTCGTCTGGCCCGAAGGCGCAAGCCCCCTTCCCACCGGTTAACCGTGCCTTGGTAAGGCCCAAAGCCTTAGCGGAACGTCGGTCTGCGCGGGGGGTTGGGTTTGGCAGGAGGTCGCCATAGTGACCCGTATCGTGTTCACCGTCGTCGAAGAGGCCACCGGATGGTTCGTCAACGGCGGCGATCCGCTGGGGCCATTCCTGTCACGTGAGCGCGCGCAGGACCTGGCCGAGGGGATGGTCGCGGCGATCCGGGCGTGCGGCGAGGAGGCCGAGCTGGTGGTCGAACACCGCAGCTGGTCGCGGCCCCGCCCGGCGTCCGAGACGGCGGGACGCGGCTTCAGCCGTCGGTCATGAAAAGCTCATGAGCGGCGCAATGCCGCAGTGCGGGAGGGGGTAGGGATTGGCTAACTGACGGCTCGCAAAGTAAGCCGAATCTCTCGTGCGGGCGGGCCAACCATGACCATCACCACCAAGGACCTGATCGAATACGGCTCGGCGGGGCTGGTGCTCGTGTGCGGGGCGCTGGCCGGCCACTATGCGGCCGACGGGATGACCGCGATCCAGTGGGCGGGCGCGGCGACAGCGGTGCTGGGCTCGGTGAGCGTGGCGGTGGCCGTGCGGACCTGGACCCCGGAAAAGGCGCGGCAGTCGCAGCGGGACTAAATCACTCGGCGTAGACGTCGAGGCCGAGTGCGGTGAGCAGGGCCTGCTGCTGGTCGAGCGTGATCTTCAGACCCTCATAGGCGGCCAGGCCCGCGAGGCTGAGGCCGGAGATGTGCGCGTGGCGCAGATCAGCGCCCTTCAGGTTGGCGCCGGCG
>Ga0307517_10009707_pt1 | contig 13605 bp, 16 predicted proteins | sample 23_EM_MG_FD_194515 | JGI IMG/M metagenome (GOLD analysis project Ga0307517, IMG submission 194515) | Populus trichocarpa ectomycorrhiza microbial communities from riparian zone in the Pacific Northwest, United States - 23_EM | ecosystem: Host-associated > Plants > Roots > Unclassified | place...
GCACGCAGGGGTGAGGGCTCTGAGGATAGGAATAGCTTAGGAGGCGTTTAGAGGACTGCGGAAACCGAGCCCAAGTCGGAAACCGATGAGGACAGGAGACACGACCAATGGGAGCATCAGTTCGAGGTGCTCCGGCGATGCACCAATCCATCCGATGTCCCGAAGCTTTGGTAACATGCAATGGCCGGAGAAGCGGGTATTCAGCAGCTTCAAAGCAGCTTCTGAAGGGTAAGCGTGCCTGGAGTCCATAAGAAAGCGCATCCGTCGAGCGTGTACAGAAAGCCGTGCCCATCCTTCCTCCGAAGGCACGCGGAGAAAGTCCTGCACACGGAAACAATAATCAGGTGTGCTCAAATAGGCCTATGGGTGGAACACTCACGAAAGTTTCGTCGACAATAGTCCAAACGGATGGAGGAAAGGTCTGCAACAGCCTCGTAAAATCCCACTGACATATCCCCCAAATGGTGTCCAGGGTGGGGGGGGCGGAGAAGGATTTGCAGCAACATGCGAAGGAAATAGCATCCTTGCGGTCCTCGTAAACAATGTTGGATGCTATGAAGCGGAGGATCTCATCCACCTCGAAGGCGTGGTGCATGTCCGTTGAGGAAGAACGGGTTTGAGATAACCACTCCGCTCAGAATGCGATCGCCGTCAGGGTGCAGTCATGATCATGATGGCGACGGCGGGACCATCAAGATACCTCACAACCTCCCTTGGATGTAAACAATACACAGTACTCGTGGGCTCGAACCAGCCATGGACGACTCCACGCGTATCTCTCGAGACCGACGTATTCCTCTGTCCAATGAAGGGAAGTCGCCGTTTCAGCTGAACCAGACGTAGCTGAACCAGCCCCTCCACGCCGCTCCCACCGATGCAACGCTGACGCCCTTAGTATGCATATCAGAGACCGTCTTCTTGTCACCAACGAAATGGATTGTCCGCTGCCACTCGGAAGAGCCGCCCGCCCCAGACTCCGATCGAAAAGGGACCATACCAGCGCTTCACTCGAGGACAAACAGGCGGGAATTTGCCGTAGATTCAAAGTAGTAGGGGAGGTCTCCGGATCGATGGGTAAAAACGGTGACTATCAATTTGCACATCATAATCTACCACGACATGTCATCCACACGAATATTCAGAATCCCGTAGTACTTCTTCACTAGCTATTTCGATATGTATGTAGACACTGCATGAGTCAGTTCACTTTTCACTTCCGTATCAGCGTCTGCAACACCACCGCCGTCAGCAAACCTCATACGTGATACAAAACTCACGAGCACACCTCAAGTCAGTGATAGAGCCGGTCGCCAGCTCCCACTCAGGTGGGGCCGGACAAGTCGACGTCGCCCCAACGAGATGAGGGAACAGCTGGAGCAGTGTTGAGCCAAATATCTCGCACCTCGCACCCCATTTGGCACAGGGCATGGACTAAAGACTGTGGAAGGATGGGGGCACCCATCGAGAGTAGAGTCTCTAAAGGTCGAGTCTTCTACGGTACAGTCGCCGCGATTGGAAAAGCCATTGATAATGGCCGCAACGTTAGTGTGGATGGTTTGTTTCTTCAGGTGTTTGCAATGCTTTGCGATTGCCACGAAGCTCTTGATTGGGTTGTTTGCCGACGCGGGGCATAGTTCTGCCCCAAGAGCCGGGTATCTTAGTTTAGGCATCGCCTTTACAAGTTTCTCGAGGTCTTCGCCAGAGAGTTTGTGGCCACATTTGTCCTGATGGCAGATAAGTAATATCACCGGTGTGGTTAACTGGTTGAGGGATAGAAGCGACTTGATAGTTGTTCCGTCGACCTCGAAGCTGACACAATAATCACCTCGGAAGTCAATCGTGAGCTCCATCAACGTTTGGTGTAACCTTGTGGACCCCAGGTACACGAGTACCGCAGGGAGGGCCGTCTTTGTTGCCGTGGCGTGTTCAAATTCTAACGTGAGACCCTCGAGATTCCCGGGATAGATGCATTTGAGGGACCGGAGCCAGATGGAATCGGTATCAATACCTCTTATGTAGAGATGCTGGAGCGAAGCGAACGTCGTTGTTGAAAGCGATGCACCACTGGGTGGTTCGGTCATGTCAGCTCGGCTGAGATAATATCGCAGATTTGGGAGCTGAGAAACGTGGAAGCAGACCGTCCAAGGCAAAGGGGAATCCACGCCGAAGTCGTGTAACTGGTTAGGGTTGCAATTGAACGGGAGAGTGGAAAATTCTTGCACGATTTCGGAGTCTTTCCGAGAGATATCGATGGTTCGAAGTGACCCGTACGCGGGGGCGAGGGAAGAGGCGACCACCCGTGGGTGAGAGGTATCAACGAGCCAAATGTCGGAAATGGTGAGGAATGGAGATATAGCTAATGGCAGAACCAGTGCGGTGTCTCCTCGTACGCCCTCCATTTAATCTTCCGAAGGTTTGGCAATATGCAGCAGCCAGAAAAACGTGCGTTCAATAACTCTAGGACCATTTGGGATGGGATATCGCGGATAAATTGCTGCATGGTGGTGTCAAGTCGCATTTGATAAGAAGTTGATGAGGACTTACGAAGGATTTGTCGGTGACCCCCCAAACGGAACGAGGGAAGGTTTTCAATAGCTTCGTGAGTTCATTTCGCCCCTCTGCACACGTGGTGTCTGGGACAGGCGTGGAGAAGGATTTACAGCAATACGCGAGGGATAAAGCTCCTCTCCCGACGATGAGGTTACTCGCGATGAGACGGAGGACCTCGTCCAACTCGAACGTGTGATGCATGTCGGCTGAAGATAGGGGGGTTTAACCACACAAATCGTTGTCAGAGTATCCTTATATGATCTCCGGTAGTGGGGACATTTCTCGCCATGACCGATTCGCTTGGGCGTGCGCCGTGGACATCGCTCGTGGACATGAGGGGCGGTGAATGATCTCACACGCCACCGGTTCTGGCTGCGGGTCACCGATATATCCAACGGGGCCAGCTGGCGAAGGGTTGGAGGTGGTTTTCACGGCTGCACCGTCGAGGTCAAAATGGCTACGGGGGAAGGTTGCTTTGAGATTTGTCAACGCTTGGGCCAACACTCTATGCCGAAGCTGCATAACGCCCTCGGGAGTGGCGTCCTCGCAATGTCGAGTCGGCGTAAGCCTTTTGAGACATTCGGTATGGATATCCCCGGGGGTTCAAGCCAAACGGAGTCCCAGGCAACTGTTTTGACCATCAGAAATTGAAGCGAGGATTGCGGGGACCTGATGAGCCACAGTTCTGGCCGACCGTGTCTATCATCCCTCTACGTCCCTGCGTCGATAGGTGCTCAGCGCCATCAGGAGAAATACACCCCTGTCTACCAGCCCTCCCAGGTACTTACAAAGAAGTGAGTTGGATCACCGCAGAGACACCGGAAAACTCCGGTCAGAACCTGTGTTCTCCGGCCGGAATGAGTCTGACATCGTCATCATTTCATCCAGCGCACTTGACTCGCATCCCACCCCCGAAAACAAAACAAAAAAAACGGACAACTGAGCAAATCGACCGGGCTTATAAATTGTCGTCGGGCAGAGCGGATCCCCAAATTCTCCTCTTTAATCTCTACCTCAGACTGCATTTAGAGGGATGGCCCACTTTTCAAATCCGCACTCGTATCATCTGTTTGCTCTCCCAGCGCCCCTGCTGGAAACTCTGACGCCCCGCAGCGATATCTCATCACGCGATCTCACCCAAAAATCGCAACCCGGGGCAGATAGGAATCTTACCGCAAAGCTCGACGAATCCTCATCGCGAGACGCCACAACACCCTCCAATTCGGCTACCTCAGGTAGATCGTGTAACGTTTGTCAAGGGGCATCGTTCGCGAACGTCGATGACCAACGGAACCACTTTCGATCGGATTGGCATCGGTACAATGTCAAGCTGAGGTTGAATGGGAAGGACGTGGTGGTAGAGAACCAGTTTACTCAACTTGTAGAAGGTATGCTCACCGTAATCTTGCGGAAGGCCGGACGTTGATAGATTTTTTAGCTCTTGAAGACTCATTATCTGGGTCGGCCTCAGAATCTACCGACGAAGACTCTGACACCGAATCTGATAAACGATTGGCTACACTCTTGTCCCGCGCCACGGTTAAAAACCATCCCAGATCCCCTTCACCCTCTTCAACTCAACGGAACCTCCCGGTAACGCCGTTGATATGGTTCCACTCCCCACCGTCCACACAGATCGGAGTCTACCGCGCGATATTCTCACCCCCCGATGTCGCTGCGCCGTATTTGGACCAGCTGAGGGAAATTCAGAACTGCCGAGAGGCGGAGGGGAAGAAATGGGCTTTGTTCTTGGTGGCTGGAGGTCATTTTGCTGGAGCGGTAGTGAGAGTGCACAGAGATCGGTCGAAGGACAGTGATGGGGGCAAGACAAAGAAAGGGAAACCTAAAAAGGTGATACCTGATACGGAGGTGATTCTACACAAGACGTTTCACCGGTACACGAGTGAGTTTCGCCCCTTTGAGACGTTCGTGCTCGCATACTGACCTCCGGTTCAGCGAGGAGGAAGCAGGGTGGGTCCCAATCGGTCAACGATAACTCAAAAGGTGCAGCGATCAGTGCTGGCGCGATGCTTCGTCGTTATGGGGAACAAGCGCTCAGAGAGGTATGTCCAACCTTATTTCTTTCCCATGCACGGCGTTTACCCTCCATCCCTAGGATATTCGTAATTTGCTAGGAGAATGGTCCGATGAGATTGACCAATGTGAACGAGTATGGATCCGAGCGAGTGTCTCAAATAGGCGGATATTCTTCGATTATGAAAATCCTGTCTTGATCAAGGGGGATGAAAGGCTACGGACCTTCCCGTTCCCAACTCGCCGCCCGGTAAGTACACCGGTTTACTATCCAGAAAACGCAGAAGTATCTTACTTTTTTTCATCCAGACGCAATCTGAACTTCTTCGGTGTCTCATGGAATTGACCAAAGCGAAGATTACCCGCTTTACGGAAGCGGACCTCAAAGCCCAAGACGAAGCGTTCCTCGCGTCCTTACCGAAACCCAAACCCGTCCCGGCCCCCGCTCAGCCGAAAGAGAAGCCCGCTCAGCCCCAACCTCCAAAACTCACGAAGGAAGAGGAATTGCTCAAGGAGAAGTGGGGAAGGGTTTTGGAGATGGTCTCGAAAGGTCGGCTGGAACCATTGAAACCATTTTGGGAAAAGGAGCATGGGAACCTTGTGGGTCATGGGGGCGAGGGATTTGACATCAGGGTGCCTAATGTGGCAGGAGAGTACCAGGGTCAGACGATCTTGCAGGTAGCCGCATCTTCGGGTCAAGAAGAGATCGTGCGATGGCTACTGGAGGAAAAGGGAGCAGATCCAACAATCGACGTCCCTTTGGAGAGTTCCATCATCGACCCTGATGGCGTTACTCCTTCAAAACGCAGGACAGCATATGACCTAGCCTCGACCAAGGAAGTCAGGAACGTCTTCCGCCGTTGTGCTGGTTCACACCCCGACAAGTGGGATTGGTTCGGGGCAGGTAGAATTCCCAGTGCCCTAACCGCGGATCAGGAGGGACAACGGGACGAAAAGAAGAAGGTTCGTCGGAAAGGCTTGAAGGACAAGATCAAAGAACGCGAGGCTCGTCAACCCACTCCCGAACCGGAGCCTGAACCAGAGGTGGAGACGAAGATGGTTGGGGCGTTGCAGGAGGAGAAGACGGGACCGAGGAAACTGGGTGGTACGACTGGGGATAATAACTCTGTGCTGGGATTGACACCCGAGATGAGGGCCAAGTTGGAGAGGGAACGGAGGGCGAGAGCAGCGGAAGCGCGGATGAAAGCTCTTTCCGGCCGTTGATCCGATCGGATATTTCCCACGGGGAATTTACCTGACTTGCACGCTTTCCACAACACGCTCTCCTGTCTCTCCCATTCTCTGCCTTTGGACTAAGCTTATTGCACTACATTATCGCAACGATTCAGTTTTAATCTACCAACCTCCTGCGCATCAAGACTACCCTAATATGTTCTCTGCTGTCTCTACTCTACGCGCTCTCACCCGCACTCACGCTCCGGTCCCACACGTCAGGGCTGCGGCGTTTCACCAGACGGCGGCGCGCTTGGATTTTCACTTTGACACGCATCACTTCGTTCAGAGGTTGGAGAGGGAGGGGTTGAATAGGCAGCAAGCGGAAGGGATCATGGCCGCGATGGCTGAAGTCGTCGATGAGAGCATTCGAAACATGACGGCGAATATGGTCACCAAGGCAGATCAAGAGAAGGTGTGATTGCCCTAAATATCACCGTTCTTCCTTTCGAACTCACTCGCATGGGTCTTTCAGCATCAATACAAGCAACAGGTCGACTTCGCTCAGCTCAAGTCCGAATTGCACATGACGGAGAAGAACGATTTGGCGATGGTTAAAGCCGAGAACGAACGCCTCCTAGCAGACATTGAAAAGCTGAAGCAACGTCTCCGCGAGGATATTTACCGGACCCAATCTGACGTCAGGCTGGACCTGAACTTGGAGAAGGGAAGAATGCGGGGGGAGAGTAGCGGACAGGAGCTCAAGATCACCGAGGTGGATACGAGGATTGAACAGGAGATCGCCAGTCTTCGAACGGCGATTCAGGCATCCAAGGTCAGTATCCATGAAACTCTTATCTCCGTGACCGCCTTTCAATGTGTGATTTACCTCTCGTTTGGCTCAGGCTACGACACTTCAATACCTCGTCGGATTCGTCACTGGATGCTCTGCTCTATTAATGGCATATCTAAGGTTCAGGGCCTAACGCCCCCAACGTGGAGCGGTGGGTATGCAGTTGTATTGCTATGGCTGTGGTTCTGTGCCATTAATATCATCGTCTAAAGGGGGTAAGTCGTCGGCTGTAACATTCCCTTCTCCCAAGGAGATCTTCTCGAGCAGGTTGTACGCCCTGTCGACATCATCGTTCACGATCACGAGATCGTGCACCCCAGGTTGTTTGGCGTAATCGACCTCCTTGAGCGCGGTGGTCAATCGCTTGGCGACCGATTCGTCGGTCTCTGTCCCGCGACCCTTGAGGCGCAGTTTGAGAGACGCGAGGGAGGGCGGGGATATGAAGACGTAGAGGGGGTTCAAGTTGGTTGATTTGATCTGTCGGACACCCTTGATCACGATTCGGCTTAGCCGCGATGGAGGGATGCAATGCCTTGGGCGACTGACCTCAGACTCTATGTCGAGAATACACCGCCTGCCCGAGTCCGACACGTTTCGGATGGTCATGAAGCTGGTACCGTAAAAATTGCTGGAGAACTGAGCGTGTTCGATGAACGCGCCATCCGTAATCATCTGCTTGAACATTTCCTGAGTCACGAAGTAGTAATGCTTTCCGTCAGCCTCTCCTGGGCGCGGTGAACGAGTCGTGTCTGGATCAAAAGGCTCGGCTGCAAGAACTTGAAAAAGAGCAGATCTGGCTCCTTACGAGAGACGCTGAATCCGAACTTGGTCGGGTGATTTGCGAAGAGTCTGGTGAGCAAGGTGGATTTACCCACTCCCGATGGGCCGGATAGCACCAAAGGTCTGAGGAAGTCTGAGGCTATGGTCGCAGAGGACATCGTAGACCGCATCCAGAATGGTGGGCACGTGAAGCGTGACAATGAATGGGTGGGTGACCGCGGTGTGATCTCCGGGCCGTCACGCATCCCGGATTGTCGAAGCGGACCCTGGCGGCTTCAGTCCACAGACAAATACCGCATCCCTCTTCCTTCACGTCCCCCGCCCCCGCCCCCCGCCCTTTCGTCCTTCGCCGTCCAAATGGGCGCCGTATGTTGCAGACAACAGGTACGGTGCAATCTCGGCCGCTCCACATGAGCCCGAGCATCTCGTTCGCTGATGCCCCTCCTCAAACACATCAGCCAATTGATTTCGACGCTGAAGTCAACCTCTTCCACTTCAATCTCCTTCGTTGCGTAGGCAAGGGCGCTTTCGGAAAGGTCTGCTAGGTCCCCTGCGTCGGGTGGAGTTTTTTTTTTGCGTGCTCACCCGCATTCGTCGTTTCGCGCCACTGCAGGTCCGAGTCGTTCAGCACAAGCAGACGAAGGAACTCTACGCCCTCAAATACATCAACAAGGCTCGTTGCGTCAAGCAGAAAGCCGTCTCAAACATTGTTCAGGAGAGAAGGCTGCTCGAAGAGGTCCGTTGTCACACCCGAAAACTCTCAGCGCGTGTGGCCATCGCCCGCTTTCAGTTTTGGCTCACATCCCATGTGGTCATATTCTCATAGATCGATCACCCTTTCATCGTCAATTTGCGTTATGCCTTCCAAGACGACGAGAATTGCTTTTTCGTGCTCGACCTCATGCTTGGGGGTGACCTGAGATGTGAGTGCACGGGGCGGCGTAGTCATCACTCACCCCCTTGAAACACTTTCGCTTGTTCCTGATCCGCTCCGGTTTAGTCCATTTAGAGCGGCTAGGCCATCTCTCTGAGGAAGCGGTTCAGCTATACACTGCAGAGCTATCATCTGCTCTCTCGTATCTGCACGGGAAACGTATTATCCACCGGTACGCGGACCATGCATATGCTATTCTTGTCCAATTTCCGCTTACCCATCTTCGGATGCCATCTAACCAAAACAGGGACATCAAACCGGATAACATCCTCTTAGATGAACAAGGGCACGCCCATCTGACCGATTTCAATATCGCCGTCCATTACTCGGAACGCAAGATGTTAACCGGTGTGGCCGGATCGATGGCTTACATGGCTCCCGAAATCCTCGTCAAGAAAGGCTACTCGTACACGATTGATTGGTGGTCGCTTGGCGTCTGCATATACGAGCTCATCTTCGGCAGAAGACCCTTCCGGGGTCGCACCAACGGGGATCTGACGCACAGCATCACCAAGGATTCTTTATTGTTCCCAGACGATGCTGAGATGAGGTGCAGTAAGCGGGGTATGCAAGTTCTGACCGGCTTCCTTGAGAGGGACGTCACGAAACGACTGGGGTGCAAGCCCGACGGGGAAGGTATCCAGGATATTCGCGCCCACCCTTGGTTCTCTTCGCTCGATTGGGACAAGCTAGAGGACAAACAGTTACAGCCACCATTCATCCCTGACGTATGTTTCCTCCCCTTTTCTTGACCTTTTCAATGCTCCCATCATTCCAATTCATTCGGGCGTTTATACCGGACTGATCCTCGACAATTCACTTCTCATAGTCAAAGAGGGCAAACTTCGACGCTTCGCACGAGTTAGAAGAGTTGCTCCTGGAGGACAATCCTCTCAAGGCTCAACATAGGAAAAAGGATGTCTCTACGATGTCACCCGAGATGAGGCAAATGGAGGAACAGTACGTCTCGTGATTATCGCGCGTTCGGGATCTTTTGGACTAAGCTGTTCCTTTTCTACAGGTTCACCGTGTACGACTTTAGCCAGATGAAACGGCGGTCGTACTACCCGCATGCGCAAATAGTGTCAACGATGACCGTTACCTCATCGACTGGAGTGGGTCTCTCACGTCCGACGACACCACTGACGCCTTCGGGCGAGAATCCGCCACTGCCGAATAACTACGAGATGAGAGAAAAAGAACTTTCACCACAGGACCGGCAGGATGGAAGCTGCGATGTTAGACGAAATAACACCTAAGCTTTGTGAGTAATGCCCCTTATCTTACCACCTTTTTTGCCCTGCTCTTTGAATGGTGGAGGAGCGACGATTGTGCGACTTTTTTCCTCTGAGCGTCGACTGATTTCTGTTTTGCTTTGCATCTTGGCGAACAGATGTCTGGAAATGGCTGTTGGTTTTTCCTCACTCAGCGTCGCGACTTCTGGCTCTGGCTCTATCATCACTACCCTTTGTCTATCTTTGTCCTGACCCTTGCACGCTCTCTCATCTCCATCGTAATCCTCACCTCTTCTGCATCTCTCTCTCTCCAACACCACTTAACGAATGTATTTGTCAGACGAAGCTAATTCTGTCAAGCGCTGTTGTTTCTATACATCTCTCTGCTCTTACCCATCTCCACACGCCACTCCTCTCCTTAGTCTCCCTTCTCCCACGTCTGCGGCCCCTACCTATATCCCTCTGCCTCGCGATGTTACGTGCCCTCGCTTCTATTTGTTCTTAGTTTTGGGCTTTCTGCGAGTAATCCTTCCTTCGGGATTTTCTCTTTCCTTTCGTAGGTCTATACGGCTTCCTCCATGCGTTTCTTCCATCACACCTGCATCTCTCACCAGTGATCCATTCCCTCCCTCTGTACTCGCTTTTCTTTATAATGATAACAAACTTGGTAACTCATTGGATTGAGGGGATATGGGAAAGGGGTCCCTTGGGTTTCTCTTTCTCCCTCACTTCACTTGGATGATTCGCTCCACATGCATCATTTGTCAAACGCCCCTCTTGGTTTCCTCATTTTCACTCCCTTGCTTCCTTGCCTTCACCTGACTGTCTCCATGTGGGCACGCACCTGCTCACTCTCATCCACTCTATATATGTCATATAATTATATAACCTCTGTATGGAAGGCCGGGATCTGGAGTGCTGGTGCTATTCTCAAGGAGTGTCATTATGAATGTGAGCTGCTAAAGTATACAAGATCTTTGGAGCACTCTCATCTGTCCCATCATCAATTCTACCCCATATATCCTAACCTCAAGGCTGTGTTTGACCCTGTCTTCAAATGCTGTATCTCAAGTTTGCCTCTCTTTTCAACCCACCTTGGTTCAGTTATCTATCATTTGAGCTCTTCTGCTAGTAACTCTGTGATTGTTTTGTTGCATTCAGCAGCTACAGGTTCTGCCAGTTGAAGATCTCAATTTTTGATGGCTCTCACTGAAAGACACTAGCCAAGGTTGAAGTTCAGTGCAATAATCAACAGGGTAGTACCATGGTTCATAGTCTGTCTTCCATAACTGAGCCTTACATGAGACCTGTATAATTGGTTAGGATATTCAAAGAGGTTCTTGACATTGATAGAATGTAGTGTCTATTATATGGGGGGTAGTAGAAGGGGCTACTGGGAAACATAGCTAGTCACTATTTTATGATTTCATTCTTTAGATGGTAAAGGATATGTCGTAGCTGTTTCTTATCTATAATAGAAGTTAAAAAAATGATAGAAGTGACCCTTTGTGCATTGGAGAACCTATCAGTGGTAAGGCATAGTTATGACATGTGATGAAAATACATCTTGCTTGAAGATGAGAAAACACAAGGTAGTGGTAGTATTCAGAATGTATCATCTCCAATATACAATGGCAGGATGGGTAGTTGTGAATGGGTGGGCTGCATAATCTCTCCATTAGTTGAATGAGTCAACCTAAAAACAAGCATGAATACTGGTGAGACTCAGAGCCCAGTGGTGGTAAGGAGGAACCTACAGTCTAGCCTGCTGTGCTGCTCCATCATATGCCTGCTTGCAGATCTGTAGAAAAGATACAGGTATTTCCCCCCAATGAAGTTTCATCCATTGCTCAAACTTCTGAATGGCACCTGGTTGTTGGTGGAATAGTGATAGTGTTATATGCCTGAGGTTCTCCTCTGTTGTTTCACCCCTTTCTGGTGGCCATAACATCCAGATAACACCTATCCAACACTCCAGCTTATCCCACTCCCCAGCTTCCTCCAGAGACATCATAATCTGTGGGCTATAGGTACTCCCCTCCAGCCACCAGCAGGAGGCTGTAAGCTCTACCAGCAATTCCCAGTATGGATGAGATAAATGTTGGATTCCTTCAGTAGATTGTATAATGTCCAAGAGGAGTCTTGCCCATTCACCCTTATCTGTATCATCTTTATGGACCTGTAGGTCATCTAATAATTTGAAAAATCCCTCCACCCCTACTTGTTTGAATTCCTGGTAACCAATGAGGGCAATGGCATATATGATAAGGTATCGCAATCTTGAGGAAAGAGGGTATGGGTAGTGAAGGTTAATGAGGTATTTTGCACAGATTTTGAGTGATATGTATGGTTTATGGGAGTTGTTTCCTGAGGTCCAGGCACAAAGGAGATCTGCAATCACCCCACTATCCCCATTCTCAAACACAACATCAGCCAACCCCTGGTGGTGGTCTGTATGAATGAGTTTTGCTTCTATCCGGTGATTTTTGGGATCAAGGTGGCGAAAACCAATTTCCAAAAGGAGAAGGAGAAGATCCTCTCCATCCTCAAGGCTGGAATAATTCTTGCACACCACAGAACACCATTCATATGCCCTCTCTGTCAGGTGGCTGGTTTTGGTTTCCAAATTGTATAAACCAGAGAGCAAGTCTGGGAGGATTTCACAGCGGGGGTTGGAGGTGTGAATGGCTGTAACCATTGCTTGAGAGAATTGAGATAGGATCTGGTCAAATCGATCACTAGTAGGCAAGTGTGAGTAGCTTAGAGGATAGAGATAGGAGATAACATACGATTTGTCTTGAATTTTCAACACCTCTTCTTCAATAGGCCAACCAAAGAAGATACAAGATGTAAGGAGGCGGTTAAGCACTGCATTCAATGGAATGACATTCTGGTCCCTTATCCAACCAATCCTGGAAAATACATTAAATATATCTGGTATACTCTGCTTGGCCCAGGACAGGTATAGAAGTGCATTTGAAATCCATTGAAGGTGTGCAGGAGTAGTCTCTGAATCAATAAGATACATCTCAAAAATAATGGAGGGAGTGTCCCGACCAGCATAGGTGCTGAGAAGATGTCTGAGATCAGGATCAAGAGATGTAGTGTTGTGGGGGATGGTTGGGAGAGGGAACCTATGTGCAGACTCCCCAGACACACACATTGCACAAATATGGATCCACAGGACAGCTTGTGCAGAGTAGTATGCCCTGTCCCTTGACCCAGGATAAACCTTCCCAGTAGAATCAAAACATGCCTTGAGGGTGGAGACAATTTGACCATAGGGGGGTTCTACATTAAGTCCACCTTCAAACCACCAAATTGTGCTAGCAAGCCGGATGGCTGCATCAAGTGCCTCTGGATCAGTGATACTCCAGAGGATCCATGAGATACACCGTACATCATTGGCATTTGTGCTCTGAAGGGTGGCCAGGGCTGTGGGTGTCAACCATGGGGAATTGGATGTGATGATGGATAAACCCTCCTGGATGGTTAACAGGGGTAGGGTCTGTGGTGGATGAAGCACTGCACAGGGAATTTTGCATTGATTGTTCTCCCACAGATTATGCAGGGAGGCCAACCATGGCATGGGTTGATGAGGAGTGGGCTGTGTGGTTGGCAGAGGTGGATTTCGAGAACCATACCATGTTGTGATTGGTGGCAACCAAAGCACCACATGGAGGATTTGGCACTGGATGGCCTCCCACAGATGGTGCAGGGTGGTCAACACTGGTGGCCAGGGCCAACACTTGGATAAAGAGGCACCAGTAGCAATAATATAAAGGAAGGTGGCAATTATGTGCGGTCCAGCTTTCTTCCATGTGTTTCGCAGGGCAGTAGATACTGGTGTCTGGAATGGACATTCATATGAGGATGTGCCAACAATGACAATCCCGAGGAAAAACAGAACCCCGAGCACAGTAAGGGTGATGAGAACACCTGCGACAGGGGTACTGATGGACCACATGTGCCGGCAGAGTCCGGAGGCGAGGAGGAAGAGGGCAACCTGGAGCATGAGCGGAAGACTCTCGACAAAGAGATGGAAG
>Ga0307517_10009708_pt1 | contig 13603 bp, 5 predicted proteins | sample 23_EM_MG_FD_194515 | JGI IMG/M metagenome (GOLD analysis project Ga0307517, IMG submission 194515) | Populus trichocarpa ectomycorrhiza microbial communities from riparian zone in the Pacific Northwest, United States - 23_EM | ecosystem: Host-associated > Plants > Roots > Unclassified | place...
TCTTACATTTATATAGTCTAATATGTTGAGATTGTTTGCTATTTAGATTTTATTTTTCAAAGTAAAATAAAAAATCATCTATGATAAGAACACCCTTTCCTAAGCTCGACAGAGGAAACATCTAAACCCAACCTCTTATGCCCTAACCATAAGCAACTGTCAACATTGTAAAGATTAAGAAAAAAGGTTCAAGGCCATCTCATCTATGATAAGAACATTGTAGCTAAACTGTCATGCAAAGACCAAGGGAACAACAAAATTATTCCATCCCATTAAGCAAAAACATAAAGTTATCATTTGAAAAAAAAAATGAACCAATCATATCTCAAAAGACATTAAACCAAGAAGAATTTAAAAATCCAAAGACAGTAAGCCAAAAAAATCCAAAAAAGAAATCATGTTGCATAAAAACAAAAAAACACTCATCCAGACCAACCCCAAGAGAAAGCAAAAAACGATTAAGCAGAACTGAAACAAAAAAAACCTATAAACAAAATATTTTGAAAGCCATTTAGCAATATAAACTTATTGCGTGAAACTAAACATGTAATACACAATAAAAGAACAAAGAACACATCGAAATATGAAAGTTGTTGGATTTAATTGTTTTTGGGACATACTCCAACAATAATGAAACAAAACAATGAAACAAAACAATGAAACAAAGCAATAGTGAAATCACCAACAACAAACAACTTCAACAAGCATACAACTTATATAGCAAGATCATTTTTAGAAAATGTTGCCAATTGTCCTTAACACAACAGTTAAGCTAGTTAAGCTAGAAATGAACGAATATGTCAAGAATCCAACACTAACAACTAACTTATACTTCAACAACAATCTGAAATCCAACTAAACATTTAGAAAAGAATGATGGTCAAGCAAGGGAAAAGAAAGGAATTGAAGAACCCATTGATGCTCAGACACTTAGGCAAGCAAGGCAGGACGAGAAATTGATCAGTGATAATAATGGTTTTGCATGGTTTGCCTATTAATATTCATCAATGATAATGTTTATGTTTCTTAAAATGTTAATAAAGTGAGTTAGGCTTTCATTTCTATTTCTTGCTATTCTTTTAAGTGAGCTTACATAACTTTTTTTTAGAGAATTATAGCCAGAAATAGAACTATTGGTGTGCATACGATCTACACATAACATAAAATTGCCCGCACAAAGCGTGGGTAGTCAATCTAGTTTGAACAAAAAAACAATCATATTACAACATATTATTGATAATGATAATTTGTTTATTTAGGTTTCTTTCACTTTTTTAAGATTAGTTTGGTGACAAAAATTGGGATATATGATAAATTTTTGACAAGGAGAAATTATTTTAGTTGCAAGATCCTCTCCACTTTTGATTAGATCAAAATTTAGTGATCACGGGCTTCTCATATGGTCATATATTGACAATTTGACTCGGTGTAATTTCATTATTTAAGATTTATTTAGGAGTTCTGTGGCAGTTCATGCCAAAAAGGATTTTAAAAAAAAAATTCGATGAAATTTTGTCAGCAACTTGCATGAGGTCCTTTACAGTATGTTGAATTCTGGTGGGCAAGAAATGTCAAGTCGGGCATCTTATCTCATAATTCGACACACGCTAACCTCCAGTCATGGATGATTTCTATGATCTTTCCTAACCATAATCACCCCCGATTGCTTGTCTCGAGAGAAAACCATAACCGAGGATGAAATCAGATTTGCAAAAAATATATTTTCCAAGTTGAAGAAGATTTCACCTTTGTTTACAATTGCAAACAAATGATGATAATTGTAGCCAAAATTAATAAAAATTCAACATTTTACAAAACACAAAAATGATATTGAAAACAAAACCGTGAACCATTTATCTGAGATTTCCATTATCTAACAGTTGAAGCAACGGTGTGAGCCCACCATCTAAGATTATCTTTCATGTCAATCTCGTTGCCCAAAGCAGGAATTCTCCAATTCATCAATGGTTCCTCTTTCCTCTTCTTTTCCAGAACTTCCCATGCTTCAGATAAATAAGGCCTACATACTGTAGGCTCATCAAGAATGGCTTCTTCCTCATCTTTTTTACCAAGTCTATGCAATCCTGGAATTATTGAAGCCAAGTTTGAATCTTTATCTTCTTCTGAGAAGACAAATCCCAAATCCATAAATCCTCTTAACTCTTCATATTCCAGTTCTGACAAGCTCTTGCTTGTCACTTTCTTTCCCTTTCTCCCCCTCGAAACTTTCTTTTTAGGTGACTCCAGAATATATACTCTCTCTGTTGGTGTTGAGTATTCTTCCTCTTTGACTTCTTTTCCTGAGAGGATGGCGTGGAGCTTTGGTGCGCGGAGAACTGAATCTGGAGAGAGAGAAAAGCCAGAACTGAGGCTTGTTTTGGAGCACAGATCTTCACTCATAGACCTTGTGATGATTGTTGGCACTCTCGAGATCTCTGGTTTTGGAGCCTTTTCTTGATTTTCTTGATGTGGGTTTGTCTCTACACTGGACGATTTAGCTAAACTTGGTTGTTTCTTGAATATTTCCATCTCAAACCAGCATGAATCAAAGAACTCAATAACTTCTGTTGCGTCCATTAATGGCGGCGGCTATAGAAGAGAACAAGAAATAAAAAATATAGAATTTGTATATGGGATGTTCTTCTATTTACTGGGTCTACATATATATACAGACTCCTTTTGTCACTAATAAATTGCCCTCGTGTTTTTCAAATGTTTTACCCAAAAACTAAAACTAAAATAATAAATAGAATAACTGCACGTTTTGCACCAAGGATCTTATTATAAAAACTCATTTGTTTTATTCTTATTTTCCGAGTGAGGTGCTTTTCTCGGAAAGAAAAAGTAGTTGAGACGTGTTTGGGATATGACTTTGCTTCAACACAAAGCAAAACGAAATTATTGAGTGTGGTGCAACATGAAATTATTGTCTAGAGGATTCTAGATTATTGAAATTGATTGATAATTGGGTGAATAAATTAATCAAATTATTTAAAATATTTATAAAAATAAATCTAGAAGAAACTCTTTTTGAATTTTCTCATGTAATTTCAGTTAGAATTTTTTTTAAAAAACCAGTTTATTCTATAATCAAAACAAAAACAAACAAATCGAGAAAACACGTTATAAACTAAAGATTCATTATAAGTTCTAAATAAATTAAACCAAGTCTCGTAAGAAATTTATCAAACTAAAAAATAAAACTAATCAACATGACACAATAATAATTATTCAACTGGGTTTGGTTTAAAAGTTCTTAAGAAATGATTATATTAACCCGAATAATAAACAATTTTAACCCATAGCCACCTCTATCTCATATTGACGATGATGGCAACATTATGTTTGAAATGTGTCACATCTCCATCATTTAGCAATGGACATAATAGTAAAATTACACTACAATAATTGTGATGCGACAAATTATTCAGTGCTTTCTATAGACACATTATTGTATTTTTATTCAGCAAAAACATGTATATCATGAAACTTAAATGAATATAACTCAGAATAATAATAATAATAATAATTATTATTATTATTTAAGTAGCATATGCTAAATATGTTGGTTAATTTCAAGTCTTTAATCAATATAGTAGTGTGAAGGGAGGGGAAGAAATGATTAATTAAGGCAACAAACAAGAAGTCAAATACGTGTCCAGGATAAGTACTCATTCAAGATCAAAGCTGGGTCATGTTTGATTCTGTGAGTATTATTACAACACAAACACATCGTTTTACTTTTTATTTTTTAATGATTCTCAGGGGCATTCTTGTGATTAAATGGAAGTACTTGGCTAACGAATATTCGAATTCTCTAAAGGGAGTGGTTTTTGAGAGTCAACTGTGGATGATACCTTGAACTGACGAATCTGAGTTTCCACGTGCGACTCGGGGCACGTACACGAGGCCCAGAGGCGACTCCCATCCCATCACCAGCAGTGCTGAGTTTCACTTTTTAGACTGTTTGATTTCACACTCCAATGTTTTATTTTCTTTTTCATAAGAGTTTAAAGCCTCATTTATATAATAATAATAATAATAATACTAATAATAATGCAGAACACACTTTAGCAGTTCACACTCCATGTTTGACACGTTTGATCATCGTTTTGTATAATAATTTGTGTTTTTTGGTCTTATGATTTTTTTAGTATTTAATTTTTTTTATTTTATCTTTTAACATTATGTTTATTAAAAATTAAATCTCATAATATATATTAATTTTTTTAAAAAATAATTATTGCAATCTCATAAAATATTATAGCATTGGATTGGATTGATACTTAATTTTATAATAAAAATATTGATTTCATTGTCTGTAACAAATTAAAAATTCGAAGATCAAAATTAAAAAAAGGAAAGAAATGGTAGGCTGTTTTTCTCAAGCATTGTGTTGACAGCGTTTTAGGGGGTTTTTGCCTTGGGATTTTTCCCTTTTGACCCCTCTAGTTTTGCAATTAACTTTTTTAATCCAAATATTTTTTTTTTATTTTTCAGTAGAACTATTGAAAAATTTTCAATGGAGAAAATAGAAAGAGGCCAGTTTGTCGATTTCAATGACAAAAATAGCCAAATTCCAAGTCAAAGTAATTTTTTTTTTTTGATGAAAGCGTACCAATGAGATGTTTTTGGACTTCCAAGTGGCTAGAAAAAATAGATTGGAGTTGGAGGAGTTTTGTTTCCTAGTTTGATTTTGTGTTTTTTGAATAATTTTTGAGGATTTTTTTTTGAGCTGATAAATTAGTTATTTTAAAGCTTTAAGGGTGTTTACTATGTGTTTTTAGATGAATATAAATTAAAAAATAAAATTTTATGTAAAAGGGTTTAGACTTTCCAGTCACCTTTATGGTGGCTGAAATCTAGGCGATGACACATCATCTTTCATAATAAAAAAAATATATCATTTGAGTATTTTTAAGGATATTTTTGGGTTGATAAATTAGTTATTTTAAAACTTTAAGGGTGTATATTATGTGTTTTCAGGTGAATATAATTTTCCAGTCACCTTTGCTGTGGCTGGAATTTAGATAAGGCGACGACGCATCTTCTTTGGTAATAAAATATATATCATTTGATTTTTTTGAAAAAATAGACATATGATACGTTGTTTATTCAATATTTTTAAAAAATAAAAAGGCACCTGTTACCTGAGCTTAATTTTATAGGTCTAGTTGCATTGGACTAACAGACTACTATGCATGGCTTGCTTCTTCTTTTATTTTTTATATACACAATTTATATGTATTTTTTTAAAGTAATTGATTAAAAATATATTAGCTATATTATCTTATTAAATTCTTAAACTAATTACGAATATGTTTAGATGTTATTTATTTACTACCGTTTAAGACCCGTAGCAAATAATCTAGTATTTAAATACCAAGCATGCTTATTCCTTTATGTTCTATTCAGACCTGTCCATGAGCTACATTGCTAGAGCCTATTGCTTAGTATTTAAATAATTTTGCTTCATATGAATCCAATTCCTAATAATTTTCCCATGAAAATCCGACCAACATTCTAGGGGTAAAAAACGATAAGAAAGAAAGAAAAAGTTGTGCTCTCTTTTTCTTTTTCTTTTATTTTTTTAAAAAGCACTTAAATGGGCGTGGAACCACACAATTATAGCCCACTGACCACTGTAAAAGGATAGTAAATTGATTGTTGGAATAAACAGAAACACATATACGAGGCTTGGGTGTTCCATTGGCCTTCGATATGGAACTGTCGCAGAGTACAAGTTAATACACAGAAACATAAAAGGTGTGCCATTGTATAATGCATTTTGTGCACTGTGAGGTCAATTATTGTAGATTTCAACAACGTTTTTTTTTTCCTTGAATTTTCTTTATTCAAGTAATCAATTTTTTCTTTAATTTCACTCCCTCAAAGCATTTTTATTCTATTTATTTTATTTTTACTCTAAATTTATTGATTAAATATTATATTAATTAATTAAACATAAATAATATTAAAGATAAATAAAATCTTTATTAATAATAAATATTTTTACATAAATAAAATAAATGTTACATTCATTGACAAATGTTATTGTTATGAATCCCTTCTGCACATTGACTAATTTATTCTGCCTACAATAGACATCAAAAAAATTAATTCAATCTAATAGTTTAAATTGTTATGTGAGATCTTAAAATATAGTTTTATATTATTATTTAACAAATTCCTTCGAGTGAAAGTTCTTTGGGTTTGAAACTTGGATAAGCCCACATTACCGTGTGCTTAATTTTTATTAAATAAATGAGATGGTGAGATTTAAACTCATGACCGCTTGATCATTAAAGCTCTGATACTATGTCAAAGAACCTTCTCAACTCAATAGCTTAAACTATTAAATGAGATCTCAAGATATGAATTTATACTATTCTCTAACAAAACACATAACATTTAACAACATGTGCCACATGTGTTCTAGCACGGTTTTTTCTTTTTGTAATTTAGGTTACTAAAATAGAGATTGGTCTTTTCTCAATTTATTCTTGCTAACAATATGTATGGTGTTAGTGTAATTTTAACTATTTAAATTAAATGAAAGACCAAGATTTTATTAGGAGATTTTATCTTAACTAAATGTAATTCCTTTTATATTTTAAATTTAATAAAATTTACTAATGGTAATTTTTGGTCTGTTGGTAAGTCCGTCGTTAATAAATTTACCGATGGCTTTATAGATGGGCCATGCACGCCAAAAAAAATTTACACGTTTCAATCCATCGACAATTCCCTTGATAATATTTAGGATATCACTGACAGGATAACCGTAGGTAATTCCGTTGGTGAGTTGCAGTGATATTTACAGTAATTCTTTTCCAACTTTTTGGAATATACTAACAAACTTATTTCATCAGTGATTTAACAGTTGCAGGGGCGTTTGCTGTAAATCTTTTCCAACTCTCTGGAATATACCGAAGAAATTATTTCGTCGGTAACCTTCTCAGTAATAATTTAAAAATATTTTTAAAAAATATTTTATTACAAAAATCGATTATCTTAATATAAAAAATCCAAGTATTTAAAAATCAATTATCTTAATACAAAATCAAATATTTATTACAAATTTATACGTTCAAATACAATGAAACTAAAATAGAAGTGGCACTAGAGGAGGAAGAGGCTGGTCATTCCCGGAACTGTGGGGCCAATAAAAGGGTACACATGTACCACTCATTTGTGATCTCGTATCCATAACCATTTGATAGAGTTCTTCATAATTCACAGAGAATAGTTCATAGTTTTCATTGAGATGGGCCGTATATTTTTGCACTCTTTGATCTAAGAAAGCCACAAACTCCAGAGACTGAGTGCTCGGGATCGAATGCGAGCACCCAACGGTTGAAACGCTATAAGTTGTCCACAAGTTCTCGGCTATAGTGTTAGAGAGTTCGTACACTCGATTTCTATCGGGTCCATCAGACGATCTTGCCTCCAACCACAAATCTAGATCGAAATCTGGGTTGATCGAAGGATCGTCCCCGTGTCTCTCCTTCAACCAGCTGTTATATGTCTCGTGGAAATAAAAAATAAAATCATCAAATTCTAGTAAATAATAACTTAAGAAAAAAATGATTGAAAACCAACGTACCAAAAAGTGTTGATCTCGGCTGTCGATGAACTGTTGCATCTCTTTTTGGCAATCATCACTTCGCATGTGCGTTTCTACAAAAAACTCCATTGGGCTTGGCTCACATCTAAGAGTCGTAGCCTGCAAGATAAAAATATTGTCAGTTAAATATATTTATAAATACCAATAAATTAAAAAATAGATGTAATTAAACTAATTTTTATCATCCGCTTTGCATGCGAAATAAACGAAATGGAGTTGCCAATGTGCGTGGTAATAGAATCTTGAATTTGCTGGCTTTGGTTTCCTGCACCGGACTGTGATCATCGTGTAAAACGCTCGAACATCACATCTTGAATGTATTCCGCCCATATAGTCTCCGGGATGTATGGCAGTCTAAAATCCTTTCAAACCACTATGTGATTCCAAGTTGCTAGAGCACTTTCTTTGGTATATTTTTTAGATTTTTTTGCGCCTCATACCAAAAATCACGCAATATATATAGTACAAAAAAATTATCTATGAGTAAATAACAAATAAAATTTTAATATTTGAAATATAAAAATTATCCTGATTTTGATGTTACCTGATTGCAACGTGATTCTCCCAAACCATCCTCACAACATTATCATTTGCTCTATCCTACTCAAATATAGCATTGCAGTAAAATTTTATAAAAAGAAGAATTTCAGTAATTTCAATAAAGTATACAAATTAACATAATATATAGTAAAATTTGAAGTTAATACTAACCTTAAATCTTGAAAACCATGCATCAACCTGCGGATTTCATTTAGGATGTTTGGAAACTTGGCGCCATTGAAACAATGAAATTTTCATCGATGATTTAAATGCCGATGTTATTATTCGGGCAGCCTCAATGTTTGTGAGTCTGAAATTCAATTAATTTAATAAAATATTATTTGTTCATACATTGTTAAACATAAACCAACTCAAAACAAAATAAAATTACATTGAAAGGCTGTCCTTCCATTGTGCCTCGTATTTACAGATGAATGGATCCCGCCGTGAAGGGATCTCCACTCTACGTTGCGGCATCGCACTTGAAGAGGTAGCGTCGTGAGTCAATGCATGTGCTTTAGATGTCTCTTATTGGTCAGCACCTAATGACTCATGGTTGTCATTACCACTCCTAGAAGAACTAGCAGCGTTCCTGTGCTCACGACGTGCAATTGATTTTCCTCTAGGAATCTAGACAAATTTATGGAAAACAATAAACAATTTTGATTTTTTTTTTATAAAAATTCGGGAGCACCCTTATACGGGAACTTACCCAAAATTTTTAATTATGCAAATAGACAACATATATGCCATAAAACAGTTGATTTTATTCTATTTCTACCAACAATTTTGAATAATTCAATTTCATAGAAAATTCTTATTTTCTACATGATTATATTTTTAATCATAAATTGACAAGAATTTATTTTAAATGGAATACATACAATATAATGATTAAAACTAATCCAACACATTTAATTAAATATTAACAACAAAATTAAACAAAGAAAACAACTAAAATTCAACAAAATAATGAAAAACATTATTTGAATAACAACTACAATTGAACACAATTATTCTAAGTGCTAATACTTGTGATCCTAAATTCACAAAAAAATGTTCTAAATGGAATACAAACAAAATAATAATTAAATTTAATCCTATACATTTAATTGAAATTGAATAAAAAATTTGAAAATAATACCTAAAATTCAACAAAATAATAAAAAATTATTGCAATAACAACTAAAATTTAACACAACTAGTACTTCATAAAATTATAAAGAACAAATAATTGAACAAAAACAGAGACAAAAAAGAAAAACATAATGCAAAAAAATAATGAATAAGAAATGAAAAATTCTTACATTAATGGCATGCTTAATTTTAGAGTTGAACTAGGCGTGATATATAAAAAACAAAAATACATTGTTAAAAAACCTCAAAAAAAAAAAAAAAATAAGAAGAAAATACTTCAAAAAATTTACCCACAAATACTTGTTGATTGTGTTGAGAGAAAAAAAGCTTGATTTCTAGCCTTGATGTTTGAGAGACATAATAGAATAGCAAATTAGTGAGGAGAGAATAAGAGAGAAAACTATATGGTTTTAAGCCGGGAGAAAAAAATGAAGGTGCGTTGTGCTCGTGGAACTTTTATATTAGGTTTTACGGATGGAATTACCGATTAACTATTAAATATTATTATTTTAAAATATTTCATTGGTGATTCCGTCAGTAAAGTCTCTTTGAAATTTTCGATTCACACTAAAAAATTTACAAAACCCCCTTAGAGTTTTTGATTCCGTCTGTAATTCCATCGGTATTATAGTAAACAGTCAGAAATACATTAATTATTAGCGCGTTGGAATTCACATTTCATCGATAATTCCTTTGGAAAACCTATGAAAACGTGCTCCTCAGTTAGTAAAAGCATGAAGTGTCAGCGCATTGAAATTCACATTCTGTCGGTGATTCCGTTGGAATTATTAAAAACTTGAATTGCCATCACCAACACGTGAAGGAGAACAACTCTGTTCGCCTTTGGAATATACCGACAAAAAGAGCCCATTGGTACACCCGTGTGTAATTAGTTCCATCAACAGTGTCACGGTGGTTACCAATGAATTTAACGATGAAAAAATTTAGTCGGTAAATATCACCACAATATACCAATGAAAAAAATCCGTTGTTGTTTTTGTTTGTATTTGTCAATTTTCTAATAATGTCTTTTAGATTAAATAAATGATTTTGTTTTTCTGGTAGTGCCAATTTAACAAAATTTACTTCCTTTGATATATTATCAACATTAATGCATATCTTTCAAGAATAAAATCTCATAAAAACTTGTCTTTCTCTTTCTCAATAAAATCTCAATTCATTTTCTTTGAGATTAAAAAAATGAATTTTTTAGGGTCAAGATATAAAAAAAAGTCTTATAGATTAAAATAAAACTAGAATATAACTATGAAATTTAATTAAGCAAACCTAGAATTTAATAAGGAATAAACAATGAAACTTTTTATTATAAAACATTCAAAAATATTTTTGAACCATTCCAAGTCCTCCTTTTTTAATTGACAAATCCTGAAGAAGGTGTTAGTTATAGTTTTTTCACAAGAGAAATAAAAAAAAGTTATGCAATGAATCTTGTTTTTTGTTAAAAAAAAAAAGAGTTCTGAGAGATTACACAAATTAGAAATGCTTCTTGAGATTAAATATAAAGAAAAGAGCTTTTCTTCGTTTTTTTCTTTTAACTTAAACAAAAGAATCTTACAATATATTTTTAAACAAAATAATATTCCATGTTTGTCTCTATCAACATGACGGCATCCTTGAGATGACTAAATCAATATATATGGGTATGAACATGCACGAACATGTTTAGTGTGTATGCATTTTTTGAGATACATGGGCACAATGCAGGGCAGCGGCACCTGATTGGCTAGGTTTGTACCTGCAGGGCACGTAAGATTGCATAAAATATATAGATGAATTGCGGGGCAAATCTCCTTTGGCAGCGAGCTTACTTGTTTGCATTGGTGAATTTGATCACCTGCCGCCGTTGAGTGGCCAGCTGCCAAAAGAGTAATTGCCCGGTAATTATTGCATCCATACACTTGATCACTCACCATTACCCACTTCCTTGATGAACAGTCTCAGGGATGCCTACGTATATAAATAGAAGATGAGAAACGTCTGTTGTTTTTCATGCAAATAGCATATTCTAGGCAGATCCATTGCTCTCAACAGCAGTCAAGAATATGAAGTCGTGAAAAAAGAAAAAAAAGGTTAAGAATAAGTCCACAACTAGTGGTCCTCCAGATTTTATTCTTGCTGCTGACATTTATCTGGCCAAATGTTTTTGAGTTATTAAGCCGGAAATGGACACCAGCATAATTTTTGCACAGAGTTAAAGACGAAACTCTTCACCATTCCAACTTCTAACCTTTTAGGATTTTCTCTGTTTCTCAATTTTGTATTACAAAGTAAAGAATCAAGGAAGATTCACGACTATATTTAGACTTTTAGATTTCTGAATGCTAACTAAATAATACACTGGAGAAATGCAGGGGGAAATTTTGATAAAGGTGAGAACCTTTTTATGTGTTATTAACGATCAGTACGATCTTGCCTTTTTCGAATGAAAACCTAATGATCGGTTGATTAATTCTCAAACATATGTTTTTTTATATATATTTTTATTAGCAATACATGTAATACATGAAATGATAAGGAGGAAAAAATAAATTTTAATTTAATATAAGATAAAAATGAGAAAGAAAATTGAGAATATTTCTATAAATATGCCACGAATTCAGTATATTCCCAAGCATATTCAAAAGCTAATGTCAAAACTAAAAAAAGAAATTTGGTTAGAGATGAAAATGGGTGAAGCCCGAGAGCTTGAAGGAACCAATCTGAGTGACGGACTGGACACAGAGCGGGGTTGGATAAGAACAACAATAATCGTCAGGGACTACATTGAGAAAAACCGAAAATAGAGGGACTGGATCCAGGGTTTTACTCTTTAAAATATTTGTCGTGTTCATGTTTCCATCATTTTCGATCGACATGAAGAAAAAACAGAGCGCATATTTAAATCTTGAGGTAGAAAAAACTGACCATTTTGTCAGACGGATTAAGTGGTCGTCAAAGGTGGTCACCCGTGGTGTTTTTTTATTTATTTAATTTTTTTTTTTGTGTGGTGGAGGCAACAGCCAGGGATGATCAGTCAGGGACCATGAAACCATAAATGGGAAAGCTAGAGAGAAGTACCTTTCTACAGGAATTGTTCTGGCATATCCTGTATCTTTTCTTCGGCATATCCAAATTCTGGTGCGAATCATGCATGATACATAAAAGGCCTCTTTGAGCTGTTTACCTAGACAACTCGAGCAATGCTATCTAGCTCGCTAGCTGATGGAGCTAGGCAATACATTTATCATTTATGGCTAAAGAATAACAGGGCTTTATCCTCCTTTGGCAAACAGAACATGGAAATAAATGCCTGCATATTTCTGTTTTGCCAAAGGAGAATTGCCCTGCCATTCGATTCCACAGTTACTTGAATGTGTCTATTGCTCTTCATGAATATCATTATGATATGATATCTCTTGCAATTATTTTTGGGTCAGATTTTTAATCTCCCTTGCATAAAAATAATCTTTTATTTTACTTTTTAGCAGGTAATTTTGCCAATGAGGTCCCATTAATAATCAGCAATGTAAGAAAAATGCAGTATGAATCGATGAGGGCTAGCACTATCCGATCAACTGGAATAAAGGCTGCACAAGCTATTAATGTAATGTTGTTTTGTTCTCTCATTTTCTTGGGTTATTTGCGTTGGATATGCTCCTGTTCTAGACTTGACCATATTTACATCTTTATCTTGTTCGCATGCGCATCAGCAGTTCTTGAGAAAGAGTTGACATTCAGTGTGCTCTCTTCAACTATAGGCACTGGAGACTGGATAGAACCATACACAGCCAGCTAATGCTTTGGTACTGCCGGTGATGATTTCATAGCTAGCTTATCTACAGCTATATCTATCTTACCATTGAAACAAGCTCTTCAAATTAAGGGATAGTCAAATCACAAATGCGGACGTAGTTCTTGCTCATATTTCTTTGAGATTTTACAGTGATTGTACTGTTATTGAATATTTAATTTCCAGATTCTTTTTATAATAATTTTGTATATAGTTTTATAAGTTAGCTATTAATATCGTCTGTGTATATATATATGTTGTACTTTTCTCACTCTCTCAATAAAAAAAATCAGCAAAATATTTTCTTCATATTTATAAATATGGTATCAGGACATGATTTCTGAAATCCATAAACCCTAGCTTTCCTCCTATTGGTCTGCCGCCCCCCCCCTCCTTAAAGTCTTTGAGTTCATTGAAAAGAAAAACACCATTGAGAGAAATGGATTGTGTTTGTGTGTGATTTTTCTAGAGAAAAAAGATAGCTAGATCTGAAAAATTCCTAGCTTTCC
>Ga0307517_10009710_pt1 | contig 13601 bp, 7 predicted proteins | sample 23_EM_MG_FD_194515 | JGI IMG/M metagenome (GOLD analysis project Ga0307517, IMG submission 194515) | Populus trichocarpa ectomycorrhiza microbial communities from riparian zone in the Pacific Northwest, United States - 23_EM | ecosystem: Host-associated > Plants > Roots > Unclassified | place...
GGTTTGACATCAGCAAGAAACCCTTTAATATCTGCAAACAGAGAGAGAGAGAAAAGAAAATACATATCAAGGATTCATGGCATGTGGAAAATTAATAATAATAAGATAATCACACACCAAATACATATCAAGGATTCATGGCATGTGGAAAATTAATAATAATAAGATAATCACACACCTGGACCAACAAACTTATGTAAAGCACCCAAAAGTTTGATAGTTGCATTTCTGCTTGCGGCTACACTCGACTGTAGCCCAGTATCTTTACAGAAATCAATTAAATCCTGCAAGATATGTCGCATTTCTCCTTAAAAACTGCAACTAAAGGATGAGAAAAGGAATAGAAAGATAATCTTCAGTATGAGGAAGAGTTATTGGAAGGAGGAGACAGAAGAACCTTAAGCTTCAAATGTGACACACCAAAGTCATCAATTGCCGAAACCATCCAGATTATTCCCTCACTAAGAACCTTTGGATTCTTGTGTTCTTTCATAATTTTGTAAAGCTGAAAAAGACGAAATTCCACAGATTATTCAGCAACAAATAAGAAAATGGTGATAGTGCTCTCTAAATCTGGTTCAGTCTTTGCATTATACTAGACCAAAAGTAAAGCAAATTGTTAAAGCAAGCACCTAACTGTAAGTATACTTACTCGGTCAAAAACAAATCCTGGACCCACTGCTTCAGAGAAAGTGGTAAGGCACTTCATGGCATGAGCTCTGGTTTTAATATCCGCTACCCGTTCACTTATACCTGCGAATAGGTATGAAAAAAAACTTTGTAATTTATCCAATCCATTCACTAACAAGGTTAAAAAGGAAAAATCAACTTAGCACAGAATTGGGAGGGTTCGCATTTATAGAAAAAATACAAGCAATCTTTCACAAAATATAGCTCTAGCTTCAAACAAAAGAATAGACAAATAGCACTTAATACCCACCTAAAAGGCAGAGCACTACACATTTCTTCGGAAATTTTGATGCAGTTGAAGCTAGGTAAGTAATGACTTCAATGACCTGTTGCTGAACCTGCACTTTTGATTGTATTTCTTAGTATTATAACCATTACAGAATTGAGCTTCAAATCAATCTGTTCATACAAAAATGTAAAACATCAAAAACATTTAAATACCTGAACATTTTTTTCGTTCCATCCAGGAATAGCACAGAGTAAACGAATCAAAATCTCCACAGATTGATCAAGATTCTGTAACCCCTCCACTTGTAGTTTAAATGAGGATATTGCTGCAGCAATTTAAATGAAAAAAACAAGAAAAATTAACCAATTAATGCAGCTTATGTAACATGGTATAAAAAATAACTAATAGACTCCCGTGCACCAACATATAAATTAGCACAGTTAAGTGGACCAAGAACACATCATCTCTTTGTAAAGAACAGCATTCTAATCAACCACCCAATTAAAGAAAATTTATACAAACACAAATATATATCCACTCATAAAGTTACAATCAAAACAATTTTACAAGAAACAGCCAAAGAAAATGTTGAATACATGTCAGGAAAACAAAATCTATATCCAAGCAATTTACCACAACCAACAGAGCATGAGGTAAATTCTACTGAAACAATACAGTAGCATAAAAACTGTCACCATATTTCACCATCTTTATGTTAGAAGAAAACCTGTTCACAGTGAAGCACCCTAAAGCATAATCAAATGTCACAAGCAGCTTGCAACTAAAGATTTCTTAAATCAAATTAATAGATTTTTGTAGTCCTGTTTCAAATTTTTACTTCTATAGTAAGAAAAAAATGAGCATTTAAAACCTATGATAGACAAAAACAATCAACCTTCAGTTTTTGAAATTGAGAGTAAGCAATGGCATCGGAGTAGCAGAAACAACAGCTTCGTAAACCTTCAGTTTTTAATCTATGCATGAAACAAGCAAAAGGTTCTTATAACATACCTTCCAACCGCTCTTTCCACACTGCACTCTTCAGTTGGGAAACAGTATCTGCTTGAATGAGAGAACCTAATCTGGTTTCAATTTCTTCAAGACTCATCTCTGCTGGCTGCAAATATCAAACAGAGAGCAAATCATGTATCAAAAACTATGAGTACAGTGACAATCAACAAAGAAAGCTTTTAAAAACAAAGGTGAATGCCTACCTCAACATCCTCAGGTGGTTCAATTGCTCTTGAAGATTCTGCCCGCCCAGCACCATCTCCTTTCTTGCTAACCCCTGATTTAGTCGGCGCTGCCTTTTTGTTAGCAGCCTGACAAAAAGAACAATAGCACAATCAGGAACCATCATGGTGATAATGTCCCTTTGAGCAAAATTTAATGTGAATGATAAGAAAAACAAAAGAAAAAAGTAAAAGATATTCACAGCTGCTGGTGCAGGCCTCTTCCCAGAAAGCATGCTTGCCGCCGACTTTTTAACAAATGAGCCTTCTGATGTCTGCAAAAGAATTTACACAAAAAACTTTCTTAAGATCATGATTTGAATGAAACTGAAAAGGCCAACCCTTAGAGAAATATCGAAGTGAGGTGCATAGAAAACACACTCAGGGAATTGAGACTAACATACAAGAGAAATTAAGAAATAAACTACTAGAAATATAGAAGAAAGGTGGATAAGTCAGCTTTTTTTATAATAAAGAAACCATTGAAACGAAAACAATTTACCAAGGAACATTAGAAATCAGCCATAAATAACAATATTATTAAAAAACTCAATACATGTTTTCCTTTTATCTTTCAATTAAGAGCAGCTGGATCATGCTCACTGAATTTAGTGACCTAGAAACAAGGACCATAGTCAAAACATAAGGCCCTTCCCCTAAAGGAAATTATATGACTAACCACAGCTGGAGATTTCAAAATAAATGTCACTCTTCCATGGTGCACATCACGCATATCTACCTCTTAAAACAGCTTTTTCTAGAAGTCTAATCAACAAAGTTTCTAATGGTACAAACAAGACAATTCTAGTTATAATGTAATTAATGACTCTGTTGCAAATGATAAAGACAATCTAATAACAAAATCAAGAATCATAAAGTTTCAAAAAATAAAAGTCACAGCCCACCTCTACCGATGACATGCTTCCACGAACAGCATGGACTGGACCTGGCCATGGCACAACAAGCATGATCAACTAAATTAAATACAAAAATAAATATAGCTAAAGATTTTATAACCCTAAATTAATTGTTGTGATAGCATCATGGACATAAAAAAGGTGTGCACACCTGAGGATGCCACAGCAGGCACACCATCTCCTGAACCTGCTATCATTTCAGACAGCTTCTTTCTTCTCACATCATCAAGTTTCTCCAGTGATCGCTCCAAAGGCCTCATGCCAACCGACTAAGCAAGAATTTGAGAGTTACAATAGCAGTAGCTAAAAGTGAAGCAATAAATTTTCAATATTTTTCTTGAATGGAAATACTACCTTAGCTACTGCTGCTAACACTGAAAAGGCAGAATCCCTCACATCAGGAGTCCCATCATTGAGGCACTGCAAAATACAATCACTTAATTCGAAACTAAAAAAAAAAAACAGGAAAAGTGGCAGCAGATAAGCAAAATCTGTGCATTCCAACAGCTGCATATCTTATAGCTCCATGCATCATAACAAAAAAAATTAATAGATGATGATCCATGAATAGTCCGAACCATAGGCCAGTTCCAATTCACAATGTAAAGATTGATTTTCTAATTCTCCTTCAAAATCTTATAAGAGACCAAAGAGAAAAGCTCCGTTATCTGAAATAAACACCAGCTATTGAATATGAAATGCAATGTGTTGAAAATGAAATGGACACTAGCAACAAGCATGCAAAGAATTTGATTATACGCATTACTGTAAGAGCAATGGATGCACTAACCTCCATACAGATAGGGACATAATCCTTGTGCACCTTCAGAATAACAGCCTTGTTACTTGTTTCAATACAAAATGTCACCCAGTTTAAAGTTAATGAGCGCACTAGAGGAACTTTATTTTTCACTGCTGTTTTGACATCTGCAGTAAAAGAAATCATTCAGAACCAAAACCACGTAACCCCATAAACCATGAGCCAATAGTGGCAAACAATTTACCCTATATGCCTAAAAAATGAAAATCAGGGCATTATAGATGACAAGAAAAAACTATATGGGAAAAGAAACGCTAATTATGAAAAGAATCCGCAAAAGAAAATTAGATCGAAAATGCATGATTTTCTCCTCGAGAAGCCTAATTATGTTGTAGCTATGCTCACATCAGTTATGAAATGTATTAAAAACAATGATGACAAACTTGTGGTGCCAATCCAAAACAAGCAGAAATATAAAACAAACAGAAATATAAAGGATTAAATGAAAAAGAGCAGGGATTGGTTAAACCAAATACAAAAAACTAAAAGTACAATCTCTAAGGCTCAAACAACTTAACAGAGTTTATCAGAATATGAAAGTATTTGGAATGAATGGCGAACTTGCCTTCAATGATATCAGCAAGATTTAAGCATCCAGCTGTATGCATCGCTTGCAGGGTTTGAGCAAGTGCCTCGGTGAGTGTAGGTTTTTTCTCTTTCAATTTTTCCTATTAAAAGAAACCATAGAAACAGCACTGTTGTCAGAGTTAGACAGGTAGTATTAAAAATTAAAAACTCATTTATCACACAAGACAAACGTGTGGACCAGTTCAACACACTCAGGTAGCCAAGGTTTGAAAAGCATTATTGTGTGAGCATGTGTGTCATCATCAAAGTGTATATGGCTCTTACAAGCAATACAGGTAATAAGAACCGAGAGCTCCCAGAAAAATGGGTTCTTAGACCACGTGCAAGGTTGCCAATAGCTTGTATGGCTTCAACTGCAACAGCGATGTTCACATCTGTAATAAGCTGCAGGCAAAATCATAGTGAAGCATAGATCACAGAAACTTCAAGAAGGATAAGAAAGCATCATAATAAAAGTCACCATGGACACAATAAACCAGCAGCATAAATAATACAGAAAAGCATTTGTATTCCTACAAGTTGAAAGCTCTATACCAGGTTCAAGTTGCCATATTGAAATTCAATGGTATTCGATGGCTATACACAAATGCATTATACATAGTGAAGCTCTTTTAATTGGGGGGAAAGGGAAAGAATTATACTTCCAGTGGTAAAATAGATCACAGATACAACAAGAAGGATAAGAAAGCATCATAATAAGTCACCCTGGACACAATAAATCAGCAACACAAATAATAAACAAAAGCATTTGAAATCCTACAGGTTCAAAGCTCTATACCAGGTTCAAGTTGCCATATTGAAATTCAATAGTATTCGATGGCTATGCAGGAAATGCATACCACAATCTCTATATAAAATATCTTAGAATCAGATCATCGTGGTTGGACAACAATCATGAACTTTTATCAGTATGACAACACTCAATCTTAAAAAAGAGAGAAAAACACGAGTATAAGGTTTTCAACAGCCAAATTATGGAACCTCATAATAACCTTGCATGTAAGGCTAATGACAAGTATTTGACTTGGCACCAAATTTCAAAAATAATTTTCCTAATTGTATTTGGGTTATGTAGGTTCTCATCTCTTCCACAAATTGACCAAACAAATGCCCTTCACCAGAATCAAAGTCAACTATTTGTCACCCAATTAAATTTGTTTTTTTTTAACAAAAATAACCTCATTTATCAGAAAAGGAGACAAAGAAAGCAAAAACAAAAAAAAATGGAAAGGAACACAGAAATTCTAGCAAAAATATATAGTAACAATTAAAAGGGAGATGATTATAGGTAATTTAAAATGGTTGTTCCAACTTTAAGGAAAAAAAATTACCTTCTTCAAAGTCCGACAAGCTTCAGAGAAATCACCAGGTGCTATCCTCTTTGTGGATGCAAGCTTCGTCAGCTCTGCAACAGCCTCCTTTCTTTCTGACCATTTGGTGGCTTTCTAAGAGGTGGACACAAGATGTTAAAAAATAGTAACCAAAAAAACTTGAATATTTAGAAGATGATAATAAGAAGTTTAGATAAATCCAGAACACTAAAAACATGAAATAAAGAAGCAGGAGCACTGACCACTCCATCCCAAAATCCAGCCTTCTCCAAAGGACCCAAAATATCAACCGGGTCTACAAGGTCATACTCATCTATTTCTTGAGGAGCTGACAGTCGTACACATACCAGTAATGGCATATTAGTCAATTGAGAATGAATGGTTAAAATACTATGGGAGAAGTTAAATCACATACCTTCAGCAGCAACTTCTTCAGATGGACCAGAACCCACAACTTCTGATACCCCTTCTGGCTCTGGCTCCTTGTCTTGCTCAGATCTGATCACATAAGCATGTTAACTCTCCATTCCAACCAAAGCATAACAGAATGGACTTCCAACAGATAAATATCCTACTTTTTAAACTAATTGATAAAGGAAGGGAAACTGTGCATTGCCTAGCAGCGGATCTAGAATAACAAACTTGCAAAGGTTTATAAATAAAACAACACCAACACCAACCCAAGCTATTGATAACGATAAGTAACAAATTAATCATTGAGAAAAAGGAGACAGATTTAACAATTGTAACATTACAACCTTAAAATTATAATTTCAAACTAATCATGTACATCAATAAACATTACAACAAGCTTCAAACCAATGTTGTAAATTACAATAAAGAAACTTAAAACATATGATCAATTCAAAGCATGGTAATGTTGGAAGAATGCAAGCTCAAAGCCTAAGGAAACATCTCAGGAGAACTACAGTACCTCTAGTAAAATGCATGAAAGAGTAGAAAAAGGCTCTTGTCTAGATTTACCTAATCTTGCGGGATGGCTTAGCTGTCCCTTTAACATTAACAAGCTCAGCCTCCAATTCTTTTTTCTTCAAGCAGGAACATGGGGGAACAAAGGGAAAAAATGTCCATTATAATGTATAGGTAAAATGACAGTGACAATGTCATGCAAATTAATGAATAAATTTGTTGTACCATGGTATCTCGCATCTTCTCAAAGAGAATTGATTTCACAGGATCTTTTCCGATCCACCGACAAAGCTCAAGAGTTAGTCCTTTAGATGATGCACGGACATTTTGATCCTGGTGGTCAAACAATTCTGGAAGCATCTTTAAAATCCTCTTTGGGGGGACAACTTTGGCTCCAAAATCACTGTTAGCAAACAGAACAAACAACAGGGACACTTAGACAAATAAAAGAATCAGTACTTTGCAACAAAGAAATATTGCTTGCAAACCTTAAGGCTTGAAACATAACGTCTATAGCGGGCACCACAGCTTTGGCAACTTTGTTCTTAATTGCTTTCTCCATTGCATCCTACAATCACCAAACAATTAACTATCTTCAGAAAAAAAATAATCAGGTTTATTCATGCTAGAATTTCTTAGCCTTTGGTGAGCAAAAGGCCTCCACAACAAGCAACAGCTAGAAACTAAGCTAAACAAACATAGATGGCAAATTTTATGGAATGCAAGAAGGAAGGAAAAGGAACATAGAAGACAGTGGAAAACAAAAGAGAGAGAAGACAGAGACAGAAAACTGCTGATTGTTACAAAATCCTAAAGCAAAACAAAAGAAAGGCTACAAGCGCTGATTCACATTCCAAAATACCAGAGTGTACAGGACAGTCAGATACACTCAATATCAGGGATTTTAATATACAGTAAAAGAGACTGTCCAACTTTGTGCCACTTTCCAAGAGTAATCAAGTCTATTCAAAGAATCTTAAAGCCTACCTACTTGTGCAAGTTCTACAAATTCTAACTACTACTATGAGATTACAAAGCTTGCAGTTGATTTTTCCCAACCAGAGCACGATCATACAGTCAACAAGAAAGATTCTTAATTTCAATAAATTAAGGCTCACTGATGTACCACACAGCCTTTGTGGGACATAAATTCAATTTTTTCCTACTATATGGAGATTCAAATACTAGAGAGCAGAGGCAAGTTATGATTTTAAATTATTACTTAAGAAAGTTTCATCGATAAAACTAATAATTAAAAGATCAGGTAGCACAAGAAAGTTCATGTAGTACAGACCCAATTTACCATCTAAGAACTTCAATTTTCATTTCTGTTTTTTGAGTACATGAGCATATACAACTAAAGGTAAGATGAGATGAATATTGATGCAAGTAGAAATGTAAATCACCTCATGTAAATGATCCTAAAGGACAGAGCATACCTAAATTAGAAAAAGGTGAACCAATTAATAAAAGGCACCACTCCTTGACAAGCCACATCACCAACCTCCAAAATTTTGAGGTGCTACAGTAGACAAAGGTCAGTGTTGTCAAAGGAAGCCCAACTAGAAATGGAAGAGGAAAGGTGAGCCTGAAACAGCTCCGTTATACCCTCTAAGTGATGCACTGCATTGATCATTTTTTGCTCTTTTTCTCAATTATGTCCATATGATGTACTAGAGTAGATTGCATAGCTAACTTCCGTTGTGCCTTTAGACAATTCTTAAAGTGGATGAGAGCACTACATAGAGAGAGTTGTAGAAGCACAACTTTTTCCCACAGTGGGCATCCTAGAATAAAAATCATCTCTTCTGTTATTTCAGAACACCAACAACAAGCCCTCAGTGACCATCTAGTTGGGTTTGGCTCTGTGAAGTGTGGCAGTACAAATTTGAGGTATGACTTTGCTAACTCCCACATTTGCTATGAATAACCATAAAAATACAAGCTCACACCATTTAGTCAGCCTCTACATAATCAACAAGCCTATCCTGTTATGCTTAGGGCACCTTGGATATTTAGGCACAGTCATTTCTAATTTATTTACCAACTAAATTTAAATCCAGCACCTAATTTACAACACTAGATTGGCATGGTTAATTTTGCAAAAAATCCACTTAGTAATGCTAATAAAAATGAAGACTTCTAGCTGAAAATCTCCAGAGCATCATAAACTTAGGAACGAATAGGAAACCAACTGAAAAGTGGTGATAACTATTACACTGATATGTGAAATGGACACGAAGCTACCATCAATCCTACAACTAATTAAGAATCAAATACCAACATTACACACTGGAATGTCAACAAAACAGTAAAAACAGTAAAATAGCAATAAAAAACAACTACCATTTTAGTACAGGCATTTAAAAAAATATATCAAAATTTGTTCAATTTCGGTAAACATTATAACAATTCATTCATTCATTATCAACAAACAATTAAACAAGAGAAACATTCCAACACTTTTACCATAGCAAAAAAATTTAAAAAAAAAATCAACCAAGACTAACACGCATTCTCAATCTTTACCAAAAACCATAAAATCACTCACCAAAAAAACATCCACAGCTTCCAACTCCACCCACAGCATAAACGCTGCCTGCGCTTTCTCCACAGTCTTTGGCCTACCAGTAAGACACTTAGCCACAATCGCATCACACACTTCTTTCGCATACCTACACACCACCACCACCACAACAACAACAAATTAAAACCCACAAAAAAAAAAACGCATGCAAAAAAAAATAAAAACAAATTCCACCACCTTCCAGCATCCGCATCGGCAGCACGTAAAAACGCAATCAAAGCATCGAGCGCTTTCTCCTGTACAGGCGCATTTGAATCCGCAACCGTTTTCCTAAAAAACGGAGCTAACAAAAAACCGCAACAAAATGAATCCACATTTGCGACACAAATAACAGATCTGAAACCTAAAAATTGTATAAAAAAATATTAGAAACCCTAACTAACCGAATTCACGAAGTCTGGAGTCTTTAGGATCTGAAATGGAATCACAAAGAGAAGCCAAATCGATATTGGCTTCGTTTCTAACTTTCCAGTTCTTGTGTAACAACCGATCTTCCCATGCCAATTTCTTCGCTTCCTTTAACAACTTCTCTTCTTCCGACATTTTCTTTCTTTTAGATCTCCCGCAATTTCACTGCGGCGATTTCTCTGAATATTTTTCTTCTTCTTTTTTAAGTTCCTCTCGCCGGCGAGAGAGGCTGGAGGAGAAATGACAAAATCAGGGTATGGATTAGAGAGGGGGAGAGTACGATATGTTTTTTTATTTATTTATTTGATGTTGCTAAATCAAAAATCATGAGAGTGAGAGGGCTATTTTGAGATGTACGTTTTTGAATTTGGAGAGGTTTTTCGACGCGCGGTGTGGGGAGTTGAATGCACGTGTTGAGGGAAGGGGATTGGGGCGGTGACGGTTGTTTGGGAGGAGGGGATGGTGGGGTAAAAAAGGGAAGTGATTTTGGGCAAATTGTTAAAATGGAAAGAACGTTAATGGTTTTGAAATAAATTTATTAAGGTGTGTTTTTATGGTTTCTTATTTTAAGTGGTGTTATTATTAATAAGAGTAGAATTATAAATTTTTAAAGGGATATCATTGTAAAATACTTTTCCTAACAAAACAAAATTAAAATGTTTTTATTTATATAATCAATTGTACAATATATCTCATGCCTGTTCATTTTTACGATTAAAAATTTTTATTTTTTTTTAATTTTAAATTAATATTTTTATGTTTTCAGAATATTTTAATATATTAATATCAAAAATAATTTTTAAAAAAAATATATTATTTTAAAATATTTTTAAGCGAAAAAACACTTTAAAAATATAACTGTAATCACACTTCTAAACATTCTTATCTATGTATTTTACGGTGCGTCGCATAGTTTATCCCTTAAATTAATTTTAAAACTTTAAAGTTGACATGCACTTCTAACATCTTAGCTAGAAAAGAGATAATAAATAGCATTTTTCTTCAAAACTCACATCAAAAGCAAAGAGACCATGAGAAGGAGGGATCCCCACATTTTTCAATCTATCTTTGTTTTTATTTGTTCAATTGCATCTCCTAATCTTAATCCCCACATTTTTCAATCTATCTTTGTTTTTATCTGTTCAATTGCATCTCCTAATCTTAAATATAATAGACAATTTCTATGATTGTTTGAAGGCATTATAATTATAGTAAATTTAAGTTATAAGTTATTAAATATTTTTATTCATTTATTATATCATAGTAAATTATTTTATTATTTAATAACTTAACGAACTATATTATTCACTACATTATTGTACAATTATAACTCAAAAGGTGCATTGTTTCCTCAATAAAAAAAATATTATTTATTTTGTAAGAAGTAAGTGATTATGATTGACTTAATCCACGGTAAAAATTTGTATTATTTTTTTTTTGTAAATTAGCTAATTGCTTTATAATTATGATAGTTATTTATAATTAGGTATAGTCTTGACAAAAAAAAGTTTTTTATTACTTTAAATAAGGAAAAAATATTATTTAAATAGTAAAAAAATCATATTTGAGTAACTAATCTCATTGCATTGCAAACACTATCTTTTTTTTTTTATGAAATTCGATATGAATTATAAAACTAGACATAAAGATAATAATTAGACATAGAGATAATAATTAAATATAAAAACAATGACTAGTATAAATACGAAGTTAAAGGCTACAACAGGATACAAAATCCACATCACGTGTAGAACTTTCCTTTACTAGACAAACCAAGTCATTAGCCGCTGTAAGGATGTGAGAGAAGGTGATGACTCAAAGAATTAGAAGAATATAATTGAAGTGTGATGAGGTTCGAAGAAATTCTCTTTGGTTAAAGGCTTTTCTAAAGCATCGCAGTGTTTTTAAAGATTTTAAAAAATAGTTTTAAATTAATTTTTTTTTAGTGTGTTTTGATATTTTAATAACTTAATATCGAAAAATATTATTTTAATATATTTCTAAATAAAAATTTACTTTAAAAAATATATTTACCACACCTTCAAATAAACTTTAAAACTAATAATTATGTTGAAACATTAAAAATTAAAAATCAAATGTTGGACTTAAAAATTACTAAAAATCATAAGCTTATACAAAAACAAGTCTTTTAGAAGACAAAAATGAACTGATCTTACAATGATGATCATGACCTTTTTAATTTCAAGCACCTCCACCTTGTTTTGACTCATTGATTATTTTAGGAATTAGAAAAGAGCATAAGAACTTAGCCTAATGGTCTCTGAATGCGCCACTAATTCTTGAAATTCCTAGTTTTTTATAGATGATTCATATATATATTACACTTCGTGTAGTAGCTAGTTGGCTTCTAGGTGGATTAGGCCAGAGCTTTCTTCCATCTTAGTTTTGCAAAAGATCATTCTCGTTGTTCCTAGGTAGCCACATCATCCAAAACATGTTATATTCCTTCGTACAAGCTAGGAGGAGTCACCTAAATAGCGCCCCCTTTACACCAGATTTTCCACACCTCCTAGTCAACAGAGAAAGAGATGAGACACTATTTTAGCTATAGAAATTCATAAAAGGTATAAATCTTGCAGTTATTTGGATGATGCATTTCATATAAATGAGTATTTGGTATCCAATTTGTCAAGTATCACTAGCAACACAAATGCATTTCATATAAGATTTCATACGAGAGATACTCGGAAGTACAACCAAGTCAATAATAGTGAAGTTCCTTTTAATTTTACATTTATGGATCCAAATTAACTTGTTTATCATATCACAACAAGACCCGGTAATATTACAAAAAATACTAAAAGAGCTCAGTGTATGATTGTTCACTCTTTCAATATTCACCTAGACATATATTATTGTGGATTGGAACAGTGCAATGACAAGATTATCCTTGCTAAAGAAACTTGTTAAACATGTAGTTAGGGGTAGGATTGTCTTTTTCATGGGATACATTTGACATTAAAAGAATGATTGGGGATAAAATGGTTCGTTTAGGCTTTTTGGGCTACAATATAGATACTGATTTGCCTTTCAAGACACAAAATTTTAACCTTTGGGTTGGGGGCTTCTTTTGTCTTTTCAAAAAAAATAAACAGTGAAGATAGAACCATGCCCCTGAGGGGGAAATATGCATGTGTTGAGGGGTCAGGGGTAATTGAGTATTTGTATGTATATAAATTATTGTTTATATTCAGAAATGGGTCAAACATGATTGCAAGACCTAAGTAAACGCGGGTTAAGCATAATTGCTAGACCTAAGTAAACACGGGTCAGGCATATTTGTTAGCCCAAAGCGTTTGGACTTGGTGTCAACCAAGTCCAAAAGGCATGGATATGGCGGTCAACCAAGTCCAAAGTAACGTAGGTCTGGCATGTTTGCCAGACCCAAAGCCTTTGAACTTGGTAGTCAACCAGGTCTAAAGTGAGGTGTAAACCCTCATATAAATATAATCTCATCTTGATTTAGTAAAATAAAATTAAATACAATGGATGTTGAGAAAGGATTAAATTGAACAAATTAATAGGATTAAAAGAGAAGTTATTTAATGAGAGGGGTGAAATTGAAAACAATAATAAAGAAGTAAAGAGTTAGTGAAGAGAAAGAGAAGTAGTGGGGTTAATGTATTAATAAAAGGAATGGTGGGGTCAATGTGAAAATAGAAGTAAATATGAGGGGGTAAGATGCAAATATGGAAAAAAATATAATTATAAATAAGAAGAAATCTCTAGAAATTCCTAGAGTAATGGCTGGCCAAGGAGAGGAAGAAAGAGGAGAGAAAACAATTGAGCAGAAACTTTGTAAATTCATCCTTTGAATCCAAAAAAAAAATGTGAGAGTAAGTGAGCTA
>Ga0307517_10009712_pt1 | contig 13599 bp, 8 predicted proteins | sample 23_EM_MG_FD_194515 | JGI IMG/M metagenome (GOLD analysis project Ga0307517, IMG submission 194515) | Populus trichocarpa ectomycorrhiza microbial communities from riparian zone in the Pacific Northwest, United States - 23_EM | ecosystem: Host-associated > Plants > Roots > Unclassified | place...
CCCGGGGGGGCGGGATTGATCGATGTACCCTTGAATAAACTTAATCTATCCATCTGTAGCTATAGCTGCCTATTTGACCGATGACTTCTTACGGGTCAAATATTTTTTTTAAATGTATATACAGATTTTTACAATATATTTCTATAAAAAAAAAACTAAAGTAAAATTTAAAAAGTTCATGTATATATTTAATTAAATAAATTAAAAATTATTTATGCAAAAAATAATAATTATCAAGCCTAATCCCTACTCAGCTGAAATAAACCAGTTAAATCCATGAGTTATGTCATAAACTTAATTGGGTTTAACAATTTTGTTTAACAATTTTTTTTATCTAATACTTATAAAATTAAAAACTAACAAAATATCAAAATGATTGAAAAAAATCAAATCAAAACAAATTATATTGCCCAATTAATAATTAATCAAATATTAAATAATCATAAAATTAGAAAAAACAATAAGGAAAAAAAATAAATGCAATTGTAATGGATAAAAAAAAACAAAAAAGCCTAGTCTTTACTCGAAAAATTAGGCTAGTCTGTTTAAAAAAAAAACTCATTTTTAACCATATTTTGACTTGAAAAAACCATAAAAACACCCTAAACATCTTGTAAATCATATTTATAATCTCTAACAATCCAAAAATTATCTTCAAAACCTACAATCAACTAAAAACCAAGATTTTTTTTTCTAATTTAGATCCACAATTTCAGACAAGTTTAAGGGAAAAACAACACGTTATCTAAACTTTACTCGTCGAAAGAAACCCATTACCAAAATCACCCGTTTTCATGATTGAAATCTGTCTTAATCGAGATTTTTTTTTCTTTCATCTCTCAAACTAGAAACCAAAAAATAAAAAAAAATTAAAATTTAAGATTAAAATTAAATTTCATAAATTGTTAGGGGCTGAAGCCTATAATCTAAAAAGTTGAATGGCTAAAGTGTATGTTTAGCTCTGATTTTAGTAAAACCATCTCATTTTTTTTTTTGTGTTTTTTTAATATTAACATATTAAATAATTTAAAAATACTAAAGAAAATAATTTAGAATAAAAAAAATAAATTTTAGATAAATAGTATTTTTACTGAATACCAAACATCCTCTTACTAGATAACAGTAAAAGGCGCGGTGGGTGGGGCTTGAGATCAACGAGTTTAGGACGAATGTGAATCAATAATTGAAGCAAAAGTCCAGGAGATGGTCTGTTGATTTTTTGGGTAATCAAGATAGAGTTGACTCAGCATCGGAGATGTCCATAGGGAGGTACTCTGCAAACTCTCTAATCAGTGATGGGACGACTTCAGGATTTACGAAAGTTGCTAATCAAAGGCTGCTGTCGTCGACTGTCTGTGTCGAAATTCACAAATTCCATGCCTGTAATAAATGTGAGGCTTTGGACTTGACAAATATCGGTCTTATGATCTACCACGCGTGTTTGAGCTGTGGGGGCCTTTATAAATCTTGATATTTATCCATCTGATAAGAGCATGGAAGGCATAGAAATTTATGGCAGTGTTAGTAATTACTTTATAAATAATTATATATGTACTTAATATGTATAATTTTATTTAAAAATTCTCATGAATATAATAAAATATTTACTCTACTTTTTATGATGCAGCTTTTATATGTTTTTTAAATTGATTATTTCTTTTTGTATAAATTCATATAATAATTATATATATTAAAAACCTGCCTTTTCAAATCATGATATTTTTTATTAAAAAATAACGATATGTTTTATATATAAAAAATACATGAAAAAACTTTATATGAAAAAAATACATAAAAAGATAAATGAGTTTTAATTGAAAAGATTCTTTACTAGAAAATCATAAGTATAGAACTGTTTGTTCGACACTATTAGGTCTTCTTTGAAAAAAAAATGAATTCTCATGTCAAAGACATTTTCTTTTTTGTTTTATTGTGAAAACAATTTTGTATTTATATATTATGATGATCATCCCACATAAATCAAGTAAAATAGCTTATCTACACACACCAATTTTTTTAATAAAAAGTTTTAAAATTAAATAAAATCTGTTTGTTAACTAAAATAAAAACCGTCGTGGATAATTAAACTAGTTTTGTCCTAAAATGATAGGACTGTAACGTCCATTAGAAAGGTAGAATCTAAAAATAAAAGTAAGTAATTTTTTAAATAATCTATGATTTTCGTTGATTTTTTCCATTTTAAATAAAAATTACAGAATAATCAAGTCGACGGTTTAGTGCAGCTGATCAATACAATTATTAGTTTAAAAAAGTTATAGATATTTTTTATGTAATATTATAAATTCGAGAGATTAAAAAAGTTGGTGGACAAATAAATGTATAAATAATTACAACCCCAACTTAAAAAAAAGAAGAGTGAAATAAAAAAATGGGAGCAAAGTACTAGCAAACTACAGGTAGTCACTGAGACTTTACAGTTTGCAATTGAATTGCGTAAATTCTAACGCCCGACGAGAAGAAAAAGAAAAGGAAAAAAAAAAGACCCGCAGAGAAAATAATGACGGAAAATTTCGGTATTTCCCACCCGAACATAGATAGATTGTAGATAGCACCAACCATAGTTTTTAAACCCGGCCCGGTCCAAAGCCCGGGTTCCGGGTTTTGACCTAGTCACCGGGTCGGCCGGGTCAATCTCTATTTTTTAAAAAATTCAAAACGACATCGTTTTAGTTAAAAAAATAATAAAAGTCAACAGGTTACAATCGGGTTTTGCCGGGTCAACCCGCCGGGTCGGCCGGGTTACACCGGGTCATGGCTTTTTCTATTTTTTCATCAACCCAGTCCGGTTCTAGCCCCGGGTTAGCCACGTCCCAGGCGACCCGCCGGGTTGAGCCAGGTTTCAAAACTATGGCACAAACAGTGTCCGATGATTATGATTTTGCCAATAATTCCCCCACCGCACGTGACTCTTCCTTCTACCTCACAGCGATGCCATTTCTCGATCTCATAGTTGGCAAAGGGTAACATTTTTTTCTTTCTTTCTTTCTTGTGAAGTAATTAGTTTGATCTTGATTTTGCGATATGAAAATTGATGTATCAACGTACTTTATTTTAAAAAACCTTTCTTCATAAAAACTCATGACTAAAAGCGGATAAGATAAAAAAAATCTAAAAAATATCAAAATTTATGATAAAAAGATCAGGTAAAAATATCATCTCTCTTTTGGTTACATACCTAAAGGATTTGTGGGTCTGACACCTTACCAGTTCCAACCCTCTTGAACTCGGTTATGCTCCAGGCTTAAGTGCTTATGGGTTTGTCACCCCGCCAAACCCAACCTCCTTGAACTCAGCTAAGCGAGAGGCCCAAGTGTCCGTGAGTTTAACACTCTGCCAGACCCAATTTTTTTGGGCTCGGTTATGCGTCAGGTCCAAGCGCTTATGGGTCTGACACCTTATCAGACCCAACCCCCTATGAGTCAGGTCTTTCTTCAAGAACAAGTGCTCGAAATGAGAATCTAGGGTCATCATCTCTTTACTCTCTAGTAGATCAAAACATCTTTTAAAAGACCTTCTTTGCGTCAAATTGATATTAATATTGATAATAAGAGATGATCCCATTGATATTAATATTGTGTACGGATTGACATAAAATAATATTCTATAAGTACGTGATATCTTCAACATTAAATGTCAGGTAAAAAGATATTGATAATCAATATTAATGTTGATTGTAGAGATCTTCCTCCTATTTGAATGAAGAAAACAACTTACAACCACTTGAATAAAAAAAGAAAAATGTTATAAAAACACTTTGAATAATCCAAATTAGGGTTTACAATCTTCACTCTAAAAATCATTTACCGCAAATCTTCATCATAAAATGATTGATTTAATAATCAGAGGATTCTTAAAATTCCTAGAAAAAGACTGTTTTTATTAAAAAAAAATCCAGTTTCTGATACCGATATCTGAAATCCTCATATAAAAAGAATAAAAGATTGATATGAACTTATATTCATCCATCATACGTGCCATCATACAAGCGTGACAAAAAGAAGCACCATGAAAAATGATGAAAATGGGTTTTGTGGGATGAGTGGATTAGGCGAAGTGGAGCAAAAGTGCATGATTGCGAGCTGGATCGATACGGAGCTGTCAACAATGCTGTTTATGCCTGTAATTATCAACGTGGCAGATACTTATAAATCATCATCTTTTCTTGAACCCAGATGGATGAGAGAGGAAAATTGGAATGAAAAATTGTAAATTCATTATGCATGATAAGCAATTTTATTTATTTATTTGTAATAAATTGGAATTAATCTTAATCAGGTCGTCATGGTCTTCTGGAGAGGATTGGTATCGGGGCTGAGGCTCGCACTGGATATGCATTGGCACTGTCAAATTCTCAGCCTGCTAAGAGTATGTCATTGCTTTTTTATCTCTATCAACTACGTCAATCTTATTGTGTGTTTTGCTCTGTTTAATTATTTGGCAACCCTCCGAATCCAAATGCCAAGCTTTATCTTTTTTCTAACATACTAGAGGAGGGACCAAGCTAGGAACACAGGTGAATGTAGTTAGTTTAGCTGTTCCTGAAAAGAAGAATGATTTGTTAGTGGAAAAAGGGTTTTAAACTTGAAACTTCTTCGTGTTTTTTAGTTCCTTACTCGCATGTCACTTTAAATGCTATCGAAGTTAAGGCCTAAGAAGGTAATGGCTGCTTCTTCGCGGAAGGGTGAGAGGGGTTTAACATAAACATTCGTCCAAACTCCATTCCCACTAGGATATTACTGGGTACTTGCACATTCTTTATGTGCACCTGTTACAATGCAACTATGATAAAAACACTTGCCCTGTGGTTGATAGGAAATTTCAGTCAGCGGTTTTGTAATATGTGTGCCGCAGCTAGTAAAAGCAACATCTAAAAAGTGTTTCAGGAAAATTTTAGTGATATTCTCTTGTTGTTGGTGCTTCTGTGCACCTAGAGTGGAGACAGGTTTGTTGTAAAGATAGGGATCTCTGGTTCCTCTTCTGCTTGCCTATACTTTGAAATACTTCGTCGTCAGACTGCCAAAGGCAGAGGTAATTTATTATCACACTTAGGGTACATATTTTCAGGATTTGTCCTGTTTATTCTTAGAATCTCAGAAGCTCTAATAGCACTCTCTGCAGCCTACCCTGGAAGCAAAAGCAATGGCTGTCTGGCTTGACAAAAATTATCGTCCGGTGTGTTCCACCTGAATTGGGATTTAAATTTGTTCAGTTCCTTCGGCATGAGGGGTCTAAGTAAATTTATCGTGACAGAAAGCAGACAAATTTGCGATTCATTACCAATTGTAAATGGTAACATACTTCTCAGTCGCACTTACTATTGACTCGAGAATAAGTAGACGGGCTTCGCCAAAAAAATAAAAAAGATGATGAGGGTAAAAGGATTATTACTCATAGAATTACATCTAGTAGACCCAGGAAACCTCTTGACCACAAATGGGAACTCGTGTTGCTTGTAATTTATCAAATTTGTGCACCTATTTTAAGTTTCTTATTATCTTAGTTCACCTTGAAGAGAATGCAAGCAATTCCTAGTCTTTCATTTATGATTGTGTTAGCTCACATTTTTAGGCTCCCCCGCCCAGCCCCCAGGGCCGTTAGCATTTAAAGGGCTCTAAGCATGCAAAGTCCAGTCCATTCATGAGCTGATAAATCATAAATGTTTGTCATCTCAATCGTTCTTGATTCTGGCTCTTCCATGCTTGGAGTCTTCTGTATCAGTATATTACACAGTTTTATAGGAAGAAACGATATCAAAGGAACTCTTATTTTTGTAGTCAATTCTACTGCTAGAACACACCAACATTCCTCTGGAGCTCGACAGTAAGGACAATTTGAGATTTGACTCCCATATTGTTAATTTTTTTTTTGGGGGGTATTAAACTGGCCCTTATTTTGTTCCTGGAAATGGGAAAGTGGTATCATGAATCTCAGCTGTCCATCCAAGCACGCATGTGGTGAGGATAAATGGCGTGAGATGTTCCGAAGGAGTACAAATTTAGAATGGTTGGGCCTTCATTCTTATTCTAAACCCATTACTGGAGTGGAGGATAAATTTGGATTAGATCTCGAAAGAGCTGTCTAGCTCTATCTGCTACTATTCCCAAGTTACATGCCAAAATCCCTGTGTTTTCTTTCCTTTTGGATAGAAATGGTGACGATGCAGAAAGATCTAGGCTTCATATGTAACTAATGTCTCCGTCAAGCCTCGACAAGTATCACAGTCGTGCACGCCTTCCAATCTCTCTAGAGCCTTCCGCTTTTATTACATCATAATCCGAACTCAAATAATTTTTTTACATCATAATCTGAACTCAATTTTAGATTGTTTATTTTTGTTCTTGAAATTATTTCGATGCAGAAAGATCTAGGCTTCATATGTAACTAATGTCTCCGTCAAGAACATGTTTAATATAGAAAAATATCAGATTAGTATTTTAAATAATTTTAATGGGATAATATTAAAAAAATTAAAAATATTTATTTTAATATATTTTTTAATAAAAAATACTTTTAAAAATAATTCCAATACAAAATACACGCATTTCAATGGGACAAATATCTCTGCAAACACGTGTTTGGTTTGACTGTCTGGTAACAAAACTACATTCAACAACATTTCTCCAAATTGAATTCAAATAATTCAGCGTTTATTTCTTTTAAATAAGGAGTTGAGTTCAAGCTTTATATATAAAGTCGATCTTTACTGGAAGAGTTTTATTTTTTAATGGGTTGATTTTGCTCGACCAAATTAATTAAGATTTAATAGTCTTTTAGATACCAAGATCTAAAAAAAAACCCCTACAATTCTACGCGATATTGCAGTACTGTTCTTTAATTTACCATAATCGCACTGGTCCAAAAAATCAAAAGAATTAGAGGAAAACATATTATAGCACTCGATCGTGATCAACATATTCATCTATATTAATCAGAGGACCTTAGCTAGAGAGACTTCGTAGCAGTTAATAAAGCGAAAGCTAGAGCGGTTTATTGATATTATAGAAAAATGGAAGAGGGAAAGAGTGGTGAAAAGAAGAAGGTGATGGTGGCTATAGATGAGAGTGAGAATAGCCACTACGCTCTTGAATGGGCGCTTGATAAGCTACGAGAGACCATCGCTGATTCTGATGTTATCATCTTCACTGCACAGCCTAATTCTGATCTGGGTTATGTCTATGCTTCCACTTTAGGCGTTGCTTGTAAGTTCTTGTCAATTCCTTAGTTAGCGTTCATTTATTTTAGTAATAATTTTATAAATAAAAAAAAGTCGATTTTTTCTTTCAAGAAAAGTTTAAACTGTACGATACTTCAGAGTAGCGTTTTTTTTTTTTTTTTTTTCTCTTTATGTATTTTGTTTGCAGCTATGGATTTGATCACATCTATACAAGAAAATCACAAGAAGGTTGCATCATTTCTATTGGATAAAGCTAAAGATATTTGTGCCAAATATGGGGTAATGGTTTCCATCATTGTGTCGAACTGCTCCTTCTTAAATTATTCAGTTTGTGCATGCAGTTATTCAGTTCTGTGATTGTAGAATGAAAATTTTGATGGTTATTGCATGTAATCCACATAACATGTCGAGTGATTTCCTCTGTTGGCTTTCCCCTTCCTTAAAAGGCATAGGTGCTATAAATGAGATTTTCCATTTTATTTGATCATGTTGTTTTTGACTTGTATATAAGCATAATGCATATGTGAAAATACTTTCTTACAAAATCTGACTGGAAAAGGAATAAAAAACGAAGTGGGTAAATTGAAGCCCTAGTCGTTGAGAAATAAATTGCAGTTCCTTCACAAAAACTACATGCATTGAAGTACAAGCAGGTTCCACATCAAATAGTTTTGCATGTTGTTATAAGCAAAAATAGTAATGCTCTTTTATCTTCCTAAAGATTGTTGCAGAGACAGTAACGGAGATTGGGGATCCTAAATACGCAATATGCGAAGCTGTAGAAAAGCTCAACATCGAACTACTTGTTTTAGGTAGCCATAATCGGGGACCTGTGCAGAGGTTAGTCTTTACATGAAATGTTATATGCAATCCTCCTTATTCATCAGTCTAAAGTTATAAGAAAAGAGAGAAAAAAGACAGAGAAAATAGCATGCCATGCTGGCATTTCAGAATGTAATTGGATGGAGAACGAGTCGCCTGTTTTTAACCTGGAGATAAATCAACTATTGTGTATAGTTGTGCTGTTGTATGCAAACATGGGTGCCTCTGAACTGTGCTTCTAGATAGACTAAAACTTACAAATTACTGAGTTTAACTCGAGTTTTCCTGGACAGGGCTTTTCTGGGAAGTGTCAGCAACTACTGTGTGAACAACGCCAAGTGCCCTGTTCTTGTTGTGAAGAAACCTGCAGTTTGAGGACTTCGCCGTCGTATTGCTGCTATCATGTGAAGCAGAAAGCTGAGTTCTGGATATAAGGAGACCAGCAAGTCAGAGTTTTCTGTCAAAACAAACTTACAGCATGTCAAGTTAAAATGTCTAGATGTTTGGAAATTTTGAGATTTAGGTCTCTTTTCAAAAGGCATTGTGTTTGTAAATTAGTAGACAAAATAAATACTCCCCAAGCTAGCTTGACTCTGTTAACATGGGTTATCTTCAGCTCTATTATTTCAGATCATTCTCAGATATGATTTGAGCCACGCAACAGTACATTTCCATAACTAGCACATAAAAAAGAAAAGGAAAAGGAAGAGAGAAGAAACTTTCGGTAAATTGTGCTTTGCTTACTCGTGTTAGCTTGCCATCTCTCTCAATGGGCGTTCCAATGACATTTGCCAAATTGTCCTCCAGTGACCATTAGTAGCCTCAACTTAGTGTTGCTCAGAATTTAAAAATCATCCATTGCTGGCTAAATGCTTTTAAGATGCTTTGCTCATTAGTTTGCAAGCAATTAGTAAAAACAATTTCTATTATTTTATACCTTTTTCATTCCTTGCTCCACTTGACCATGTTTTCTTCTCATACTGCATGTGAAGTCCAATCCTCTTATCTTTCGAATATATCCGATCAAATGTTTAGAATATTACTAACGCTAAAGTTTTATAGCACATCAATCAACCTATCATCGAAAGAGGAAGAAATTACCAACAAATTCTGTTCGGGCAACGGAAAACCTTGTACTGTCAAGCACATACTGGTAGATACAAAAGGTAAATTATCCTTACATAGATGAGCTATATCTTGATCCTAATCCACACGGATAGAATTTTCATGCTGGGATTCTGCTGATGGAGGTTTTTGATAACCATGACTCTTTGCTGTCAAGTCGACCTTTTTATCAAGGAGAAACAAGAAGAACAAACAAAAAATGAGGAGAAGAAAAAGAATTTGCTACAAGTACATGAGGCAAAGAAAAAGCTGTAATTTGCTGTGTGACTAATCCACCAGCAAAATTAATGGCTGGGGCCACAATAATCACTTTTTTGTTCATTCATTTCTGTTATGGTTATACAACTAACTGGGAAATTTCTGCTAAGTAACTCTACAAAAGAGCAATTAAATTTCTTGCTGTCAACTCTACCAGTTGAGAGAAGTAGATGTTAGGAAAAGGAGACTTCATAGGCCAATGCATCAGGTCTCTATCATTCTATACCGGGTAAAATTATCACATCTCACCAAAAATAAACACAGTGCGTATCAAGTTACCCCTTTCCTTTTCATGAATGAAAGGTTTTCATTAATCAAAAGCAACCAAAGAAGGAGCTTACCTTCCTGCGTACAATTACAAACGATTTTGTAAAGAAAACTAAAATTTACAATGAGGAAAAGTTCCAATTCCTACGTCAAGTTACCTTCCCAGAGCAGAAGTAATCTTTTCATACGTCGCAAAATAGATCAGACAGCAAGAAAAGCTTTTGCAATCTTCGTGACCAATTTGGGACGACACTAAGTGGAAATACAGTAAAAGCAAATTCCCTTTTCAAGTAGGAACGTCCTAGAAAAGGCTCCCAATTCTAATCTGAGCATCATTATTGACACTGTTGGCTTCTCTTGCCTAGGCTCGAGTTTTCACTCCACACTGAAAAGAGCAAACCACCCTGAAGCAACAAAAAATTGACTATTGTTACTCTAAAGCACATTACTTTGGAAAAGAAAGAACTCTTGGTTACTTATAGAGGAAAGCTTACTGTAGAGGTATAACATATGGCTCAACTAACACACTCTTGAATTCAAAACAATGGCCAGTACATTTGAAGACTTTCAATGATATAAATAGGTGAAGTTTCATATCACATGACATTTATGTACCAACTACATTTTATTGAAGTTAAAGACTTTGGTTTTGCATCATCTGCGTGACAATGAATAAAGAAAATGGAAGGGCTAATATGAAGGTGATGGTGGTCATAGATGAAAGTGAGTGCAGTTATCGTGCTCTTATGTGGGTGCTCGACAATCTCAAAGAATCGATCAAGAACTTACCGCTTGTCATATTCGCAGCGCAGCCACCTCCAAAATGTAATTATGTAGTCTCTTCAGCATTTGGTCCCGCTTGCATATGTCCACTCTCAGCCAGTTGAGTATTCCTGCTATCCATTTCACTAGAACATAAGTGTTCGTGCTGTACATGTTACTGCATTTTACTCAGGATTTCTTGGTTTCTAGTCCTGCTCAGTTAATCTTGGATTTCGTATGATACATCATTCTTAACTAGATTCTGCAGGTTGGCAGGTGGGAATTGTGTTCCTTTGTCTATATTTAAGGACTTGAGTTTACGCCTTTATTGCTTTTTTTCCCCAAGAAAAGCTAATGGAAATTGTTAAACCATGCACGTAATCTCAAAAACAAATTGTGTTTACAAATGCCTTCCCTTTTCTTTTGGGAACGGGAAGTCTGTTACACTCATATCTTTTGATTCATTATTCTCTTGTGAACTTCTCCTATTGAGAGTCATATTGGAAACATTAAACTAATAGAATGTATACGCGAAATTGATTATCATTAGTTTATACTTTTGAATGACAGCCATGGATCTATTTAACTCTGTTCAACAACAAAATAAGAAGGTGGCATTGGGTATTCTGGAGAAGGCTAAGAGAATATGTGCAAGTAAAGGGGTATGTCCATAATAATTAGTGAAGCACTTTGCTGAAACCTCTGATCACTCTGTAGTCATTTACCAGTCTACTTTTCCATCTGCGACACATGAAGCCCCACGGAATTATCCATATGAAAAGGAAAGATGTTAAAGAAAATTGAATTTCTTAACTTTATCCTTGAGATCTCCAGGACAAAGCCATCAAATATGGAAAAACTAGAAAGTAATTTTAAGCTAGTTTTGAAAAAAGCAAGCTGTACTGGACCTTTCAGAAAAATCTTAGGTGATTCATGTTACTGGGAATTTGATGCTTCACATCTTCTGCTAAGGTTAAACAATCCCTGTATCTCAAGATAGAAGTATTCTATAGACTCATTCGTATCTTCGTAATGTACTACTTAAACTGTTGCTTTGACTCTGGTGTTGACAGAGTCTAGTTTGTTGTGACAAACTATATGGTGGGTGGGTCCTAAAATTTCTTCAAGTCCACCACCTTTATTTGGAAAGCATTTTATTTATGAAAATGAGGCCAATAGTTAGCAAGGTTTTGCCCAAAAATTCAGTACAACTGCTTGCACTTTTCCTCCCCCACCCCGCACTCTTCGGGTGTCTCAATTATGTGTTTCTTTTTTACAATATTAGCTTAAATGATATGATGTCGCAGCTAGGAACTTGGTAAAAATAAAAGTGGGCTGGTAAATTTTATGGTCATTCATATTCTACATACCGCTTTCTCCATGGACTTGATGATGGATGGCACTGATTTTTACCAATTTTCTCTGACTATATATACATACAGGGATCGTCACTGTCTTTTGTCTTCTCAGGTAACTGTGGAGGCAATTACTGAGGCGGGTTATCCTAAAGAGGTCATATGCGATGCAGTTCAGAAGTGTGGTGTCAGTTTACTTGTCATTGGCGACGAGGCAAATGGAAATATCAAGAGGTTGGTTTCCTATCTTTCTTATTTTGGCTAGCGATCTGATGGTGACAGAAGATAATCTTGATATGCCACAAAAAGAGAAAGCAGGCATGGAACAGCTATTCTACTGCAAGCATTTAGCAGTGAACACCTCATAAAAATAAATCACGTAGGGGTCAATAAGTTATAGGGTTTTTTTGACAGAATTTCTATATGCTCATGTAGAGTGGTTTCATTGCATTATCTGACATTGATGCAAATTATTTCCTATAGGGCTTTGCTGGGAAGTGTCAGCAGTTACTGCGTTCAGAATGCCAAGTGCCAGGTTCTTCTTGTGAGAAACAAGGCCTGAGGGGATTTAACTGTTTAATAGATGTACGGCTGATTTAGCTTCTGTTCTATGATTTGTATTCTACTAGCCACGAAGTTGTATACATCGCGCGTTATCGTTGCTGTGGAACTGTTGCCCAAAAATAAGGTTGATATTATTAGTCGATCGACTGCTGTAGCATTATTCATCGTGTTTATGCAGGCAGGTGCGTGCTTGGAAAGGCAAGGAGCCCAAAATGGACATCGTTATTGTTGAATTACTAAATCTATTAAATTAAGCTATTGGAAACAGCGTAATCTAAGATGTTCCCAACATCGTAACTCATCAGATGTGTTATTTTCTTTTTAAAAAAAAGACTAATTCAAAAGTTTTTTTTTTTTTTTTTTTATTTCTCTGGAAAATCACATGGCATGCCATGATATATAGGTGTGTGACTTGCACGGACAAATCGACAATGACTTCTCCTTTTCCGTTAAGGTCGGGTTAATTTTATTTTCGAAGTTACAGGAAAATCTTGACACCAAGTGATGATGAGTAGGCTCAACGCCACTAAATCAATTATGAAAGCAAAATAATATTCTATTTTTTTGGCTGCTGAAATTAATTTCATCAAACACTTAATAAATTGCATCATAAAGTGAGATTTCATTTAGAATATTAATTTGAAAACTTGCACTCAATTATTATTAAATTATATTTATTTAATATTCACATGACAACCTTTTAACTTCCTAAATATCAAAATACATGGGAAAATCTACTTAAAAATTAAGATACTATATTTTTCAATTTAACTGGATAGAATACATGCCTTGTCATATTAACAAGGGAGAGTCTCTCAAAACTGATGGGTAAAAACAAAAAGAGATTATGGTTGTGTTTGTTTTTGGAAAGTTGTTTTCGGGAAATTATTTTTTAAATTTTCCTGTGTTTGTTTATCATTATGAAAGTTGGTCAACAGAAAACATTTTTCAATAAAAAAAAAATTTGGCATGGTTTTTAGGAAAGTGTTTTCTTTTTATTTTGGACAGAAAACACTTTCCGGAAGTTGTAAAAAATTTAGAAATGTCATATTATTTGCTGATTATATTAAATTTGGTCCTCAAACTTTTGATTGCTATATATATTTTGTTTGAATATTTTTTTTCAATTTCATCCCTTAAATTTAATTTTTATATTAACTTTGGTCCTTGTTTTTATAATTGTTATTTGCTTTTCCCTTATCATTTTTTAATTAAAATTTTTTATCTATCAAATTTGATCTTCATTCTTTT
>Ga0307517_10009713_pt1 | contig 13598 bp, 4 predicted proteins | sample 23_EM_MG_FD_194515 | JGI IMG/M metagenome (GOLD analysis project Ga0307517, IMG submission 194515) | Populus trichocarpa ectomycorrhiza microbial communities from riparian zone in the Pacific Northwest, United States - 23_EM | ecosystem: Host-associated > Plants > Roots > Unclassified | place...
AAATGAGCTCCAAAAACACAAGAAAAGATGCAAGAGAGGGTTGAGTTATAGATTTATGTCCTGCAATCTTCCAGTGTCATAAACATAAAATGTTAGTGATAAGAGACCTAGAAAGCAAACTCACCTCTAATTTTTTTCTTATGTTATCTCGTACTATCGTAAACTCGAGGTGGTCCTTGGGACTGCAAAATGAATGGTAAAAAATGCATCAGAAACTACAGATTGCCTGCTAGTTGGCCTCGTACCATAATATTATACAAAATAATGATAGATCAATTTTATTAACAGCCTGGCCAATAAAATTACCTGGAAAGTAAATCAAGTTGTATTTGAAGATCTGAAGCCATGGATCCACCTCGAGCACGGGTTCCAGCCATAGCCTCACTACTTATTCCCAGGCAATTTCTGTGAAATAGTTGCTCTGGCTATTCATACAGTTTGTACAAGTCAAGACTAGAAGAGAGCCACTTTATCTTAGAATTGTTCATGGAAAGTTAATAACTTAAAAGAATGACGAAGAAGTCTGAACAGTTAGAGTAGAGGACTCAAAAGGCATAACTATAACTTCTAAATCAAGAAAGATTTTGAAAAGTGTGGTTTCCAGAGGGAAAACAGAGGGCCTAATAAAGGCCAACCATACATGCAGATTCTGTAAAGAGAATGCATAAACAACTGAGTAACCTATTTACTATATCAAGATTCATGATCGAACTTGCCGTGTTCCCAATAAATGCAGGGGCATTGGGCGGCTGAAGACAAAATTGATAAGCATTTTCCCCTTCAACCTGTGAGTAAATTCCAAGCATTGTAGTTACTAATTAGAATGCATTATAGAGTGATGATTCAATTAATATACAGAATAGTATAAGGATAAAGAGCACCTGCAGGCAAGCCAACCATGCTATAGGATCGATGTCATTACCAATTACAAATTTGCTACTACGTGCGAGTACAACCTGATTTTCAAGTCAAAATTCATTGATCAAGGAACAAGCTAGGATTATATACGGTTAAAGGGAGAATTATACATTTGATTGATGATTTGCAATATATATATATGGAGTAGGCTCGTTCAAATACCTTAGTAAGTGGTGAGCTGCTTCGATTGATGATTTGCAAAGCTCTCTCAACAGCAAGATCCCAGTACATCTTGCAGGGAACGTGACTATTGCTTAAAATGAATGATCTAGTTACTTCTTTACTTAACTTTAACACATTTGAAGAGATCTGCATTGTTTCAGACAGGTTTATTACTTAATATTGTGTAGTTGAAGAAAGAAGAAATTAAGCATGCAAATGTACGGTAATGGGACGCAGCAGAGACCTGAGTCATGGTAGCTTCAACAGCATCCACAGCCTGTTCCCATGTCCATGAAAATGCATTATCCCATGCAATAGTTGTGGCGAGCATGGAACACCCATCTAGCTCGTCCAACTCAACCTGTCATTTTCAGTACCTAGCACCAAGTCTTATAACTACTGACAAGAAGGGGGGAAAGAAGGACTCCAGGCAAAGAGATAGATAGATATAATGGAAGAAAACAATTGCTAGCTCTACCTGAGGGATAACGAAGTAAAATGAGCCAAAAGGTTCCCATTCAGATGATATGTTAGCCCTTGCATCAAAGCGGATAGCTCCATAAGCACGAATCAGTGGACAATTGGCAGAGAGGAACCTCCATTTTTAAGAAAACAAGCTAATTAGCAGAGATATATAGCGGTAGTTCACATATGATTTAGCATTACATGCATACATACCTCTTTATGGACTTCCAGTCATTGTAACAAAATGGATGGACATCCCTGAAAAGGACAGCAGAGCCCACACCAGCCACACTGACCACATTATTGGACTTTTGATAGCCATTTCCGTTGGTTACCTCCGTGAAATCTTTGCTTTGTCTTCGACCAGAGAAGAAACAGCGTGGATGAATCTGGTGCTGAGAGTGTAGCCAATCAATTGCTTCAATTTGCTGTTGGATTGGCACCTTTTTTTCAATCACATCGTAGGATATTAGCTTTAGGAAGAAAAATCCCATTTACCTCCTTCCAAATTTCAACCCAAAACAATAATATGAGATAAACCGAATTCATTACCACATACATATGCCTCAATAGTCTTTCTTGCACGTACTATTTGTTTGTAATATAAACATTCACCCCATTAACTCGATATTTAAGTTGCTACTGAATGTAAGACTTGTGATGCATGAAAACTCATAAGAAATTCTAAGTTTTTTTATTCTCATAAGAAAATGATGTTATCTATGCGGAATGGCTGATACATGAAAACTCTAGCATGTCTTATCCTTGTAGGAAAAAGGTAAGAAAACGTGTGAGTTTTTAAATTTTATAATTTCTCATTATATTTTTGTCATAAAACTTATCGATCTTATACTTGATCATAAAACGCTAAGATGCATGCTTTCACTGAAAAAAGATCATTCATTTTCAATCAGCCTGTGCAAGGGAGCATGATGACTTTTTAGATACCATTCCCTTCCGCCGGCTGCCTGGCTTATCACTCTTCTTCTTCTTCTTCTTCTTCTAATTTGAGTTTATTTATTTATTTATTTATTTATTTATTTATTTCTAAAAGCAAAAGGTAACACAGGATAAGAAGCAATGGCAGTCAAGTCAATGACAACCAACCACGTGGCACATAAGTAAGAATTTCCCCAGCAACGGATCATCACCCCTGACCCTATCCCGTTAGCCCATGTTCATTCAGATAAGAAAACACGCACCTTAATCTCCATTGAAGAACTACTACTACTACTACTATCTACCCTCTTTACACCATATTATGCTGAAGCAGAGTTAGTGTAGAGAAGAAATGAGTTGAGTATACCTGGAGACGTAAGATTCCTGAAGTGAAAAGAGGAGGATTGGCTTTCAATTCAGAAATCGCCAAATTGAGGGTGTCCGTAGCCAAAGCAGGAGATGTAACTGCTGGAAATGTACGAGTCTCGATGCTGCCAATAGGGACTCTGTCTCTGGGGTTTCCTTGGCAGCCATTCATGGATACAACCACTGAACATGGCTTGTGATAATAGCATCTCTGTACAATCAAATATAATATATAAAGTAACAACATTTCGAGATTCTATCTTGAAATAAGCTTGCAAACAACGTAGCAGCATTATAATTCCATCAATAGCTACAAATCATGCTTTAGCTGTGAAGAAATGATAGTGGGCCGGGTGGCTTACGTGGTAGAAAAGATGAAGAGATTGCCTTCTGGAAACTGGTTGGGCTGCGATGCTGTACTTAATTGATTCCAAATCCATAAAATGTGCAAGGCTGTGCCTTGCTAGAGTAGCGGTTGCCATGAGATGGGAGATGGACAGGGAGAGGTTTAGCGATTTCCACTGGACCAAGCAGTGGCATGCTTTGTTCCTCTGTCAAAGATAGGATTTTATACTCGGATTTCTATATATATATTAACAACACAAAAATATTTTTTATATTAAAAAAATTAATCTTACACACACAGCATAATCCATGCAAATAATCTAATAGGAACTATTAAGAGTATGTTTGGTAGTGTGATAGCGGTTACTTTTTAAATAATTTTTTGTGCCGAAATGTATGCTAATGATATTTTTTTATTTTTTAAAAATTATTTTTGATATCAGCACATCAAAATGATTCAAAACATATAAACCATATTAGTAAATAAAAAATAAAAATTTTTTAGAACACGGTGCAAATATGATGTCCACTCTTTGCTATAGGCTGAGCAAATGATTTTTTTTTAATGCAGTAATAGTGGTTGGCTAAAAAAATTTAAGTCTTGAATTATTATTTCAAGTGGTAATTTAAAAAATATATATAAAAAAATAATTAAAAAAAATAAATTAAAAAATAAACAATATAAAAACAGATAAAAAAAAATCATGCCCGCGCCTATCCTCCTGATTTTCAAACAATTTAATGCTAACCTAATAAAAGAACAATCATAAAAAATAAAAATAAAAATTTCAAAAAAAAAAAGAAAAGAAAGAAGAAAGCATCATTTAAAAAAATAACTAACTTTCTAAACTTGGTCTAATCTTAAAAACTTGCAACTCATTAAATACTGGACCCGAATTCAATCAATAAGCTTAACTGTCAATTAATTTAATTTTAAAGGATGAAATCGTTAAAAAACTATTAATAAAAAAACCTTGCAAAAGCAACAAAAAAATAAAGATAAAATTTAAGAAAAAAACACCTAAAAATGATGAAATTTTAAAAAAAAATAAACACCTAAAGGTTATTCCATTCATATAATTCTTTTTATTTTTAATCAGATTGACTTAGCTCTAATTAACATTTTTACATATTTGTCATAAACGGTTTTTTTATTTTTTTAATTTATTTTCAGTACTTAAATATTATTTTTTATTTAAAGTTATAATTTAGCTCCGCAGCAAATTACGAGCACGCATATTTACACACACACACAAACAAGATAATTGACCCATGTTATGTCATGGTCAAGCCAAATTCTTTCTTAACATTAAAAAAAGAAATTGTTCAAGCATTACTAATATATTTTTCAATAGCAAAAAAAAATCTTAATTATTTTCTCTAAAATAATGCATATGTTTAATAAAATAAATTAAAAATTATATACATTAACAATAAATACTAAAAATAGATCTTAACGTTAACTAAATACTAAGTGAAGTTAAGTAACGTGCGTAGAAGAAGATATATAGTCCTACATTACTTGAAGCCCTTTAATTTTGTTTAACTTAACTATAGGCCACTAATATTTTTTAAAAGAAAGTAATAATTTAATTCTATTAGAATAAAATAATTTTCTAGTGAAGGTCTTTTTTATTATATATTTAATTGATAAAAAAATATATAATAACTTTTTCAATGTTATTTATTTAATAAAAACCAAAAGCATACATAAAACATATGTATAAAAATCAGGACGATTTAAGATAAAGATTAAAAAAATAGTGCTTATTTTTAAAAAATAAAATAAAAATTTCTCCGAGACATTTGTTTTTTATACATCATTCTCTAATTATTTTGAGACTGTGTTTGTTTTCTGAAAAGTGATTTCCGGGAAATCATTTTTTAAATTTTATTTTATTTATTTGTCATTAGAAAAATTGGTCAACAAAAAACACTTTTCAGTCAAAGAAAAATTTGGCTTGGTTTTCAGGAAAGTGTTTTCCTGTAAAATTTGGACAGAAAACACTTTCCGGAAGTTGTGAAAAAATTAGAAATGTCATATTATTTGTTGATTATATTAAATTTGGTCCTCAAACTTTTGATTGCTCAAATATATATATATATATATATATATATATATATATATCAATTTAATCTCTTAAAATTTAATTTTTATATTAACTTTGGTCCTCATTTTTATAATTGTTATTTGCTTTTTTATTATTATTTTTTTATTGAAATGTTTTATCTATCAAATTTGATCCTCATTCTTTTGATTGTTACTTATTTTATTTAAAATAATTTATGAAATGTTAATTATTATTATTTTAATTTCTTCATCTTTTATTTTTTTTATTTTTTAGATTTGATCTCTATTATTTTGATTATTATTTATTTTATTTGAGATAATTTATGAATTTGTTTTTTCAATTTCATTCTTATTCAACTTTTTAATTTGTTAGATTTGTTCCTCATTATTTTAATAAACTTGAGAAAAATAAAACATTAATAAGTTATTTTCCAGCTCATTTCCATGACATAACCAAACACTGGAAAGTGTTTTCCAGCTCATTTTTCATTACACTACCAAACATCAGAAAATAATTCACTTTCCCGAAATTCAATTTCCAAAAGGAAACTACTTTCCAGCAAACAAACGGGGCCTTAGTGTTTTTTTTTTTTTATTTAATCTCGTCTTTTTTGTTAGGTCTTTTTTTTTTAAAAAAATATATTTTTTTATCCCGATCTCATATTGCGAGAGGCGGGTTAATCAAGTTAACCCGAGTTAACTTATGTTTTTTTCTTTGACATTACTTTTTTAAAATAGATTTTTTTTACTTCCATCCTTTGACATTAGGTTATTGATCCTTGAGCTATGTAATTTCTTTTTATTTTTTTCCTACGGATTATCTCGATCTTATATCTCGGGTGACATATTAATCAAGTTAATCCAGGTTGACTCAAATTATTTTTATTTGAATATTTTTTATAATAGAAAAAATTTGACTCAACCCGCAGCATAATGCGAGCCACCTATCTAGTTTATGTATGAAGCAAATGGTTGTTGATAACAAATCATCACATCACACTCTTTATCTTTGCTCATCTTTGATATGATCCTTCCATGAAATTTTGTATTTTATACTCACATCATATGTCCTCAACATTGACAACATTGCTTCTTCTTCTTTTTACTGTTGGTAAGTTTGGTTTTGAGATAACTTGTTCATTAATTAAGCTCGAGTCTCTCTCCAAACAATTTGAAAAACATACCATTTATATCGGTCTATTCATTTAGAAGAATTTAATAAATTCTAAAGGTTTAAACCCAAAAAATAAATTAATGAAGCAAATCTCCTTTAACTACTAGGCCAATTTTTTAGGTTTAAATTTGCTTTAGTAATTACTTGATTAGGGATGTGCTATGTTTAACTTTGCTTGAAATGAAAATTTTTTTTAATTTCATTTGGATTTTGGCAATATGCAAAATTGCTTTAGAAGATTCTTGTTGTCATAACCCAATTTTGAATCACCCAAAATTCTTTTACAAAAATATTTTTCTTTCCTTGAAATATTAGAGAAAACCAAAAAAATCATAAATTCAAAATCCAAAAATATTTTCAAAACAAAAATAAATGAGCTTTTAAGCTGCAACAAATCAAAATGCTAGAGGGATAATCAGAAAGGAATATTGTTGATGAGATAGGTTGAAGAAGGACTTAATTGAAGGAAAATTAAGTTTGAAAATCAATTTGACTAAAATTTTAAGAATTAATTAATTTGAAGTAGGGCTGAACATTTTCGGTTCGGTCCGGTTTTGGACCAAAATAAACAATCAAACCTATTTTTTTTTAGTTTTTGAACCGAACCGAACTGAAAATCGGTTCAAACCGATTAATTTTGGTTCGGTTTTTTTCCCTTCCAAACCGGTTCAAATCGAAATTATTCCAATTGCAAACAAAATTTATTCACAGTCCCAAAAAAATCCCTACGATTTTTCTCATCATCTCTATTTCTTTCTGCTATTGTGTAGCCACAAGTAGTAGGGAGCACAACCCAGAGGAGCCAAGCCCATGACCACCACTTTTCTAACATCAACATTGTACAAGCATGATTACAGATTTTATTGTGTTGTCAAACCAGAGGCCGCAAACTTTTCTTTGTCCATTCATTCCATTTGATAAAGTCCTAGAGCCTATTCTTGCAATGCGCATTTGAAGCTTATTCTATCAAAGAGCTTGGGCATCTTTCGATGAGTAGGTCTAGAAAGAAAGTAAGCTTGTAACTTTAGGTTTACAGAGAGTAAAGGGAGGGGAGAAAAATCAAAGAGAAAAGATGCAGAGAGAGGGGAGAGATATGCAGAGAGTAAAGAGAGAGGGGGGGCAGCTGAATGTTATTTAAGGGTTAGAAAACATCCTATTTATACTAGTTTTTTTTTAAGTGCTGGCTGGTTAAACCGATTCGGTTCGGTTCGGTTCAATCGGTTTCAGACTTTAGAAACCGAAACCAAACCGAACTGGAATTTTTTTGTGATTTTTTAATCGGTTAATTTGTTTTTTTTTTGTTCGGTTTTTTCGGTTATTTTTTTTTCCGGTTTTCTCGGTTTATCGGTTTTTTTGCTCACCCCTAATTTGAAGGGCTTAATTAAACTTCTAATAGGTTTTATTGACTTAATTGAGGACTTATTTGAAGAAAAGTTTAAGGTTGAAATCTAGCTTGATCAAAATTAAAAGAATTAATTATGTTTAAGGGCTTAATTAAACTTTTAATAGGTTTAATTGATTTAATTAAGGACTTAATTAAAGAAAAAAATAATTTTGAAAGTCAATTTGGGAAAAATTAGAAGAATTAATTAAGTTCAAGGACTAATTGGAAAAAAATTAAGTTTATAGGCCAAATTTGGATTAATTTGCAATGATTGGCAGATCAAGGACCTGATTGAAGCTGTGATTAGCCTAATTGGTGCAATCAAGGGCTTAATTGAAAAAAAATAGAAGTTTGAAAGACCAATTAAGAACATTATTGAAAATATCCAAAACCAAGGACTGTGTTGAAAAGGTGCTAAAGTCAGAGGATCCGATTAAAAAAATTTAGGTGTGAAATTGAAATGATTCCTAAAAATTAGATTCAATTGAGGGTTTAATTTTAAAAACTCAAAAGATTGAAGGTTGCAATTGAAAAAGAAGATTAAAGCCCTAATTAATCTAGAGTTACCAAAACAACCCCATTCCATTTAAATAAAACAGTGTGTTTCAACCAAAATGGTTTGTTTTGGTTTAAAATGAAGTTGTTTTGTTTTGGTCTTAGAAAAAATATATAAGGGCTAGATGACTTATTGTCTAGCTAATATTCATCTTCTTCCCCAAAGAACCTGAAAACCATAGTTGGGTTGCCACCTTTCAAGACATATTTCACCCTCGTCTAACCTTGAAACCAAGATAAAAGTCACTCTATCAATGACCTAGATTACTCCCCACAACATCCAACAAAATCATTTTCCTTCTTCACTAAGCCTTTCTCACTAGACAACAAAACACATACCCAACCAGTTATACCTGTAAAAAACAATTATAGAAACAACTAATGTAAAACCCAGTTAAAACTTTCCTAGAAAACAAAAGTTTATAGATGGTTAAGGACAAATTGAAATAAATGAATGGGCTTGTATAAGTGAACATACTTATTAAGAGGTGAAAATGAATGTCTAGTAAATTAACTACGAATGAATTAGAAAGATGGAGTATAATTTTAAAACTACTATAATGAAGGACTAAAATGCAAAAAAAGGGGGAAATTTAGCCTTTCTCTTAAAAGAGGGTCGACGATGTGAAAAGAAAAAAACCTCCATCTTTTTCACCCATAACAAACACTCCCTCACCATTTCTCTTGCATGTTAAACCATTTTCCCAAAAGAGAGAAGAAAATAAAAAGATTAGTTTGAGATCTTGAGATAAGACCTTAAAATAACATCAAGAAATAGAGAGAAAAACCTTGTAGTGTGGATTTAGAGGAAGAATAAGAGAAGTAAAAGAGATAGAAAGGAGAAGCCATGGAAGGAACATTAAAGAGAACCACAAACGAAAGTTAGAAGAACATTAATCATCTTCAAGGTATTTATGGTAAGTAAATTTAAGAAATTTCAAATTTTCTCAATTAGGGTTCTTGAACCAATTTGGGGAAAGTAAAAAATAAATTACATGATTATGTCAAAAAGAAGGTTAATAACCTAGAAAAATGACCTTGTAATTTAGAAATAGTAAAGAAATGGAAGTGAACACAAGACCTATATATTCGGCAAAAAAAAATGGTTGAAGGGAAATATTGTTCCAAAATGTTTGTACATATAATGAATGTTTTAGTTTGTTTATACCATTGTGATAAATTGTTGTTGATCAAAATACCTTACCACAAGTATCTCAATTTTTATTGATATTAAGTGTACTTAATTGTATTGTTTATGTTTGATTGTGTGGAACAAATTATATCTTGTTAATATAGATTAGAATAGGAAAATTTTGATTGGAAACACAAAGCGGATACATGTTTATCATAAGCCTATATTCGATCATACTTGGGAGATGAAGAGAAAACAACATAATTCTTGTGTATGGATGGCCTATGTTTCGGCCATGATGAGAAATAAGAAAGAAAATTGTTCATATAGGTGTTTATAAATAAATTCAATGATGATGAATATCCTTTGTTAGAAATTGATTGTCCTGGAACATAACCTAAAATATTAGTAAATTTTTTTGATAATGATGTACATGCTATAATACATTAAAAGGGACGTTGTGAAAAAGTGTCAAGGCATGCTAAGTGTAAGAAAAAAAATCACGATGAAGAATCATTGTCCATGCATGAACATGGAAAGAGAGATATTAATGATGACATTAAATGCACCTTGACATGTAGAACCAGTTAATGATGTTAATAGTAATTAAAGAATGATGGTATAAAAGATTATGCTAACATAATTATATGAATATGGATGTGTATAGCTAAAAACAATATTGAGGGAAAGGATCAAATATGTAAATTATTAATGTCTTAACTCTTGTACAAGTTATTGCTAGGATGTGAAACCAATAAGAAAAAAGTATATGATTTAAGACTTAAGACTCTGTTTGGATTTGTCAAAATATGTGAAAGAAAAATACTATTTTTGGTTTTTAGGCTTTGTTTATAAAACACGTTATTAAAGCTTTTTTAAGCATGTGATTTTTTAGCTAAGAGATTGTTTGATGAACACGTCCTAACAAAAAAAAAATAGCCTTTTTATTTCCTCTTTTAGGTGTTTTGTCAAACGTAACCCTTTTTCCAAATTCAATCTCAGATTTTCAAGGGATCATTTTGCATTTTTTTTTTGTATCTCATATATTTTTACCATTTCATATTTAATATTTGAGATTGTGAACTTATACATAAAACACTTTTCTAATATTGTATAAACCTTAAAAAAAACAAAAAAATATCTTTATTATTTTAGATTTTTTTTTTAAATTGCACATGGCCAAGTTTTCTCCAAAAAAGTCATATTTGTATTTTTAATAGAAAAACAAAAAAAATGAAAATACAAAAAAAATATTGCATGATTTAGCATATCAAAAAATCAAAGAAATAATTTTTAATATTTTACATGCATTATGGATTTAATAATAGGTTTATTAAAGTCATGAAGACCTAACCTAAATTACAAAAACACCAAAATACCAATTTGTTTATTTTTAATATCAAAGATTGTGAACTTATATGTAAGTTGTATTCCCAGTATTAAAAACAAATGCAAGAAATATGTTTTGGCTCTAAAATGACTAGGTTTAACCCGTAAAGTCATGTTATACTCTATTGGGGTGAGCTTGCTTTAACCAATAGATAGATGAATGGTGAGGGGAAAAAAACACAACAGTGTTGTAGTAATATTCAGACAAAAACATAATGCAACTTACCTTATGTAGAGTGTATTAGGGGTGATATTGTCCTTCTTATACACAACAAGTCTCCTTATCTAGATTCTAAAGACCAGCTAGGGTTCCTAGTAACCAAAATACTAGGTACGACTCTAAACCTTTTTAATTAATAAAGGACAAGAATTCTTTGTTCTTTTCACCCATACCAAAAATCCTAATCAAGGAGGATGATCATCATGACATCAAACTCATGTGACAGAATGACGACTTCACTAGAACTCTTGTAGACTAAGTTTCATTGTTTGTCTGATTGATGTATTTTGTTTTGATTGGTCTATAAATTTATCATCAACATGCATTTTTATACAAACTACTCTTACATTTTATACGTTAATATTTGTTTATATATTGCTAATGAAATGCCTTCATGCATCACATGTTTTAATTTTTTAGAGCATATACAAGCTTCTAGATTGGGTGGGGGAGTAGTGGTTTGTCCTATAACTATCAATCAAGGTTCAAGACTCATTAAACACTCAACTCAAATATCAGTGCTTGTTTAGTAATGGTGGGTATACGTGCTTTAACCATTTCTTGTAATGGCTCTATACTATCTTTATGAGGATCGTCACTATGTAGATTTGAGACCCTTTTAAGACCATGTAGAAAAACTTACCCCCACTCATTTAATGAATAGAACATATCCTTAGGGTGTATGTGCCATCTGTAAATTGCATCAAGGTAAGGTTGACAAGTAGCATCCTGAATTACAGGACTTTTAGGTGGTAAATAGTTGTCATATAGATTCTATAAGAGTCTAAATTATTACAAATTGACTACGATGAATATAGGTTCCATTTTTTGTGTAATAATGATATTAGACGACGACCATTGTCACCCTTAAATGGCAAACATGTATTCAATTTAACTTTTCTTTCTACAAACATCTCATATTTATTTACTTTCCAAACTTGTATAATTTTCATTTGAAAGTTTGGAATACAAGTCATTTTTTAAGCGAACCTATAACACCAAATCCAAAAAAAAACTGATGGAAAATGAGGAGCGAGCTTGTTAGGAGGTTGAACATCAAAAAAAGATGGAAAGCCTTAAAAGGGACATAGCAAGGCTCACCACCATACTTAAACAGAAATTAAAGGAAAACTCTATAGAAGCCTCAATTACTCAACCAATAGTAGCCACTTATCTAGTAATTATGACTCCCTTCCATCAACAAAATTCAAACCCTAGTGGAACATCTTTGAAAGCTCAGTTCATAAGCCATTACCTGCATGTCCAAACCTATAAGTCCTATAATACTACCCTATATGGTAGGCTTGACTAGAGAAGAGGCTTATGACAAGTGTGATGCTTTAAAAGAAATGATGAGGGTGATTGAGGGGTCTATTTTATATGACCCAATAAAAGCATCCAAAATATACCTAGTCCTCAATGTCATAGTGCCAAAAGAATTTTGAGTGCTCGATTTGATCAACTACTATATAGAAAATTAATACCTATTGATTAATCTAAAAGCATACAATAATAAGATAGCACCAATTATCCATGATGAGAAACTACTCATCCATTTTTTCTAAGATAGCTTTAGTTACATCGCCTTAACTAGGTATATGAGGCTCAATTATATTGAGATTAAAGGGTGGAAAGATTTGGTTGGTGTATTTGTAAAACAATACAATTTTAAAATGGACATTAATCTGAACAAATTCAGTATGTTAGTGATAGAGAAAAGGGAGAAGGAATCAGTCCAAAAATATGGTCAACGATGGAGAAAGAAAGACTGTTTGAGTTGACCCACCTCTAATTGAAAAGGAAATTATCAATCTATTTTCTAATACTTTCAAGGACCCTTATATTCGATCATCTGATGGGTGTTCTAGCCCAACACTTTACTAATATAATGATAGTGAATAAGAGAATGAAGCAAACCATAAGAGCCGGCAAAATTATTGATTTAACTAAAAAGAAAGGGTTCACTGAAAAGGATAAAGAAGATAGTTAGATCCACCAACTAGGATCTAACCAAAATCAGCCAAGGAAAGAATATAATAACAAGTGGAAGTCAAGGAAACAAAACAACACTCCTCATGTCCAGTTCCTAGCATTTATATTTTCCCAATTCCCTCAAAACCAGCTAGCTCTTGATCAAAACAATAAACAACTACATGGACATACACAACATAACAAAAAGACCTTACCATTTCTTTCCTTACCTTTAAAAAAGATGATTGATAAATTGGTCAGTATTGGACAAATTACTCTGATTTCATAAAAACTATTCTGACCACCATATAGGAAGTGGTATGAGCTTGACCAAACATGTGAGTATCATGACGGAATGACGGTGCACAACATTAAAAATTGTCATTATTTCAAGGACAAGCTTCTTCAACTTATTAAGGTCGGGTGTACTCATTTAAGGGCTAAAACACTTTCAAGGGCAATACAAAGGGATAAATGAGCCAAACATAAAACCTTCAAGTGTTAAAG